>Ga0073905_10001389_pt1 | contig 12301 bp, 10 predicted proteins | sample KloWWTupernatant_FD_65482 | JGI IMG/M metagenome (GOLD analysis project Ga0073905, IMG submission 65482) | Active sludge microbial communities from Klosterneuburg, Austria, studying microevolution and ecology of nitrifiers - Klosterneuburg... | ecosystem: Engineered > WWTP > Aerobic digester >... | reverse complement strand
CTCGCCCAGCAGGTTGAGGTTGAGCCGGAACCCCTCGGCGCGCGCGCGCGCGATGTGCCCGGCCAGCCCCGGCCCGGCGTCGGCCACGAGGTGGCCCACGAGCTGACGCAGGCGCAGCAGCGCCGCGGGGACGACGAGCCGGGGCAGCACGGGGGCGAGCCGGGTGCCCGCCGTGAGCAGGGTCCGGTCCACGGGGCCGAGGAAGGTCGCCGACGTCGTCCATGCAGCCAGGCCCGCGAGCTCGCGCGCGGCGACGTCGACGTCCTGCGGGCGGGCCACGCGGTCGACGAACCGCAGGGCGAGCTCGAGGCCGGCCGGGTCGGAGACCAGCGCGGCGAGCCGCCCGGTGGTGCGCCGCTCGCGCGGGGTCTGACCCGCGGTGGTCGCCTCGATCCATCGCTCGGCCAGCGTCGCGGCAGCATCGGTCAGGGCAGGGGTGATCGCCATGGTCCAGCGTGGCCCCACCGCCCGGGGACGTCTTGTACCGATCCGACCCCCGCGCCGGTAGCGTCCGGTCCCATGGCCGCACCCCGCACCGAGCCGGACCCGTGGCCCGAGCGCGACCTGCTGCTCGGCGCGCTGTCGCCGGAGCTCGTGGGGCTCATGGACGAGCTGACCGGAACGATGTTCTGCGTCAAGGACGCGGCCGGCCGCTACGTCGCCGTCAACCAGGCCTTCGTCGAGCGCACGGGGGAGCGGTCCCGGCGAACGGTCGTCGGGCGCACGGCGCACGACCTGTTCGTGCCCCACCTCGCCGAGCACTACGAGGCCCAGGACCGGCAGGTGCTCCGGACGGGTCAGCCTGTGCGCCGCGTGCTCGAGCTCATCGTGCGTCCCGGTGGTGTCGCCGGGTGGTACCTGACCTCGAAGGCTCCGGTGCGGCGCGACGGTGAGCCGATCGGGCTGGTGAGCGTCTCGCAGGACCTCCGGCGGCACGACGCGCAGGATGCCGTCGTGGCCTCCGTCGAGCGGGTGGTCGCCCTCGTGGCGGAGCGCGACGGCGCCCCCGTCGGCGTCGGGGAGATGGCGGACGCCGCGGGGTGCTCGGTCTCGACGCTCGAGCGGCGCATGCACCGCGTGCTGTCCCTGTCCCCGCAGCAGTACGTCCTGCGCACCCGGATCGACCGGGCCGCCGGGCTGCTGGCCGGGTCCGACCTGCCCATCGCCGAGGTCGCCGCGCGGGCCGGGTTCTACGACCAGGCGCTGCTGACCAGGGCGTTCGGACGCCTGACGGGCGAGACCCCGGCGCAGTTCCGGCGCCGCACCGCCGGGCCCCGGCGCGCGCCGGGCGTGCAGTAGGCTGATCGACTGTCAGACATCCTTTAAGACCCGTCCTGAGAGGCGGGGAAGGAGGTCGCCAGATGTCCTCTGGCCCTGCCGTGCCCATCGTCCCCGCGAGCGACCTGCCCGACCCCGGCGTCCCCGGTGCCGAGGTGCTCGGCCCGGAGGAGATCACCCGGGCGCTGACCCGGATCGCCCACGAGGTCCTCGAACGCAACAAGGGTGCCGCCGACCTCGTGCTGCTCGGCATCCCGACCCGCGGCCTGCCGCTGGCCCGCCGCCTCGCCGCCAAGATCGCCCAGGTCGAGGGGCTCGACGCCGCCGGTCTGGTCGGGGCGCTCGACGTGACGATGTACCGCGACGACCTGCACCGCCACCCCACGCGCAGCATCGGCGCCACCGAGCTGCCGGGGGACCTGGACGACAAGGTCGTCGTGCTGGTGGACGACGTGCTGTTCTCCGGCCGGACCATCCGCGCGGCGCTCGACGCCCTCAACGACCTGGGGCGGCCGCGGGCCGTCCAGCTCGCGGTCCTCGTGGACCGCGGCCACCGTGAGCTGCCCATCCGGGCGGACTACGTGGGCAAGAACCTGCCGACGTCGGTGAGCGAGAAGGTCGCCGTGCGGCTCGTGGAGACGGACGGCGTCGACGCCGTGCGCATCGAGGGGGGCGAGCGATGAAGCACCTGCTCAGCGCGGCGGACCTGGACCGCGATGCGGCCGTCCACGTGCTCGACACCGCGGCCCAGATGGCCGCGACCCAGGCCCGCGAGATCAAGAAGCTGCCGACCCTGCGGGGCAAGACGGTGGTCAACCTCTTCTTCGAGGACTCCACCCGCACCCGGATCTCCTTCGAGACCGCGGCGAAGCGGCTCTCGGCCGACGTCATCAACTTCAGCGCCAAGGGTTCGAGCGTGTCCAAGGGCGAGTCGCTCAAGGACACCGCGCTGACCCTGCAGGCCATGGGGGCCGACGCCGTCGTCGTGCGGCACCACGCGTCCGGAGCGCCCCACCGGCTCGCGCACGCCGGCTGGGTGGGCTCCTCGGTCATCAACGCCGGCGACGGCACGCACCAGCACCCCACCCAGGCCCTCCTCGACGCGTTCACCATCCGCCGCCACCTGGCCGGGACGGACGCCGACCGCGAGGGGATCGGTCGCGACCTGGCCGGCCTGCACGTGGCGATCGTCGGTGACGTGCTGCACTCGCGTGTGGCGCGGTCCAACGTCCAGCTGCTGCACACCCTGGGCGCGCGCGTCACGCTCGTCGCGCCCCCCACGCTCGTCCCGGTCGGCGCCCACGCGTGGCCGTGCGCCATCGGGTACCACCTCGACGAGGTGCTCGACCAGCAGCCGGACGCGGTCATGATGCTGCGGGTGCAGCGCGAGAGGATGGGCTCCGGCGGGGCGGGGGCCACCGGCTTCTTCCCCAGCCCGCTCGAGTACACCCGGGCCTACGGCCTGGACGCGCGGCGCCTGGCGATGCTCCCCGAGCACGCGATCGTCATGCACCCGGGGCCGATGAACCGCGGCCTGGAGATCTCGGCGGACGCGGCGGACTCGCCGCGCGCCGTCATCGTCGAGCAGGTCTCCAACGGGGTCGCGGTGCGGATGGCCGTGCTGTACCTGCTGCTGGCCAAGGAGAAGGAGACGTGGGCATGAGCAAGCCGACCGCCGGGGGACCGGCGTACCTGCTGCGAGGCGTCGCCCCGCTCGGTGGCGAGCCGACCGACCTGCTCCTGGCCGACGGTGTCATCGCGGCCGTGGGCCCCGGCGCTGCGGCGCAGGCCCCCGCCGGTACCGTGACGATCGACGGGGCCGGCCTCGTCGCGCTGCCCGGTCTCGTCGACCTGCACACGCACCTGCGCGAGCCGGGCCGCGAGGACGCCGAGACGGTGTGGAGCGGCACGCGCGCCGCAGCGCTGGGCGGCTACACCTCGGTGCACGCCATGGCGAACACCTCGCCGGTCGCCGACACCGCCGGCGTGGTCGAGCAGGTGTGGCGGCTCGGCAACGACGCCGGCTGGGTGGACGTGCACCCCGTGGGCGCCGTGAGCGTTGGCCTCGGCGGCACGCAGCTCGCGGAGCTGGGCGCGATGGCGCACTCGGCCGCGCAGGTGCGCGTGTTCTCCGACGACGGGAAGTGCGTCCACGACCCGGTGCTCATGCGGCGCGCCCTGGAGTACGTCAAGGCGTTCGACGGCGTCATCGCCCAGCACTCCCAGGAGCCGCTGCTCACCGCGGGGGCGCAGATGCACGAGGGCGTCGTCTCCGCCGAGGTGGGTCTGGCCGGCTGGCCGGCCGTCGCGGAGGAGGCGATCATCGCGCGCGACGTGCTGCTCGCCGAGCACGTGGGCTCGCGCCTGCACGTCCAGCACCTGTCCACCGCCGGCTCGGTGGAGATCATCCGGTGGGCCAAGGCACGCGGGATCGACGTCACGGCCGAGGCGACCCCGCACCACCTGCTGCTCACCGACGAGCTCGCGCGCACCTACGACCCGGTCTACAAGGTCAACCCGCCGCTGCGGACCGCCGAGGACGTGGAGGCGCTGCGCGCGGGCCTGGCGGACGGCACGATCGACATCGTCGGCACCGACCACGCCCCGCACACGCGTGAGGACAAGGACTGTGAGTGGGCCGCCGCGGCCTTCGGGATGACGGGGCTGGAGACGGCACTGAGCATCGTGGCGACGACGATGGTCGCGACGGGCCGGATGTCCTGGGCCGACGTCGCGCGCGTCATGTCGAGCACCCCCGCGCGGATCGGGCGCACCGACGCCGGCCCGCGCGCGCAGGGCCGCCCCCTCGAGGTCGGCGAGCCGGCGAACGTCACGCTGGTCGACCCGGCCACGCGCTGGGTGGTCGACCCTGCGGCCCAGGCCACCGCGAGCCGGAACAGCCCGTACGGCGGGCGCGAGCTCACCGGCCGCGTCGTGGCCACCTTCCTGCGCGGCCGCGCGACGGTGCTCGACGGCACGACCGTGCCCTCCCGGGATGCCGTCCCCGCGGGTCCCGCCCGGTGAGCGCCGCAGCCCAGCGCCGCTTCGAGCCCCTGCACCCGACCACCCACCCCTCCCCGGGAGCCCCGATGCCCGCAGCAGACCGGGCCGTGCTGGTCCTCGAGGACGGCCGGACCTTCACCGGCCAGGCCTACGGCGCCCGCGGCGGCACCGTCGGCGAGATCGTCTTCAACACCGGGATGACCGGGTATCAGGAGACGCTCACCGACCCGTCGTACCATCGCCAGATCGTCGTCATGACGGCGCCGCACGTCGGCAACACGGGCATGAACGAGCAGGACCCGGAGTCGCTGCGGATCTGGGTGGCCGGCTACGTGGTGCGTGACCCCGCCATCCGCCCCTCGAGCTGGCGCTCGACCGGGACGCTCGAGGACGCCCTCGTCGCCGGCGGCGTGGTCTCGATGAGCGACATCGACACCCGGGCGCTGACGCGCCACCTGCGTGAGCGCGGCGTCATGCGCGCGGGCATCTTCTCCGGCCCGGCGCTGCTCGACGACTCCGGGCGCCAGCGCACGGACGCCGACCTCGTCGAGGTGGTGCGCTCGGCGCCCTCGATGGCCGGCGCGTCCCTGGCGGCAGAGGTCAGCGCGAGCGAGCCCTACACCGTCGAGCCCGTGCTGCCCGACGGCGTCACGCGCCCCGTCGCGACGGTGGTGGCGCTCGACCTGGGGATCAAGACGATGACCCCGGTGCGGCTGGCCGAGCGTGGCGTGCGCACGCACGTGCTGCCCGTCACGGCGACGATCGACGACGTGCTCGCGCTGTCCCCGGACGGGGTCTTCTTCTCCAACGGCCCGGGCGACCCGGCCTCTGCCACCGTCGAGGTCGAGCTGCTGCGCGCGGTGCTGGACCGCCGGATCCCGTTCTTCGGCATCTGCTTCGGCAACCAGCTGCTGGGCCGCGCGCTGGGCTTCGGCACGTACAAGCTCACCTACGGCCACCGCGGGGTCAACCAGCCCGTGCTGGACCGGCGCACGGGCAAGGTCGAGATCACGGCGCACAACCACGGGTTCGCCGTGGACGCTCCGCTCACGGGGGAGACGACGGCGCCGCACGACGGCGGTCGCTACGGCCGCGTCGTCGTGTCCCACGTCGACCTCAACGACGACGTGGTCGAGGGCCTGGAGTGCCTCGACCTGCCGGCGTTCTCGGTGCAGTACCACCCCGAGGCCGCGGCCGGCCCGCACGACGCCGCCTACCTCTTCGACCGGTTCGTCGCGCTGATGACCACCACTGAGACGGAGTCCATCGATGCCCCGACGCCCTGACATCACCAGCGTGCTGGTGATCGGCTCCGGGCCGATCGTCATCGGCCAGGCCGCCGAGTTCGACTACTCGGGCACGCAGGCCTGCCGCGTGCTCCGTGACGAGGGTCTGCGCGTCATCCTCGTCAACTCCAACCCGGCGACGATCATGACGGACCCGGAGTTCGCCGACGCGACGTACATCGAGCCCATCACCACCGAGGTCATCGAGGCGATCATCGCCCACGAGCGCCCCGACGCGATCCTGCCGACCCTCGGCGGGCAGACCGCCCTCAACGCGGCCATCGCGCTCGACGAGGCCGGCGTGCTGGAGAAGTACGGCGTGCAGATGATCGGCGTCAACATCGCCTCGATCCACCTCGCCGAGGACCGGCAGGCGTTCAAGGAGGTCGTCGAGCGCTGCGGCGCCGAGAGCGCACGCAGCCACATCGTGCACACCATGGACGAGGTGCTCGTCGCCGCGGACGACCTGGGGTACCCCGTCGTTGTGCGGCCCTCGTTCACGATGGGCGGGCTCGGCTCCGGCATCGCCTACGACGAGGCCGAGCTGCGCCGCATCGCCGGCGCCGGCCTGCACTACTCGCCGACCACCGAGGTCCTCCTCGAGGAGTCCATCCTCGGCTGGAAGGAGTACGAGCTCGAGCTCATGCGCGACCACGCGGACAACGTCGTCGTCGTCTGCTCCATCGAGAACCTCGACCCGGTGGGCGTGCACACGGGCGACTCCGTCACCGTCGCACCCGCCCTGACCCTCACGGACCGCGAGTACCAGCGGCTGCGCGACATCGGCATCGCCGTCATCCGCGAGGTCGGCGTCGACACGGGCGGCTGCAACATCCAGTTCGCGGTGCACCCGGACACGGGGCGCGTCGTGGTCATCGAGATGAACCCGCGCGTCTCACGCTCCTCGGCCCTGGCGTCCAAGGCGACGGGCTTCCCCATCGCCAAGATCGCCGCGCGCCTCGCGGTGGGCTACACGCTCGACGAGATCCCCAACGACATCACGGGGTCCACCCCGGCCTCGTTCGAGCCGTCGCTCGACTACGTCGTGGTCAAGGTGCCGCGGTTCGCGTTCGAGAAGTTCCCCTCGGCCGACCCGCGCCTCACCACGACGATGAAGTCCGTCGGCGAGGCGATGGCCATGGGCCGCAACTTCGCCGAGGCGCTCGGCAAGGCCATGCGCTCGATCGACAAGGCGGGGTCGGTGTTCCACTGGGAGGGGACCCCGCTGACGGGCGAGGAGCTCGCGGCCCTGCTCGCGCAGGTCGCCGTGCCCACCGAGCAGCGTCTGGTCCAGGTGCAGCAGGTGCTGCGGACGGTCGGGCTGCCCGGCGGGGTGAGCGTCGAGGACGTGTACACCGCCACCGGGATCGACCGCTGGTACCTCGACCAGGTCGTCGCGATCAACGCGCTGGCCGACGCCGTCGCCACGGCCCCGGAGCTGGACCGCGCGCTGCTGCGCCGGGCCAAGCGCAACGGGTTCTCGGACGCCCAGCTCGCGCGGCTGCGCGGCATCGGCGAGGAGACGGTGCGCCAGCTGCGCCACGCGCTCGGGCTGCGACCGGTGTTCAAGACCGTCGACACCTGCGCGGCGGAGTTCGCCGCCAGCACGCCGTACCACTACTCGTCCTACGACGAGGAGACCGAGGTGCAGCCGCGCACCCGGCCGGCGGTCATCATCCTCGGCTCGGGCCCCAACCGGATCGGCCAGGGCATCGAGTTCGACTACTCGTGCGTGCATGCCGCGCTGGCCCTCAAGGGCGAGTTCGAGACCGTCATGGTCAACTGCAACCCCGAGACCGTCTCGACCGACTACGACACGTCGGACCGCCTCTACTTCGAGCCGCTGACCTTCGAGGACGTCCTCGAGGTCTACCAGGCCGAGCTCGCCGTCGGCCCGGTGGCCGGGATCATCGTCCAGCTCGGCGGGCAGACCCCGCTCGCGCTGGCCGACCGGCTCGAGGCCGCGGGCCTGCCCATCCTCGGCACACCGCCCGCGGCGATCGACGCCGCGGAGGACCGCGGGATCTTCGGCCAGGTGCTCGCCCTGGCGGGGCTGCCCGCGCCCTCGTTCGGCACGGCGCGCACCCTGCCGGAGGCCACCGAGATCGCGCGGCGGATCGGCTACCCCGTCCTCGTGCGGCCGTCGTACGTGCTGGGCGGGCGCGGGATGGAGATCGTCTACTCGGACGGTCAGCTCGCCGAGTACGTCGAGCGCGCCCTCGCGGGTGCGCGGGACCTGCACGGCGCCGTGGGCGAGATCCCGCCGCTGCTCATCGACCGGTTCCTCGACGACGCGATCGAGCTCGACGTCGACGCGCTGTACGACGGCACCGAGCTGTACCTCGGCGGCGTCATGGAGCACATCGAGGAGGCCGGGATCCACTCCGGGGACTCGGCGTGCGTGCTGCCCCCGGTGACCGTCTCCGTGGCGGAGCTCGACCGGATCCGGGTCTCCACCGAGGCGATCGCCCGCGGCGTGGGGGTGCGCGGGCTGCTCAACGTGCAGTTCGCCCTGGTGTCCGACGTGCTCTACGTCCTGGAGGCCAACCCCCGGGCCAGCCGCACCGTGCCGTTCGTGTCCAAGGCCACCGGCGTGCCGCTGGCCAAGGCCGCGGCGCTCGTCATGACCGGGCACACCATCGCCGACCTGCGGGCCGCCGGGGTGCTGCCCGCGACGGGCGACGGCGGCACGCTGAGCCTGGACGCCCCGATCGCCGTCAAGGAGGCCGTGCTGCCGTTCCGGCGGTTCCGCACCACCGACGGGGTGGTCGTCGACACGGTGCTCGGCCCGGAGATGCGCTCGACCGGGGAGGTCATGGGCTTCGACGTCGACTTCCCGACGGCCTTCGCGAAGTCGCAGGCTGCGGCGTTCGGCGGGCTGCCGACCTCGGGCCGGGTGTTCATCTCCGTGGCGGACCGCGACAAGCGCGCGATCACCTTCCCGGTCAAGCGGCTCACGGAGCTCGGCTTCGAGATCCTCGCCACGCAGGGCACCGCAGCGGTGCTGCGGCGCAACGGGATCGCCTCGACCGTGGTGCGCAAGCACTCGTCCGGCCGGGGGCCGGCGGGGGAGCCGACCATCGTCGACCTCATCATCGCCGGCGAGGTCGACATGGTCGTCAACACCCCCTCGGGGCAGGGCGCGAGGGCGGACGGCTACGAGATCCGCACGGCCACCGTCTCGGCAGACAAGGCGATCGTCACGACGGTCCAGCAGCTCGCGGCGGCGGTCCAGGGGATCGAGTCCCTGCGGCAGGGCCCGTTCCGGGTCCGCAGCCTGCAGGACCACGTGCTGGAGCTGCGGACGGCGTGCGTGCCGGCCGTGGCGGCGGCCGGGACGGGCGAGTGAGCGGGGGAGCCGTGCGACCGTTCGGGGCACGCCTGGTGGACGCCATGGACGACCTCGGCCCGCTGTGCGTGGGGATCGACCCGCACCCCGGGCTGCTGGCGGCCTGGGGCCTCGCGGACGGCCCGGCCGGCCTGCGCGAGTTCTCCTTGCGCGTCGTCGACGCCGTCGCCGGCCGGGTGGCGGCGCTCAAGCCGCAGTCGGCCTTCTTCGAGCGGCACGGCTCCGCCGGCGTCGCCGTGCTCGAGGAGGTGCTCGCCGCGGCGCTCGGCAGCGGCACCCAGGTGATCCTCGACGCCAAGCGCGGGGACATCGGCTCGACGATGGCCGGCTACGCCGACGCCTACCTGCGCGACGGCTCACCGCTGGCTGCCGACGCGCTCACCGTCAGCCCGTACCTCGGCGCGGGCTCGCTGGCCCCGGCCGTCGACGCCGCGCTGGCCACCGGCCGCGGGCTCTTCGTGCTGTGCCTCACGTCCAACCCCGAGGGGGCCGCCGTGCAGCACGCGCTGGGCGCGACGCCGGACGGGCCGCGCAGCGTGGCCGCTGCCGTCGCGGCGTACGCCGCAGGGCTCAACGCGGCCGAGCTCGATCGCACGGGGCTCGGCCCGGTGGACGCCGTCGTCTCAGGGAGCGGGCAGTCAGGCCGGGTGGACGGCGCTGCGCTCGGCTCCGTCGGGCTCGTCGTCGGCGCCACGGTCGGCGACGCCGTGCAGCGCCTGGGGATCGACCTGGCGGGGGTCCGCGGGCCGCTCCTGGCACCGGGGGTGGGTGCCCAGGGTGGTGGCGCCGCGGAGCTGCGAGCGGTCTTCGGCGCGGCAAGGGGGGCCGTTCTGGCGTCCTCCTCCCGCGGCGTCCTCGCGGCCGGGCCGGGGGTCGAGGACCTGCGGTCCGCCGCGGCCGCCGCGACCGCCGAGGCCGTTGCGGCACTGCGCTGACCTGCCCGGGAGCCACTCGCCCCGGCGCCACCGAGCGCGCTGATCGTGCGCTCGCGTTGCCGAGGACCCGGCGACCTCGCTAGGTTCGTGACGTCCGTCTCCCCGACCGTCTCCGCGAAGAAGGTGACCCCGCGTGGCCCTACCCCCGCTGACTCCCGAACAGCGCGCCGCTGCCCTCGAGAAGGCCGCTGCGGCTCGTCAGGTCCGGGCCGAGGTGAAGAACCGGCTCAAGTACTCGCAGGGCTCGGTCGCCGAGGTCATCGAGCAGTCCAAGACCGACGAGATGATCGGCAAGCTCAAGGTCTCTGCCCTGCTCGAGTCCCTGCCCGGGGTCGGCAAGATCAAGGCCCGCGCGATCATGGCCGAGATCGGCATCTCGGAGACGCGGCGGCTGCGGGGCCTCGGCCCGCACCAGGCGCAGGCCCTCGTCGAACGCTTCGGCTGAGAGTTGTCCGTCCCGCACCGCGTCACCCCGGGCGCCCCGCGCCTGACCGTCCTCGCCGGGCCGACCGCCGTCGGCAAGGGCACCGTCTCGGCCGACGTCCGCGCGCGCTACCCCGAGGTCTGGCTGTCCGTCTCCGCCACCACGCGCGCTCCGCGGCCCGGCGAGGTCGACGGCGTGCACTACCACTTCGTCGACGGACCCACCTTCGACCGGATGGCCGCCGACGGCGAGCTGCTCGAGTGGGCCGTCGTGCACGGCCGCAACCGCTACGGCACGCCGCGTCAGCCCGTGCTGGACGCCCTCGCCGCCGGGGTGCCTGCCCTGCTGGAGATCGACCTCGCCGGCGCCCGCCAGGTGCGCCAGGCCATGCCGGACGCGCGCTTCGTCTTCCTCGCCCCGCCCTCATGGGAGGAGCTCGAGCGGCGCCTCGTCGGACGCGGCACCGAGGACGCAGCCGAGCGCGCCCGCAGGCTCGAGACGGCCCGCGTCGAGCTCGCGGCCGAGCCGGAGTTCGACCACGTCGTCGTCAACGACGACGTGCACCGCGCCACGGACGAGCTCGTCGAGGTGATGGGACTGCCGAGGCGGTAGACTGGGCAGGTTGCCCGCGCCTGTCCTGGGCGCACGTCCGGCCGCCGAGCCGCTGGACCACTCACCTTCGACAGCACGGAGCGCCCACATGTCCGGAACCGTCGCCGCCCCCGAGGGCATCACCGACCCGCCGATCGACGAGCTGCTCGCCGCCGCCGACTCCAAGTACGCCCTCGTCATCTACTCCGCCCAGCGCGCCCGCCAGATCAACGCCTACTACTCCCAGCTCAACGAGGGGCTGCTCGAGTACGTCGGCCCGCTCGTGGAGGCGCGGCACCAGGAGAAGGCGCTGTCCATCGCCATGCGCGAGATCAACGCCGGCCTGCTGACCATCACGCCGACCGAGGGCTGAGACCCCGGCCGTGCGCATCCTGCTCGGCGTCAGCGCAGGGATCGCCGCCTACAAGGCTGCGCTCCTGCTGCGGCTGCTCACCGAGGCCGGGCACGACGTGCGCGTCGTGCCCACCCGCGCGTCCCTGGAGTTCGTGGGGCGCGCGACGTGGGAGGCGCTCTCGGGCAACCCCGTGACCACCGAGGTGTTCGACGACGTCCCCGCCGTCGAGCACGTGACGCTCGGCAAGCGTGCCGACCTGGTGATCGTCGCCCCGGCGACGGCCGACCTGCTCGCCCGGGCCGCGGCGGGGCGCTGCGACGACCTGCTCACCGCAGCGCTGCTCACCGTGCGGTGCCCGGTGCTGCTCGCCCCGGCGATGCACACCGAGATGTGGCAGCACCCCGCGACCGTGGCCAACGTCGCGACCCTGCGGGCGCGCGGCGTGCACGTCCTGGACCCGGACTCGGGGCGCCTCACGGGTGCGGACACGGGCCCGGGGCGCCTGCCCGAGCCCGCGACGATCGCCGCGGCCGCACTGGCGCTCGTCGGCGCGACGCTGGCCGGCGGGACACTTCCCGGCGGGACACTGCCCGCCGCGGGCGCCGCAGACCCTGCCGCGCGGGACCTCGCCGGCCGCCACGTCGTCGTCTCGGCCGGGGGTACGCGCGAGCCGCTCGACCCCGTGCGCTTCCTCGGCAACCGATCGACGGGGCGGCAGGGCGTCGCCCTGGCCCGTGCCGCGCGGGATCGTGGTGCGGACGTGACGCTCGTCGCCGCCAACCTCGAGGTGGGCGCACCGGACGGCGTCGAGGTCGTCACGGTCGAGACCACCGCAGAGCTCCGCACCGCCGTGCGCGACGCGGCGCGTGACGCGGACGTCGTGGTCATGGCCGCCGCCGTCGCGGACTTCCGCCCGGCGCGGGTGGCCGGCGGCAAGATCAAGAAGACCGGCGGCGCCCCGGCGCCCCTGGAGCTGACGCTCAACCCCGACGTGCTCGCCGAGCTGGCGGGGGATCGGCTGCGGGCCGGGCAGGTGGTGGTGGGCTTCGCCGCCGAGACCGGGACCGACGCGGAGGTGCT
>Ga0073905_10001388_pt1 | contig 12307 bp, 11 predicted proteins | sample KloWWTupernatant_FD_65482 | JGI IMG/M metagenome (GOLD analysis project Ga0073905, IMG submission 65482) | Active sludge microbial communities from Klosterneuburg, Austria, studying microevolution and ecology of nitrifiers - Klosterneuburg... | ecosystem: Engineered > WWTP > Aerobic digester >... | reverse complement strand
CCGGGTACGGCGGGGAAATCGCGGCAGTAATCGTCGAGCCAGTAGCCGGGAACATGGGGCTTGTCCCGCCGGTGGAGGGATTCCTGGCCGGGCTACGCGAGATCACTCGACGCCACGGCGCGCTGCTGATCTTCGACGAGGTGCTCTGCGGCTTCCGGGCCGGCCCCCGCGGCGCAGCGGCGCTCTACGGCATCGAGCCGGACATCGTCACTCTGGGCAAGGTGATCGGCGGCGGGCTGCCGCTGGCCGCCTACGCCGGCAGACGCGAGATCATGGAGCTGGTCGCCCCGGTCGGCCCGATGTATCAGGCCGGCACACTCTCGGGCAACCCGCTGGCCGTCGCAGCCGGGTTGGCGACACTCCGCGCCATCGGCCGGCCGGGTGTTTTCGAGTCGCTGCATCACAACACGGCGCGGCTGATCGACGGGTTCGCCTCGGCAGCCACCGAGGCCGGCGTTCCGGTCCAGACAGCCCAGGTCGGCAGCCTGTTCGGCATGTTCTTCACCGATCGGCCGGTGCATTCGTGGGACGACGCCGCGACCAGCGACACCGCGCGATTTGCCCGCTGGTTCCAGGCGATGCTGGCTCGCGGTGTCTACCTGGCCCCGTCCCAGTTCGAGACCGGATTTCTCTCGACCGCCCACACCGACGCCGATATCGACCGAACGCTGGAGGCCGCTCGCGACGCGATGCGGGAGATCGGCTGACCGGCACGGGGCGCCTTGCCCCTGTGCCTGTCATTCCGAGTGGGTTGTCAGCGCCAGATTGCCCAACCGTTTGGGGCGTCAGCTGCCACCTTGGCTTGTCATTGCGTAGTCGACCGCAGTGAACATGTCAGGCATTGGCCAAACCGTCGTCCGGTCATCTTGAGTGGGCTGTCAACGTCACAGTGGCACACATGTTGGCGCGGCAGCCACCCCCGTGGCCTGTCATCTTCCGCCCGGAGGGCACCCGGCACGCGAAAGATCTCTCCTGCGTTGGACTGGCATCGAGCGGGTGGGAGATCTTTCACTGCGGCTCAAGATGACAGAGGGAGGGGCAGGCTGCCGAGCGGACAGTGAGGCGTTGGCAACCCACTCAATAGATCGTCAACGTCAAAGTGCTACACACGTTGGCGCGGCAGCCACCCCCGTGGCCTGTCATCTTGAGCGCGCACGCGAAAGATCTCCCCATCGTTGATGACGGCCAGCCAGAAGAAGGAGGCCGACGGCCCGACGCGCCAGGAACACCCTATGCTTCCAGCCTCCACATCTGCATGACCATCGGCAGGACCTTCGGCTCGCTCTCGCGGGCCAGCAGGTCGCGCAGGCGCGGCTCGATCACTCGGCCGTATTCTTCGAATGACCAGGTCTGCAGATCGCGAACCGGCTGACCATCTGACGCCGACCAGACCGGAAACGCGCGCTCGACCTCGATCACCTGCCCGCCGCCTGCGTTCTCCAACGTCATCCGCGCAAGCCTGGCGGCAACCGTGCCGAACAGTCCGTCGTTGCCATCCTCGATGCAGTCGTCCAGCCAGTCGAGGTAGTAGTCGACCATGCCAGCCGCAACGAGTCCCGAGCGAGCGGATGCCAAGACTCCGCGATGTGCGTCATCGAGGCGCTCCCAGCATCGATCGAGCAGCGCCATCACGCGACGATCCCCGAGCAACAGCAGGCCGGTGAGGATAGCGGCGCGAGTTGTCTGTGCGACGTCAGGGACCTCTTCCAACGCGATTCGTAGCACCTCGCGTGGGCCGGTCAGCGGGTCATCGCCCGGTATCGTAACGGCGAGATCCAGCGCAGCGGACGAGACGACGTAGCGGTCGGGGTCGATCATGATGAACGGCATCAGCGCATTCCCCGAGGAGACCTGCTCCTCGACTGCTTCAACGACATGCCCGAGAAGCTCCAGCCGTTCCTCCACTGTGGACCGCTTGACGACCACTCTATACAGCGGAATCAGGCGAAACACCTCGGCAGGATCGTTGGTGATGTCATAGCGCATCAGACCCAGGTACATCGCCTGGCGGAGCGCCTCCGGATCCGTATCGTCCCAGCGGCCGGGTTCGTCGGCCAGAGCAACCAATTCGGCAATGTACTGATCGCGCTCGCTGCTCTCCATCGGGGTGCTCTTCTCCTCAGTCGCGACGCAACCGCCGCAACTATCCGCCAGGTTCCGGAAGTCGAACGACATATCAGGCCAGCGCCAGATACTGGCAAACCAACCAGAGACGCAGGGCATCCTCGGGAGCAACCGGCGCGCCGGTGTCGTCCCAGCTCACCGCAACGTTGGCGAGCCAGGCGGCAAATGCGCCCTGATCGCCGCGAGCGTCCCACTCGAACAGCTCGGCCGTCGGCGCGTCGCCCTCGACCATCACGGCGTGGTCCCAGTGCTCCATCGCCTCAAGCGAGTCCGTCTCGACGACTACGTCGATGGTTTCGATGTGGCTGGATAGCGCATCCTCCTCGCCACGCAGTGCCATCGTGAGCTCGCGCGCCAGCCAGACCTCGCCGGCGAATATCGACCGAATCAGGATCGGAAAGTGCCCGTTCCCCCAGCCGCTGCGCCAGATCCAGCCGCGCACCAGCTGGCGCAAGGTCTCGTCGTGCTCGTCCGCGGGAACGACTGCCACCAACGTCTGCCGGTCCAGGACATCGACCTCGACGACGAAACGCTCACCGGTGCCAAAGTCGAATGCCAGCAACCCATCGACCTCATCCTCATGCCGGATCGCCTCTATCAGCGTCTGAGCAGAGACGGCGATCTCCCACCAGTCGATGTCGTTGACCACCAGCGACAATGCGAGGCTCGTGGTGTCCACCACCCGGCCCGCCGACCTGCGCAGCGCCCGCGCAATCGCGTCGCGCAATACCTCGTCCGGTAGCTCATCCGGCGACATCGCGACATCGAAGTCGGCCATCAATCGCCCTCCCAGCAGGTGCGCCTCACTCGGTCTCCCAGCCTGTCGCGTTCCGCTTCAGATCGAGAGAGTATCCATAGTGTGCATCCTGGTCACATAGAGGGAAGAGTGTCGTTCCCGCTCATCTCGGGCGTCTGAAAGCCCGACAAGCGGTCGGGATGTGATCGGTGATGGGGAGTCTGCGTCCCGGCTACTCGGAGGGGGCCATGGCACGTTTCGCGCCAGCGATCGGGCGGCTCGTTACTTCCGCACCCACCACGTGCGCCACTCGTTGCGGCGCGACCAGGCGAACCAGGTTACAGCAACGAGAATGACGAGGATCACGAAGTACTGGAAGTAATTGACGGCGCCCGAGACGCGCTCCCACTGATTGCCGAGGATCCAGCCAGCGCCGATCAGGGCTCCGTTCCAGACTGTGCTACCGATCGCGGTGTAGATGATGAACGACAGCAGCGGCATCCGGGTAACGCCGGCAGGGATTGAGATCAGGCTACGAACAACCGGGATCACGCGCCCGATCGTAACCGCCTTGCCTCCATGGCGGTCGAACCAGCCGTTGGCCTTATCGAGATCGGTCTCCTTCAGTAGAAAGAAGCGACCGTAGCGACCGATGAATGCATAGAGACGAGCCTGCCCGAACCAGAGGCCAACGCCGTAGAGAATCAGCGCGCCGACGATCGAGCCAATCGTCGCCGCGACCATCACCCCCAGCAGTCCGAAATGACCCTGGCCGGCCATGAAGCCGACGAGCGGAAGGATCAGCTCCGAGGGGATCGGAGGGAACGCGGTCTCGGACAGGATCAGCAGCGTGATGCCAATGTAGCCGAATGAGTCAATGATGGAAATGATCTGATCTTGCAAGCCAGAAAACACGAAATCGCTCCAGTTTCGCCCGTCATCATGATGCCCGGGATGTGGGACAGCGGCGCCGACCCGCGAGGAAGAAGTCGGATGGCCAATCGGGAAGGATAGCGGTGTTCATCGAAGAATCCAAACCCCGCCTTGCCGCCCGCCTATACTGTCCTGAATGCGCCCGGCGGCTATCGTGTTGTCGATGGTGGATGATGAAACGGCTATCCAGGAGGTGTGATTGCCCAATCTGAGCGAAATGGCGCCAGGCAGCGAGATTGCCGGCGTCATCGTGCGTGGCTACGGCCTCTACTACGATGTTGCGACCGACGCAGGCCTGCTACGCTGCACGCTCCGTGGCGCGCTCAAGCGTGCCCGCCGCGGCACCGACCCGGCGGCGGTCGGAGACCGGGTCCGCGCGATGCTGACGACGCCGGAGACCGACCCTTCCGAGGGGGTTATCGAAGAGATCCAGCCGCGGGAGCGCACGCTCTCGCGGCTTGCTCGTGGCACCGCCGACGTCGAGCAGGTGATCGTCGCCAACCCCGACCAGCTCGTTGCCGTATTCGCCATTCACCAGCCGGAGCCGCACCCGCGGCTCGTCGACCGCTTCCTGCTGATCGCCGAGGCGCGCGGGCTGGCAGCAATCCTGTGTATCAACAAGGTTGATCTGGCCCAGCCGGGCGATGTCGCCCGTTTCGCCGAGCCATACCTCGCCGCCGGTTACCCGGTGATCGAGACGAGCGTGCGTTCTGGCGCAGGGATGGACGAGCTGCGGGAGCGACTGGAGGGCAAGGTCAGCGCGTTCGCCGGCCCGTCCGGCGTCGGGAAGTCGAGCCTGCTCAACGCGCTGGCCCCCGAGCGTGTGGCGGAGCGAACCGGCTCCATCTCGGAAGCCACCGGCAAGGGCCGGCACACCACCACATGGACGACTCTCTTCCGCATCGGCCCCGACACCTACGTCGCCGACACGCCCGGCATCCGGGCCCTCCAGCTGTGGGGAGTTCACCTGGAGAAGCTCGACCAGCTGTATCCCGAGTTCCGGCCATATCTGGGCGAGTGCTACTATGCCGACTGCCGGCATCTGAACGACCCGGGCTGTGCCGTCCGCGCAGCCGTCGAGGCCGGCGCGATCCACCCCGACCGCTACGAGAGCTACCGATCGTTCGTTGACGAGGGATGAGGGACGGGGGACGGGGGATGCGGAATGGATCTCCTCCCCCTCTCCCAAGGTTGGGAGAGGGGCGGGGGGTGAGGGCCGTCCCCCGTCCCCCGTCCCTACATCCCGACCATAAGGAGCAACCGATGCAAGCCATTACCACCGCGCTACGAGACCTGTTTGCCGACCAGCAGACGGCGATGCGTGAGATCGTCTGGGGGCTGAGCGCCGAGGCGCTCAACTGGGCGCCGGCCGGCGGCAAGGACACCAACTCGATCGCGCAGATGCTCTCCCACGCGCTCGACGCCGAGCGATTTCTGGTTGCCGCCGCAGTTGGCGTGACGCTCGACCGCGACCGCGAATCACACTTCTCGATCGAGGTCGACAGCGCCGATGCGTTCATCGCCGAGATCGACCGCACCGCTGGTCTGGTCTATGACTGGCTCGGCCAGCTCTCCGACGACCGGCTTGCCGGCGACGTGCGGCTCCGTGACTCGTCGCGCAGCGGCGCGTGGCTGGCGATCCATGCGCTGGAACACGCGCGAGAACATATCGGACAGGCACTGCTGACCCGGCAGCTCTACGAGGCCGGGCAGCGCTAGCGACAGCACAACCCCTTGCGCAATCCTCGCGTCATCGCTAGGCTGAACGTGGGGGTATTCGTCGTGGGGCATCGTCTCCGCAACAGAATGTGAGCGCAAGATGGGCGGCCGGGGTCGGTGGTCGTTAGCGGTGCTGCTGGCGGTCTGGCTAGCATTTGGCGGACTGCTCATCGCGCCAGGGACGGCGCTGGCCGGCAACGACGCCATCATGCGCACATGGCAGCACACCGATGCGCCGGTGGCCGCTGGCAAGGCGGGCAGGACCTGGATGTGGGGTCCGGCACTCACCGACGAGATGAACGAGACAGCGACCAACGCCCCGGGCGGCACGCGCACCGTTCGCTACTTCGAGAAAAGCCGGATGGAGATCGCGACCGACCCCGCCGCCGACCCATCCTCGATCTGGTACATCACCAACGGACTGCTGGCGAAGGAGCTCGTCACCGGCCAGCTCCAGACCGGCGCAAGCACGTTCGAGCCACGCAAGCCCGCGCAGGTCAACGTCGCTGGCGACCCTGACGACACCACCGGCCCGACCTACGCCAGCTTCCTCAGCCACCTCGCCGACCCGCCACTGGCCGGCGGCGCCGCGATCACCCAGCGGATCGACCGCGCCGGCGTCGTCCACAACGACCCGGCATTCGCCAACCACGGCGTCACCGCCGCCGAGCGGTTGACCGTGCCCGGCATCGACCACCAGGTCGCCAGCGTCTTCTGGGAGTTCATGCGCTCTGGCGGGCTGGTCTACGAGGACGGCCGCTACCGCGACGCGGCGCTCTTCCCGAACCCGTACTACGCCACCGGCTACCCGATCAGCGAGGCGTACTGGGCCGATGTTCGCGTCGGCAACACGCCGAAGGTCGTCCTGGTGCAGGTCTTCGAGCGCCGGGTGCTGACCTGGACGCCGGACAACGCGCCCGGCTGGCGAGTCGAGGCGGGCAACGTCGGCAGCCACTACTACCAATGGCGCTACGGCGCTGCCCCGCCGGCCGGCGCGCCGCAGATCGAGCTGCCGGCCGTGCCGGATTCCCCGTTCATGGACGATCTGGAAGCAGAGCTGCACGGGATGGTGAACGGCTGGGCCGGCCAGAACGCCGTCAGCGTCACTGACCTGCAGACGGGCCGGACGATCTCGGTCGGCGGCGATCGGCAGCAACCAGCCGCCTGCACCATCAAGGTGTTCATCATGGTTGCGATCGCCGAGGACATCTCGGCCGGCAAGTACACCACCGCCGACGTAGAGGATCTCGTCCAGTCGGCGATGGGCCCGAGCAACACCGGGCCGGCGCGAGAACTGATCCGCATCGCCGGCGGCGGGGATATCAACGCCGGCATCCACCGCATCAACCAGATCATGCAGCGCGTCGGCATGCGCGACTCGATCCTGCGCCACCCGCCCGACTACTGGGGCGACTACGGCTACGGCGATGGCGACAACTACCTGACCGCCGACGACATGAACCGCGGGCTGGAGGCGATCTGGGAAGGCCGCAGCGGACTCAGCGACTGGGGGCGTGACTACGTCCTCTGGAGCATGACGCTGGCAATCCCCGGCCAGCAGTACTCACTCGGCGGCCCCCTGCCGGATGACACCGTGCTGTACCACAAGATTGGCCTCGTCTACGCGCCGTACGACACCTGGAACGACGCCGGGATCGTCGTCTTCAACCGCGGCGGCCGCGAGTACGCCTACGCCATCAGCTACCTCGGCTCCTGGGGCGGCAACTGGCTCGACGCCTATTACCACGGCGCCGAAGTCTCGGCGGTGACCTGGGCTGCGTTCAGCGGGGCGTATCGGTAGAGGCCGATGAGCTCACTCGAACCCTTTGTCCCCGTGCGTGCTGGGAGTGAGCTTGTTCATATCTATACGGTTCATGGGTAGAATGTCGTCCCGACCAACGCAGGAATCCATCGTGTTCCAGCACACGCTCTTGACATTGTCGTCGTTTCATGTACCCTAGGGGGGTACCGTAAGTCATGACGACAGGTGACAACCCGATGCCGACGATGACCGAGATGAACTCCGATACACGCCAGGAACTCATCGACCGCCTCAAGCGGATCGAGGGGCAGGCGCGCGGGATCCAGAAGATGATCGATGATGGGCGCGACTGCGAGCAGGTGATGACCCAGATCGCGGCGCTCAAGGCCGCAACACACGCGCTCTCCGGCGAGATGCTCGAGGCCTGGACCATCTTCTGCATGTCCCACCCAGACCGCTTCGCATCGCCGGAGGTCGCCGCGCGCAAGATGGTCGACCTCGTCGTCAAGAACAGCCGCTAGTAGTAACCACGGAGGTTTCGTTGAAGCTCGAACGGATCTACACACCCGGCCTCGCGCAGGTCGCCTACATCATCGGCGACGAGGATGCCGGAGTCGCAGCGCTGATCGACCCGCGCCGCGACGTCCAGGAGTACATCGATCGCGCGTCCGCTGCCGGGCTGACGATCACCCAGATCTACGAGACCCACGTCCACGCCGACTTCGTCTCCGGCGCGCCGGAGCTGGCCCGCGCCACCGGCGCGACCGTCTACGCCAGCCGGATCGGCGAGTCGGAGTTCCCCCACCAACCACTCGACGACGGCGACGTCATCGCCTTGGGCAACCTGCGGATCACCGCGCTCTGGACTCCCGGCCACACACCAGAGCACATGGCCTTCCTGCTGACCGATCCGGCCAGCGACGCTCCCGGCTACCTGTTCAGCGGCGACATGCTCTTCGTCGGCGAGATCGGCCGGCCCGACCTGCTCGGCGCCGAACACACCGACGATCTGCTCGCGCAGCTCCACACGTCCGTCTTCGAGCGTCTCACGCCGCTGGACGACGCCATCATCGTCTATCCCGGCCACGGCGCCGGCTCGTCCTGCGGCCGCACGATCGGCGATGCCGATAGCACAACGATAGGCCAGGAGAAGCGGTTCAACTACGCCTTCCGGCCCCGCAATCTCGCCGAGTTCCGCGAGGCGATCATGGCCAACATGCCGCCCGCTCCGGCGTATTACCCGACGATGAAGCGAGTCAACAAGGTTGGCGCGACGCCGCTGGCTGGCGTGCCGGCCAGCCGAGCACTCGCTGCCGACGAAGTTGCCGGGCTCATCGCGGGCGGCGCGCTGGCGATCGATACCCGGCCGGCCGAGGCGTTCGGTGGCGCGCATATTCCCGGCGCGCTCTTCGCTGGCCTCGGGACCGACCTCGTCAACTGGGCCGGCTGGTACGCGCCGTACGACCGCGACGTCGTCCTGGTTCTCGAACACGACGAGCAGTTCGCGGAAGTTCGCACCGAGCTCGCGCGCATCGGCATCGACCGCGTCGCTGGCTACCTGGCCGGTGGGATGACGAGCTGGGAGACGAGCGGCCGCGATATCGCGACGCTAGCGCAGATCTCGACCCTCCAGCTGGAGGAGCTGCTGCGCAAGCACGAGGCGATCGTCATCGACGCCCGCAGCCTGGCCGAATGGCAGGAGGGGCACATCGATGGCGCGCTGCACCGCTTCGCCGGCCAGATCGTCACCGGCGATGTCGATATCCCGGCAGCGGGACCAGTGGCGATCATCTGCGGCAGCGGATACCGTTCAAGCGTGGCAGCCAGCGTGCTGCTACAACAAGGCTGGCAGGATGTGATCAACGTCCCCGGCGGGATGGACGGCTGGCGGGCCGCGGGCCTGCCGACAACAACCGATTCGGCCGCGAGCGCGGCCGGCATAGCGAAGGAAGAAGAGGTTCTCGCATGAGCACGACCCAGATGAGCCAGACGACCTACGGCTTCGGCATCACCGTCGACCTGCCCTACGAGGAGGCGATCGAGGCGACGAAGGCGGCGCTCAAGGAGGAAGGCTTCGGCATCCTGACCGAGATCGACGTCCGCAAGACTCTCAAGGAGAAAATCGACGCCGACTTCGAGCCATACATCATCCTCGGCGCGTGCAACCCGAAGCTCGCCCACCGCGCGCTGCAGGCGGAGCACGAGATCGGCCTGCTGCTGCCGTGCAACGTCATCGTCCACGACGACGGCAACGGCCGCTCGAAGGTCTCTGTGATGGACCCGAGCGCAGCGATGGGCCTGGTCGGCAGCGATAGCATCGCAGCAGTCGCCGCCGAGGCGCGTGAGACGCTGGAGCGCGCGCTGGAGCATCTCCGGAAGTAGCGTCGACAACGGGAGACCCCGGCGGACGAGTCACTATCCCACGCCGGGGTTTCTCCCATTATCCGCCTGGCCAGTGGTGCGTCGCGCACACTGGTCGATTGAGGAGCCGTCGTGACCGAGATCCTGATACTCCTGGGCGTCCTCGGTGGCTGGATACTGCTCCAGGCAGTCATCCTGCCGAAAGCCGGGGTGCCCACCTGAATGGCGCCGATACCTGTGCGTCCGTCGGACGCGCGCAACGCCGAACCGAACGATAATGACGAGTCGACGATGACACGTGAGGAACATCACCGATGCTAGGACGGCTGCTCAACCGCGGACCGCTCGTCGCCGAGACGACGGCTTCCGAGCTCGCCCGGGAGATCCACGAGGGCACATCCCTCCAGATCGTCGATGTCCGCGAGCTGGACGAGTGGCACGGCGGACGCATCCCCGGCTCGATCCACATCCCGCTGGGCCAGCTCGGCCAGCGTGTCGGAGAGCTGGATGCGCAGACGCGTGTCGTGGCAGTCTGCCGCACTGGCAATCGGAGCACCTGGGCGACGATGACGCTCCAGAACTCCGGCTTCCAGGACGTGGTAAACCTCGACGGCGGGATCGTCGCCTGGGCGCGGGCCGGCCTGCCGATCGAGCGGTAGCACGACGCCGACCGGCTGTGCGGATGTATCCGCCTGCTACACCCGGGCAGTAGACTCCCAGCTCTCAGCGGTTGGCGGCGACGTGACGGCACGCGCTGGTGGCCGTGAATGGTCGTTCGGATGATCTGCCCCCAATGTGGTTACCGCAACGAGATCGGCGTTGCGCAGTGCGCGTCCTGTGGCCGGCCATTCACCCGCGCTGCCGCCGAGCGGCGTGCCTGGCACGGCGGCGGCCGGCGCTCTCAGTCGACGCCGGCCGCGATGCCCGGGACAACAGCAACGCCGTTCGATACTCCTGCCCCTCCAACCCGCCGCCGTGGCGTGGGTGGCTGCTTTTTGACGCTGCTGATAGGCGTCGCGCTGGTCGGCATACTCGGCTGGCTACTCCTGACTCAATTCATCCAGCCACGAATCGACAATCTGGTGGCCGACGGCGTCCGCGATGGCGTCCGCGCCGCTTTCCAGGACAGGATTGCAGCCGATCTTGGCGGAGCAACGACCGGCGAGGTCACGATCACCGAACAGGAGATCACTGACCGAATCAACGCGAACGGGGCGCTTGGCCCGATCGATCACGTCCAGGTCCATATCAGTCCGGATGGTCTGCTGGTGAATCTCTCGGCCTATGGCGTTAACGGCGCCTACCGAGCGACGATCGCCCAACAGGATGGCGCGATCGCCCTTCAGGGCGGCCAGCTCAGCGGACCGCTCTCCTACGCGCTGCCCAGCGGCGAGCTGGAGCAGTCGATCAATCGCGAGCTCGCCGCAGCGCTGATGTCGGCGGGATATCACGTCGTCGGAGTGACGCTCGGTGATGGCGAATTGACCATGTCCCTGACCTCTCATTCCTGACTATCCACAACCTCGTTCCTGCACTACACTCAGCCGTGGCAAAGGGGGAAGAGTGCTCCCGCCCGGAACAGCGGCCACTGTTCGGGCGCGCGCGATCCCGCCGACCGCTGGATGATGCCCGGGGCGGCAACGATGCTCTCTCGGTCCCAGCGCGGGTCGCCCGGTCGATGATGTCCCGGCGCAGCCACCGGTCTATCAGACACGACACGCGCTGGCGACGAGCGCCCCCGGGGGACGGCTCGCCGGCCACGGTGGGACGATGACGGACGACAAGCAACCACAGCGAGCGATCTCATGGCGGCGCAATCTCTACGCGCTCTGGATCGCCCAGATGCTGACGATCATTGGCTTCAGCCTGCGGACTCCCTTTCTCCCCTTCTATATCAAGGATCTTGGCGCAGACTCATTTGCCAGCCAGGCGCTGTGGGCCGGCGTAATCAACGCCGGCGGCGCGGCAGTCATGGCCATCTCGGCGCCGCTCTGGGGCATCGCGGCCGACCGCTTCGGTCGCAAGCCGATGGTGGTCCGGGCGATGCTTGCCGGCTCGCTGACGATCGGACTGATGAGCCTGGCGACCAGCCCCTGGCACCTGCTGATCCTGCGCTTCTTCGAGGGCGGCTTCACCGGCACCGTCACCGCGTCTACGACACTGGTCGCCGCGACAACCCCGCGCGAGCAGATGGGGTTCGGGCTGGGAATGATGCAGATGGCGGTCTTCTCCGGAGCATCGGTTGGACCGCTCTTCGGCGGCATCCTGGCCGACCAGATCGGCTATCGCCCAACGTTCGTCGTCGCCGGCGCGATGCTCTTCATCGGTGGGGTGATCGTTCTTACCCAGGTTCGCGAACAGTTTACGCGGCCGGCGCGAGGCTCGATCGACGAGCAATCGGGCCAGCGACTGCGGGCGCTGCTGCTGTCGAGCATGATGCTGGCAATGGTCGCTGTGATGGTAGCGCTACGGGTAGCATCCAGTGCGATCCAGCCGATTATGCCCCTTTATGTCGAGCAGCTTGCTCATTCGACCGCAGCCGTGGCGACCCTCGCTGGCCTGACTCTCGGCATCGCCGGGCTGACCAGCGCCGTAGCATCAATCACCCTCGGCCGGCTGGCCGATCGGATCGGTCAACGCCCGGTCCTCATCACCTGCGCGATCGGAGTCGG
>Ga0073905_10001380_pt1 | contig 12335 bp, 10 predicted proteins | sample KloWWTupernatant_FD_65482 | JGI IMG/M metagenome (GOLD analysis project Ga0073905, IMG submission 65482) | Active sludge microbial communities from Klosterneuburg, Austria, studying microevolution and ecology of nitrifiers - Klosterneuburg... | ecosystem: Engineered > WWTP > Aerobic digester >... | reverse complement strand
GGCTGCAGCTTGCGCAGCCTGAGCGCCACGGCCAGCGTGGCCAGCACGCAGGCGCCCAGCATCGCGACCACCCCCGGCCAGCCGCCGACGCCCCACGCCGCGCCCGCCAGCGTGCCGATCGCGCTCGCGCCGACGTAGTACGCGAACAGGTACAGCGCCGACGCCAGCGCCGGCCGCTCGGGCGCGCGCCGGCCGACCCAGCCGCTGGCCAGCGAGTGCGACGCGAAGAACCCGAAGGTGCAGACCGCGACGCCCGCGATGACGCCGGCCAGCGGCGTGGCCAGCGTCAGCGCCAGCCCCGTGCCCATGATCGCGACCATCACCCACAAGGCGTTGCGCCGACCGTGCCGGTCGGCGACGCGCCCGGCGAAGGCCGACGCCCAGGTGCCGACCGCGTAGAGCAGGAAGATCGCTCCGATCGCCGTGTGGCCGAGGTGGTAGGGCGCCTCGCCGAGCCGGAACGGCAGGTAGTTGAACAGGCCGACCAGGGTTCCCATCAACAGGAACCCGGTCACGAACAGCCACGGCAGCCCGGGATCCGAAGCGATTGCGCGCACGTCGCGCGCGATGCGCCCGAGGGACGCCTCGCGCGGTCGGAAGTGGCGCGACGGGGGCAGCCCGCGCCAGAACACCACCGCCGCCACGAGGCCGAGCACGCCCAGCGCCGCGAGCGCCATGCGCCACGAGCTCCAGTCGGTGAACAGTGCCGCGAGAAAGCGCCCGCTCATGCCACCGAGCGCGTTGCCGCCGATGTACAGGCCCATCGCGCGCCCCTGCGCGTCGGGCGCGACTTCTTCGGACAGGTAGGCCATCGCCGCCGCCGGCAGGCCGGCGAGCACCGCGCCGAGCAGGGCGCGCAGCACCAGCAATTGGGTGAAGTCGGCGACGGCCGCCGAGGCCGTGGCGATCACGGCTGCCAGCACCAGCGATCCCTTCATCAGCGGCACGCGCCCGAAGCGATCCGACAGCACGCTGGCCGGGATCAGCATCACCGCCATCGCCGCGGTGCCCGCCGATACCGCGAGGCTGGATGCGGCGGCGCTGATCGCGAAGTCGGTGGCCAACTGCGGCAGCAGCGGCTGCGTCGCGTAGAGCATCGCGAAGCTGGCATAACCGCCGAAGAACATCGCGACGTTCGCGCGACGGAAGGCGGGCGAGCCGGCGACCAGGCGATCAGGCGCTGTGTCGATGGTCAGGGACCCACGGTCGAGGGCAATGGTGGTCGGGGTGAGAGGATTCGAACCTCCGGCCTCTACGTCCCGAACGTAGCGCTCTACCAGGCTAAGCTACACCCCGAGTCGTGCGTTTCGCCCGGCGATCCGGGGAATGACGATTTCGGCCCCGATCGCTCCGGAACCGGGCCAGCGTCGGGAAACGCCCGGTTTCGCCGCGCCACCTAGCGGTCGCGCTCGATCGAATAAGCCGCGAAGTATAGCAGCGCGTCGCGATAGGCGGAAGCGGGCAATGCCGAGACCGCGGCCGCCGCCGCGCGTGCTTCCTGCTGCGCCCGCTCGAGCGCGTAGTCGAGCGCGCCGGTCCGCCGGATCGCCCGCATGATCTCTTCGAACCGGTCGGTGTGGCCTTGGGCGATCGCCTCGCGCACCATCGCGCGCTCTTCGGGTGTGCCGTGGGACATCACGTGGATCAGCGGCAGCGTCGGCTTGCCCTCGCGCAGGTCGTCGCCGACGTTCTTGCCGATGTCGTCGGTGACGCCGTTGTAGTCGAGCACGTCGTCGACCAGCTGGAACGCGGTGCCGAGCCGGCGCCCGTACTCGGCGGCGGCGTCCTCCACGTCAGGCGGCGCCTTGCACAGGATCGCGCCGAGCTGACCCGCCGCCTCGAACAGTTTGGCGGTCTTGTAGCGGATCACCTGCAGGTAGCGGGCCTCGTCGACGTCGGGGTCGTTGCAGTTCATCAGCTGCAGCACCTCGCCCTCGGCGATCACGTTGGTGGCGTCGGCGAGGACGCGCATCACCCGCATGTCGTCGGGCTCGACCATCATCTGGAACGCCCGCGAGTAGAGGAAGTCGCCGACCAGCACCGACGCGGCGTTGCCGAACGCGGCGTTGGCCGTCTTGCGGCCGCGGCGCAGGTCGGATTCGTCGACGACGTCGTCGTGGAGCAGCGTGGCGGTGTGGATGAACTCGACGACCGCGGCCAGCAGGTGGTGGTGCGTGCCCTGGTAGCCGAGCGCTCGCGCGACCAGCAGCAGCAGCACCGGTCGCATCCGCTTGCCGCCGGCCGCAACGATGTAGTCGGCCACCGTGTTGACCAGTGCCACGTCGGACGACAGTCGGGCGCGGATCACACGGTCGACCTCGGCGAGGTCGGCGGCGACTACGGGAAACAGCTCGGCGGGCTTCAAGGTGGGTCGCGAGTATCGGAATTCGTCGTTAGCGCTTGGGTCGGGCGCGGCAGGCGCGGCTGACGCGGGGCGCCTGCCGTGCGGGCCGGCGCGGACCGCGGCGCACGCAACGAGCGGATTATAGGGGGAGGCACGATGGGCGCTGCGCCACGGCGCTGCGGCGTCGACGACGGACGATCGCACCGCCGGCGATTCGCCATGCTCGGCACGGCGCCTTGTCCGGGTTGCCAAGCTGTTGTATTATTGTGGGTTTCTCCGATCCGGCGCGGTCCAGGGTCGGGAGAATGATCGCTTTTCTTTTTCATCGTTTTTCTTTTGCACAACGTTCGAGGTTCCCATGTACGCGGTCATAAAAACCGGTGGCAAGCAATACAAGGTTGCTGCCGGCGACAAGATCAGGGTAGAACAGATGCCGGCGGACATCGGGGCTGAAATCACGATCGACCAGGTGCTGGCGGTCGGCGCGGGCGACCAGCTCGCGATTGGCGCACCGCTCGTGTCGGGCGCCACGGTTTCGGCAACGGTCCTGTCCCACGGTCGTCACGACAAGGTGCGCATCTTCAAGATGCGCCGGCGCAAGCACTATCGCAAGCAGCAGGGCCACCGCCAGAACTTCACCGAGCTGTTCGTCAGCCGCATCGCGTCGGCGATCGGTGAAACCAGCGCCGAAGTACCGGCAATCGCGGCGGCCTCGAGCGACGACATCGAGAAGATCGAGGGTATCGGACCGAAGATCGCCATCGTGCTCGCCAAGGCCGGCATCACGACCTTCGCGCAGTTGGCCGAGGCCCCGGTCGAACGGCTGCGCGCGCTGATGAAGGCGGGCGGCCCGCGTTTCGCGTCGCACGACCCGACCACGTGGCCCGAGCAGGCCAAGCTCGCCGCGGCCGGCGACTGGGACGCGTTCAACAAGCTGACCGGCGAACTCGTCGCCGGCAAGCGCAAGTAAGCAGGAGCCACCGACATGGCACAGAAGAAGGGCGGCGGCTCGACCCGCAACGGCCGCGATTCGCAACCGAAGATGCTTGGCGTGAAGGCCTACGGCGGCGAGACCGTCAGCGCCGGCTCGATCATCGTTCGCCAGCGCGGCACGCAGTTCCATCCCGGCACCAATGTCGGCCTCGGCAAGGACCACACGCTGTTCGCACTGGTCGACGGCCGGGTGAAGTTTGCGGTCAAGGGGCCGCGCAACCGCAGCACCGTCAGCATCGACCCGTTGCAGTGACGCTCCCCGCGGCGCCGCAGGAAGCCCCGCAGCGCGGGGCTTTTTTGTCACCATGAAGTTCATCGACGAAGCGCGCATCGAAGTCACCGCCGGCAACGGCGGCAATGGCGTCGCGTCGTTTCGCCGCGAGAAGTTCATCCCGAAGGGTGGCCCCGACGGCGGCGACGGCGGTCGTGGCGGAAGCATCTGGGTGGTGGCCGACCGCAACGTCAACACGCTGGTCGACTATCGCTACCAGCGCAAGTTCACCGCGAAGAACGGCGAACGCGGGCGTGGTTCGGACCAGTATGGCGCCGCCGCCGAGGACATCCGCCTGCGCGTGCCGGTCGGCACGCAGATCCGCGACGAGGACACCGGCGAGCTGATCGCCGACCTGACGCACCACGACCAGGTCGCGCTGCTCGCGAAGGGTGGCGAAGGCGGCCTCGGCAACATCCACTTCAAGTCGAGCACCAACCGCGCGCCGCGCCAGGCGACACCCGGCAGGGAAGGCGAGCAACGCCGGCTGCACCTCGAGCTCAAGGTGCTGGCCGACGTGGGGCTGCTCGGGCTGCCCAACGCGGGCAAGTCGACCTTCATCGCGGCGGTCAGCAACGCCCGGCCGAAGATCGCCGACTATCCGTTCACGACGCTGTACCCGAACCTGGGCGTGGTGCGGGTCGGAGCCGGCAAGAGCTTCGTCATCGCCGACATCCCGGGCCTGATCGAGGGAGCCGCCGAGGGCGCGGGGCTGGGCCACCAGTTCCTGCGTCACCTGCAGCGCACGCGGCTGCTGCTGCACCTGGTCGACCTGACGCCGTTCGACCCGCAGGCCGATCCGGTCAGGGACGCCCGCGCGATCGTGCGCGAGCTGCGCAAGTACGACCCGGCGCTGGCCGAGAAGCCGCGATGGCTGGTGCTGAACAAGATCGACATGATCCCCGAAGGCGAGCGCGAAGCGCGCGTCGCCGATTTCGTCAAGCGCTATCGCGGGCGCGGGCGCAGTGCGATGCCGGTCGCGCGGGTGTTTGCGATCTCGGCGCTGACGCGCGAAGGCTGCGAATCGCTGTGCCTGGCGGTCAACGAGTACCTCGAGTCGATTCGTCCGCACGAGGACGCCGAGGTCGACGTGCGCTTCGAACGCGCTGGCGAAGCCGGGCAGGGGGCTGTCGGTGGGTGACGAACGCACGACGTCGGCGACGACGGGGCTGGTCGACGCATGGCCGGTGCGGGACGGCCGGCGCATCGTCGTCAAGGTCGGCTCGACCCTGGTGACGAACGAGGGCCGCGGCCTCGACGAGCGGGCCATTTCGCAGTGGGGCAGCCAGATTGCCGGACTTCGGGCGCTCGGCAAGGAGGTGGTGATGGTCTCCTCCGGCGCGGTGGCCGAGGGCATGAAGCGGCTCGGCTGGGCGAAGCGCCCGAAGGCGATGCACGAGCTGCAGGCCGCCGCGGCGGTCGGTCAGATGGGCCTCGCGCAGGTCTACGAAACCTGCTTTCGCGCGCACGGGCTCGGCACCGCGCAAGTGCTGCTCACGCACGACGACCTCGCCGACCGCAAGCGTTACCTGAACGCGCGCTCGACGCTGCTCGCGCTGCTCGAGCTCGGCGTGGTGCCCATCATCAACGAGAACGACACGGTGGTCACCGACGAGATCAAGTTCGGCGACAACGACACGCTCGGCGCACTGGTGGCGAACCTGATCGATGCGGACGCGCTGGTCATCCTCACCGACCAGAGCGGGCTGTTCACTGGCGATCCGCGCGTGGAACCGGACGCGCGCCTGCTCGATCGTGTCGTGGCGGGCGATCCGTCGCTGGAGGCGATGGCGGGCGGTGCGGGTTCGTCGCTCGGCCGTGGCGGCATGATCACCAAGGTGCTCGCGGCCAGGCGGGCCGCCAGCAGCGGCGCGCACACCGTGGTCGCGTCGGGACGCGAGCCCGACGTGCTGGTCCGGCTCGCGCGCGGCGAGTCGATCGGCACGCGCTTCATCGCGCAGACGCCGCGCATGGCGGCACGCAAGCAGTGGCTGGCCGATCACCTGCAGTTGCGCGGCTCGGTGCGCCTCGATGCCGGAGCCGCGCGCGCGCTGGTCGCAGGCGGGCGAAGCCTGTTGTCGATCGGCGTGACCGCGGTGAGCGGTGATTTCGAGCGCGGGGAGGCGGTGGCGATCCGCGATCCCGAGGGGCGCGAGATCGCGCGCGGGCTGATCAACTACTCGAGTTCGGAGACCCGGCTGATCATGCGACGGCCGTCATCCGAAATCGAGGGCATCCTCGGCTTCGTCGAGGAACCCGAACTCATCCATCGGGACAATCTGGTCTTGCGCTGAAAGCGCAAGACCAGATTGCGGCGAAGGCTGACCTGGCGCGAAGCGGCAGGTCAAGCCCGCGAAGCGGGCGGCCGGAGCCACAATCCTCCAATGCGCTGAAAGCGCAAGACCAGATTGCGGCGAAGGCTGACCTGGCGCGAAGCGGCAGGTCAAGCCCGCGAAGCGGGCGGCCGGAGCCACAATCCTCCAATGCGCTAGCACAAGATGTGATTGTGGTGAATGCCACAATAGTTCAATGCGCTGGCGCAAGACCAGATTGCGGCGAAGGCTGACCTGGCGCGAAGCGGCAGGTCGAGCCCGCGAAGCGGGCGGCCGGAGCCCAAGGCTAACCAGCGGCCACCGCCGCGTCGCGACCGTCGCGCTCGAGCCCGTCGTCGAGCGAGATGCCGATCGCATCGGCCTCGTCGACCGACACCACGCGCCGGTTCTCGCAGAAGAACCGCAGTCCGGTGCGGTTCTGCGCGTAGAGCCTTCGCGCCGCCGCCAGCGCAGCCGACGGATCGAGAATGGTGGTGAGCGAAAACACCTCGTCGCTTTCCGCTTCCGTTTCCGCGCCTTGAGCCTGCATCGTCTCCATCCCGTGTCCCCTCGTCCTGTGACGAAGCCAGACTAGGCGGGTTGGCAACAGGCGATGCCGGCGATCGGGCGAACGCCGCTTGTCGCATGACGAACGTCGCCCGATCGCATCGCAGATGTTGCGCGTGAACCACGTGGAGGCGTTCACCCGGCGCGCGGCCGGCCTCCACGGCGGGACATCGACACCCACAGGTAGATCGCCAGGTTCACGGCCACGACCGCAGCGCCCAGCCACTGCTGGATCTGCGGCGTGAGCCCGGGCGGATAGACGACCTGGAGCAGATACTGCTCGACGAAGCCGCCCGCGTAGCCGGATTGGCCGGCGATTCGCCGCAACTGGTTTTCCAGAGGCGTGAGCGGGCAGATCGCGCCGCTGAACTCCGCCCACGCCGCCCACGCCGCCGCCGGCAGGTGCAGCCACGCGACACGCGAGCGCCACGCGACCAGCACGCCGCCGAGCACGACGAAGGCGACGAAGGCCAGGTGCAGCAGCACCACGGTATCGGCGGCGAGACGGGCGATCACGGCACGGTGCGCTCGGGACGTTGGACCTGCGAAGGGATTGTCGGCGAAAACCGCGTCGACACGGCGGTCGGGGCGATCGGGAAACCGGCAGGAAAAACGGCGACAATCGCGGCGTACCGAACCGCGCAAAGGTCGACGATGGCCCACCGAAGCTTTCACGGCGTCTTCCCCTACCTCGTCTCGCCGATCGACGCGGATGGGCGCGTCAACTCGGACGTGCTGGCCAGGCTGTGCGAGGACCTGATCGACGCCGGCGTGCACGGGCTCGCGCCGCTCGGCTCGACGGGCGAGTTCGCCTACCTGTCGTGGGAGCAGCAACGCCGGGTGGTCGAGGTGGTGGTCGAGGCGGCACGCGGGCGCGTGCCGGTCGTGGCCGGCGTGGCCTCGACGACGATCTCGGAGGCGGAGTCGCGCGCCCGAAGCTTCGAGCGGCTGGGGGTCGACGGGATCCTGGCGATCCTCGAGGCGTACTTTCCCATCGGCGACGAAGGCGTCTACGCGTACTTCGAGGCGATCGGCAAGGCAGTCGACCTGCCGGTCGTCCTCTACACGAACCCGAACTTCCAGCGCTCCGACCTGAGCCTGCCGGTCATCGAGCGCCTGAGCCGGGTGCCGAACATCGGCTACATCAAGGACGCGTCGTCGAACACCGGCAGGCTGCTGTCGATCATCAATCGCGTCGAAGGCCGCATGCAGGTGTTCGCGGCCTCGGCGCACATACCCGCGTGCGTGATGCTGATCGGCGGTGTCGGCTGGATGGCCGGGCCGGCGTGCGTCGCGCCGCGCCAGAGCGTGGCGCTCTACGACGCCTGCCGCCACGGCGACTGGGAGCGCGCGATGGCGCTGCAGCGGCCGCTGTGGGCGCTGAACCAGGCGTTCGCGAAGCACAACCTCGCCGCGTGCATCAAGGGCGGGCTCGAACTGCAGGGCTATGCAGTCGGGGCGCCGCTGCGTCCGCAGGCGCCGTTGTCGGCGGACGGGGTCGAAGAGGTGCGTGCGGCGCTGACCGCGATCGGGGCGCTGTAGCCGCCGCGGCGGCGCGTGGCGGGCGTGCAGCCCGCGAGCCAGCAGGAGGACCGTCATGCCGCAGCACCGCACTCATCGCGTCGAACGCGACACCTTCGGGCCGATCGACGTGCCAGCCGATCGGCTTTGGGGCGCGCAGACGCAGCGTTCGCTGCAGTTCTTCGCGATTTCGACCGAACGGATGCCCGCCGAGCTGATCGACGCGCTGGCCGAGGTCAAGCGCGCGGCGGCACTCGCCAACCGCGATCTCGCCATACTGGACGCCGCGAAGGCGCAGGCGATCGTACGAGCTGCCGAGGAAGTCCTCGGCGCCCGTCATCGCGACGAGTTCCCGCTGTCGGTCTGGCAGACCGGTTCGGGGACACAGACCAACATGAACGTCAACGAGGTGCTGGCCAATCGCGCTTCGGAACTGCTCGGCGGCGATCGCGGCTCGCAACGGATGGTTCATCCGAACGACGAGGTCAACCGCGGGCAATCGTCGAACGACGTCGTGCCGAGCGCCGTCCACGTCGCGGCCGCGCACGCGGTGGGCGTGCGCCTGCTGCCGGCGCTCGACGCGCTGATCGGGACGCTCGACGGGAAGGCGCGGGCCTTCGCCGACGTGGTCAAGATCGGACGCACGCACCTGCAGGACGCGACCCCGCTGACGCTCGGGCAGGAGATCTCGGGCTGGGCCGCGCAGTTGGGGCGGGCGCGCGAGGCGATCGCGCGAAGCGTGACGGCGCTGCACGAACTGGCGATCGGTGGCACCGCGGTCGGCACCGGGCTCAACACGCATCCGGAGTTCGGCGCGCGCGTGTGCGCCGAACTCGCACGGCGGCTGTCGGTGCCGTTCGTGCCCGCGCCGAACCGATTCGCGGCGCTGGCCGGTCACGAGCCGGTCGTGGTGCTGCACGGCGCGCTGCGCGCGCTGGCCGCGGCGTTGACGAAGATCGCCAACGACGTGCGCTGGCTGGCCAGCGGCCCGCGGTCGGGGCTCGGCGAGATCCGCATCCCTGAGAACGAGCCGGGCAGCTCGATCATGCCCGGCAAGGTCAACCCGACGCAGTGCGAGGCGATGACGATGCTGTGCGCGCAGGTGCTCGGCAACGATGTCGCGATCGGCATCGGCGCGGCCTCGGGCAACTTCGAGCTCAACGTGTACCAGCCGCTGGTCGCGCACAACCTGCTGCAGAGCCTGCGGCTGCTGGCCGACGGGATGGCGAGCTTCGACCGCCACTGCGCAGCGGGGATCGAGCCCGATCGGGCGCGGATCGCGGCGCTGCTCGAGCGCTCGCTGATGCTGGTCACCGCGCTCAATCCGCACATCGGCTACGAGCGGGCTGCCGAGATCGCGAAGAAGGCGCATCGCGAAGGCAGCACGCTTCGAGAGGCGGCGCTGGCGATGGGGTACGTCACGGCGGAGCAGTTCGACGCGTGGGTGCGGCCTGATCGGATGACCGGCCAGGGCTGAACCCGCGCAGCTGCGCCGCCCGCTTGGCCAGGCGTTCGTACAGGCGTTCGGCCAGGTCGCGGTCGAAATCGTGGCGACAGGCGTTTCGTACACCGTCTTCGGCAGCCCGAGCAACTGTAGACGAGCGGCACGGACGAAGGTCGATTCATGGCGCAATGATGCCGCGGGAATCGCGAAATTCCCGTGACAGCCATCGCGAGGCCGGGTCGGGGCGCTTCGCTTATGCTTCGTCGATGAGCGACGAAGCCCGCCTTTCCTCCGTCGCTGCCGCGCCGCCCGCCGATGCGCGCGCCGCGGTGGCCTCGCAACGCAGCTCGCTGTCGGTGCTGCGGGCGCTGTGGCCGTTCATGGCCCCCTATCGGGCGCGCGTCGCGGTGGCGGCGATCGCGCTGCTGGTCGCGGCCGCCGCGACGCTGGTGGTGCCGATCGCGTTCCGGCAGCTGATCGACGTCGGTTTCGCCACGCCGGCGGCGGCTCCCGGCGCCGTCGCTGCCGACCCGGTCCACGTGAACCTGTGGTTCCTGGCGCTGTTCGGCGTCGCGGCGGTGCTCGCGCTGGGCACCGCGCTGCGCTTCTACAGCGTGTCCTGGCTGGGCGAACGGGTCACGGCCGATCTGCGCCGGGCGGTGTACCGGCAGGTGCTTCGGCAGGACCCGCGCTTCTTCGAGACGCTGAAGACCGGCGAGGTGCTGTCGCGCCTGAGCACCGACACGACGCTGATCCAGACGCTGGTCGGCACCAGCATCTCGCTGGGGCTGCGCAACGCGCTGCTGTTCGTCGGCGCGCTGGCCATGCTGATCGTGACCAGTCCGCAGCTGGCATCGATCATCGTCGGTCTGCTGCTGGTGGTGGTGCTGCCGATCCTGGTGTTCGGCCGGCGCGTGCGGCGCCTGTCGCGCGCCAGCCAGGACGCGATCGCCGACAGCAGCGCGCTCGCCGGCGAGACGCTGAACGCGATCCAGATCGTGCAGGCTTACGCCCGCGAGCCGCTCGAGGCGCAACGCTTCGGCGAGTCCACCGAAGCGGCGTTCGCGAGCGCGATCCGGCGCGTGCGCGCCCGCTCGCTGCTGACCGCGCTGGCGATCGTGCTGGTGTTCGGCGCGATCGTGTTCGTGCTCTGGATGGGGGCGCACGCGGTGCTCGAAGGACGATTGACCGCCGGGCTGCTGACGCAGTTCATCCTGTACGCGGCGCTGGTCGCGGGTGCCACCGGCGCGATCGCCGAGGTGCTCGGCGACGTGCAGCGCGCGGCAGGAGCGACCGAGCGGCTGCTCGAACTGCTCGAGGCCGAGCCGGCGATCCGCGCTCCTGCGCAGCCCGAGCGACTGGCGCCGTCGGGGCAGGGCGCGCGCGTCGCCTTCGAGGCCGTCACGTTCAGCTACCCGTCCCGACCCGGCGAACGGGCGCTCGACGACGTCTCGCTGGCGGTCACGCCCGGCGAGACGGTCGCGCTGGTCGGCCCGTCGGGCGCCGGGAAGACCACGCTGTTCCAGTTGCTGCTGCGCTTCCACGATCCGCAGGCCGGCGCGATCCGGCTCGATGGCGTCGACCTGCGCCGCCTCGATCCGGCGGACCTGCGCGGCGCGATCGGACTGGTGTCGCAGGACAGCGTGGTGTTCTCGGCCGATGCGATGCAGAACATCCGCTACGGCCGTCTCGACGCCAGCGACGACGAGGTGATCGAGGCCGCGAAGGCGGCGCGCGCGCACGAGTTCATCGAGCGCCTGCCGGACGGTTATCGCACCTTCCTCGGCGAGCGCGGCGTGCGGCTGTCCGGCGGGCAGCGCCAGCGCATCGCGATTGCGCGGGCCCTGCTGAAGAACCCGCCGTTGCTTCTCCTCGACGAGGCCACCAGCGCACTCGACGCCGAGAGCGAGCGTGCGGTGCAGGCGGCGCTCGAGCGGGCGATGCGCGGTCGCACGACGCTGGTGATCGCGCACCGGCTCGCGACCGTGATCGGCGCCGACCGGATCGTCGTGCTCGAACGCGGCCGGGTGGTCGACGCCGGTACGCACGCCGAACTCGTCGAGCGCGGCGGGCTGTACGCGAGATTGGCTGCGATACAGTTCGACTCCAGCCTGGAGGCCTCATGAGACTCGTTCGCTACGGACCCCGCGGCAGGGAGAAGCCCGGCCTGATCGACGCCGCGGGCACGATTCGCGACCTGTCCGGTGTCGTCGCCGACATCGGGCCGGACCAGCTGTCGCCGACAGGGCTCGCGCGACTCGCCCGCATCCGGACCGACCGGCTTCCGGCAGTACGCGGCAAGCCGCGATTCGGACCGCCGGTGACCGGCGCGACCAAGTTCGTCGCGATCGGGCTGAACTATTCGGACCACGCCGCCGAGACCGGCGCGTCGGTGCCGAAGGAGCCGATCGTGTTCCAGAAGACCCTGAGCTCGATCGTCGGCCCCGACGACGACGTCGTGCTGCCGAAGGGCTCGACGAAGACCGACTGGGAGGTCGAGCTCGGCATCGTGATCGGCACGCGCGCCCGCTACGTGGCGAAGAAGGACGCGCTCGGGCACGTCGCGGGCTACCTGATCGTCAACGACGTGTCCGAACGCGAGTACCAGCTCGAACGCGGCGGGACCTGGGACAAGGGCAAGGGCTGCGACACCTTCGGGCCGATCGGCCCGTGGCTCGTGACCGCCGACGAGGTCGCGAACCCGCAACGGCTCGACATGTGGCTCGACGTCAACGGCCGGCAGCGCCAGCGCGGCAACACCCGCACGATGATCTTCGACTGCGCGACGCTGGTGTCGTACGTCAGCCGGTTCATGACGCTGAACCCCGGCGACCTGATCACCACCGGCACGCCGCCCGGCGTCGGCATGGGGATGAAGCCGCC
>Ga0073905_10001375_pt1 | contig 12342 bp, 10 predicted proteins | sample KloWWTupernatant_FD_65482 | JGI IMG/M metagenome (GOLD analysis project Ga0073905, IMG submission 65482) | Active sludge microbial communities from Klosterneuburg, Austria, studying microevolution and ecology of nitrifiers - Klosterneuburg... | ecosystem: Engineered > WWTP > Aerobic digester >... | reverse complement strand
TTTATGAGTCCCCTGCTCTGACCAACTGAGCTAACGCCCCACGCTGGCGATTCTAGCAGTGGGCTGGCGGCCTACTTCTGGTGACTCAGTGCGTTGGAGACCAGCCGCGAGGTGATGTCCACGATCTGGATCATCTTCTCGTAGGGCATGCGCATGGGACCGATCACACCCAGCGTGCCGACCACCTGGCCATCCACCTCGTAGGGCGCGCTGACCACCGAGAGCTCTTCGAACGGCACCACCTGGCTCTCGCCACCGATGAAAATGCGCACGCCCTCGGCCTGGCTGGAGACATCGAGCAGGCGCAGGATCTGTGTCTTTTGCTCGAACAGGTCGAACGCGCGGCGCAGGTTGCCCATGTCCTTGGAGAAGTCGCTCACCGCCAGCAGGTTGCGCTCCCCAGAGATGATCACTTCCTCCTGGGCCTGGGTCAGCGCCTCGGAGCTTACGTTGACCGCCGCCTGCATCAGCGCCGCAATTTCACCCTGAAGGCTCTCGACCTCGGTGCGAATGCGCTCGCGCACCTTTTCCATGGCCATGCCCGCGTAGTGGACGTTGAGGTAGTTGGCCGTTTCGATCAACTGCGACTGCGTGAAATCGGTCTCGGAAAAAATCACCCGGTTCTGCACATCGCCATCGGGAGACACGATGATGACCAGAAAGCGCCGCTCGGACAGGCGAAGAAACTCGATGTGCCGGAACACCGACGTGCGCCGCGGGGCCATGACCACGCCCACAAACTGGGACAGGTTGGAGAGCATCTGCGCCGCGTTGGCAATAACCTTTTGCGGCTGCTCGGGGGCCAGTGCATGCGAGACGATCTGCTCCCGGTGCACCGTCAGCATGGTGTCCACAAACAGCCGGTAGCCCTTGGCCGTCGGAATGCGCCCCGCCGAGGTGTGCGGGCTGACAATCAGGCCCAGTTCCTCCAGATCCGACATGACGTTGCGGATGGTGGCCGGAGAAAGCTCCAGCCCCGAAGCGCGCGAGAGCGTGCGCGAACCCACGGGCTGGCCTTCATCGATATAACGCTCGACCAGCGTTTTGAGCAACAACTTGGCACGGTCATCGAGCATGTCACGATTTTAATGATGTAATTTCGGCATGACACCCCACTTTCGCCATGTTGCATTGATTGGCAAGTACCAATACACGGTTTCAGGCGCGCCTGCGGCCGGTTCGCGGCAGGTGCTGGAGGGCATTGCGCAGTTTTTGCATGCCCAAGGCTGCGAGGTGGCCATGGAGGCCCAGACGGCAGCCACCGCCGGTTTGACGCAATACGACGCCCTGGATGCCGAAGCCATTGGCCGGCAATGCGATCTGGGACTGGTGGTAGGCGGTGACGGCACCATGCTCAGCATTGGCCGCCAACTGGCCCGGCATGGCACGCCGCTGATAGGGATCAACCAGGGGCGCCTGGGTTTCGTCACCGACATTCCGCTGGAAAACTACCAGGCCACCCTCACGCCCATGCTGCACGGCGAGTACGAGGAGGACCACCGCCCGCTGATGCACGCCCAGGTGATCCGCGAGGGGCGGTCGGTGTTCGATGCCTTCGCGATGAACGACGTGGTCGTCAACCGGGGGGCGACCTCGGGCATGGTCGAGCTGCGAGTGGAAGTGGACGGTCACTTTGTGGCCAATCAGCGGGCCGACGGCCTCATCATCGCGTCTCCCACCGGGTCAACGGCCTACGCGCTCTCGGCGGGCGGGCCCATGCTGCACCCGTCCATTCCGGGCTGGGTGCTGGTCCCGATTGCACCGCACACCCTGTCCAACCGCCCCATCGTGCTGGCCGATATCGCTGAAATCGCCATTGAACTGGTCAATGGCCGCGATGCCAGCGCGAATTTCGACATGCAGTCACTCGCATCCCTGCTGCATGGCGACCGCATTCTGGTGCGGCGCTCCGAGTACTGCGTGCGCTTCCTGCACCCGAAGGGATGGAATTATTTCGACACCCTGCGCAGGAAACTGCGCTGGAATGAAGGAGGCTCCTGAGCATGGCGCTCAAACGCATCACCCTGCGGGATTTCGTGATCGTTCAGTCCCTGGAACTGGACCTGCCTTCGGGGTTTACCGTGCTGACCGGCGAAACCGGTGCAGGCAAGTCCATTCTGGTCGAGGCGGTCCAGCTGGTGCTTGGTGCGCGCGCCGATGCAGGGGTGGTTCGCGAGGGCGCGCAGCGCGCGGACCTCATCGCCGAGTTCGATTGCCCCCCCGGCTTGCTGGGCTGGCTCGAAGAAGCGGGCTTCGACACCGATACCGATCTGCTGCTGCGCCGCACGATCGACAACCAGGGGAAAAGCCGCGCCTGGATCAACGGCCTGCCTGCCACCGCCACACAACTGCGTCACATCGGGGAGCAGTTGCTCGACATCCACGGCCAGCACGCCTGGCAAAGCCTGATGCGTGCCGATGCGGTGCGCGAGCTGCTCGACGCCTACACGGGGGTGTCTGCCCAGGAAGTCGGCACCTGCTGGAGTGCGTGGCGAATGGCCCAGCAGCAATTGACCCAGGCCCGTGCGGCACAAGACACCCTGCAGCAGGAGCGCGAGCGGCTGCAGTGGCAGATTGCCGAGGTCGAAAAACTGGCTCCGGCCGCCGACGAATGGGATGCACTCAATGCCCAGCACACCCGCCTTGCGCATGCACAGTCACTGCTGGAAGCCGCGCAGACGGCCGTCGCTTTGCTGGACAACGAAGAATCCGGGGCACGCAGCAGACTGGCGCGGGCCATGGATCTGCTTGCGCGGCAGGAGCATCTCGAACCGGCCTTCCGAAATCTGAACGAAGCCTTGGTGGCCAGTCTTGCACAGACCGATGAAGCCGTGCACAGCCTGCACGGTTACCTGGACCATACCGAACTCGACCCGGACCGGCTCGCCGAGCTCGATGCTCGGCTCGCGCTGTGGATCTCGCTGGCCCGCCGTTTCAAAAGGACGCCAGCCGAGCTACCGGGCCTGCTGCAATCCTGGAAGGCAGAACTGCAACAGCTCGATTTCGCCACCAACCTTCATACCCTGGAGCAATCCGCCCAGCAGCACGCGCAGCGCTACCAGGAGGCAGCGCGCGCGCTTTCAAGGGCGCGCGCAAAGGCAGCCCCCAGACTGTCTGCAGAAATTACCCAGGCAATGCAGGAGCTGGGCATGGCAGGCGGAAAGTTTGTGGCGAGCATTGAAAAGCTGACCGAAGCTGCGGCCCACGGCATCGACGACATCCGTTTTCTGGTGGCAGGGCATCCGGGTGCCACGCCCCGTCCCATTGGCAAAATCGCCTCTGGAGGCGAGCTCTCCCGCATTTCACTGGCCATAGCGGTTGCAACCAGCACGCTGGGCACGGCGGGAACGCTGATTTTTGACGAAGTGGACGCCGGTATCGGAGGCACCGTTGCTGCCAGCGTAGGCCGGCTGATGCACCAGATCGGCCGCGACCGCCAGGTGCTTGCCGTCACCCATCTGCCCCAGGTCGCTGCTTGTGCAGACCACCATCTGGCCGTCTCCAAGCTGCGTGGCGAAACCGCGAGCAGCAGCGTGGCGGCTGTGCACGGGGAATCCCGCGTGGAAGAAATCGCCCGCATGCTTGGCGGCGCATCACAGTCCACCCACACCCTGGCCCATGCACGCGCGTTGCTGGCCCTTCCCTCCAGTGCCACGGCAAGGGGTGAGGGATGAGCATGGAGATTGTTCTCATCACGGGCATGTCGGGCTCTGGCAAATCCATTGCCCTGCGGGCACTGGAGGATGCCGGCTACTACTGCGTGGACAACCTTCCCCCCGAACTGCTGGTGTCCTTTGTCGCGCTGGAGCACACCCACCATGGCGATCGGCTGGCCATTGCCATGGATGTGCGCAGTGCCACATCCTTGCCACTGGTTCCGGCCAAACTGGAGGAGCTGCGCAGCCACGGCTGCACGGTGCGCTCGATCTTTCTCGATGCCACCACGGGCACCCTGGTCCGCCGGTTTTCAGAAACACGGCGACGCCACCCGCTTTTCCATGGCGAGCACTCCGAGAGTCGGCTGGCGCTGGTGCAGGTGATCGAGCTTGAACGCGAGTTGCTGGCCGAACTGCGCGATCAGGCCCACGTGATCGATACCAGCAACATCCGCGCATCGCAGTTGCAGGGCTACATCAAAGAACTCATAGGCACAGACAAAGGCCAGCTCTCGCTGGTTTTTCAGTCCTTTGCGTTCAAGCGGGGTATTCCTGTGGATGCGGATTTCGTGTTCGATGTCCGCATGTTGCCCAACCCGCACTACGAAGCCGACCTGCGTGACCTGACGGGACTTGACGCCCCCGTCATTGGCTTTCTGGACCAGCAACCGGAAGCCGCACTGATGCATAGCCACATCAAGGACTTTCTGACCCATTGGCTGCCCGTGCTGGCAGGCAATCACCGCAGTTATGTCACCGTTGCCATTGGTTGCACTGGCGGGCAACACCGCTCGGTTTACCTCGTCGAGCAACTGGCCGGGTCCTTTTCGCACCAGTGGCCCACACTGCGCCGGCACCGCGAACTCGACGGGCGCTGAATCGAGCGGCCCATCAGCCGCGATGGGCCAGCAACTTGCGAACCGGTGCAGGCAAACCCAGACCGGCCCAGGCTTGCGGGCCATGCCATCCGCCTTGTTCCCCGTGCAAATCAAGTCGATCGGGGATGCGCGCATCCACCACATGCAGATGGAGATCACGGTGGGTCAGGACGTGGAGAAAAGGCGGGTGCTCGGTCAGTCTGGCTCCCCGCAACTGCGAGGCGTATTCCAGCAGCTCCAGTCGCTGTGCAAAGACCGGCAGACAGTACAACCCTGCCCAGATTCCCCGGGACGGACGGCGCTGCAGCCAGACATTCCCGTGATCGTCCTGCAGTAAGAGCAGCCACCAGGACTGCGACTTGCGCAACAGTTTTCGGGTGCGCACCGGGTAGCGACCGGTATCCCCCTGAGCAAGTGCCTGGCATTGCTGCTGCAATGGGCAGACAACACACAGCGGTTTGCTAGGGAGGCAAACCATGGCACCGAGATCCATCAGACCCTGGGTGTACCGTGGCATGGTCTCATGCAGGTTTTCCACTGGCAGCAAGCCTTCCGCCAGTGCCCAGAGTCTGCGTTCCTGGGCAACCAAGGCAAGATCGCCTTCAAATCCCAGCAGCCGGGTCAGAACACGCCGCACATTGGCATCCAGGATCGCAACACGCTCACCAAAACAGAACGCGGCAATGGCTCCTGCTGTTGAACGCCCAATGCCTGGCAACGATGCCAGAACGGCGGCCGACTCCGGAAAACGGCCACCATGCAGGGCAACCACCTGCTGCGCGCAGCGGTGGAGGTTTCGGGCTCGGCTGTAGTAACCCAGACCACTCCACATTGCCAGCACTTCATCCTGCGAAGCTCTGGCCAGCACATCCACCGCAGGGAAGCGCTCCAGAAAACGCGCGTAGTAGTCCAGTACCGTGGTGACTTGAGTCTGCTGGAGCATGATTTCCGACAACCAGACCCGGTAAGGGTCCCGCGTCTGTTGCCACGGAAGATGCTTGCGCCCCTTCTCGTTCTGCCAGCACACCACCTGCGCGGCAATCGCGCCACCCGCGGCGCTCATGCCGGGGAGAAGATATCGTGGTGCTCGATTTCGTCGGGATCCTCTGCCAATGACACCAGCTGCCCGGTCAGCTGCTGCAGATGGGCATCGAGCTGTTGCAGCTCTGCTTCGCCCTCTTCAATCTCGGCAATCCGCTCTTCCAGCCCGGTGGCCGCCTGCTGAATTCGGTCCACCGCTTCGATCCGGCGAGAAAAGCTGCGCTTGCGCTCACCCAGTTGGGCATCCAGCTGCGCTGTGGCTGACTTGCTCCACAGCTCCAGGTCGTTGGCGGCAGACTCGAAGACTGCCCGAAGGCGGATGGACAGGGCCCGCCCAAGCCTCTCGGCGAATTCGGGCTGCACCAGTTTGAGCGCATTGCCCACGCTGAGGTACTGCAGATGCCCATGCTCAATCGCCGAGAGATCGGTTGAAAACGACTCGAGCTGCGGAACCGGTGGCACCTGTAGCGAGAAGCCAAACTCCGTATTGAGCTGCCTGAAAGTGCCCTCCAGCATGGACTGAATTTCGGTTGCGGCCGATTTCACTGCATCCAGTGTTCCCTGCAGCTCCCTGAAGGTTTCCATGTACTGCTTGCGGACACCGAGCTTCAGGCCCTTTTGCTGGAAACTTGAGATCAGCGGCGCAAGTGTCACTTTCAGGGCCTTGGTCCCCAGCTGGTGAAAAACCTCTCGGAGCAGCTTCAGATGGACAGCCCGCACGGCATGGATACGGGTGGCACTCTGGTCGAATTCGCGCTGCTCCTGCTCGATCCGGTTGCGCATTGCATGGATGACCGACGCGTTTTTTCCACGCAGGCTGCGCAACTCCAGCATCTGTTCGTCCAGATCACGCCTGCGGATGTTCAGTACCCTGGCCGTCTCGAGCCGCAGACCGGCAATGCCTGCACCGATCGCCGCGCGCAAAATCGCCTGGCGCTTGCCCATGATGCCGTGTGCCAGCGCATCTTCCAGGGCTGGCAACCCGCTGGTTTCCAGCGCAAGGTCGTCGCAGGCTATCTTGGCCACCAGTCCCTTTTGCGCAGACACCGGAACCACCTGGTCCAGCCGCACACCCAGCATTTCTGCCGAGGTCTGGCGCTGGCGCTCAAGCTGGTCGTGAATCTGCTGGGGAGAATTGAGGGTATCCCACAAGGTGTCGATCTTGTTGAGAACCACCAGCCGCGCTTCGGCGCTCTCTGGCGTGGCGGCAAGGTGCTCACGCCAGATGGCAAGATCCGAACGTGTGACGCCTGTATCGGCTCCCAGGATGAAAACCACTGCGTGTGCCTGGGGAATCAGGTTTACCGTCAGCTCAGGCTCCGCACCCACGGCATTCAATCCAGGCGTGTCCAGAATCACCAGCCCCTGCTTGAGCAAAGGGTGTGGCATGTTGATGATGGCGTGCCGCCACATGGGAACCTCGACAAGGCCCTGCGCGTCCTGAGACGGGTTTTCATCGGGCAACTCGTCGTGCCAGAAACCCATGGCCCGCGCTTCATCCACACTGACCCGGCGCACTTGCGCCACTTTTTCCAGAGACTTGGCGATCTGATCGGCGTTACCAATGTCCAGAGGTGTCTCCACCCAGCGCTCTGGCTTGAGCCGCCATTCAGTCAGGCTCTGCATCTGGAGGCGGGTTTCGATGGGGAGCAGGCGCAGACAATGGGGCACGGCCGCGTCGTAGCCCAGCTCGGTCGGGCACATGGTGGTGCGCCCCGCGCTGGCGGGCATGATGCGCCTGCCATAGTCGGCAAAGAAAATTGCGTTGATCAGCTCCGACTTGCCGCGCGAAAACTCGGCGACGAACGCAACCATGACCTTGTCGGTGCGCAGTTGGCTCTCCAGCCGCTGCAGGCGCTCCTGCACGGCCGAATCCAGGAGCTCGTGGGCGGCCATCCATTCGCCCAACTGTTTCAGTTGTCGGGCAAACTCACGCCGCCAGGCCCCGTGCTGCTCAAACTGCTCGTTGAATGATGGTCCCACTTTGCTCCCGGAGATCGATGGACGGACAGCCCTGTGAAAGGCACAAAATATAGCACCGACCGCAGGAAATACGGCCTGCGCGCCAAGAACCGTGGTTTCAGCGCCTCAGGTCCGCTGGCAGCGGGGACAAAAAAAACTGCTGCGCTGACCCTGGCGAACCATTTTTACAGGGGTTCCGCAGACATGGCACGGCGCTCCCTGCCTGCCGTAGACCCGGGCGCTTTCCTGAAAATGCCCCTCACTCCCGTCCGCACTGGAAAAATCACGCAAGGTACTGCCGCCGCGTTCCACCGCCAATGCAAGCACCTGCCGGATGGCTGCGTACAAGCTCGCCGCCCGGGCCGGCCCAACGCGCGCTGCTGGCGTGGTGGGCCGGATTCCTGCAAGGAAAAGGGCCTCGGAGGCATAGATGTTCCCAACCCCCACCACCAGGCGCCCCGCCAGCAGCAGCTGCTTGATCGACAACCGACTTGCACGCAAACCAGCGATGAATGCATCAGGTTGAAACTGCTCGGACAGCGGCTCCATACCCAGCTTGCCCAGGAGCTTGCAGGCCACAGGGTCGTCCAGTCCACGGACATGAACAACCGCTCCGAAGCGTCTCGGATCGTGCAGGCGCAAAATGCCGTTTGTCGTCACCAGATCAAAATGGTCGTGCGGCCCCCGCAGCGGCATGTCGGCGTAGGGCGCGAAACGCAGACTTCCGGACATTCCAAGGTGCACCAGCAGCAGGCCATCGTCCATTTCAAGCAGCAGGTACTTCCCACGCCTGCCGACCCCGATCACTGTACGGCCATACAGAATTGAAGGATCGCTACCCAGGGGCCAGCGCAGTGGCTTGCCCAGTTCAGCGCCCAGCACGCGTGCGCCTTCAAGGGCCTTGGCAACACTTCGGCGCGTGACTTCCACCTCTGGCAATTCAGGCATCCTCAATCCCCCCGGCGACAATGAACGGGCATGGATTATTATGGGCCGATGGTCCCATTTCTTCGTACCCTGGCAGTAATTCTGGCCAGCGTTGCTGCCTCCGGCAGCGTCCAGTCCGCACCGTTGCACGCCGCCCCGGCGCCTGACGCTGTGCCGGTTGCCAGCAGCGTCTCGGCAGCTTTGCTGGATGCAACACTTTTCTACGAAATCCTGCTGGGCGAAATTCTCATCAGCAATGGTGACCCTGGCGCCGGTTATTCGCTCCTGCTGGAGGCAGCCCGTCGCAGCAATGACGAGAAGCTCTACCAGCGGGCCACGGACATCGCCCTTCAATCACGCTCGGGAGACGCAGCGCTTGCTGCCGCACAGGCCTGGAAAGAGGCCTGGCCACGTTCACAAGAAGCCAACCGCTACGTACTTCAGATTCTCATCGCGCTTCAGCGCGTTGATGAGACCGCTGTACCGCTGCGCCAGGCGATCGACAACACGCCGACACCCGGCAAGGTCGAAGCCGTGATGTCGATTCCACAGCTGTTCCGCAGGACTTCAGACGCGGTCCGGGCTGCAGCGGTGATTGAACAGACCCTTTCCCCGGAACTGACCTCGCCAGCAACCGGCCCGGCAGCCTGGACAACCATCGGGCGCATGCGCCTGATGGCCAAAGACCCAGCCGGTGCCCTGGAGGCAGCCCTGCGCGCACAGGAAATGGACCCTGAAAACGAAGGTCCGGCTTTGCTGGGCCTGGAACTCCTTGAAGGCGGCACATCGCAGGCAGAAAACGTGCTGCAGCGCTACCTGCAGGGCAAGCCCAAGCCTGAAATCCGGATGGCCTATGTTCGCCAGTTGCTGGAACTGCAGCGCTACCCTGAAGCCCAGCTCCAGTTGCAGATCGTGACCAGCGAGAAGCCCGATCTGATCCAGGCGTGGCTGGTTCAGGCGGCACTGCAGCTGCAGGAGGGCAAGCTTGAGGACGCCGAAGCATCACTTCAGCAACTCATCCGCCTTTCCGCTCAGTCTCCCGAAAGTGAGGCCAGTCGCGCCAGCGTGACACAAGCCTACCTGCTTCAGGCGCAGATTGCTGAAAAGCGGGGGGATTTTTCCGGCGCAGAACAATGGCTCTCTCGCATCGACAACGAGAAGGATCTTTTCAGCGCACAAACCCGCCGCGCATCCCTGCTTGCCCGGCAAGGCAAGCTCGCTCAGGGGCGCGCCCTGCTGCGGAGCCTGCCAGCTGCCACCGAAGATGCTCGCCGCCTGAACCTGCAGGCGGAAGTGCAGTTGCTTCGGGAAGCGCGTGCCTACAAAGATGCTTATGCACTGCAAGAACAGCTCGTTGCACAGAAACCCGGGGACGACGACCTCGAATATGAGCTTGCCATGCTGGCCGAAAAAATTGGCAGGCATGCCACCATGGAGCGCCTGCTGCGACAGATCATTGCGCGCAACCCCAATTACCACCATGCCTTCAACGCCTTGGGCTATTCGCTCGCGGACCGCGGCATTCAGCTGACCGAAGCCAAGACACTGATCACGCAGGCACTGGTGTTCGCCCCCAACGACCCCTTCATCACCGACAGCCTTGCCTGGGTGGAGTTCCGTCTGGGCAATCTTGAAGAAGCACGCCGGCTGCTGGAGAAGGCCTACAGCATCCGCCCCGACGTTGAAATCGCCGCGCACCTGGGCGAGGTCCTCTGGACCATGGGAGACAAGCAGCGCGCCCGTGCGCTGTGGAAAGAGAGCCAACGCCTCAACGGCGACAACGAAGTCCTGCGCGAGACGCTCAAGCGGCTCGGCGTCAAGCTTTGAGTGCCTCCTTGTCGCCGATGCCGCACTGCCGACGATATCTGGCGTGGCCCCAAAGCGTTTCCGTGCGCACCTGGTTCTGCGCCTTGCTGCTGTGTGCGCTGGCTGGCTGCGCACAACTGCCCAATCAGCCCGTGCAACCAGCCCAGCTTTCGGGGCCCTGGAGCGGACGACTGCACCTGCTGATCGACGACCCTTCAGCCCCGCAATCGTTTGCAGCACACTTCGAACTGCAAGGAAGCGCACTGCACGGCACACTAGACCTCACAACCCCCTTGGGCACGATGCTGGCCCGTATCCAATGGCAGCCGGGCCAGGCAACGCTGGAGACAGGTTCGCAAACGCAGACGGCAACCTCTCTGGAAACCCTGGTGGAGCAAGCCACCCGGACTGCCATCCCGGTGCAGGCAATGCTCGCGTGGCTCAATGGCCAGCAGGCCAGTGCACCGGGCTGGCATGCCGACCTTGAATCACTGGACCAGGGGCGGCTGACCGCAACGCGGCATTCTCCACTCCCCGGCGCTACGCTGCGCATTGTTCTCGACCGGTGAACGCGCCTCAGGACGAACCATGCAAGCCCTTTATGACGTTCCGGCGCCTGCCAAACTGAACCTGTTCCTGCATGTGACGGGCCGCAGGGCCGATGGATACCATCTGCTGCAATCGGTGTTCATGCTCATCGACTGGTGCGACACCCTGCATTTTTCGTTGCGCAACGACGCGCTCATCACCCGTGAAGACCTCGGCCCCGCCCTTCCCGCCGACGATCTCTCGGTACGTGCCGCCAGGGCCCTGCAACACGCCACAGGTTGCGCCAAAGGTGCGCACATCGGCGTGCTCAAGCGCATCCCTGCCCAAGCAGGCATGGGCGGCGGGTCATCCGATGCAGCAACCACACTGCTCGCACTCAACCGCCTCTGGGGCCTGAATCTGGGGCTCGGGCAACTGCGCTCCCTGGCAATCGGCCTGGGAGCCGATGTGCCATTTTTCCTGTGTGGCCGCAACGCCTGGATCGAAGGCATTGGCGAGCAGATTCGCCCACTGGAGGGCGCGCACGCGTTGCCGCCAGCCCGGTTTGCCGTTGTCAAACCGGGTGCAGGACTGGACACCCGAGAAATTTTTTCCTCACCAGATTTGAAACGCAATTCAGACAGTGCTACAATCACAGGCTTTGCTGCAGCACACTACGACTTTGGTTGTAACGACTTGCAGGGTGTCGCTCAGACGCTGTGCCCCGAGGTAAGTCAAGCCCTTGAATGGCTTGAATCGCGCGGTTTGCATGGCAGAATGACGGGCTCTGGAAGCGCAGTGTTTGCACAAATGCCACATGCCGTGAATCTTGAAGGCGCACCTGGCGCCTGGCAGGTCAGGACATGCGAGAATCTGGCGCTTCACCCTTTAAACGGGTGGGCAAAAGATGAGAGTTTCGGTCAGTTGCCCTCGGGCTGCTGACCCGTGTAGGGGAGTCGCCAAGCTGGTTAAGGCACCGGATTTTGATTCCGGCATGCAAAGGTTCGAATCCTTTCTCCCCTGCCAAATCTTGTCGCGTACAGGCATTAATTTCAGACCGCTGGGACGCTCATGCAAGCCAACCACCCCGACTTCATGGTTTTCACCGGCAACGCCAACCCTGGCTTGGCGGCTGAAATTGCCCAGCACCTTGGTACCACCCTTGGCGCCGCCCACGTGGGCCGCTTCTCCGACGGGGAAGTGACGGTCGAAATCAACCAGAACGTTCGCGCCCGCGATGTTTTCGTGGTGCAGTCCACCTGCGCACCGACCAACGAAAACCTCATGGAACTGCTGATCATGGTCGACGCGCTCAAGCGCGCATCGGCCGAACGCATCAGCGCCGTCATTCCTTACTTCGGCTACGCCCGCCAGGACCGCCGCCCGCGCTCGACGCGCGTGCCGATCTCCGCCAAGGTAGTGGCCAACATGCTGCAGGCCGTGGGCGTGGCCCGGGTGCTGACCATGGACCTGCATGCCGACCAGATCCAGGGCTTCTTCGACATCCCGGTCGACAACATCTACGCCAGCCCGGTGCTGCTGTC
>Ga0073905_10001365_pt1 | contig 12375 bp, 10 predicted proteins | sample KloWWTupernatant_FD_65482 | JGI IMG/M metagenome (GOLD analysis project Ga0073905, IMG submission 65482) | Active sludge microbial communities from Klosterneuburg, Austria, studying microevolution and ecology of nitrifiers - Klosterneuburg... | ecosystem: Engineered > WWTP > Aerobic digester >... | reverse complement strand
TTTGGCATTGGCGATGAGGCCTTGCTGCGCCAGGAATACGTTGAGATTGCAAAGGCCTAAGCGGGCCGCCAAACACCCCGCTTAGCTTTCGTTTTCGGCAAAACACGCGGCCACATCCCGTTTGGCGGCCTCGGAAAAAGTGGCGCACCCGCGCCACGCCCGCGCAAGGATGCGCGTCACATCCTCGCGCGGGCGCGGGTGGGCGGCCAGCAGCGGCTTAATTTGCCCCCATTGCGGCAATTTATTGAGCTGGTCGGCAAATTCCTCGGCCAGCGCGCGGGCGCATTCGTCCGGGTCAAGCTCGGTCACCGGCTCGCCGCCAATGAGCAAATCGTGATACCGAATCACCCGCCCCGCCACCACCTTGCGGTTAAGCCGGTCATACACATGCTCCACTTTTTCGGTCAGGCCAGATGGGTTTAGCGCGCGCACCCACTCTGGCTTAATGGCGCTGGCGTAGCCCAGCAAACTTAGCTTATCGCCCTTGCGCGTTGTGATCTCGCGGATCTCCGAAGCCACGATGAGCAAATTGCGCCCAACAATGCTCTCGTCCATCAACGCGCAGCGCCGCCCACCGCTCAGGTCGTATTCATCGCTGGCGCCCACCCGCACCGCCAAATGATCCAAAAACCCGGCCAGGTGGCAGCGTTGGATGGGTTCGGGGCTGTCTAGCGCTCCGGTCACTGCGAGTGGCCGGAGCGCTGAAGTGGGTTCGGGGCTATCTAGCGCTCCGGTCACTGCGAGTGGCCGGAGCGCTGAAGTGGGTTCAGGGCTATCTAGCGCTCCGGTCACTGGATCATTAGTGGTCAGACCGCTGCGAGCGGTCTGACCACTTAAGTCGCACACTTCCATCAACTGCTCATACGTCTGCGCCACCTCGCGGGCCACGTGCGGGTTTACGCCAAATGAATAGCAGGCTTTGGCGTCAAATTTATTTTTTACCGCGTGTTCAAAACTATTCGCCAAAAGAAAAAAATCGCTGGCGTTTTGCCCGCGCTTGATGAGGCTTTCGCGGTTGCGGCGTTGAATTTTGTCCTCGCGGGTCAACCGGATAAGCAAATCACGCCCGCCAACCAGGGCGGCCATCAGCGCCACCTGCGGCACGCACCCAAATTTTTGCGCCTCAATCAACATGCGGGCGTAGCGCGGGTGCGCCGGAATGCGCAGCATGGCGCGGCCGGTCTCGGTAATTTGGCCAGTGCGGATGGCGCCCAGACTTTCCAACAATTCCTCGGCGGCCAAAACCCGCGCCGGGTCGGGCTTATCCAAAAAGTCAAACGCGGCCACATCTTGCACGCCCTGCGCGTGGAGCAAAAGCAACGCCGCAGACAGCTCGGTGCGCTGAATTTCTGGCGTGTTGCGGGCAGGCCGAAAGGCCATCTCTTGCTCTGGCCACAACCGCCAGCACACGCCGGGCGCGGTGCGGCCCGCGCGGCCCGCCCGCTGGTCGGCAGATGCGCGGGAGATGGGTTCAAGATGCAGTGTGTTCACGCCCCGCGCGGGGTCGTAACGCGCAACGCGGGCCAGGCCGCCATCCACCACAAAGCGAATGCCCGGAATGGTCACGCTGGTCTCGGCCACGTTGGTCGCCACAATCACGCGACGATACTCGCTGGGGGCAAACACGCGGTCCTGGTCGGCTGGGGACATCTCGCCGTGCAAAGCCAGCACCACCGGCGGGATGGCGCTCTGGCCCGCCGCGTTGCGCCACAACTGGCGCACCTCGTCCATGCAGCGGGTGATCTCATACATCCCCGGCATAAATATCAGCACATCGCCTTCGCTGGTCTCGCGCAAAATTTTTGCGGCGCGTTCGGCGGCGCGTTCGGGTATGGCCGTCTCATCGCCCCACGTTTCGTAGTTAATTTGCACCGGGTAGCTGCGCCCCTCGGATTCAATCACGGGTGCGTTGCCCAAATACGCCGCCACCGGTTTCACTTCCAGCGTGGCCGACATGACAGCCAGCAACAAATCTGGCCGCGCGGTTTGCTGAATGCGCTTGCACAAAGCCAGCGCGGTATCGCTCAGCAGGTTGCGCTCGTGAAATTCATCAAACAAAATGGCGCCGATGGAGCCGAGGTCGGGGTCGCTTTGCAGCCAGCGCAAAAGAATGCCCTCGGTCACAAACGCAATCTGCGTCTCGGCGCTCAGGCGCTCGTCAAAACGCACCTGGTAGCCCACCAACCCGCCCGGCTCAACGCCCATCTCTTGCGCCACGCGGCGGGCAACGCTGCGCGCGGCCACGCGGCGCGGCTGCAAAACCACAATGCGTTTGCCGTTCGCCGCGCCATCGGCCAAAACGTATTGGCAGACCTGGGTGGTTTTGCCAGAGCCGGTGGGGGCGCAAATGACAAGGTTGCGCCCATTTGCCCAGGCGCGGCGCAGGTCATCGCGCAGGGCGTAGATGGGAAGATCGGTTTGCATGGACAGTTGAGAATTAGTACTGGACTTACGAAAAGCTGCGTCTAAATTGACACGCGCTGCTTTTTCGCGAATAACACGTTTTGCGTAAGTCCAGTTTTAATTCTCAATTGTCTCAGTTTTTAGCGGCGGATGAGCGGCAGGTAGGCGTTGAAGAGAACCGGCGCGTAGTAGGCCACGCGGATGCCGCACAGGGCGGTGGTGTTGTTATTGGGCAGCCAATTCACCACATACGAATACACGCCTGTGTCCACATTTTCGGATATTTCCCCGCTGAGGAAAGTGCGATACCCTGTGCCAGAAGGGCTGGTGACCGCGGTCAGGTCGTTATACCCGCCCTGGCGGTTGTAGCGGGTGATGAACGCGTCGGATGTATTGCCAGCGGCTGAGTCGTAGGTGTATATACGCAAATATTTGATCTGTGCGCCGTCTGGCAAAGACAAGTTGGTCACAAAAAAGTCGCTGCCTGCGGATTTGCGAATGCACCCCACACCCGCGTAGGCGTACGTGGTGGCGCTGCTGCGCGGCTGGAACGCCACGCCCGAAACCGTGTAGTAACTAAAGACCGCGTTCAAGCCCATTGGGCGCGGGGCCATGATGTTGTCATCGCTGGTGGATGAGGCATCCACAGACTCTGGCGCGGCGCTTCCCCCGCTGGTCTCGCCGGGGCCTTCGCTGCCCGCGCGGACAAATTGAGGAGAAGCCGTCAGCAGAAAAAGAGCGCCCAAAAGACGGGCAATGCGTAGCGTAAAACGATTCATAAACAACCTCCTTGAACCAACTTGAATCAAAAGCGTGTGATCAGCAGACGAGCGTCTACCGATGTGACGCCCGCAAGTTTACGCTTTTATCGTCAATTTTGCGTCGTTTAATAAAAGATGAGAACGCGCCAGACAAGCACATAAAGCGCCAAATTCGAGTTTTTGGGGGCAAATACTCCCCAAGTGAACAGGTATAAAACGCGCCGGCGTGTCTTAAACTTATGGCATGAACAAGCTCGCGCTTCTCGTCGCTCTTTTAGGCGCATTTATGTTGGCTTTTGCGGGTGTTTATTTTTTGGCGCCCACCGCCGCCCCAGCCGAACCAACCCCCATCCCCACCCCGGAACCGGTTGCGCCCCCGCCCACCGTGCTAAACGACAAACGGCAAATGCCCGATTTCACCCTGACCAATCAAGATGGCAAGCCCGTTAAATTGAGCGATTTGCGCGGCAAACCGATCATCTTATTCTTTGGCTACACTTTTTGCCCGGATGTTTGCCCGCTTACCTTGTCAGAAATGCTCAAGGCCAAAAAGGCGCTGGGCGGAGATGGCGACAAAGTGCAATTTGTGTTTGTGAGCGTGGATGGCGAACGCGACACGCCAGAAGTATTGAAGAACTACCTCAAATTGTTTGATCCAACGTTCATCGGCCTGACCGGCGCGCCAGATGATGTGCGGGCCGTTGCCAGCGAGTATGGCGCCTCGTTTGTCAAGAAAAAGCCAGAGGGAACCTCGGCGGCGTATTTGATTGTGCACACCAGCAACACCTATTTGCTGGATGCGCAGGGCCGCTGGCGGGTGCGCTTTTCGTATATGACCAAACCAGAAGTGATTGCGCAATACACAAAAAACCTGCTGAGCGAATAATGAGCGCAAAACAAAAAAGCGGCGAACACATCATGAAACTCAATCATCTCAAGTGGCTAACCATCGGTCTGGTGATGGCTTACCTGATCACCTTTGAATACATCCGCCATTTTGTATGGCCGGAATTGCTGCATCAGCCCGTGTTTTATGTGGCCTCGCTGGCGGTGTTCTTTTTTATCATCGTTGGCTTTAACACGGTCATCTTTAGCATGATGGCCCGGCTGCAACGCGACCTGATCCAAAAGACAGCCTACCTTGACCTTTTGGTAGAAAGCTCCGGCAATCCCATCATCGCCACCGACAAAATAGGCGCGATTACCGGCTGGAACAAAGCAGCGGAAAATATTTATGGCTGGCCGAAGGATGAAGCGCTGGGCAAAGTCTTGCCCATGATCCCCGACCCGCTTCGCCCGCAGGCGCACGAGTTAATCAAGCGCATTTGGAATGGCGAGACCATCTCTAACATGGAAATGCAACGCCTGCGCAAAGATGGCGCAATCATCCCGGTGCTGGTCACCGCGTCGCCCATCCGCGATGCTGATGGCAACATCATCGGCACAGTGGGCGTTTCTACCGATCTGAGCGACAAAAAACGATTGGAGCAGGAATTGCAAAAGCAGCAACAAGCCACCGCCGTGCTGCAAGAGCGCGAGCGCATGGCCCGCGAGCTTCACGACGATCTGGGGCAGATTTTGGGCTATGTCAGCACCCAAAGCCAGGCAGCGCGGGCTTTGCTGGCCGACGGGCACAAAAATCAGGCGGATGCGTATATGAAACGCCTGACCGAAGTAGCGCAAGACGCGCACGCCGATGTGCGCGATTACATCCTTGGGCTGCGCACCAACATCTCGCCAGAACGGCGCCTGCTGCCCACTTTGCGCGGGTATGTGACGCGGTTTGGACAAAACAACGACATCCTCGCCTCGGTAGAGACGGCCCCAGCCGCCGAAATGGCGCTGCTTAACCCAGAGATGGAATCGCAATTGCTGCGGATTGTGCAAGAAGCGCTGACCAACGTGCGCAAACACGCCGCCGCCAAAAAAGTGGCGGTGCGGGTAGACATGGCCGGCTCAGATATCCTCATTGACGTGATTGATGACGGCCAGGGTTTTGACAAGGCGCGGCTGGCAAACGGCGATGGCCGTCGGTTTGGGCAAAGCATCATGCGCGAACGCGCCGCCGAAATTGGCGGGACGGTAACCGTAAAATCGGCGCCTGGTCAGGGAACCCACCTGACGATCAGCGCGCCCATCCAACACACGGTCGTTCTGGAAACCGCGTAATGCAATCACACCCCATCATGACAACTGCAAGCAACATGCGCGTATTACTGGCCGATGACCATGCCTTGTTCAAAGAAGGGCTGCGCAACTTGCTGGGCGCGCGCGGCGTGCAGGTGGTCGGCTCGGCAAAAGATGGGCTGGAGGCGCTGGAAATGGCCCGCACCACCAAACCCGATGTGATTTTGATGGATATTCAAATGCCGCGCTGCGATGGGTTGACCGCCACCCGGCTGATCAGCACCGAGATGCCGCAAATCCGCATCATCATGCTCACCACCTCTGCCGATGACGAAAGCCTGTTTGAGGCGATCAAAAGCGGCGCATGCGGCTACCTGCTCAAAAGCCTGGACTCTGAGCGATTTTTTGAGCTGTTGTTTGGGATTGAGCGCGGCGAGGCCGCGATTGCGCCCGACCTGGCCGCCCGCATTTTGCGCGAATTTGCGCATCCCACGCCAAAGCCCGACGCCGCCCCATCTGCCGATGACCCCGACCACCTGACCGAGCGCCAAACAGAGGTGTTGCGCGCGGTGGTGAGCGGCGAGACTTACCGCGAAATCGCGGCGCGGCTGTTCATTACCGAGCGCACGGTGAAATATCACATGCGCGAAATTCTGCAAAAGTTGCATCTGCGCAACAAATCGCAAGTCATTGCCTATGCTTTGCGCACCGGGCTGGTGCAAACCCCGGAATAACGCTGCCTTCTGCACTCTGCCTTCTGAATTCAGAATTCCCCCTGTCCTTTAGGTCAGTCTGCATGGTGATGGGACTATGCCGGGGGACATAGTCAACCATTCTCAAACGCCCTAGACTGACTTGCACGCATGGGCGTTTTACGAGTTGTGTTGTATGGCTCATCTCTGCTGCTGGCGGGTTTGGAAGCAAGCCTGGCTGGGCGCGCAGAGTTGATCGTTCGGCGCATACAACCAGACCTGCCCCATGCCCAGGATGAATTACAGGCGTTCCTACCCGACACGATCATTTTTGACAGCAACGACACTGCGCAAAACTGGCAAGCCATCACCCAACTGCTAAAAGACAACGCGGGCGCGATGCTGGTGGGGTTGGACGTGAACAGCGATGACTTGTTGATGTTGCACAGCCAGCCCCGCGCCGCCAGCGGGCTGGAAAACCTGCTCGGCGTCATCAAGCAAAACCTGCAATTTGTTTCTTAAAAGCGCAAGCTTTTGTTTTTTTAGAAGGAGAAGGTCCATGAAGTACAGTTCAATTTCACGAATTGCGACGGCGTTGATCGTTGCAATGTTGGCGGGTTGCCAGGCGGCAGCCCCCGCACCCCAGCAGGCTGCGACGCAACCCGCCAAAGCACAAGAGGCCACCAAGGCCCCCGCCGAGGCCGCTGCTCAGGCAAAAGCCACCCCGCAAACGGTTAATCAGGCCAGCGCGCCCGCCGCGCCAGTGGTCGCCACGTCTCAGGCGCCGGGTGGCGGATTTGCCGCCCCATCAGCCGGCCCAAACCTGCTTTCCAAGAACTGGAGCGAGCGCCTGGGCGTGCTGGTCTCGGAGATGCAGCCGGTCAAGGGTCAGCCCATCCTTAACCCAAAGGCGGGCGATTTGTGGTTTTTCTCCAACTCCAGCACCACCTGGGGCGCAACCAACACCAAAAACTCGGTGTGGGTGATTGATGCCAAGACGCGCAAAACAATTGCAGAATACGCGCCTCCGGGCAGCGAAGGATACAGCAGCCACGGCATGTTTATCTCTGCCGATGTCAAATATATTTACCTGCCCCAACTTGGCAAGGTCAACCACATTGATGTGCTGGATGGCCGCACGATGGAGATTGTGCAGAAGATCACCACGCTGGGCCGCCCGCACCACCACAAGTTGTGGGAAGACCCCATCAGCGGCAAGAGCCTCATCATTGGCGAGGATTTCAACTGGAGCATGACTGGCTCTGGCGTGTATGTGTTTGACCCCAGCCAAAATAACGCGGTGGTGGGCGGCATGAGCAATGGCGACTTCCAGGGCAACCCGTATGTGACCACGCCCTCGCCAGATGGCAAGTTCATCATCGTCACCGTGCCCGCGCCCATGTCGGCCTTCCGCGACAAGATGGATGGCTATGTGGCCAAGGTGGACCCCAAGACATGGAAAGTGGTGGGCATGTATCCGATGAAGGATCCGCTGTGGGCAGAGGTATCGCTGGATGGCAAATACGCCTACGTGACCTCTGGCGGCGAAGCCCGCGTACACAAGGTTAACCTTGACACGATGGAAGAGGAAGGCATTGTGCAGACAGGCCCCGGCCCATGGGGCGCGCGCCTGAACTATGACAACAGCAAACTGTATACCGCCGACAAGGGCGAAGGCCCCGGCTACAACCAGCTTGGCCGCACCAGCACCGTGATTGATCTGTCTACGCTGGGCGTGAGCGATGTGTTGGATATTGGCCTGACCACCGACCACGCCATCATGTCGCCCGATGGCAGCGAGATGTGGTTCACCTCCAACGCCGAGCACAACATTCATGTTTACAACACAAAGACGCTCTCGCACGAGATCATCCAAGACCCGGCGGATGGCGACATTCACGGCGGCATCTTTGTGCAATATTCCGATGACGGCAAGGGCGGCGTAAAAGGCGAAGTGGTTTCCGATTATTCCGGTTTGCATGGCAGCGCTCTCAAGGCGCAGCGCGAATATGCCGCCAAGCCCAAGCTGGAGATCAACATCAACCGCAACGGCTTTTTGCAAAAATCCATCAATGCCGATGCCGGCAAGTCGTATCGCCTGATCGTCAAGAACGTGGCGGGCACCAGCGCGGGCAAGATCACGTTTGATAGCGCCGACCTTGGCATTAAGGGCATGGTTTTGACCGCCGGAGACAGCCAGGAAGTGCAGTGGACAGCCCCAGCCAGCGGCGAATTCACAGCCAAGACCAACGACGCCGCGCCAAACAAAGACCTCAAGATCAGCGTCAAGACGGCAGCGGCAGCGCCAACTTCCAACGCGCCAGCGAGCGATGTGCGCGTGGTGAAGATCACAACTTCTCAGTTGTTGTGGGACATCAAGGCGCTGGAAGTGAAACCCGGCGAGAAGATTCGCTTTGAGATGAAGAACGGCGACGACGAGAAGCACAATTTGGTGGGTGTAGGCGAAGGCACAAACTTGCTCAGCCCAGACATCGCGGGCGGCGCAACCGGCAGCTATATGTGGACAGCGCCCGATCACGCCATGACCTTCACGGTGGTGTGCGCGTATCACCCGGCCATGCAGTTCGTGGTCACGGTCAAGTAAAAAGCAAGGTGTGATGGGTGATGGGTAACGCGTAACGCGCAAGATCAGCTCAGGCTATTTCTTACAGGTTACACATTACCCATCATCCATTAGCCTGCACATTTCACACAAGGAGATCCCAAAAGTGACACACATCAACGCGCCCGGCCCGGATAAATTCTGGAAGAGGCCTTTGTTCAAATGGGGCGCGTTGCTGGCTCTTTTGCTGGTGGCATCTATTGTGGCGCTGGCATGGCTGGCAATCGCAAAAACGCAAGGCCGCCAGACCATTGTGGAGACAAACAAACTCCGCGCGGTGCACACCAGCGACCTGACCAAAAGCCTGACCCGCACTGGTCTGGCCGCCGAGGATGACACGGTGGATATGATCCTTGCCACAAAAGAGTTCTTCCACCTCACCAATCGCGCCCAGGAAGGCGCGCAAATGGGCGCAGATAAGCACGTGGTGTTTGTGGCAAACGAGGTGGTGCATTTTGGCGAACTGCCCAAAAACTTTGCGCCCATTCTGATGGTTGACGGCACGCGCATGTATGTGCCATCCAACGTGGAAGTGCTCACCGATGCCTCACACCACCGCACCTCCATCATTAGCTATGCCGACGCGCCGCAGGACATGCTGGCCCAGAGCCACACCATTGAAATGCTATTGCCCGCAACCGCAGACGGCAAACGCGCCGCCCTGCAATGGTTTACGCCAATAGACTACCCAGACACGGTGGAGCAGGCCCAACCCATCACACCGGGTTTGATTCTGGCGCTGGGCGCGGGTCTGCTGGCGGCCATCTCCCCGTGCCTGCTGCAACTCACCGTGTTTTATTTGCCCATGCTGGCCGGGGTGGGGATGGATGCCGCAAATGCCGGGTTGAGCCAGCGGGCACAACGCGTTAAGGTGATGTGGGTGGCCTTCATTTTTGTCCTGGGCTTCACCATTCCCTACACACTGGGCGGGGCCATGATTGGCGGCATGGGGCAGGCGCTGGCGGCCAGCGGGTTGCTCTCGCCCACCGGGCCGGTCGTCATCATCTCCGGCTTCGCCATGATTGTGATGGCGGTCATCGTGGCCTACCGCGCCCGCGCGCCGGTGGTGTGCCACATGCCCATGCCCGGCGCGGTGCAAAACAGCAAAAAAACACCGCTGCTCACCACGTTTATCTCTGGTTTTGCCATCGCCACCGGCTGTTTGGCGTGCTTTGGCGGGGCAGTGCTGGCTGTGCTGATGGTGTACACCGGGTTGTTTGGCTCTGCCCCCATCGGCGCGCTCGCCATGTTGTTGTTCTCTCTCGGTCTGGCCATACCGTTTATGCTGGCCGCGTATGGCTTGTCGTGGGTTATTCCCATCGCCCAAAAGTTGCAGCGGTTCGCCCCAGCCATCGGCCTGATATCGGCTGCGGTGATGTTGTTCTTCGGCATCATTATGATTTCTGGCAACTATCATGTGGTAAGCGGATGGCTATACAAAGTTTTGCCGCTAGGTTAATGGAGCGACACACGATGAATGAGGCAAAACCCCACAACAAAATTTTGCTCTACGCGTTGCTTGTTCTGGCGGTCATCGCGGGCGCAGGGATGGCCGTTCTGGCCCGCACAACTTCCCTGGCGTCAACTGCCCCCCGCGCAACGCCCGCGCCCACATCCGTTACGGCTAGCGCGCCTTCGCTTGCTTTGCCCACGCCCACGCCCCCGCAAGGGCCGGTCACAACCGATGGCATTCAGCTATTGGTGGGCGGGATCCCGCAGCCATTTGAGCAAGGCACCATTTTGCCGGTGGTCGGCAAAATTATGGGGCAATTGGATTTGAAACCCGCCGACGCCAATTTTTTGCGCAATTTTGACTTATTTTTGTTTGAGGAAACCCCAAACACCCCTTACATCAATGCCAATGTGATTATCATCGGAAACATGCCAGATATGCCGCATGGCGACTTCAAAGTTCTGGCGATTCCGCTGGGTGATGGACATTACTCGGTGGAGCTTCCGTGCGGGATGAACGGCCAGTGGGAGTTCAACGTACAGGTGAAAGCCGAGGGCAAAACCGGGGGAATTCGCATTTTGGTGGACATTTACGAGTAACCACGCGCGTACAATACCGCCTCATGGTCGTCTCCGCGCCGCCACAGGCTACATCCCGCGCCACAACACATGTACGCCCCATGAACGCATGGCGCGATGGTCGCGGCGTGGCCGATTTGCTGGAACTGGCGTTTAAGGATGAGCCGTTTGATGAAGGCGGGCGGCGGCTTTTGCACATGCTGCGGCATTACGGCCCGTTTGAGGCTGCCGCGCTGGAAGGATCGCGCAGTTTTATTTGGGATGAGAACGGCGAGATCATGGGCAACGCCTCCATCCAGCAAAACCCCACCCGAAAGAACACCTGGGTCGTAGGAAATGTGGCCGTGCATCCTGCGCAACGCAACCGGGGGATTGGGGCTGCGCTCATGCAGGCGGCCATCCAATATGCCCGCCAAAAACGGGCGCGGTTTGTGGCTTTGCAGGTGGTGGATGGCAACGCGCCCGCCACGCGTGTTTATGAGAAATTGGGGCTGAGCCGGGTGGGGCTGACCACGCATTACCGGCGCGCAGGCGTAAATGCGCAGGCTGTGCCGAGCGAGATCGCCGACACAACCTGTTTGGTTCGCCCAGCCAAACCAAGCGATGCGGCGGCGATTTGGGAACTTACGCGCCACAACATGCCCGATGATTTAACTTATTCCGAGCCGTTTGACCGCGCGTTGTATCGGCCTGGCTGGTTTTGGCGGCTGGATAACTTTATGAACGGCAGCCCGGAGCATTGGTTTTTGGCAGAAGAAGGCGGCGCCGTTCGCGGGGCCATCCGCACGCGGGTAAATTACGACTTGGTTGAACACAACATGGAACTGATGTTGAACGAGTCTGCGGAGAAGGCGGTTGGCATTGGGTTAACGCGGGCAGCGCTGCTGCGGCTTGAGAAGTTTGTGGGCCAGCCAATCACGGCAGTTCAATCGCATCCGCACGCGCCATCGCACCAGGCTTTGCAAGAGATGGGGTTTAAGGCAACGCGAGCGCTGGCGCACATGGTGATGAAGATATAAAACGCAACAGGTCAGACCATTTGAATCGGTCTGACCTGTTTAATGAGCGCGAAAAATAAAAAAAAGAGAATTCTCTGGCAATGACCTACTCTTGCATGCAGTCGCCCACACACTACCATCGGCGCTGGCGAGCTTAACTTCCGGGTTCGGGATGGGACCGGGTGTGACCTCGCCGCTCAAATCACCAAAAAATTCTCTTTTCGGGTTTTAACACCCTAAAAACTGAATAAAACGAACTTTGTAATTGGGTTGGCTATCTGAGATTCAGAGAAATTCGACTTCTCTGCATCATGTGATAAGCCAAACGACCATTAGTATGTGTTAGCTGAACATGTTGCCATGCTTACACCTCACACCTATATAACCAGTAGTCTACTGGCGGTCTTCAGGGGGAACTCATCTTGAGGCGGGTTTCCCACTTAGATGCTTTCAGCGGTTATCCCTGCCGCACTTGGCTACCCAGCTATGCTCCTGGCGGAACAACTGGCACACCAGCGGTGCGTCCATCCCGGTCCTCTCGTACTAAGGACAGCTCCTCTCAATTCCCCTGCGCCCATGCCGGATAGAGACCAACCTGTCTCACGACGGTTTGAACCCAGCTCACGTAACGCTTTAACGGCCGAACAGGCCGACCCTTGGGACCTTATCCAGCCCCAGGATGCGCCGAGCCGACATCGAGGTGCCGAGCGAGGCCGTCGCTATGGACGCTTGGGCCTCAC
>Ga0073905_10001351_pt1 | contig 12443 bp, 7 predicted proteins | sample KloWWTupernatant_FD_65482 | JGI IMG/M metagenome (GOLD analysis project Ga0073905, IMG submission 65482) | Active sludge microbial communities from Klosterneuburg, Austria, studying microevolution and ecology of nitrifiers - Klosterneuburg... | ecosystem: Engineered > WWTP > Aerobic digester >... | reverse complement strand
TACCAGTGGACCTTGCCGGACGACGGGCTGCAGAACCTCTTCTACCTTTTCGGCCTGGTGCCGGCGCGGCTTTCCGACCCGGCCTGGGCCGCTGGTGTCGGCTATCCCGGCGGCGGCTGGTTCTCGTTCCTGTCGAGCATGTTCCTGCACGGCGGATTCCTGCATCTCGCCTTCAACATGTGGACGCTGTGGATCTTCGGCGACAACGTCGAGGACCGCCTGGGGCGAGTCCGTTTCCTGCTGTTCTATCTCGCCTGCGGATGCGCTGCCGGCGGCATGCAGTGGGCGACCGACCCGGCGTCGACAGTGCCGACGATCGGCGCTTCTGGAGCGATCGCGGGAGTGCTCGGAGCCTACCTGCTGCTCTATCCACACGCCCGCATCCTGACGCTGATCCCGATTCTGTTCTATCCGCTCTTTGTGCACATACCGGCGCTGGTCTACCTCGCCGTCTGGTTCCTGCTGCAGCTCGGGAGCGGCCTTCTGGCCTTCGGGCAAGATTCGACCGGCGCCGCCGGCGGCATCGCCTGGTGGGCCCACGTCGGCGGCTTTCTCGCCGGTCTGCTGCTGGTGAAAGTGGTGGCGCCGCCCGAGCCGGAGCAGCTTCCCGGCCCGGCGCGGCACTTCATCTATCCCGCGCCGCCAGCGCGCGGGCACTGGCGCTGAGCGCGGCGGAGCCCGCCGGCGTCAGTGCGCGGTCGCCGCCGCCGCCGGAAGCGCCGCTCCCGACGTCTCCATGACCTCCGGCAACGTGAAGAACAGCAGCGCCAGAATCAGGTAGACCGCAAGCAGCTGCACGCCCTCCATCCAGTGGCTCTCGCCGTCGCTCGCCACCTGGGTCGTGACGGCCACCGCGATCACCAGCGCGAGCACCTCCGCCGGCGTGAAGACCAGGTCCATCGGCGTCGGCCCGATCCAGTAGCTGGCGAACACGAGCACCGGGGCGACGAACAGGGCGATCTGGATGCTCGAGCCGATGGCGATGCCAAGCGCCAAATCCATCCGGTTCTTGCGCGCCACCAGGATCGCCGTGGAGTGTTCGGCGGCGTTGCCGATGATCGCCACGACGATCACACCGACGAAGACGCTGGTCATACCGAACGACTTCGCCGCCTGGGCAATCGAGCCGACGAGAATTTCCGACACCCAGGCGATCATGGCGGTCGAAACGCCGAGCACGCCGAGCGCCTTGCCGAGCGACCACTTGCTGTGCCCGGCATCTTCGAGCTGCGCTGCCTCGGCCGCCGTGCCGATGAAGAGCTGCTTGTGGGTGTGCAGCGAGAAGAGCAGCGACAAGGCGTAGCAGACCAGCAGGACGACCGCGATCTCGAGCGACAGATCGCGTTCGACCTTGGCGATCGGATGCACCAGGTAGTGGAAGGCCGCCGGCATGACGAGCGCGACGGCCGCCAGCATGAGCATCGTCGACATCATGCGCGCGCCGGCGGCGTTGAACCGCAGGTCCTTGTACTTGAGACCGCCGGCGAGGCACGAGGCACCGAGGACGAGCAGAATGTTGCCGAGGATCGAGCCGGTGAGCGACGCCTTGACGATGCCGTAGTAGCCCTCTTTCAGGGCGACCAGGGCGATGATGAGCTCGGCGGCGTTGCCGAACGTGGCGTTCAGCAGGCCGCCGACCCCTTCGCTGGTGCGCTCCGCCAGGTGCTCGGTCGCCTTGCCCAACCAGCCGGCGAGCGGAATGATCGCCAGGCAGGCGCAAAGGAAGATGGCGACATGCGACTGCGAGTGGCTGAACTCGAGGCCGAGGACGACCGGGAGAAAGACCAGCAGCCAGCTCATCGACGGCTTGAAGGGGCTGCTCTTGGCAGCCGGCTTCGCGGCACTCATGGGTTCGCTCCGGCGAGAATTTCGAGATAGACCTGCGGATCGACGTTGCCGCCCGAGACTACGCAACAGACGGTCTTGCTGCGGAACCTCTCGGGCGCGGCGAGAAGGGCTCCCGTCGTCAAGGCGCCGGTGGGCTCGGCCTTGACGTTGGCGAGCGCCGAGAGGAGCCGCACGGCCTCGCGGATCTTCCCCTCGTCGACCTCCACGATGCCCGCGAGCCCGTGTTGCAGGATCGCCCAATTGTGCTTGCCGAGCGCCAGTGTGCGCGCGCCATCGGCGATCGTCGCCCCCTCTCTCTCGAACTGGACGATGTGCCCCGCGCGCAGCGACTGGGCACCGTCGTTGGCAAGCAGCGGCTCGGCGCCCCAGACCTCCGCCGCGTTGCCCGCTTCGCGCAGCCCCTGCACCATCCCTGCGGTCAGGCCGCCGCCGCCCAACGGCACGACGACGGCGTCGAAGGTCCGGCCGGCAGAAGCGAGCGCAGCGAGCTCAATCCCAAGACTGGCGTTGCCGGCGATCACCAGCGGGTCGTCGAAGGCGCTGCCCAGGTAGGCGTCGGGATGCCTGGCGAAGACCTCGGCGACCTTCGCGGCGCGTGTCTCCCGCTGGGTGTCGACGAACACCACCTCGCCGCCGAAGCTGCGCACTGCATCGACCTTGACCTGGGCGGAAGTGACGGGCATGACGATAATCGCCCGCTTGCCGGCGAGGGCGGCGGCGCGCGCCAGCGCCTGGCCGAAGTTGCCGGAGGAGGCCGTGATGAGGATTTCGTTCGGGACGTTGGCCGCGACATTGGCCGCGGCGCGGAACTTGAAACTGCCGGTCTCCTGGAACGTCTCGACGGCGAGGAAAAGATCGACCCCGAGCCGCGCCGCGAGGCGCGGCGCCTCGACGATCGTCGTCGGCCGGGGCGTGAGCGCCGGGTTCCGGCCGCTCGCGGCAACAGTGTCTTGGGCCATGGGCGGGCATTCTATCGGGCGGAAGAAAAGAAAGACCTGTTCAAAACGGGTCCGTTCGGCCATCTCGACCTTCGAAACGCGAAAAGCTGCTGGTAAAGGGGGTTGGAGGCGATGCGGCGGCGGGTCATCCGAGGCGCGCGGGGGGGCGGCGCCGGCAACGAGGTCGTCCAGTCAGGAGTCGGTCTCCCCTGCGGTACGATCACGGGGTGGGCGGCACGGCTCGCCCCCTCTTCGTCCCCCTGCTTGCGACTGAGCCTGATCTGGAGACCTCCCCATGAGACCCGAGCGCGTGAGACAAGTCCTCTTTTCCTTTACCGGTCTTTTCGCTTTTGCTATCGCGACCGCGTTGGCGTCGCCCGCCTCGGCGGCCGCCGCGGCGGCCGACCCGCATCCGTTCACGGTGCACGACCTGCTGGCGATGCAGCGGATCTCCGATCCGCAGGTTTCGCCCGACGGCAAGCAGGTGCTGTTCACCCTGCGCACCACGGACCTCGACGCCAATGCCGGCCGCAATGACCTCTGGCTGGTCGGCGTCGACGGCTCAGGCCTGCGCCAGATCACGACCCACAAGTCGGGCGACTTCAACGGGCGCTGGGCGGCCGACGGCCGTTCGATCTACTTCCTGTCGACGCGCTCCGGTTCGTCGCAGGTCTTCCGGCTGGCGTTCGATGGCGGCGAAGCGGTGCAGGTGACCGATCTGCCGGTCGACGTCTCGAATCTCGAGCTCTCGCCCGACGGCAAGCTCCTGGGCTTCAGCCTCGAGGTCTTTCCGGCCTGCGGCGCCGATCTCGCGTGCACGAAGAAGCGGCTCGACGAGAACGATGCACGGAAGGCCTCGGGCAAGATCTACGACAGCCTTTTCATGCGTCACTGGGACACCTGGATGGACGGCCGCCGCAACCACCTGTTCGTAATGCCCGCCGGCGGGCCCGCGATGGCGACCACCGCCATCGACATCATGCCGGGCTTCGATGCCGATGCCCCGTCGAAGCCGTTCGGTGGCGCCGAAGAGTTCACCTTCACTCCCGACGGGAAGGGGCTGGTCTATTCCGCCCGCAACGTCGGCAAGTCGGAGGCCTGGTCCACCAACTTCGACCTCTTCTACTCGCCGGTCGACGGCTCCGCCGCGCCGCGGCAGCTCACCACCAACCCGGCCTGGGACACGCAGCCCAACTTCTCGCCGGACGGAAAGCAGTTGGTCTATATGAAGATGGCGCGGCCCGGCTTCGAAGCCGACCGCTTCGTGCTGGTGGTGCGGGACGGCATCGACGGCGTCGATCGCGTTCTTACCCAGGGCTGGGACCGCTCGCCGGAGGAGATCGTCTGGTCGGCGGACGGCAAGACGATCTACGTCGCGGCCCAGGATGTCGGCCAGAAGGCGATCTTCGCCATCGACGCCTCCACGGGAGCGCCGCGGACGATCGTCGGCGCCGGCACGAACGGCTCGATCGGCCTCGCTGCTGGCGGCCGGCTGATCTACGGCAAGAACCACCTGAAGTCGCCGACCGAGCTGTGGACGGCGCAGCTCGACGGCACGGACGAGAAGCGCATCACCCGCATCAACGACGAGCGCCTCGCGGCGGTGAAGCTCGGCGAACCGGAGCAGATGAGCTTCCGCGGCGCCGGCGGCGACATGGTCTTCGCCTACATCATGAAGCCGGTCGACTTCGATCCGGCGAAGAAGTACCCGGTCGCCTTCCTCATCCACGGCGGCCCGCAGGGCTCCTTCGGCAACGACTTCCACTACCGCTGGAACCCGCAGACCTACGCCGGGCGTGGCTACGCGGCGGTGATGGTCGACTTCCACGGTTCGACCGGCTATGGCCAGGCGTTCACCGACGCCATCCGCGGCGACTGGGGCGGCAAGCCCCTCGAGGATCTGCAGAAGGGTCTCGACGCGGCGCTCAAGGCCTACCCGTGGATGGACGGCAGCCGGGTGGGCGCCCTCGGCGCCTCGTACGGCGGCTACATGATCAACTGGATCGCCGGCGCCTGGCCGGATCGTTTCAAGGCGCTGGTCTCGCACGACGGAAATCTCGACGAGCGCTTTGCCTACTACGCCACGGAAGAGCTCTGGTTCCCCGAGTGGGAGCACGGCGGCACGCCGTGGGAAAACCCGGCTGGCTACTCGAAGCACAATCCGGTCGACCTGGTGAAGAACTGGAAGACGCCGGTGCTCGTCGTCCACGGCGGCCTCGACTACCGCGTCGTCGACACCGGCGGTATCGCCACCTTCACCGCCGCCCAGCGCAAGGGGATCCCCTCGAAGATGCTCTATTTCCCGGACGAGAACCACTGGGTCCTGAAGCCGCAGAACTCGATCCTCTGGCACGACACCGTGCTCGACTGGCTGGATCAGTGGGTCAAGGGAGAGAAGAAGTAGCCGAGCGGCTCCGCAGGTGAAGGCAAGAAAAAGGGGACACTCACCGCTGGCGAGTGTCCCCTTTGGCTGTTCGGGAGAAGCGGTCTACGGACAGGTGAAAGCGTCGGTGTCCGCGACCGTTGTCGGCAGGTTGTTGATCGGATTCGCCGGATAGACCTTCGCCAGCCCGTCCGACATTCGCGTGACCCTGACCCGGAAGCCCTGCGTGGTCAGCCCGCTGAAAAAGACCCAGTAGCGGTTGAACGGATCGACGCAGGCGTCGACCATCTTGACGCCCATCTCGAAGTTGCTCGCGTTGAAGAACCAGAAGAAGGCCGACTCCTCGGATTCGGCCCGTTCGGCGCCGAAGGACATCACTTTGCCGGTGCCGGCGCTGGTCGCCGTCGTCCAGTCGACCTCCACCTTGAATTTGCCGTCCAGCAGGCAGGCGGTGTCGGCATCGCGGATGCACACCCCGCCGGCGCCCGGGGAGAGGTAGGGCGCCAGCAGCGGATAGGAGGTGGCGAAGGCGCCGTCGAGGATGTTCTCGTCCGTGCCGCAGCCGTCCGGAGGGGCGCCACAGGAGCCCAGGAGCTGGCCGACGATGATGCCGTCGCTGCGCATGACCGGCGAGCCCGAGCTGCCGCCGGAGATCCCGGAGCCGTCGAGGTTCAGCGAATGCAGAAAGTTGGCCGTCGACACGCCGGAGCAGGCGAAGGCGGGCGTCTCGTCGAGCTGATGGGTCGAGTACGACTGCGCCAGGATCGTGTCGTCGAGGTCGCGCACCGGATGCGACAGGCGATGAAGGACCGTGCCGTCGGCAGGTCGCACGCTCGTCCACCCTAGGTAAACCGCGCCAACCGGCACATCTCCCGGATCGACAGCGCGGGCCAGGGTCACGTCGGTCGCCTCGGAGGTCACCACGAGATCGGCGCCCAGGGGGCCGTAGGTTCCCGTCGTCGCGCCACCGGCGCAGCCCGCATTGCGGAAGAAGAAGAAGGTGTCCATCGACAGCGCCGCGGACTGGCTGCCGATGCAGTGGTTGGCAGTCAGCAGCCAGGGCTGCAGGGTCGAGGCATCGTTGTCGCCGATCAAGGCTCCGGAGCAGGTGTAAAGGTTGCCTGCGTCCTCGAAGAGAAACTGGAAGATGCCCTTGCGCGCGTTGGTGATGCCGGGGAAGTCGGCGGTGTCGTAGCACTCCCCGTTCTTCAGGCAGCCGTCGGCCTCGGGGATGCGGAGTTCTTCCGCCTCGCCGCCGAAGGTCGTGACCAGCTCGTGAGCGCGGCGGATGCTGAATCCCTGCCCGCCGATCGCGGCGCCTTCCGGGAGCTCGACTTCGAGGTAGATGCGATCGCCGTTGATCGTCGGCGAGAGCATCGTGCCGTCGCTGCGCAGGTGCCGCAGATCGAAAGCGCGCGGCTCGCCGCCCATGCTGTAGACCCAGAGGTGCGTGCCCGCCGGGAGGTCGACCTCGGCGAGCTCGAGGCGGAGCGCTTTGGCTTCGGCGACCTCGATCGAGGTGCCCCAGACCCAGTTGCCGTTCGACCGGCGGGCGAGCAAGCCCCCCTCGACCCGCTGGCCGATGCGACCGGCGAAGGTGTCCTCATCGATGCGCAGCGCGAGCGGTGCCGCGAGCGAGCGCGCGAAACCGACCCGCATCGGGCGGTTGGCGCCGGCGTTCCAGGCCGCGAGCGCGGCGAGATCGGACGCCGCGCCGGTGCGCGCCGGTTCCAGGGTGGACAAGGCATCGAGCGAGAGCGCCTCAGCGACGCGAAGCGGTCCTTCGACCGCCTGCCGGGCCGGCAGCAGCGTCGGATCGGGAGTGTAAGCCGCGACTTCGATCGCGGACGCAGCGCGCGGCAGGGAAGCGAGCAATGAACCGGCGACCCACAACGAAACGGCGAGACGAGAACGCATCATCGGCATCTCCCTTGTTCGAGCTTTGTCTTTTCTTTCGAATCCGGCCTCGCGGCCCCGGCGCGAAGGGGAAGCAAGTTCTAGACCTGCCCTTCCGGTACGACCATCGCCTCGAGGAGGCTCGCGTAGGCGAGCTCGGTGTAGTCGCGCATCATGCGGTCGCTCGAGAATTTCGGCGTGATGGTGGCGATCGCCTCCTTCATCCGCCGCAGCCACTCGAGGGGAAGACCGTTCGGATCGCGGTCGTAGTAGGCCGGCACGATCTGCTCCTCGAGCAGATCGTAGAGCGCCAGACCGTCCTCGCGGTCGTTTTTCGCCTCGTCCGCCATCGGCTCCTTGCCGGCGGAGGTGTCGCGGGTCGGATCGTCGGTCGTGCTGCCGATCACCCAGCCGTTCTCGCCGTCGTAGCCCTCGGGCCACCAGCCGTCGGCGATCGAGCAGTTGAGCGCGCCGTTCATCGCCGCCTTCATGCCCGAAGTGCCCGAGGCCTCGAGCGGCCGGCGCGGCGTGTTGAGCCAGACGTCGACGCCCTGGACGAGCATCCTGCCGACGCGCATGTCGTAGTCCTCGACGAAGAAGACCTTGCCCTTGAGGGCGTCGGACTGGGAGAGCTGGAAGATGTGCTGAATCAGCTCCTGGCCAGCCTTGTCGGCGGGGTGGGCCTTGCCGGCGAGGAGGATCTGCAGCGGGCGCGTCGAGTCGCCGACCAGCTTGCGCAGACGATGCAGGTCCGAGAACAGGAGCCCCGCGCGCTTGTAGGTGGCGAAGCGGCGGGCGAAGCCGATCGTCAGCACCTCCGGATCGAAGGTGTGCTCGAGCTTGCGCAGCTCCGCCGGCGACAGGCCGTGGCGGGCGAACTGATCGCGCAGGCGCGAGCGCAGGAAGCGGGCGAGATGGCGCTTCTGCGCCAGGTGGACCTCCCACAGCGGGGCATCGGGGGCCGCGAGGACCGCCTCGCGACCCTCGGCGCTGGTCACCACCTGCGGCCAGCGCTCGCCGAACCAGCTGGCGAAGAGCTCCTGCAGCTCGATGCCGAGCCAGGTCGGGGGGTGGACGCCGTTGGTGATGGCGCGGATCTTCTCGTTCTCCGGCCGGTCCGCCGGAATCACGTGATGCCACATCTTGCCGGAGACCCTGGCGTTGACCTCGGAAACGCCGTTGATCCGCGAGCTGGTGCGGATGGCGAGCGCCGTCATGTTGAGGGGTTGGTTCGGCTCACCGTGGTCGTTGTTGCCCAGGCCCAGCCACTGCTCCGGTTCGATGCCGATCTCTTCGCACAGCGGATCGAAGTAGGCGCGGATCAGCGGCGCGTCGAAGACCTCATTGCCGGCGGCGACCGGCGTGTGGGTGGTGAAGACCGAAGTGCGCCGGAGAGTGGCGATCGCGTCGTCGAAACTCTCGCCGCGCTCGCTCATGAGCCGGCGCAGGCGCTCGAACTGCATGAAGGCCGAATGACCTTCGTTCATGTGCCAGACCGCCGGCTCGATGCCCAGCGCTTCGAGGGCGCGGACGCCGCCGATGCCGAGGACGAGCTCCTGGGCGAGCCGCATCTCGCGCCCCGGGGTGTAGAGGATGCTGGTGATCGGGCGATCCGCCGAGTCGTTCTGCGGCACGTCGGTGTCGAGAAGCAGCAGAGGCACGCGGCCGACGAGGGCGATCCAGACCTGCAGGTGGAGCTCGCGGCCGCCGTAGGGAATCGACACCATCACCGCGCGGCCGGTGTGTCCGGCGGCCGGACGCAGCGGCAGGCGCGAGAAGTCGTGCTCGGGATAGATGTGCTGTTGTCGCCCGTCGGCATCGATGTTCTGGTGGAAATAGCCGTTGCGGTAGAGGAGCCCGACGCCGACCAGCGGCACGCCGAGGTCGCTGGCGCTCTTCAGGTGATCGCCGGCGAGGATCCCGAGGCCCCCGGAGTAGATCGGCAGGCAGGGATCGAGGCCGTACTCCATGCAGAAATAGGCGATCGGACCGTCGAGGTCCGGATAACGCTTGGCGAACCAGGTGTCGCCGGCGCCCGCCATGTAGGCCTCGAACATCCGGATGACCTTCTGGTAGAGGCCGCGGAAGTGATCGTCTTCGAGCTTGGTCTGCCAGTGGTCGCGATCGAAGTTGATCAACAGCTGGACCGGATTGCGGTAGAGCGTCCAGGCGCGGCTGTCCATCGCGGCGAAGAGCTCGCGGGCGGCCGGGTTCCAGGTCCACCAGAGGTTGCAGGCCAGGTCGTACAGGCCTTGCACCTCGCGCGGCAGTTCGATGCCGGCGATGTGCAGGCGCGGGAGCTGGGTGAAATCAGACGGCATGGTGCGGGCTCTCTCCTTGCGATCGAAGGCTGCGACGACGGGCAGCCGGGTGGCTCTTGTGTCGGACTACTCTTCGGGCGGTCGCGCCCACTCCGGTTCGAGGTCGGGGAAAGGCATGTCGCCTTCCACCCAGGCAGGCAGGGTGCGAGTGCGCGGTCCCAGATCGATGAGCTCGCGCAGACGGGCGCAGTGCTGGCGGAATCGCTCCTCGGCGTAGTCGCCGCCGGTTCCCATGGTGACCAGAAACGGCCAGTCGGAGGCGGCGGCGAGCAGCAGCTGATTGAGGATCGCCCGTCGCCACTTGCGCGGCCCCCCCCAGCGCACTGCGGCGAAGGCGTGGCGCTCGAGCTCGCCGAGCTCGCGCCAGAACCACTCGGTCTGCGGGTTGACCCAGACCGAGTGGTCGCCGCTCGCGCCCCACGAGCCTTCGGCGAAGAACGCTCGCCGCAGCAGCGGATGGCTCTCGAGCTCGCGGTCGGGCGTCGTCGCCTCGACCGCGGTGCCGGGGGCCGCGAGCTCGAGCACACGTTCGAGCCAGATCGGTCCTTCGAACCACCAGTGGCCGAAGAGCTCGGCGTCGAACGGGCAGCAGATCAGGCCGTCGTTCATGCCGTCCAGACCGGAGGCCAGCGCGATGAAATGTTCGGCCTGCTCCTGCGCGCGCTTCTTCGCCTCCTCCGGCCAGTAGACCAGCTTGTCCATGAGGTCGGCTTCCGGATCGGTCACTCGCCAGAGCCGGAGGCCCGAGGGCCACTGTCGCTTGTGGAAGTCGAGGAAGGCGCCGTCGCCGGGATAGCCGCCCTGGCGCGACCAGACCTGGGCGGCGGTGCGCGAATCGCGCAGGAAGGCGGCGACGGCGCTCTGCCGGATCCAGTAGGGATGGGGATGCGGACCGGAGGGCTCGACGATCTCCTCGGGGCGGAGGTTCGCGCCGTAGGGAAAGGCCGGGTCGCCGCGGCGCAACAGGTGGGCGTCGACGACCGTCCAGCGCATCCCCTGTTCGGCGAGGAACTGCTCGTTGCCCGGCCGCCCCTCCTCGAAAGCACCGGTGACCGGGTGCTGCCAGGGGCCGCCCGGCCGGTAGGCGCACTCGGGCATCCAGCAGCCGCGCGGGTCGTCGCCGAAGAGCTCGCGATGCTGCTCCTTGCCGGTGCGCAGGGCGAGCCGGATCAGCTTCGAGGTGTGGGCGAGCGGCATGTAGACGTGCGTTCCGGCGGAGGTCGCGAGCTCGAGGGCGCCGAGCTCCGAAAGCCGCGCCAGAGTCGTCACCAGGTTGTGATCGAAACGGTCCCAGATGGCGCGCAGGCGCTCGAACTCGCCGTGCCACCAGAGCGCCAGCGGGTGCTTGCGGCGGGCCTCCCAGGCGGACTTGGTGCGCTCGGTGAGGTAGCGCTCGACGACCGCCTCGGTGCGCGGATCGGCGAGCATCGCCGCCAGGATCGGCGTGATCTCGAAGGCGAAGAGATGACGCCGGCCGCGCGCGGCGAGGCGGTCGGCCATGTCGAGGAGAGGCAGGTAGCAGTGCACGACCGCCTCGGCCAGCCAGTCTTCACCGTGCGGCCAGGTGCCGTGGCCGAGCACCCACGGCAGGTGGGCGTGCAGCACGAAGGCGAGACGCCGGGGCTCGCCGCCGGCGCCGGCGGGAACGACGCCGCGCGCGCCGACGATCTCCGGCAACGGCTCGAGCAGCGGCCGTTGCAGGAACTGGACGCGGATCTCTTCGCGCTCGACCGGAATCGCCGCCCGGCCAGTCTCCGCGGCAGGCTTTTTCGCCGGGGGCGGTGAAGGCCGCTTGGGTGGCGGGCCGGTTTTGGCCTTTTCTGGGGCCTTCGCGGGGGCTTTCGCAGGCGGCTTCGCTGGCGGTTTGCCGGGGGGCTTCCCCGGAGGCGTCTTGGGGCTCATGGCAGCTGGCGCTCCGGTGGCTCGGGCGCGGCGAGCTCGACTTTGGCCAGATCGATCGCCGCCAGGCGTTCCGGGTTCTTCTTGAGCGCCTGCGCGAAGCGCACCGCGAGCATGCGCTCGATCGCCCGTCCGCCATCGGCGGCGGTTCTCGGGATGGTGACGAAACCGCCGGCCATGGTGCCGTGCCCGCCCCCCTTGCCGAGCTGCCCGATCAAGCGGCGCATGAGGTTGCCGGCGTCGGCACGGGCATTGGTGGTGCGGATCGAGGCGTAGACCCGATCGGCGTGGCTACCGGTGCACAGCGACCAGGTCTTGCCCTCCATTCGCAAGAGGAGATCGGCGATCTCCGGCACGATGTCGGGCTGATCGACTTCGCCCAAAGTCGAGACCACGAGGTTGCCCACCCCGGCGAGGTTCTCGAGCGCGCGATGGAGATTGCGGAAATAGACCAGCGGCAAGCGGGCGCTCTGGATGCGCGCCAGCATCCGGCGGTCGATGCGCGGCAGCAGGGCGTCGAACGCCGCGTGATCGGGGCCGGCCGCCTCGCGCCCGAAGTCCTGGGTCTCGGAGCGGATGGCATAGACCAGGCCGGTGGCGAGCGCCCGGGAGGGCTTGAGGCCGCTCTCTTCCAGGTACTCGGCGAGGATCGTCGCGGTCGCGCCGTAGCGCGGCCGGACGTCGACCGAGGTCGCCGCCAACGTCGTCTTGCGCAGCGGATGGTGGTCGATGACGAGGTCCGGAACGATCGTCCGCGGCAGCTGCGAGTTGCCCGACCAGGGCTGGCAGTCGACCATGGCGAACGAGGCGTAGTTGCGCTTGTTGACGTTTCGCAGGTGAGAGAGCGGCAGGCGGAGGCTCCGCACCATCTCGCGGTTCTCGGCCCGGCCGATGATGCCACCGTAGGCGACGGTCACCGGGCGCTTGAAGCGCCGCCGCAGGATGAGCGCCAGGGCTGCCGTGGCGGCGAGGGCGTCGGGGTCGGGATTGTCGTGGGTGAGGATGAGCCAGCGGCCGCGCTTCGGGCTGGCTTCGATCCGGGCCGCGAGGGCGGCGAAACGGACCCTCGTCTCCTCGGTCGACATTTTCCCGGATTGTAGCAGCGGCGCCGCTCGCTCTCCGGCTCACGCCCAGCCCTGGGCCTGCCCTTGCTCGCCT
>Ga0073905_10001349_pt1 | contig 12450 bp, 7 predicted proteins | sample KloWWTupernatant_FD_65482 | JGI IMG/M metagenome (GOLD analysis project Ga0073905, IMG submission 65482) | Active sludge microbial communities from Klosterneuburg, Austria, studying microevolution and ecology of nitrifiers - Klosterneuburg... | ecosystem: Engineered > WWTP > Aerobic digester >... | reverse complement strand
CGTCATCGGCCACGCGACCTTCTGCGTGGTCGTGGTCTACAACAACGCGCTTGCGCGACTGCGCCGCACCGCCGGTTCGCTGATCGAAGCCTCGATGGACCTCGGCGCCGACGCCTTCCAGACCTTCCGCCACGTCGTCCTGCCCAACCTCGGCAGCGCGCTGCTGGCCGGCGGCATGCTGGCCTTCGCGCTGAGTTTCGACGAGATCATCGTCACCACCTTCACCGCCGGCACCGGGCAGCAGACCCTGCCGATCTGGATCTACAGCCAGCTGACCCGCCCGCGCGACCGGCCGGTGACCAACGTGGTGGCGGTATTCGTGGTGGCCGTGACCTTCCTGCCGATCCTGCTCGCGCACCGCTTGAGCGCGCGGGATCACGACTGAGGCGGGTCAGGGCGGGCCTGGAGTCAGTCGGAACCCGCCCCGTCCATCCGGCGCATCTGCGCGAGGACCGCGGCGGAATCCGGCGCCCGGCCGAGGAGATCCTGCATCAACCGCCGGGTGTCGCGCTCGGAGCCGAACCGCAGCAGCTGCTCGCTCGACCATGCGTACCACTGCGGGTTGCCGGCATCCATCGGGCCGATGAGCTCGGCGGTGCGCTGGCGGATCTCCGCGGTGAGCACGGCGCCGAGGCCATAGTGGATCATGTAGCCGGGGTTGCCGCCGAGCTGCACGCGCATCGCCCACCACGGCACGTCGGGGTGCGGCTTGATGTGCAGGTAATGGCTGGTGATGTCGGTCCAGACCGCGTTCGGGTCCAGAGCGGGGTCGCGCAGCATGCGCAACTCGAACAGCGACCAGGCGACATCCAGGATCACGCCGCCGAACTGCGCGCGCAGCGAGGTCCTGGCGTCGATCGCGGTGCCGAGGTACTTCTGCTGCCACTCGGGCTCGTACACGCTCCAGGCCGGCACGTCGGCAAAGGCCTCGGTGAAGAGCGTGTCCGGCCAGTCGGTGAAGGCCGGGCGGTTGCGGATCGCGCTGATGTGCACGGCGTGGCCGTTCTCGTGCACCAGCTCGTTCATCGAAAACAGGCCGCCTTGCGGATAGGCGCCGACGATGCGGGCAATGGTCGGGCGCCAGGAACCGTCGGTCTCGTAGCGCCCGCGCACCAGGAAATCGCAGTACGCCAGCGGCGATTTGTCGGGACGTTCGGCGAGGTCGTGGACCACGCCCAAGGCTTGCAGGTCCGCGCCCAGGTCGAGGTAGTAGCGCTGGTTGAGCGGCAGCAGCGCCTCGGGCGGGATCCGCTCGGCCAGGAGGCGATTGGCCGCGCCGATCGAATGGCGGAAATCCCAGGGTTCGATCGGTCGCGGGTCGTTGGCGACGCGCCAGGCCTCGAGCATCTCGACCAGCCAGCGCTCGATGTCCGCGTGGGTGACGCCGAGCGCTTGCGCGGCCTGGTCGATGTAGGAGCCGCCGGTCTTCGCGTCCTCCGCAGCCAGGCGTATCGCGCGCCGGTACGGGCTATCGGGCTCGTTGTTGCCGTTGAGCGCCTGCCAAAGGGGAGTGAACGCATCGAACACCGCCTTGCGGCGTTCCGGCTCGTCGATGTCGTGCAGCAACTGCAGCGCGGTGCCGCGGCTGATCGTGCCGCCCTCGAACGGCATCTGGTTGCCGAGCTCGCGGAAACACGCGGCGAGCGCACCGGTCAGCGCGGCGAACCCCGCGTCCGGGTTCGACGCGTCGGCGCAAGTCGGCGCGGCGGCCCCGGGTGCGGTCTCCTCCGCGTAGTCGCCGAAGGTGCGACGCATGGCGGTGAGCGCGTTCGCCTGTTCAGCGTTCAGGCTGGCCGCATCGACGGCGTCGAGTCTTGCGCCGAGCTCGGCGCGATGCTGCTGTTCCAGCGCCTGCCAGGCGCGCAGGTCGCGGCCTTCGTATTCGGCGTAGAGGCCGGATTCGATTGCGCCGGCGGCATTGGCCGCGTCGAGAAACGCCAGGAAGCTGGCCTCGGCATCCGCCAGCGGATCCCGCACGGGGTCGCTGGCGCAACCGCCAGCCAGCAGCAGGATGATGATCGCCGCGCGTCGCATGGTGCCGGGCCGTGGGATTCGAAACCGGGGTCAGGTTACATTTTTTGTCCCGACCACGCCCCGACCACGCACGGAAGGCGTGGGCCTTGCCCCGTGCAAGCGGCTTCAGCCGCGTCAGGCGCCTGTCGCGGCTGAAGGCGCTCCTGCAAGGACGGCGTTGCGGCATGACCGGCCAACGGGGTCGGAGCGCCATTCCGACAGGGCGGCCTGGCCTTCGGAAATCGGGGCGGAGCACGGAGCGATGACCTCGCGAGTCGCCGCAGGTCCGGGGCCTGCGTGCTGGTCTATCCCGTCGGGGTGTGGCCGCCGAAGGTGCAGGATTCGCCAGCGCGCCAGTCGCCGTCCCGCAAGCGATGCGGCCGCATGGCCAGCGCTCATGTCGAGGAAACTGCACCCTGACCCCGGGTCGCTGGACCCCCGGCTACTGGGCCGATGGCGTTCGCAGTAGGCTGTGGCCTACCTGTCCGGCGGAGCCTGCGCGTGTCGACCAGCGGCTTGGCTCAGGCGTTCGGGCCCGTTGGCCCGCTGCGGCGTCGTGCCGGCGCCGAACGGCGCGCCGGGCGATGAGCGACTCCGCCGCCACGATCCCGGCATGGCTGCTCGACCCGGCGACCAGCGCACTCGAGCCGCCGGCGCTGCTCGAGGGACTGGTCGCGCGACTGGGCGCGGCTGACCTGGCCTTGCACCGGGTGAGCATCTGGATCCCGACCAAGCATCCCGAGTTGTGGGGGCACCAGCTGGTCTGGACGCCGGAAGAGGGCGCCCGCGTCACGCGCCGGTCGCACGAGGTCTCCCGTTCGACCGACTTCGTCGGCACGCCGGCCGAGGCGCTGTTCGCAAGCGGCGCCGCGACCTTGCGTTGCCGCCTGGATCGCGAGGACGAGCGCAACCGCTTCGAGATGCTGCGCAACATGGCCGCGGCCGGCGCCACCGACTACCTGCTGTCGTCGACCGATCCGGGCACCGTGCACGGATCATGGATCAGCTTCGCCACCCGGCGCCCGGGCGGCTACGACGACACCCAGCTCGAATTCCTCGCCGGGCTGACGCCACTGCTCGCGCTGCACGTGCAGCTGCTCGGCGCTCGTTTCGCCACGCGCTCGCTGCTCGAGGTCTACCTCGGCGCCAACGCCGCCCGCCGCGTGCTGGCCGGGGAGTTCCGGCGCGGCACCGGCAGCGAACTCGACGCCGCGCTGTGGTTCTGCGACATGCGCGGCTTCACCGCGCTGAGCGACCGGCTGCCGGCCCGCGCCGTGGTCGGCATCCTCGATCGCTACTTCGAGCACGTCGCGGCGCCGATCGAGGAGCGCGGCGGCGAGGTGCTCAAGTTCATCGGCGACGCCACGCTGGCCGTGTTCCCGATCGACGAGGCGGGCGCGGCCTCGGCATGCCGCCGCGCCCTCGACGCCGCGCGCGCGGTGCTGGCGCGGATCGCCGCCTGGTCGTGCGAGGAAGCCGGGCCGATCGAGATCGGCGTCGCCTTGCACGCCGGCCACGTCCTGTACGGCAATATCGGCGGCCGCGAACGGCTCGACTTCACCGTGATCGGCGCGTCGGTCAACGAGGTGTGCCGGGTGGAGTCGATGTGCAAGGTGCTGCGCGAGCCGTTGCTCATGACCGCGGCCTTCGCGACCGCCTTGGAAGATCCCGACGTGGTCTCGCTCGGGCGCTTCGAACTCAAGGGTGTCGCGCAGGCGCAGGAAATCCTGACCACGCGCAGCCGCTGAGCCCGCGACCACTGGGGTCGAAAACCGGGGTCAGAGTGCCGATTCTCCGACACGACGGATTGGCGACGGCGTGCCCGCATGGGTCGTTGCGCCGGAGCGCTGCGCGTGCGGAAACACGACACGGCATTGTGCCCAGCTGCATCGGGAGTCGATGCAGGGCGTGGTCCTGCGGTCGCGCATGAGATGCGCTTCTGTGCAGAGCGGTACCAGCGCGGCGCTTGCGCTGCTGCGCAGGCGGTGACCTAGCGGATTCCCGGACGGTCGATTGCCGCGTATATGCGCGTCGCGAGCGCCTCGCGCAGGGCTGGCTCCATCGGCCCCAAGGCGCACCATTCTAGCAGGATGACCCGCAGTTCCGCGGTCGGTTCCAGGGTCGCGCCGCCGCGCATGCGTTCGGCGAGCCGCTCGAGTTGCAGGCGGCGGCGCAGCGGCTTGGCGTCGTCGGGCGATTCGACGCCGGCGACCAGCTCGGCGCTGGCGGCGAGGATCGCGCCGGCCTCGCTGTTCGCGGCGTGCGTCGCGGCGTCGGCGACGCCAACGCCAGCCAGCGCGGCGTCGAGCCGCGCCCGCATGGCGTCGCGGGCGTCGGCGGGCAGCGACAATGCCTCGTACGCCATCGCCATGGCATCGCGATCGACGCCGCCATCCTCGATCCGCGCGCAGATCGCCGCCGCCTCGCGCAGGGCGTCCAGCAGCGTGCGCTCCACGCCGCGAGCCGCATCGCGTTGTGCCTCGCGCACGCGATCGATGGCGCGGTCGTAGGCGCGCTCGTCCCAGGGATCGCGCGGCCTGGGATCGCGGCGCGCGTCGCGCCCGCGAGCGCGATCGTCGTCACGGGAGGGGCGCGGTCCACGCTGGTCGCGTGCGCCCCGCTCCTTGCCGCGATCGCGGTCCGCGCCTTGCGTGGCCCGCGGGAGCGCGCGCCAGCGCTGCGCCAGCGAATCCAGGCGTGGATCCGCATGGGCCGCCTGGGCCGGATCAGCGGCGAGTGCCGCGAGCTCCGCCAGGATCGCGCGGGCCTCGGCTTCGCCCGCGCTGCGTGCCTGGGCTTCCGCCGCGCGCTGCGCGCCGGCCTGCTGGAAGAAGGGATCGATCAGCGCGCGCAGCTCCTGCACCAGCGCAGCCTCGACCTCGCGCGACGCGCGGCCCAGGCGCGCCCACTCCGACTGGGCGGCGGCGGACTTCTCGATCGCCTCGGCCAGCGGCGCGCGCGCGACCTCGCGGCGCAGGTTCGCGATCAGCTTGCGCTTGGCGGCCTCGGCTTCGCTCGCGCGCCCGGCCTGCGCGGCGTCGATGCGACCCAGCATCTCCCGCAGGCGTCGGCCCAGCTCGCCGCGCGCGCGGGGCTCCACTTCGTCGAGGTGTTGCAACGCATCGACCAGGCGCCGACGCAGCGCCGACACGGCTCGCGGATCGGCGGGCAGCTGGCCCTCGGCTTCCACGAGCAGCGCATCGACCTGCGCGCGCTTGCCGTCGCGAAGCTCGCGCCGCTTCTCGAAGTACTTGCGGGTCGGCGCGATCGCGCGATGGCATGCCGCACGGAAGCGCCTGGCCAGGCCCGATTCGCTTGCCTTGGGGTCCGCCGCCTCGCTTTCATCGAGGCGCTGCCAGGCCTGCTGTGTCTCCTTGACCTTGGCGGCAACGCCGTCGGGATGCATGCCGGCGCCAGCCAGCGCCTCGATCTCGGCGCAAAGTCGCGCGCGGACCTTGTTGTTCGACCAATGCTGCCAGTTGGCGAGCTTGGCGTAGGCCTCGTCCGCGGCGGCGATGCGTGCCAGCAGCGGGCGCCCGGGATCAGTGACCGCCTCGCGTTGCGTCGCCAGCGCGGCATGCGCCGCGCGCGCCGCAGCCAGCTGGCCCTCGCTGGTCGCCTGCTCGAACGCGGTCACCGCGAGCGCCAGTGCCTCGCGCGCCTCGCGCCGGGCTGCGCGGGCTGCTTCTGCCGCGGCCTCCCGCTCGCGGCTTGCCTGGGCGGCGGCGCGTTCCTCGGGCGTAGGCTCGGTGGCGATGGCCGCCGGCGCCGGCTCGATCGTCGGCGCGGAAGCCTGCTCCTGCGCTTGCTGCGGCTCCGCTTCAGGCGCGGCCGACGCTGCGGCGGCATCGAGTGCTTGATCGACTTGCGGCTGCCGTTCCACGGCTGGATCGAAGGCCGCGAAGTAGCCATCGACGCGCCGTACCAGCGCTTCCTCGACCCGGCTCGACAGCGTCGACCACTCCTGCGCCAGCGCGACGCGCCGGAGCTCCATGTCGACCGGACGCTCGCGCCGCAGTTCATTGAGGGTGTCGCAGATGGCCAGGCAGCGCGCGCGCAGCGTTTCCGGGTCGCCCGCGGCGAGCTTGAGCGCCTCGACGCGCTCGCGCGCGGCGCGCGCCAGCAGCTTGTCGCCCTTGCGTGCCGCCTCGGCGATGCGCGCAAGCGTTGCCGGCGCATCGATCCGCGACAGCAGCCAGAGGCGGATGTCAGGGTCGGGATCGCATTGGCAGCGCTCGACCAGCAGCCCGGGGCGGGCAATCCGTTCCAGCGCCACGCGGCGCAGCGCGCCCTCGACGGCTTCGGTGGCGACATGGCCGAGGACGTCCTGGTCGTTCTCGGTTGCCAGCGCGCGTGCCCGTTCGGCCTCGGGCCGGCCCGAATCGGCGAGCAGCTCCTTGTATCGCAGCCTGGCCGCATCGCGCGCCACGCGCTGCTCGTCGTTGCGCATGCGATCGGCCAGCAAGGCCAGGTCTTCCACCCGACCGAGCGCGGCGCGGCGTACCGCGGGCGATTCGTCCGCGCGCGCCAGCTCGGAGAGCTGCGGGGTGATCTCGGCCAGTGGCGCCTCGGCTACGCCGCGCGCGCGCGTCGTCGGATCCGGGCTCTGCCAGTCTGGCTTGCGCCGCAGGGGATTGAATTTCATCGGAATGGGGGCAATGCCGTGCGGATGCGCGGATTTGTATCACGGGCAAGGCCGGAGCGGCTGGCCATTGTGCCTGCCGGCGATGCCGGATCCGCACCCTGGCCATCCGGGCCCTGTGCCCAGGCGTCCGCGGCCGCGTCGCGCCCGGTTCGGAGACCGGCCGGAATCCGGGAAGCGGCGTGCCTGCGGTCGCCCACGGCGATGTGGCCAGGATCCGGCTCGACCGACCGTGTGTCCCAATCCGGGAGCCCGCGCCGTTCTCGCATCGAGGCCAGGAGCAGGAGTGCGATTTGCTATCCTCGACACGTGAACGGTGCGCTGCCAACCCAGGGCGCGGACGAGATGTTCGTGGCCGTCTACGGCCGGCTGAAGGCAATGGCGGGGCGGCAGCTGTCGCGCGGTGCGCGCAACACGCTCGACACCACCGCGGTGGTGCACGAGCTGTACCTGCGCATGTCGGCCAATCGCGAGTTGCGCTTCGAGCAACCGATGCAGTTCTTCGCCTATGCAGCGCGCGCGCTGCGCCACCTGCTGGCCGACCGCGCGCGCGGTCGGCTGAGCCAGCGCGCCGGTGGCGACTGGGCGCGGGTGACCATGAACGACGATTCGGACCAGTTCGCGATCGAGAGCGCCGAGGAGGCGCTGGGCTTCGAGGAGGTGCTGTTGCGGCTGGAGCAGACCGACGCGCGCGCAGCGCGCATCGTCGAACTCATCTTCTTCGCCGGATTGACCCAGGAGCAGGTTGCCGAAGTGCTGGGCCTCAATCGTCGCACGATCGGCCGCGACTGGCGTTTCGCCCGCGCATTCCTCAAGGCCGAGCTGGGCTAGTCGGGCACCGGCGGCCATTGTCCGGACGCCGCCGCCAGTCGCTGGATCGTCCATGACACCGCTGCGCAAGTTGTTCGACGAAATGGTCGCCCTCGGCCCGGAGGAGCGCGAGCGCTTCCTGCGCGAGCGCTGCGTCGATACCGCCATGCGCCAGCAGCTGGAGCGACTGCTGCAGGCCGACGACGCCCGCGACGAGGTCGCCGACCGCGGCTTCGTGACCTTGGCGCACGCGATCGGCGACGCGCCGCCGGACCTCGAACTGCCGCCTGGCACGCGCATCGGCGCTTTCGAGCTGCTGGAGCAGCTGGGCGAAGGCGGCTCGTCGACGGTGTATCGCGCGCGACGCAGCATCGAGGGCGTGAGCCAGGAGGTAGCGCTCAAGATCCTGCACCGCAGCCTGCTCTCGCCGCTGGCGCGCCGCCAGTTCGATCGTGAGCGGCGCGCGCTGGCCCAGCTGCAGCATCCGAACATCGCGCGCCTGATCGACGGCGGCGTGTCCGATGGCGGCATCGCGTATCTCGCGCTCGAGCTCATCGGTGGGCGCAACCTGATCGAGCACGCGGTCGATGCGCGACTGCCGGTCGACGCGCGCCTGCGCCTGTTCCTGGCCACCTGTCGCGCGGTCCAGGCGGCCCATCAGGCGCTGATCGTGCATCGCGACCTCAAGCCCTCGAACATCCTCGTCACCGCCGACGGCCACGTCAAGCTGGTCGACTTCGGCATCGCCAAGTGGCTGCACGACGAGACCCGCGACGACACCGCCAGCGCGCACCGCGCCTTCACGCCGGCCTATTCGGCGCCCGAGCAGCGCGAGGGTGGCGCCATCACCACCGCGACCGATGTCTATGCGCTGGGCATCGTGCTGGGCGAACTCCTGACCGGGCAGCGCCTGAACGAGGGAAGCGGACTCACGCCTTCGGGCGCTGTGTCGGGCGGGTCCGCGCCTGGCGCGCTGCCGGCGCCGGTGCGCACGCTGCGCCGGCGCCTTCGCGGCGATCTCGACAACATCGTGCTCAAGGCCATCGCCACCAGGCCCGGGCTACGCTACGCGACGGCGGGCGCACTGGCGGAAGACATCGAGCGCGTACTCGACGGCCGGCCGGTGCTGGCGCATCCGCCCTCGCGCTGGTATGTGCTGCGCAAATTCGTGGCGCGCCATCGCGGCAGCGTGCTGGTCACGGTGTTGCTGCTGGTGGCGACCTTCGGCGCGCTGGCCGTGGCCGCCTGGCAGGGCGTCGTGGCGCGCAACGAGGCCGCGTCCGCGCGCGCCGAGGCGGCGCGCGCGAATGCCATGCGCGATTTCATGTTCGAGGCCTTCGCCGAGGCCGAGCCCGGCGCGCCACGGGCCGGGCCGATGACCGTGCTCGAAGCGGTGGAGCGTGCCTATTCCGTGGTGCGGTCGGATCCGCGCGCCGAGCCGCGCGCGCGGCTGGAGCTGCAGCTGCGCCTCGCCGAGGTCCTGCGCCGGCAGGGCGAACTGGCTGGCGCGCAGGCGCGGCTCGACGATGCCTACGAGGAGGCACTGCGCAGCCTGGGGCGCGATGACCCGCTGGCGCTGGAGATCGAGCTGGAGGTCGCGCGCACGCAGAAGTTGCGCGGCCGCTATGTCGAGGCGCGCCAGCTTACCGACGCGCTGCTGCCCAGGATCCCGCAGCAGGCGGTCGAGCTGCGGATCGAGGCGCTGCGGCATTCGTCGACCCTGGCTGCGCGCGCGGAGCACGATCGCGGGCGCGCCCTGCGCGAGAGCGACGAGGCCTTGCGCCTGGCACGCGGGCAGGGCGATCCGGAGTTGCTGCGCGCGACCCTGCGCGATCGCAGCGTGATGCTGGTCGACCTGGGCGAGGCGGCCGCGGCGATCCCGCCGCTGGTCGAGGTGCTGGCGCTCAGCCGTGAGCGCTTTGGCGCGAACCACGAACAGGTCTCGCTGACCCTCGCCTCGCTGGCCCGAGCGCGGCGGCGCTCCGGCGATCTCGAAGGAGCCGAGCAGGACGCGCGGGCGGCGGTGGCGATGGATCGCAGGGTATTCGCCGGCGACCACTGGATCACGTCCAATCACCTCAATGCATTGTCCCTGATCCTCGAACTGCGCGGCGAACTCGACGAGGCGCTGGCGCAGGCGGCCGAGGCCATGCGGATCTCGGTCGCCACGCTGGGCCCCAACCATGCCGAGAGCCTGGTGACGCGGCGGGTGCATACCGCGATGCTCACGCGCATGGGCCGCCTGGCCGACGCCGTGCCGGCCTGGCGCGAGCTCGCCGCTTTCGATGAGCGCCGGCTCGGTGCCGGGCACGTGCTGGCACGCTACTCGCGGGCCTGGCTGGGCTACGCGCTGGTGCTGGTCGGTGATCGCGAAGCCGGCGCGCTCGAGATGGAGGCCGCGACCGCCGCGTTGGACGAAGCCGATGTTGCCGGAGCGGATGCCGACATGCTGGCAAAGGTCATCGAGCGGCGCGCACAGGTGGCGTTGCTGCTCGGGGACGCGGTCGCCGCGGCGACCTGGTCCGGGCGGCTGGCGCGTGCGGTGGCGCGCATCCCCGTGCCAGGCGCCTACTGGCGCGGCCGGGTCGAGACCCTGCAGGGCGAAGTCGCGCTGGCGGCTGGCGATGCGGCGGCTGCACTTGCACTGCTGCAGCGGACTGCAGGCAGTATCGACGCCAACGAGTACCCCGGCGCCATGCTGCAGGCCGGCAACCGCCTGCTGCAGGCGCGCGCGTCGCAGGCGCTGGGCGACCACGCCGCTGCGTCCCGCCTCGCGGCCGAGGGGCGGGCACTGCTCGAGCCGCTGGCCTACCCCACGCCCTCGATCGTCGCGCTCGCGCAAGGGTTGCCGCGCTGATTCGACGGTCCGCGCGGCCGGTGCGCCCGCGGGCACGATGTCCCAATTCACGCGTACTCCTCGTTCATCGCATACAGGCACGTCAGGGCAGGTCCCGGACGGGCCACTGAGCCATCACGAGGAGAACCATCATGCTGGGCCGTCTATTGATCCTGCTGTACGGAATCGCGAGTTATGCGCTGTTCTTCGCCACGTTCCTCTACGCCATCGGTTTCATCGGCAACCTGTGGGTACCCAAGTCGATCGATGCGCTGCCCGGCGTGCCGCTGTGGCAGGCGTTGCTGACCAACCTGGGCCTGCTCGGATTGTTTGCGGTCCAGCACAGCGTGATGGCGCGCCCGGCGTTCAAGCGCTGGTGGACCCGCATCGTGCCGGAGCCGGCCGAGCGCAGCACCTACGTGCTGCTTTCCAGCCTTGCCCTGATCGCGCTGTTCGTCTACTGGCAGCCGATGGGGGGCGTGGTGTGGAACGTCGAGTCGCCGCTGGCGCGCGGCTTGATCCACGGCGTGTACGCCCTGGGTTGGGCCTTGATCCTGCTCTCGACCTTCCTCATCAACCATTTCGACCTGTTCGGCCTGCGCCAGGTGTGGCTGCACGCGCGCGGTGTTCCCTACCAGCCGCTGCGCTTCGGCACGCCGTGGCTGTACCGCTACGTGCGCCACCCGCTCTACGTCGGTTGGCTGCTGGCGTTCTGGGCCACGCCCGGCATGACGATCACGCACCTGCTGTTCGCGTTGGCGACCAGCGCCTACATCCTGGTTGCGATCCGGTTCGAGGAGCGCGACCTGATGGCGGCGCATCCCGAGTACGCGGGCTACCGGCGCGAGGTGCCGATGCTGGTGCCGCGCTTCGGCCGACGCGACACAACCGTCGCCGGGTCGCCTGCGCAGTCGGCGACCTGAGCACGGCGGCGTGCGGGAAGGGCGTGCCGGGCTGATTCGCCAGGAGGCGAATCGGCCCGGCGCCAAGCGCCGGCGCCAGCGTGGCGTTCCGGATCGAGCAGCCGATCGGCGTGGGACGTGGTCCTCGCGCGCCTACAATGCAGGGACTTCCCCGCACCGGACCGGGCATGGCACCCAAGGCCACCGTTCACAAGGCGACGCTCGAGGTCAGCGACATCGACCGCCACTACTACGCCACCCACGCGTTGACGCTGGCCCAGCATCCCTCCGAAACCGACCAGCGGCTGATGGTGCGCGTGCTGGCCTTCGCCCTCCACGCCCACGAGCGGCTGGCGTTCGGGCGGGGCTTGAGCAGCGAGGACGAGCCCGACCTGTGGCGGAAATCCCTGACCGGCGAACTCGAGCAATGGATCGAGCTCGGGCAACCGGAGGAATCGCGTGTCCGCAAGGCCTGTGGCCGTGCCGGCGAAGTGGTGGTGGTCGGCTACAGCGGCCGTGCCTTCGACCTGTGGTGGGACAAGCAGGCCGCCGGACTCGCGCGACTGGACAATCTCGGCGTGGTCGACCTGCCCGCCGGCACGGCGGATGCGCTGGCCGCGCTGCTGGCGCGCAACATGAGCCTGCAGTGCCTGATCCAGGACGGGCACGTGCAGCTGATCGGCGACAAGGGATCGGTTGAATGCTCGCTGCGGACCCGCAAGGTTTCGCAGCCGCGCGCCTGATCGCGTGCCCCCTGCAGGAGCGCTCCTTGTGCGCGACTGCGGAGTCGCAGTCTGCCTCGGTTTGCGCGTGTACCGAGGCAGCTTGCGACTCCGCGGTCGCGCACAAGGTGCGCTCCTACAAGAACCGCGGCACGCGGAGCCGGGTCAGGGCTGCTTGGCCGGCGGCGGCGCCAGCGCCTCGTCGAGCATCTTGACCAGGGCGTCGCGGTCGTAGCTGTAGGCCTGGTCCTGGTTGAGCTGCACCATTTCCTGGATCGCCTTGCGTATGGTGATCTCGGCCTCGCGCTGGTTCGGCACCACCATGTAGCGCAGGCGCGGGGCCGGATCGAACAGCGCGTGCATCACGGCGGCGGAGACCGCATCGGGCGCCGGGTACTGGGAGCGGTCGGGCGGGCGCGACAGAACGCGTTCCTTCAGTTCCGCCTCGTAGCGGGAGCCGTCCACGGTCTGGCCGCGCTGCTCCATGCGCTTGCGCATCGCGGCGAAGATCTCGGAGTTGAAGTT
>Ga0073905_10001339_pt1 | contig 12466 bp, 8 predicted proteins | sample KloWWTupernatant_FD_65482 | JGI IMG/M metagenome (GOLD analysis project Ga0073905, IMG submission 65482) | Active sludge microbial communities from Klosterneuburg, Austria, studying microevolution and ecology of nitrifiers - Klosterneuburg... | ecosystem: Engineered > WWTP > Aerobic digester >... | reverse complement strand
GACCCGGCCGGCCAGGGCATCGAGTCCGTCCGGCCCATCCGCGACGAGATCCGCGCCCGGGTGCTCGTGCTGCTCGACGAGCTGGGGGTCGAGCCGGTCGCCGTCTGACCGCGCCGGTGTGGCGCCCGGCCGTCAGAGCTTGAGCGTCGCGACGACGGCCTTCCACAGCTCGCCGTACGCCAGCGCCGGCATGCTGCGCGGTGCGTAGGTCTGGATCGGGGCGCGCTCGACGCCCATGCGCTCGACGATCGACGAGAACGGCACGACGATCGGCAGCACCTGCTTCGACTCCCCCGGCAGCCGCTCGACGAGCTCGCGGTGGATCGTCTTGCGGCGGTCCACCATCGACAGGAAGCCGAGCACCTTGGGCCGGCCCCGCTTCATCGCGGCGACCATCGCGGTGACCTGCTCCAGCGAGCGCATCGACAGCGGTGAGGGCGCCAGGGGCATCACCACGACGTCCGCGGCGAGCAGGATGCTCTCCGACAGCAGGGACATCCCCGGCGGGCAGTCGAGGATCACCACCTCGTAGCGCCTGGCCACGGAGGCGAGCAGCTTCTCGAGCTGCCGCTCGGGTCGCTTGGTGGCGTCGAGCTCGAGGTCGAGGTCGCGGTAGGAGTCGTGCGCCGGGACGACGTCGAGGAGCTTGTCCGCGGTGGCCCGCACGACGTCGGCGAGGTCGGCCTTGCCCCGGACGAGGGCGTGCGCACCGACCTTGGGCTTGGGCCGCACCTGGAGCAGGTAGGTGGCCCCGCCCTGCGGGTCGAGGTCCCACAGCAGCGTCCGGTGGGTGCGCGACGCGGCCCAAGCGAGGTTGACGGCCGCCGAGGTCTTGCCGACCCCGCCCTTGACGCTGTATGCGGCGACGACCTTCACACGGACCTCCGACGGTCTGGGGGCGGCGGGCGGCGAGGCGCCCACCGCCGCCATCATGGCGCATCCGGCGAGGCGTGACGCGTCACACCACCGTCCACAGGACGCGCACGGTCCCGCCGTCACGGGGCAGGCCGGCGCCGACGACGACGCCGGTCACCACGACCGAACCGGTCCCGAGGCCACCGGGGTACGCCGCGACCGCCGTGGCGGGGGCGCCGGCGCGCGGCAGCCGGCCCCGGGCGGTGACGACGTCCGTCGCCGCGAGCCCGTTGCCCGGCACCTGCTCGGCACGGACGCCGACGAGCACGACCGCCGTCGGTGCCGCCGTCGGTGCCGCAGCCGCAGCCGCAGCCGAGCGAGCGTCGGGCCGCCGCCCGGGCCCGGCGACGAGCGTGGCCGAGACGGTGAAGCCGAGGTCGCCGGCGCGGGTGTCGGTGACGACGACGCGGGCGAGGCCCGTCGTCGGTCCCCGCCCGGTACGGCCGCGCGGGGTGAGGTCCACGACCTGCCCTGCCGCCGAGGTGATCGACAGCAGCCCCGCGGGGATGGTCAGTGCGACGGCGCCGGCGGCCCCGCTCGCCGGGGCGGGGCCCGCGACCTCCACCGGGGCGGAGGACGAGCCGGCATGCGTGGCCGTGGCCGCGAACCGCGCGCTGAGGCGGTGGGCGACGGACGGGTCGAGGGCCGACGTCGTGAGGGACGCCGTGCCGCCGTCGAGCGGCAGCAGGGCCACCGGTGCGCCGTCGTCGAGCACGGCGACCGTGCCCGTGGGGGCCGCTGCGGCCCCGCCCCGGGCCGCAGCCACCGAGACCGTGACCCGCAGCGCACCGTCCGGGGCCGACGTCACGACGACGGCGGTGGTCGTCGCGACGTCGTGCGGCCCGCCCGGTGCGGGTGCCGCACCCGTGGCGGCGACCAGGGCGAGCACTCCTGCGGCGAGGGTCGATCCCAGCATGCGCTGCTCCCGGTCGGGTCCGTCGGGACCCGTGGCGGCCCGACGCCCCACCCATCGGCCCCGGACCTGCCGACGTGAGCGCCGTGGTCCGCCCGTCACCCCGAGGACACCGCCCGTTCAGGCCGGCGGCCTACGGTCGGGGCACATCCCGCAGCCGTGCCGCCACCACCCCCAGGAGGTACCCCGTGTCGGAGTACGAGTTCATCGACGGCCCGCTGGCCGGCCAGACCCTCGCGTCGAGCGATCCTCACAGCGAGGGCGAGGTGCTGGCCGTCGAGGTGATCGACCTGGCCCAGCACCCCGACGACGTCCCGCGGTTCGACTACTACGTCGAGGCCGGTCCGGTGCCGGGCGGGCTCGGCCGGCTGCGCCACGCGGCGTTCCGGCCGGCCGAGCGGTCCGACCGGGGAGAACCGGTCACCGCAGCCTGAGGCGCTCCGCAGGAACCCGCCCGAGGACCGCCGCCGGGCGCCCGACGGCCCGGCAGGCGCGAGGATGGGCGGGTGCACCGTTCCCGGGACCGTCGAGCGGTCGTCGCCGTCTGGGTGACCGGTCCGCGCGGGCGGGAGACCTCCGCCCTGCTGCGCCACCTCGACCCGGTGGAGGCTGCGCGCGCCGCAGCGCTCCCCCCGGACCAGGCGGCACGGTTCGTCCTCGCCCGGGCGCTGCTCCGCGGGGTGCTCGGCGAGCGCCTGGGGTGCGCGCCACGGGACGTCGACCTGCGCGTGGCCTGCGCCTCGTGCGGCGGACCGCACGGCCGGGTCACGGTGGCCGGGCCACCGGGCGGCGAACCGCTGCACGTGAGCCTCACGCGCTCGGGTCCGCGGGTGGCCGTGGCGCTCACCACCGCGGGCCCGGTCGGGGTGGACGTCGCGTCGCCCGCAGCGGTCGGCGCCGCCCCGCTCGCGGGCGTCGCCCTCTCCGCGGCCGAGCGCCGCCGTCACGACCGGTCGCGACCCGGTCCGGACCGCGGCCCGGACGCCGGCCTCGCGCACGTCTGGGTCAGCAAGGAGGCAGCGCTCAAGGCCTTGGGCACCGGGCTGCTCGTCGACCCGGCGGATCTCGAGCTCGGCGGGGCGGGCGGCCCGCGCGGTGGCGTGGCGCACCATCGCGGCACCGTCCTGGCGATCGCGCCCCTCCTGCTCGGGCCTGGCGTCGTCGGCGCGGTCGCCGTGGCCGCCCCGTCCGCCGCGAGCCCGGGCCCCCGGTGGGTCGCCCGCCGGGCCGGCCGTCCCGTGGTGGACGTGCGGGTGCACGACGGCGCCGCGGTGCTCGCGCGGCTCGCGGCCGGCTGAGCCGACGGCGGCCCCGCGGCCCGGCGGCCCGGGAACGGGCACGGGCACGGGCACGGGCACGGACCTATCGCGAGGCGAGCTTGGGCAGCCGCGGCCGGTCGAGCCAGGACTCGAGGAGCTCGGCGACGGCGCGGGCCAGGCGCTGGCCGCCCGCCGCCGTCGCGTGCTCGGCGCAGTGCGCCCGGAAGTCCGCCGTGGTGACCGAGCCGTCCGCATGCCGCGACGTCCAGCCGCGCACCAGGTCGAAGAACGGGTCGTCCCCCAGCGCCAGCCGCAGGGCGTGCACCGTCAGCGCCCCGCGCTTGTAGACGCGGTCGTCGAAGATCCGCGCGTGGCCCGGGTCGGCGAGCACGAGGTCCTGGGGGAGCTTCGCGAGCCGGCCGTGCCACAGCCGCGCCATCGCGTCGGCGCTGGGACCGCCGGCGGCCTGCGACCACAGCCACTCGGCGTAGCACGCGAAGCCCTCGCTGAGCCAGATGTGCTGCCACGAGGCGACGGAGACGGAGTTGCCGAACCACTGGTGCGCGAGCTCGTGCGGGATGAGGCGCTCGTCGCCCTCGACGGGTTCCACCAGGTGGTTGACGCCGAAGATCGACACCCCCTGCGCCTCGAGGGGGATCTCCAGCTCGTCCGGCGTGACCACCAGCGTGTACTGCTCGAACGGGTAGGGGCCGAACAGCTCGATGAACAGGGTCATCATCGCGCGGTGCTGGGCGAGGCCCACCTGGACCGCCGGCCGCAGCGCCGCGGGCAGGACGGCGTGCTGCGGCACCGGACCCGCCGCGAGCAGCATCCGGTCGTACTGGCCGATCTGCACCGTCGCGAGGTACGTCGACGTCGGGTGCTGCTCCTCGTAGACCCACGTGGTGGTGCTGGCGCGGGCCCGGGTCGAGACGAGGACGCCGTGCGCGAGCACCCGGTACGGGCTGTCCACGGTCAGCGACGTGCGGTAGGTCGCCTTGTCGGCCGGCCGGTCGTTGCACGGGAACCAGGTCGGGGCGCCGGTGGGCTGGCTCGCGACGACGACACCGTCGTGCAGCTCCTCCCAGCCCACCGGCCCCCAGGGGCTCGGGGCCGGGGCCGGGTTGCCGCCGTACCGGATCGTGACCGTGAGGACGGTCGACGGCGCGACGGCCGCGGCCAGGCGCAGCACGAGGCGCCTGGCGCGGTGCTGGTGCCGCACGAGGGTCGCCCCGGTGACGGTGACCCGCTCGACCGCCAGGCCGACGAGGTCGAGCGCCAGCTCGGTGAGCTCGCGCTGCACGCGCACGCGCAGCGTCGCCGTGCCGGTGAGGCGGTTGGGCGCGACGCGGTAGGTGAGGTCCAGGTCGTAGTGCTCGACGTGGAACGCGGTGCTGCCGCCGGTGGGCTGGTACGGGTCCCGGGGCTCGGCGGGTGCCGGCTTCACGCGGCCGCCCGCTCCCGGCGCCAGGGTGCGATGGGGTTGCCGACCCAGCGGGACCCGGCCGGGACCCGCTCGCCGCGCAGCACGAGCGACGCCGGGCCGATCGTCGACCCGGCACCGAGCTCGGCCGCCGGGAGGATGACCCCGTGCGGGCCGAGGGTGGCGCCCGCACCCAGGCGCACCGTGTCCAGGCTCATCACCCGGTCGTGGAAGAGGTGGGTCTGCACCACGCAGCCGGGGCCCACCGCCGCGCCGTCGCCGAGGTGGACCAGGTCCGCCTCCGGCAGCCAGTACGTCTGGCACCACACGCCGCGCCCGATCCGCGCACCCATCCCTCGCAGCCACCACACCAGCGCGACAGTACCCGTCACCGCGTCGGCGAAGTACGGCGCCGCGACCATCTCCGTGAAGGTGTCGGCCAGCTCCCCGCGCCACACGGCCGAGCTCCACAGCGGGTGCTCCCCGGCGCGGAAGCGACCCACCAGCAGCCACTTCGCGGCGATCGTCACGAGCGCGGCGACCGCCCCCGTGCCCAGCAGCACCACACCGCCGAGCGCCGCGGCGAGGCCCCATCCGCCGCTCAGGACGATCGCCTGCAGCGTCAGCAGCGTGCACAGCGCCAGCACGCCGACCATGAGGGCCGGCACCACCCGGCACGCCTCGACCGCTCCGCGCGCCCACCGCAGCCGCGCCGGCGGGTCGTAGGTGCGGCCCGGGTCGTCCAGCGTCGCGGCCCGTGGCAGCAGCACGGGTGGGCTGCCGAGGTAGCTCGAGCCGGCCCGCGTGCGCCGGGGGGTCGCCGAGAGCACCGCGACGAGCCCGTTCTTGGGCACCGTGCGGCCGGGCGCGGTCATGCCGGAGTTGCCGACGAAGGCCCGGCGGCCCACCTTGGCCGAGGCCACCCGGACCCAACCGCCGCCGAGCTCGTAGGGCGCGACCATCGTGTCGTCCGCGAGGAAGGCCCCGTCCTTGAGCCGCATCATCCCGGGCAGGCCCACGACGGTGGAGATCTCCGTGCCGCGGCCCACCTCGGCGCCGAGCAGGCGCAGCCACACGGGGGTGCCGACCGCCGAGTAGACCGGGAAGAGCACGGTGCGCGCGGCGTCCATGAGGCGCTCCACGGTCCAGGCCTGCAGGCCGGCGCGCGAGCGCACCGGGTGGTAGCCCTCCTGGATCCCGCGGCCGAACAGCCGCACGGTCACGACCACCAGCACCGCGTAGCAGAGGTACGCCGCGGCGGTGGCCGCCAGGCCGGCGAGCAGCACGGGCCCGACGGCGTCGCCCAGCGTCGGGGCCGCGCGCACGGCCGGCGCGAGCAGGAGCAGGCCGACCCCGACGGCGAGCACGGGCAGCGCACCGACGAGCGTCCCCGCGGCGCCGTAGGCCAGCACCCAGCCGGCCGCGCGCGCGGGGACGGGGCGCGCGGCGGGCCACGGGTGACGGGCCTCGTGCGCCCGGGTGGCGGGCGAGCCCACCCAGTACTCGGCGTCGCCGGTGGTCCCGTGCACGGCGGAGCCGGCCGCCACGTCCGTCCCGGGCCCGACGTGGGCGCCCGGGTAGAGCACCGAGCGTGCGCCGACGGTGGCCCCCGCCCCGATCGTCACGGCGCCGATGTGCACCACGTCGCCGTCGACCCAGTGGCCCGACAGGTCCACCTCGGGCTCGACGGCGCACCCCGCACCGAGCGTGAGCATGCCGGTCACGGGCGGGACGGTGTGCAGGTCGACGTCGGGGCCCATCCGCACCCCCAGGGCGCGGGCGTACAGCCCCACCCATGGCGCGCTGGTGGGGGTGAGGGCGCCGAAGCCCTCGGCCAGGCGCTCGGCCGCCCACAGCCGCAGGTGCACCGAGCCGCCCCGCGGGTACGTCCCCGGGCTCACCCCGGCGAGCAGCAGTCGCGCCGCGAGCGCCGTGACACCCATCCGGCCCACCGGGCTCACCGTGAGCACCCAGCCGGCGAGCACCCACCACCACGAGACGCCCACGGCCCACGGCACCTGCCACAGCGCGTCGAGCACCGCGTTGACCGCCGCGAGCGCCGTGAGCCAGCGCAGGCCGACGAGCGTGCGCAGCGGCAGCAGGGCGAGCAGCTGGACGGCCTGGGCGCCGGGCGGCACCGGACGGGCCGGCGCTGCGCCGGGCGGCAGGGTCGTGGCCTCGGCGTCGGGCCAGCGCGCCGCGAGGTGCGCCGCGAGGTCCCCGACCGCCGGGTGGTCGTACACCTCGGCGACCGTCACCTCGGGGTAGCGCGCGCGCAGCGCGGAGACCAGCTGGGCCGCGGTGAGCGAGCTGCCCCCGCGCGCGAAGAAGTCGTCCTCGTCGTCGGTGGGGTGCACGCCGATGACCGCCGTCCACTGCTCGCCGACCCACGCCGCCACGCCCTGCAGGGTCGTGGCGCCCGGGTCACCCAGACCCGCGAGCGGCCAGGGCAGCGCGTCGCGGTCCACCTTGCCGGAGGTCTTGGTCGGGATCTCGTCGACGACGGCGAGCAGCGGCACCATCGTGGCCGGCAGCTCGCGACGCAGCAGCGTCAGCAGCGCGGCGGTGTCGAGCCCGCCCGGCCGGTCGGCGTCGGCCGGCACGACGTAGCCGAGCAGCAGGGCGGTGCCGGCCGGCGTGCGCCGCACGGCGGCGGCCGCGGCACCCACGCCTGGCAGGCCGAGCAGCGCGGCGTCCACCTCACCCAGCTCGATCCGGTGGCCGTTGACCTTGACCTGGTCGTCCGCCCGGCCGAGGAAGATCAGGCCGGCCGGGTCCAGCCGCACGAGGTCGCCCGTGCGGTAGGCGCGGTCCCAGCCCAGGGACGGCATCGGGGCGAACCGCACGGCGTCGAGCTCGGCGTCGAGGTACCGGGCCAGGCCGACGCCGCCGATGATGAGCTCGCCGCTGCCGCCGTCCGGCACCGGTGTGCCGTCCGGGCCGACCACCGCGAGGTCCCAGCCGTCCAGGGGCAGGCCGATGCGGACGGGCTGGTCGGGCTCGAGCAGGGCGCCGCAGGCGACGACGGTGGTCTCGGTGGGCCCGTAGGTGTTCCACAGCTCGCGGCCGGGGCGGGCGAGGCGCTGGGCGAGCTCCGGCGGGACGGCCTCGCCGCCGAAGATCAGCAGCCGGACGGCGTCGAGGGTGTCGACGGGCCACAGCCCGGCGAGGGTCGGCACGGTCGAGACCACCGTGATCTCGCGCTCCACGAGCCACGGGCCCAGCTCCAGGCCCGCGCGGACGAGCGCCCGGGGTGCCGGAACCAGCGTGGCGCCGTGCCGCCACGCGAGCCACATCTCCTCGCACGACGCGTCGAACGCCACCGACAGGCCGGCGAGCACACGGTCCCCTGGCCGGATCGGGGCGTCGCGCAGGAAGAGCCCCGCCTCGGCGTCGACGAACGCCGCGGCGCTGCGGTGGGTCACGGCGACCCCCTTGGGCCGGCCGGTGGACCCGGACGTGAAGATGACCCACGCGTCGTCGTGGGGCCCGGGCGCCTGGTCGGGGTGCGGCCCGGGGGCGAGGGTCGCCGGGGTGCCGTCGGGCGCCGCGAGCTCGAGCCCGTCCCCGACGACGACGCTCACCCCCGCCTCGGCGAAGGTGCGGCGCGCGCGGTCGTCCGGGTCGTCGGCGTCGACCGGGACGTAGGCGGCCCCGGCCCGCAGCACCGCGAGGATCGACAGGTAGAGGCCGACGGTTCCCGAGGTGGCCCGCACCCCCACCCGGTCCCCGCGCCGCACACCGGCGGCGGTGAGCCGCTCGGCCCGGATCCGCACGGCCTCGGCGAGCGCGGCGTAGGTGAGCACCTCGTCGCCGTCGTCGATCGCGACGGCCCGGGGGTGCCGGGCGGCCGTCGCGGCGAAGACCTCCACGAGGGTCCGCGCGGGCGCTGCGCGGTGCGCCGCGCGCCAGGGGTCCTGGGGCATGCCGTTCGGGCTGGTCACGGGTGACGGCTCTCCTGCTCGGTACGAGCCGACGACCGCACGGACCCGATGGGTCCAGTGTGCGCCGTGCGGGTCTCGGGCGACGACCGGCGGAGGCTGTCACACCCCGGTGAACGCCCGGTGGCCGGTCGTTGAACGCCACGGGTCCCCCGCCGCGGTGTTCATCCCGACCGTGCCGCTCAGCCGCTCAGCCGCTCAGCCGAAGCGACCGCCGACGTAGGCCTCGGTGCGCTCGTCGCGCGGGTTGCTGAACATCGCGCCGGTGTCGCCGTGCTCGACGATCACCCCCGGTGTGCCCTGCTCCGCGAGGAAGAACGCGCACTGCTGCGAGACGCGGGCCGCCTGCTGCATGTTGTGCGTGACGATGACGATCGTCACCTCGTGCATGAGCTCCGCCATCGTGTCCTCGATGACCCGGGTGGACGTGGGGTCGAGCGCGGAGCACGGCTCGTCCATGAGCAGGACGCGCGGCCGCACGGCGAGCGACCGCGCGATGCACAGCCGCTGCTGCTGGCCCCCGGACAGGCCACCGCCGGGCGCCGTGAGGCGGTCCCGCACCTCACGCCACAGGCCGGCCTTGGTGAGCGACTCCTCGACCAGGTCGTCCTTCGTCGCGTTCGACGCCTTGACGCCCGTGAGCTTGAGGCCGGCCAGCACGTTCTCGCGGATCGACATGGCCGGGAACGGGTTGGGCTTCTGGAACACCATGCCGATGTCCCGGCGGGCCTCGGTGACGCGCCGCTGGGCCTCGTAGATGTCGTGGCCGTCGAGCATGACCTCGCCGGCCAACGACGCGGAGGGCACCAGCTCGTGCATGCGGTTGAGGATGCGCAGGAAGGTCGACTTGCCGCAGCCCGACGGGCCGATGAGGGCCGTCACCTGGCCCGGCGGCATGGTCAGCGAGACCCGGTCGAGCACCTGGTGCGAGCCGAACCACGCCGAGATGCTGCGTGCCTGGAGCTCGGCCAGGCCGGTGGGTGGGATCGACGGCGGCACCACGCGCGGGGCGGCGTAGAGGTCGGTGCGGGTCATCGCCTCGGCGGTCTGCGCGACGAACGGGTCGTCCGGCAGGTCGTCGGACCAGAAGGTCGCCGCGCTGCCGACGGCGGGCGCCGGACCGGGGGTGGTGGCCGGGTGGGCCACCGTGGCCAGGCTGGGCGCGGGCGCCGAGGCGTGGTTGACCACGGGCACCGGGCCCCCGGCCACCACCGCCGGCAGGACGACCGTCGGTCCCGACGACCCGTGGGCCATGGGCACGGCCGGGGTGCCCGGCTCCCCCGGGGTGAGGTCTCGCATCAGGCTGCTCCCGCTCCACGTCGTCCGATGATCAGTGCCCGCCCGGCGAAGCCGAGCCCCGCCGCGGCGCCGGTCGCGCCCAGCCCGACGAGGCCCCACTGCGCCGCGCCCCAGCCGCGCCCCTGGGCTACCCACTGGAGGTCGGGCGCCGGCCCGTCGCCCGCGGCCGTGGCCTCGCCGTCGTCCGCGACGTCCGCCACCGGCTCGACGACGGTCTCCGGGACGGGGACCGCCGAGCCACCGCCGCCGCTGCTGGAGCCGAAGGAGGCGCTGGGCCGGCGGGTCGTCGTGGGCGCCGTGGGCGCCGTGGGCGCCGGGGTCGCGGTGGCCGGAGACGCCGGGATGGTGAGGTTGAGCAGGTCGTCGTCTGCCGCCTGCGCTGCGGGTGCCGGCAGCAGGATCGCCGCACCACCGAGGGCCAGGACGAGGGTCAGCACGGCCCCGACCGACGGACCGCCGGCAGGGCCAGCGCCCGCGACACCCACCACGTCGCCGCCGCCGCGCCGCGCCGCGTCGAGCGCGCGGTCCCACTCCCGCTCACCGTGCAGGCGCCGCAGGCGCCTGCGGCGCACCAGAACCCACACCGCGACGCCGAGGGCGATGACCAGCAGCAGGCCGGTCCACGAGATCGCGACGACCATGCTGCGGCCAGTGCTCGAGACCAGCGGGACCTCGGTCGCCGGGCCGGGGGCCGCGGCCATCGTGACGTCCACGACGGCCGTGAGGACCACGGCCGGGGCGACCCCCTCGAGCACCGAGGTGACGGTGAACGAGTCACCCGGCAGCACCTCGCGGAGCTCCTCGGGCTCGAGCTCGGCGATGGTGATCCCGAAGGGCCCCACAAGCCGCAGCCGCGGCGTCCCGATGACCTTGACGTTGCCCGTGTTGACCACCTCGTACGTCACGGTGGTCGGCGCACCGGCGAAGGGGACCCCTGTGAACCCGTAGGAGGCGTTCACCGAGCGCACCTCCAGCGCGGCCGAGACCTCGCCGGCCACGCGCACGTTGAGCCGCACGGCGACCCGGGTGTCGACGATCACGCCGGACTCCGGGAGATTGGCGTCGACCACCGAGACGACGATGCCACCGGGGTGGTCCCCCGGAGCGGCCCCGGCGGGCACCTCGACCGTGAACGCCACGACCGCCTCGGACAGCGCGGGGATGGTCACCTCCGACGACTCGACGGTGACCCACGAGCCGACGTCGGTGGGCGCCGTCGCGGCCGGCTCGAGGTCGTAGCCGCCGGTCGCCGTGTTGAAGCCGTCCGCCCCGTACACGCGGAACGTCCGCTCGACGGTCGAGGAGTTGGTGACCAGGACGCGGTCCAGGACCTCGGCCCCCGGGGCGGCCTCCAGCTCGTAGCGGATCCGGCCGTCCGGCGCACCCTCGTCGGTGGTCGGGGTCGCCGACCACGCGGTGGCCTCGCCCTCGGCGAGCGCCGGCTGGCCGAGGCCGACCAGTGTCGCCCCGAGCAGCGCCGCGCCGATCACGAGGCGCCCTGTACGGGTGACCAGGGACTTCATCAGATGCTCCACCTCGTGATCGGCGACGGGCTGCGGTCGGGGCTCTGGCGAGGTCAGCCGGCGACCAGCGTGACCGTCACCGTGGAGGTGTAGGTGCCCTCCGCGGTGGCAGCCGGGATCGCCATGGCCAGGGCCGCGGCGAGCGAGGTCACGCCGCGCCCGCTGGCGGTGCTACGGCCGAGGGTCTGGCTGCTGCTGAGCCCGAGGCTCGCGGGCACGTCGAGGGCCGAGGCGACCGCTCCGCCGGCCTGCACCATGAGCGGGCTACCGGCGTCCGGCGTGATGACCGGGGTGGCGGGCGTCCAACCGAGGTACTTGGCCGAGACGGTGCCAGCGGTGCCGGTGAAGTCGGACGCCTGGACGCTGACCTCCCAGCCGGTGAGCAGGTCGTCGCGCCGGGTCTCGGTGACCGTCAGGGCGGGAAGCGGCGCGCCGGCGGTGACGCGGGTGTTGCCGGAGTCCCTGGCGCCGGTGAGCTGCACCTGAGGCACGGCCGGCAGCGTCAGCAGCAGCGTGCCCGGCTCGCCGAGCGGCTGGCCGGGGACCCCGAGGACGAGGGTCAGCTCGCCGGATGTCGCCGTGCCGAGCGTCACGTCGACCGCGGAGGACGTCGAGGCGGCGTAGGCGGCTGCGTCCGTGGGCGTGAACGTCGCGCTGTAGCTGTGCGCGCCGATGGCCGGCGCGTAGGTGTACGTCGCTGTGCCGCCGGTGACCGGGGCGGTGCCGAGCGTGGTCGCGCCGTCGAGGAACGTCACCGTGCCGGCCGCGGCGCCGGGCGCCACCGTCGCCGAGAGCGTCAGGTCCGTGCCGCTCACCGTCGGGGTCGCCAGCGTGGTGGTGGTCGCGACCGCGGTGGCGCCGCCGCCGGTGTAGGCCGGGGAGGCGATCGTCCACGCGATGTCGGTCGAGGTCGTGCCGGACACCGCGACCGCGGTGCGGAAGCTCGCCAGCGTGGTGCCGGCGATGTCCTTGCAGACCGAGATGAACGGGAACGTGCCCGAGCCCCCGTTGGCGAGGTTGTACGCCAGGATCTGCGGCTTCTGCATGCGGTCGGCCTGGAGCGTCGTGGTCGTGTAGAAGCGACCATCGGCGTCCTGGGCCGTCGCGGGGGCACCCATGGGCACCTGGTCCCACAGCTCCTCGGCGACCCCGGCCTGCGGGATGCGCACGTACGACTGCAGGTTGTTCGTGCC
>Ga0073905_10001333_pt1 | contig 12485 bp, 4 predicted proteins | sample KloWWTupernatant_FD_65482 | JGI IMG/M metagenome (GOLD analysis project Ga0073905, IMG submission 65482) | Active sludge microbial communities from Klosterneuburg, Austria, studying microevolution and ecology of nitrifiers - Klosterneuburg... | ecosystem: Engineered > WWTP > Aerobic digester >... | reverse complement strand
TGCCGTCCATGTCGATCAGCTCGATCTGCAGCCCGCCGATTCCGCCCTGGGCGTTGCACCATGCGGCGAAGGCGACCGACGCGTCCCACACCGGCTTCTGCAACCCGGGGCGGATCGTCGCGCCGCGATCGTTGGGGACGCCGATCTGGATCGTGCCGTCCGGTCCCTGCTGCTCGCCCGCCGCGATCGTGTCGTCGCCGTCGTGGCACGGCGCTTCGATGGTGCCGAAGTCGGCGGAGCTCACACCGGCGCCGTCGTCGGCCGGGGCGGTGGCTCCGCCGGCGGGCAGCGTGTCGCTGTCGTAGCCCGCGATCTCGGCCGCGTCCGTGACGTCTTCGCCGCCGCGGGCGCCGCAGGCGGAGGAGACGAGCATCAGCGAAGCGAGGATGCCGAGCACCAACTTGATCCGGGGGCGGTTCGAACGGTGCGGCATCGGTTCCTCTGGGGTCGGGCGGCGGCGGTCGCCTGCAGTCTTGACCGAGTGCCAGGCCGCCCCACAAGCGCGTGGAAGTGACGTCGGTCACAGCGCGACGGGTGACGGGCGAGCCCCTAGCTTTGGCGGCCATGCAGTCCGACCTCGACTTCCTGGGGATGGCCTCCGGGCCGGTCGCCGACAGCTTCACGTTCACCGTCGAGGGCCACCTCGCGCGGATGGACGCCATGCTCTACGGCGGCGCCGCGATCGCGGCGTCGATGGCGGCTGCCGAGGCGGTGACGGGCCGGTCGGTCGTGTGGAGCACCACCCAGTTCGTGGCGACCGCCGGCCCCGGCGCGCAGGTCGTGGTCGCCGTCGAGGTCCTGGCACAGGGTCGTCGAGCCTCCCAGGTGCGCGTCACCGGCACCGACGAGACCGGGAGCGTCATGTTCGCGTCGCTGGGCGCCACCGGCGCGCCGGACCCCGATCAGCCGAGCGGCACGTTCGTTTCGGCGCCCGTCGTCACCGACTTCGAGCGGAGCCCGGTGTGGGGCGGTCCCATAGCGACCATGGCCCGGCTGCTGCCGCAGGAGGTCGTGCTGCCGGCCGCTCCGTCGGGCGTCGGGTTCACGTCGGTGCTCGAGCTGGCCGAACCGGAAGTGCTGGAGCACCCCGATCCCGGGCCCGGCCGGATGGCCTTCTGGGTGCGCCGTCGTGACGGCGGTCCCATGACGCCGGCGGTCGTCGCGTACGTGGCCGACCTGGTCCCCATGGCCGTCTCCTCCGCTCTCGGGGTGATCGAGATCGGCACCAGCCTGGACAACACGATCCGGGTGGACCCGTCGGTCGAGACCGATCGTGTGCTGCTCGACCTCCGTCCCCACTCGTCGATCGGAGGTTGCTGCGACGGTGTGGTCCACGCGTGGGCGGCCGATGGCCGCCTGCTGGCCACCGCCAGCCAGACGGCGCTGCTCCGGCCGATCGATCCGGCGATGTTCGCTGCACCCGCCGAGTAGTTCGGGACGCGACCTCGGGCGACTGCCAGCGCCGGCGTCGCCGGCAGTCCATGCTGGTGCGGTGGTCTCGACCCCCGAACCCGAGCTCAGCGTCCGTCACCGTCCGGTCCAGGCCCGTGGACGGGAGCGGTTCGACCTCATCATGCGCACCGGCCGGGAGCAATTGGCGGAGGTCGGTGTCGACGGGTTCACCTTCGACGGCCTGGCCGCAGCGGCCGGGATCCCGATCGGGTCGGTCTACCAGTTCTTCCCCAACAAGCACGCGTTGATCTGCGAGCTGTCCTCGCAGGACACCGACGCGCTCGTCGCCGCGCTCGGCCGATCGGCGGAGCAGTTCCCGAGCGACGACTGGCAGGCCGACGTCGACCGGCTCATCGACCACCTGGCCGACCTGTGGCGGTCCGAGCCGGGTCGGCGCCACGTGTGGCTGGCCATGCAGTCCACGGCCCTGACCCGGTCGCTGGCGACCGAGCAGACGGCGCGGATCACCCGGGAGATCGTGCCGCTCGTGGCATGGCTGCTGGCGCCGGGATCACGGCGACGGGCCCGGACCGTGGCCGAGGTCGTCGTCCAGATGTGCTTCTCGCTCCTGCACTTCTCGGTCCACGACGACCGGCCGCACCCGGCGACGGTGCGGGAGCTCAAGCGGGCACTGAGGTCCTACCTCCGGGCGGTGGCGTTGGATGCCCAGGGCGAGCGCCCGGGAGCGGTGGGGCAGGGTGAGCGCCCGGGAGCGGTGGGGCAGGGCGAGCGCTGATCAGGTGGCTCACGACCGGGCGCACCTCCGAGGGTGACACGATCAGGTCGACCGAGCCCATCTCCAGCGCCCGGCGCACGCCGTGCACCTCGTCGAAGCGATCGGCCACCTCCCGCACCGCCTGGTGGCGCTCGGTGCCGTGGCGCTCCATGTGGTCGCGCACCTCGCTTCCGAGGACCACCTCGGCGGCCGAGGCGCCACCGATGACCGACACCCTGGTCCCCTCGACGGCGACGATGGTGAGGTCTTGGTTCAGCTGGCGGTTGAGCACCACGTAGGCACCTCCGTGGAACCGGCCGATGACGACCACCACCAGCGGCCCGCGGAAGTTCACGACCGCTCGGGCCAGCTCGGCGCCGTGCTCGAGCTGCTTCCCGGCGAGCGAGCTGCGGCTGCTGTCGAAGCCGGCCAGGTTGGCCAGCACCACCGCCGGCCGCCGACCGCTGGCACGGTTGAGCGCGCGGGCGACCTTGCGAGCCGCCATCGGGTAGAGGGTGCCGGCAGCCTCCCACTCCGCTCCCGTGCCGCGGGGCGCCGATTCGATGCCGATGAGGCTGGTCGCCCATCCGTCGACGCGCGTGTCCCAGACGACGGCACCGCTGGCGCCGTCCATGTCGGACCAGCGCTCGAGCCGTGGCGCGTCGGTGTCGACGAGCGCCTCCATCACCGGGCGGACGTGGAACGGCCTGGTGCGCGACGGGTGCGTCGACGCGTCGAGGATGTCGCCGACCTGCGACCAGCCGTGCTCGGCGGGGCCACGGTAGGGGGTCAGGCTCACGTCCCGGTCGGCCACGTCGGTCGTCGCGGCGCGGGCCGGAGGGTGGTGGGGGCCGGCTGCGCACAGCCCGTGGTGGTCGAGCACCAGCGCGACCGCCGCGTCGAGGTCCTCGACCACGTGGTGCGCCTGGCCGTTCGGCGCCATCACCGCGGTGCCGCCGAGGTCGTCGTCGGAGTTCTCCGTGACCCCGCCGGCCCGGCCGAGCGACCGGCTGCCGGTGAGCACCATCGAGGTCCCGTCGACCATCACGAGCGTCCCGGCGCAGTGCATGAGCATCGTCGCCTCGGCGTTCCAGTAGCTCTGCGCTCCCACGTTGATGCCGGCGACCACGATCACGACCTCGCCCCCGAGCTGCGTGAACTCGACGAGGCGCCGGACGACCGCCGCGCACCAGTCCATGTTCTCCGTGCCGGTGTCCATCGCGATGCGGGCACCGGCCGACACCGTCACCCACTCGAGCGGGAGCTGCTCGGCCTGCGCCGTGTCGATCGCCGCGAGGATCCGCCGGCACTCGGGCTCGGCGACCGCTCCAAGGTTGCGTGTCGCGTCGCCGCAGAGCCACACCCGTCGGACCGGCTCCGCGTGCGGGCCGATTCGGTGCGACATGATCCCGGCGAGCACCGCACACGGTTCGTCGACGCCGTCGTCGAGCGGCTGGAACGCCCCGAGCCGACCGGCGTCGCGGAAGAGCTCGACCACCTCCGCCGGGGCGGGCGGCCGGGGCGCCCGTCGACACGTCAGGCGGATGATCCGATCTTCGGCGCTGATCACGGTGCCGACGTCGACCAGCCACTCGACGCGACCGCCGGCGTGGGCCAGCACCCGGTGCTCGCACTTCATCGACTCGACGACGATCAGTGGATCGCCCGCATCCACGACGTCGCCGACCTCCACGAGGTGTGCGACGACCAGGCCCGGGTGGCCACAGGCCTGCTCGAGCACGCTCACGCGTGGTCCCCCGCGGCCGCCGCGTCCCCGGCGATGACGACGACCGCCGCAGCCACCGGCCCGTCGTGGGTGATCGAGATGTGCAACTCGATCGCCCCGACGGAGTCGATGACGGCAGCGGCCGTGGCGCCGGCGGGTCGTAGGAATGGCCGGCCCCACGGGTCGGTCAGGACCTCGAGGTCCTGCCAGCGGAGGTCGGCAAGGGCGGGAGCGCGGCCGATCCGGGCCGACGACCACGCCTTGAGGAAGGCCTCCTTGGCGGCGAAGCGCCCGGCCAGTCGCCGTGGTGCCGCGAGGCGGTCATCGGGCCGCTCATCCCTCACGGCGCCGGCCTCGGCCATCTCGGCGGCGGTGAACGTCTCGCGGGCCATCGTCGATCCCGCCACGGCGAGCTGCTCGGAGAACGAGTCGACGTCGACCAGATCGAGCCCCACGCCCAGGACGACGGCCCCTGCGCCGGTCATGCCGGTGCCGCCGCGACCCGACGACGGAACGCAGGTGACTCGCCGATCGTCGCTTGGCGTCGCAGGCGGTCACGCTCCCGGCGTCGTTCCCCTGCTCGCTCCTCGTGGTCGAACACCGCTGTGGCGCCGCGCTCGGCGAGCAACGCCTGGGTGAACACGTCGGGATGCGCGAGCGCGCCGAGGACCGAGACGTGGCCGAAGCCCAGGCTGGTGAACAGCGCGGCACGCGGTGGTCGCTGGAGCTTCAGCGGCGCGTCGTCGAGGACCAGGAACGGTCCGTCCTGCACGTCGGGGTCCACCGAGTCCAGGTTGGGGTTGCCGGGCACGACGCCGTCGTCGAACACGTCGCACAGACCGGCGATCTGCCACAGCGCGGAGCCGCCCTTGGCGTGGCCGGTCAACGACTTCTGCGAGATCACCCGCAGGGGGTTGCCGGCGCTGCGGCCGAGCGCGGCCTGGATCCGTTCGTGGATCGACGCCTCGTTCGGGTCGTTGGCCCGGGTGGAGGTGTCGTGCTTGGACACGACGCGGATGTCGTCAGCGGTGAGCCCGTGCGCGGCCAGCGCCAGCGCCAGCGGCGATCCGGCGTCACCGTGCACGGCTCCCAGCGCGCCCGGACCGGGGGCGGGGATGGAGGTCTGCAGCCCGTCGCCGTAGCTCGACGCGAAGACCACGACCGCCCGGACCGGCAGGCCGAGCTCGGCTGCGACCGAGCCGCGGCAGACCAGGAACGATCCACCGCCCTGGCTCTCCACGAAGCCGGCGCGGGACCGGTCTCCCGGACGACTCATCTCCCTGGGGGTGAAGCCCGCGTCGCTCAGCCGGGCGTCGTCTGCGGTGGCCGACATCTCGGCGAAGCCGACGACGCCTTCGGGTCCGATGTCGTCGAAGCCCCCACCGACGACCACGTCGGCCTTGCCGGCGCGGACCAGGTCGGCGGCGAGCTCGAGCGAGACGCCCGCGGTGGCGCATGCTGCCACCGGGTGGATCATCGGACCGGCGCCTCCCACGAAGGACTGCACGGCGTGGGCCGGGACGACGTTGCCGAGCGCCTCCTGCAGCACGTCGTTGGCGTGCGGCACCTGTCGTCGAGGGGCCAGGTGGATGGTGCGGATGCTGTCCATCCCGCCCATGCCCGTGCCCTGGGTGCAGGCCACCCGGCTGGCGTCGACGACCTCCAGGAGCTCTTCGGGGTCGGTGCCGGCGTCGCGGAACGCCTCGGCGGTGGTCGCCAGGTTCCACGCCGCTATCTTGTCGACCGCAGCGGCCATCTCGGTCGGCACGCCGAACGCCGTGGGCGCCATGCCGTCGGGGATCGGTGCGGTGACCTGGCGAGGCAGCGGCACCCGATGAGATGCCCACAGCGCCGCTCCGGCGGGGACGGTCACCGTCCACGCACCGTCGATCGACTGCGCGGTGGCACCGGGAGTGGCCTCGGTCAACGCCCGGGCGTCGTCGGCGGATCCGACCGCGAGGGTGACCGGTCGCTCGGTGAAGACGCGCAGCTCTCCCTCGATGGACTGCTCGGTGCGGCGGATCCCGCAGCGGGATGAGACCTCCTCGCGGTAGCGCCCGGCGACGTGGGCCTCGTCGACCTCCTCGTCGGTGGCGACGTCGACCCAGGTGCCCTTGGTGCCACCGCTCCACTCGAGCAGTCCGCAACCGACAGCGAGCTCCAGGACCGCCCGGGCCGGCAGATCGTGGTGTCGCTCGGCCGCGGCGCGGGTGGACGAGGTGCCCCACGGTCCGATCTCGGCCACGCCGCAGATCACGACCATGTCGTCGAGCGCGATCGTCGGCGCGCTCGGTGAGCTCGCGTCGGGCATCGGTGCCGACGGGGCCGGCACCGGGCGTGGGAGCGCTCGGAGCGCCACCGCCTGCGGCTGGGCCATCACGTCGTCGTGGGTCACGTTGCTCTCGCTTCCTGCGGTGCCGCGGACCAGCTCGGCGAGCGCCGATCGGTCGACGGCGTCCAGCCCGCCGGTCAGGTCCACGCGGGCGTCGCCCGGCCCGCGGTCGCCGTTCGGCGCGCAGAGCTCGGCGATCCGCCGGCCGACGTCGACGGCGTCCAGCGTGGAGATCCCCAGCCGGTCCTCGACCAGCGGTGCCAGCGCGTCGTGTCCGCCCATCAGGCCGGTGCCGCGGACCCAGCCGATCTCCACGCCGATCGTCCGGCAGCGATCGCCCCACCGACGAGCCTCGGCCGCGCGCCGGGTGGCCAGCACCTCGAGGCCCGCCTTGGCGTGGCCGTAGGCGCCGTCGCCGCCGAACATCCCGTGGTTGGGCGACATCGGCAGCACGGCTGTCAGAACGCCTCCGCTGTCGTCGGTCCGCTCGCCTCGCGACTCCGCGCAGCGGGCGACCAGCCGCTCGACGCCGAGCAGCATGACGCGCAGCTCCACCTCCTGGCGTGGGCCGGCGTCGGCCGCGTCGCCGAGCACGCTCGGAGCGGCGAACGGCACGACCACGTCAGGTGGGCCGGGGTGCGGCATCGGCGAAGGTGTCGGGCGTTCCAACCAGTCGATGACGGCGTCGACGTCGCGGAACGACGCCAGGTTGGCCGGCACCACGAACAGGCGCGCTCCTGGTCCGGCGTGGCGCCGCTCCAAGGCACGCCAGGCCCGGCGTCGAGCCGGGTCGATGCGGCTGGTGAGCGCCACGACGGTGGCGCCCGAGCCGAGCAGCGACGCCACGACCTGCTCGCCGATCGAGCGGGGCGACGCACCCGAGACCAGGACGGTCAGGCCGGACACGTCGAGCGCGGGGTCGGCGGCGCCGCGTCCCTGTCGGATCCGCCACAGGTCGTCGTCGAGCCGTGGCTGGTAGCGGTCACCTTCGGCGTCGGACGGGTAGCGGTCCGCGCCTGCGCCGAGGTACCACTCGACGCTCCGGTCGAAGCGCTCGTCGCTGCCGGCGAATCGGGCGAGCCGGGTGACCAGCGCCGAGCGCTCGGCGCGGCCGGCGGGCGGGTCGTGGACCAGTCGGTCCAGGTCCGCCCGCGCCCACGCGACCCCCGACGACAGCAGCTGCACGCACGACGGATCGAACACGGGACGGACCTCGTCCGCTCGTCCTGCCCCGTGCTCTGCCTCGAGCTCCGCAAGCCGCTCTCCGAGTTTCGACGTGTCGTCGTCGACGGTGTGGGCCGCGCCGTGCAGGTCGATCCCGGTCGAGGCCGCGAGCGTGGCGACGGCGGCATCAGCGGCGTCGGTCACCGCGCTGGCGACGCCCCGTACGAGCGATTCGACCGCTGCGCCGTCGACACCGGCGCCCGAGTCCTGCGAGCTCGGCCGGGACAGCGTGACGCCCAGTCGATCCGCGGCCGAGGTGAGCGCCGCCTCGACGAGCTCGTCGAGGTCGTCCGCGTCGAGCGTGAGCAGCGGCCCGCCGCGTCGACTCGTTCCCTCTCGGGTGCCGATCGCGACCTCCAGGCGGCAGCGATCGACCCAGCCGTCGCCCAAGCCCCAGGTGGTGCGGACCGCTTCGGCGATCCTGGCGGGGGAGACGCCGCAACGCCCGGCGGCCGCCGCCACACCCGTGTCGATCATCGCCGTCAGCACCGGTCCGGGGTGGCGATGGGAGCGAACGTGCTCGTCGAGGCGGGTCAGCAGCTCGCCGAACGGGATCTCGTGGGCGCCGTCGATGGCCCCGATGCCGAGCTCCTTGCCCAGGTCCATGAGCACCTGGTTCCGTCGTGACGACGCGCCTTCGACCATCTGGTCCACGGTGTCGTCGCCCAGCTGGTCGAGCCGCAGGCCGGCGCTCATGGCGAGCAGGGCGGGCACGGCGTCGACGAGGGTGACCGGTGCGTCGTCCACCGTCGCTGGCGCTGTGGGTGCTGTGGGTGCTGTGGGTGCTGTGGGCACCGGCTCGATCGCCGGGGTGGCGACGTCGGGATCCTCGGAGTCGTCGGCATCGACCGGCGTCGAGTCCTCGGTCTGCTCGAACACGGCGGTCTCGTCGATCTCGATGTGCAGCACCTGGGCGCCGTAGCCCTCCGCCTCGACGGCTGCCTTGGTGAGGTTGGCCAACGTGGGCGACGTGCCCACCCCGACTTCGATCACGCGCTCCACGCCCAGGCCGCCGTCCTCGATCGGGGTGAGCAGCACGTCGGTCGCCTCGATCCAGCGCACCGGCGACGCGAACTGCCACGCCAGCAGCTCGATGAGCACCTGGCGGGTCAGCCGAGCGGGGTTCTGCAGCTGTCGGTCCCAGTCCGCCAGGAGCTCCGCGCACGCCTGCCCGTCGCAGACCGCGGCGATCCCTTCGACGTAGGTGCGGTCCAGGCGGAACGCCACCGGGTAGAGGTTGGGGACGTAGCGACCGACGAGTCGCTCGGGGTCGACCTCCATCGGCAGGGCCCGGTCGAGGTGCTCGCGGAACTCGGCCACGCCCGCAGCGAGCGCACGGGAGTGGAACGGCACGTCGATGCCGGGAACCTCGATGTAGGGCGGCCGCCCCGGTGTGGTCCCTGCACCCAAGCGACGACGCAGCTCCGCCAGTGCGGCGACCGTGCCGGCCACGGCGTACTGGCGGCCGCGCAGGTTGTGGTTCACGACCTCGCACAGCTCGCCGGTCGACGCGGCCACCTGGTCGACCAGTGCACAGGCGGCATCAGCGGCGAGCGGCGATCCGTCGCCGTTGCGGGCCAGGTGCGGTCGCACCGCCGCCAAGCGGTACTCCGATGCCCCGTGGCTGTCGCGGGGCACCAGGGTGTGCATTGCGCTGCCGCGGGCCCACACCACGCCGAGCACGACCTCGAGGGGTAGGACGCCGCCGACCGCGGCCATCGCGTTGTACTCGCCCACGGAGTGGCCGGCGAGCACGGCGTCGTCGTCGAACACGCCGAGCTCCTTCAGCTCGGCGAGCTGCGACGCGGCGAGCGTCGCCATCGACACCTGGGTGAACTGGGTCAGGTGCAGCACGCCGTCCGGGTGGCGGTGCGACACGGTCGGGCCATCGCCGACCGACAGCTCGATCTCGGTCGGGTTCCGGTCGATCACGTCCACGATCGAGAAGCCGAGCTCGGAGCGGCAGTAGCGCTCTGCCCGCTCCCACACGTCGCGGGCCGCCTGGCTGCGCTCGCGGGCGGCCTTGCCCATGCCGCGGTGCTGGATACCCTGGCCCGGGAACAGGTACGCGGTGCGCGGAGGGGCCAGCAGCGCTTCGCCGACCGCCACCGGTCGATCGCCGCAGCGGAGGTCGATCTCCGCCACCCGCCGACCGTTCTCCATGGCGATCCGGGTGACGGTGACGGTGAGCTCCGCGCCGGGCTCGACCACGTCGAGGAACCGCAGGTCCCAGGACACCAGCCGCTCCGATCGTCCGGCCAGCACCTCGTCGATCACCACCTCCTGCGCGACTGCGCTGGTCCACATGCCGTGGACGATCCGCCGTCGCAGTCCAGCCAGGCGAGCCACCAGTTCGCTGCGGTGCAAGGGGTTGGCATCGCCGGACAGCAGCGCGAAGGCGTCGCTGCACTCGGGCGATCGGCGCACGGCACGGGCGAGGAGGCGTCGGGGGGTGTCCACCCGGGCCGCATCGTCCGGTCCGTCGAACGGGTCGTCGACGGTCCGGTCATCACCGGCGTCGAGTGCTGCGATCGGCTCGCCCGGCGCTCGTCGGATCAGGAACACGTCCTCGAAGCGTCGGCCGTCGACTGCGACCGACGTCTGCAGCTCGACACCGGCGGCAGTGAGCCGGGTGGTGGTCTCGACTTTCCCGTCGCCGTCGGATCCGTCACCGCCCGCTCCGGCGACTTCCTGTTGGGCACCGCCGAGCACGGTCACGCCATGACGGGCGTGCACCAACCTGACCATCGATTCGCCGGCACCCTCGCGACCCAACGCCTCGAACAGGTCGGGCCAGACCCGGACCATCGACGCGTCGACGCTGACCGCGGCACCGAGGCGTTCAGCCCCGCCAGGTGTGGATCCGAGCGCTCGGGCCCGCTCGGATGCGGCGACGACCATCGACATCAGCCGCCGCTGCGCGGCGACGAGGGAGCCGTCGTCGATCGCCGCAACGGCCACGCCGGCTCGCTCGGCCACCTCGACGTGGAACGTGAGACGCCCGTCGCCGTCGATGCCGACCAATGCCGGCCAGCGGAGCTCGACCGCCACCGTGCCGACCGCGCCGAGCGGACCGCGGAGGATCAGCTCCTCGGCGTCGCCGATCGTTGCGTGAGCCGTGACGACGTCGCCCTCGGAGTCGAACGTCCACTCCGCACCCTCGGCCATCCGCAGGATCGGTGACGGGACCGAGACCCCGCCCGAGACGCCGCTCGACACCAGGGTCGGCAGCTCGGTGAGGGTCGCTACGGCGGAAGGTGCCGCGACGGTGGTGGCCCGGTCGGCCACGGCGGCCACCGCGGCCTCGGCCATGCGGTCCAACAGCTCGGCGACGGGCTCGTCGATGCGCTGGATGCCGGCGAGCGCAGCCGGACCGGGGATGACCAGCACCTCGTCTGCGGTCCAGGTCTCGGAGTGGGCCTGCCAGAGCGAGTCCGACAGGTACCGGCGTCGCACCTCGGCGTCGATGGCGGACACGAACGGGACCGGCTTGCCGGGGCGGTCGCACAGGGCGACGAAGTGGGCGGCGTCCGACGGCTCGACCTCGGCCTGCGCCGCGATCGGGTAGGCGCTGACCAGACGGTCGATCACCGACGCCGGGTCGTCGAAGTCGGCGGGGTCGTGCTCGACGTCGGCGAACAGCGAGTCGAAGGACCCCTCGTCGACGTCGCTGCAGCGCGCTTCCCATCGTTGGACCAGGTCGGCGAAGAGGATGCGATGGGAGCGGTCGAGCCAGCAGCCGTCCTCGTAGCGCCCGTCGGCGCCCAGTGCGGTCAGCGCGACGAACCGGTCCAGCGCCGCCTGGTAGGTCATGGACGTGAGCTCGCCGAACGCCGGCTTGGCCGTCAGCGCCAGAGCCGATTCGATCTCGTCGCGTCGCTCGGTCACCTGTGCGATGTCGCCCGCCATGTCGTCGAGGAGGAGCGCGACCCGCGCCGCATGGGTGTCGAGGTAGTGGATGTCGGCGCCGAGTCCGGAGCGGCCGGAGGTCACAGACCCGCGCACCTGGCCCCGGGACACCGGGCCGTCGTGGCCGGCCGCCGCGGCGAGCGCGGCCTTGACCGATGCCGACGCAGTGGACTCGGCGGTGGCCATCGCTGCGGTGCCGACGAGCACTGCGTCCACCGGCATCGCGACGGCGGCGTGTCGCAGCGACCACGATCCATCGAGCAGCTCGGCCGCTCGTTCGGGGGTGCCGACCCCGCCGCCGACGGCGAGCGCCACGTTGGGCCGTCTGCGGACCTCGTCGTAGGTGGCGATGAGCACCTGCTCCAGGTCGCTCCACGCGTGGTGTCCGCCGGCCAGGCCGCCTTCGAGGTGCAGCCAGATGCGGTGCGGGGTGCCGTCGGCGATCTCCAGCACCTTGCGGACCCCGGCCTCGTCGCCGGGCTTGAACGCGTTGCACCACATGCCGTCGGCGACGAGGTCGTCGATCAGGGCGACGGCGTCGTCGCGGTCGGGGATGCCGGCGGAGATCGTCACGCCGCAGATCGGTGCGCCCTCGCGGCGGGCCTTCTGCACCAGCCGGTCCCGACCCAGGTGCAGACCCCAGAGGTACGGGTCGAGGTGCAGGGCGTTGAAGACGACCTCCTGACCCGTGTCGAGCAGCTCGCCGAGCTCGTCGAGCCGCTCGGAGAGGATGGCCGCGCTCACCTGGCCGCCACCGGCGAGCTCGGCGATGTGGCCGCCGTTGGCCGCAGCGGCCACGATCGCCGCGTCGACCGTGGTCGGGGTCATGCCGGCCAGGACCACGGGCGAACGTCCGGTCCACTCCGTGTGGCGGGTGTGGAGCCGCCGCCGACCGTCGGTCGTCAGTGCGGTCCGCGGCGCGAATCGCGAGTAGTCGATCGCGGCGCTCGGGCGTTCGGTTGCCAGCGACAGCGACCGGAGCTGCGCGGGATCGCCCAGAGCGAGCACGGTCGCGCCGGTGCCGCGAAGGCTGCGATCGGTCAGGCGGGCCGTCACGACCGATGGTCCGGGGTCGATCACGAACGTCGGCGCTGCGGTTGCAGCTGTGGCCGTCGCTGTTGCCGTCG
>Ga0073905_10001332_pt1 | contig 12495 bp, 9 predicted proteins | sample KloWWTupernatant_FD_65482 | JGI IMG/M metagenome (GOLD analysis project Ga0073905, IMG submission 65482) | Active sludge microbial communities from Klosterneuburg, Austria, studying microevolution and ecology of nitrifiers - Klosterneuburg... | ecosystem: Engineered > WWTP > Aerobic digester >... | reverse complement strand
CGACCAGCGCGTGCAGGCGGGCATCGGCACCATCTGGACCGCCGAGTCCCTGTTCGCCCGCGGGATCTGGCCGTGGACCCCGGCGGACGAGCTCGTCGACCCGACGTCGCTGCTCATGACGGCCCGGGTGCTCATGGCGCGCAGCGTCGCGGCCGAGCGGCCGTCGGACGGGCGCGTGCACGGCCGGCGCGGGCGGCCCTGCCCGCGCTGCGGGACGCCGATCGCTCGAGGGGTCGCCCGTAGGCCGCCGATGGAGCGGCCGGTGTTCTGGTGCCCGGTGTGCCAGGCGAGGCCCTGACGCCCCGCGGCGCGGACGACCGATGGGCCTGCGGCCGCCGGCGAAGCGCGCCGTCGGTCAGGACGGGCGCGCCGTCGGTCAGACGGGCGCGCCGCCGGTCAGACGGGCGCGCCGCCGGTCAGCCGACGGACGTGAGGGCTCCGCGCGACATCCACTCGCCGGAGCGGCCGAGGCCGGCGGCGAGGTCGGCCGGCACGGTGTCCGGGATCGCCAGGCCCTCGGCGACGGCGACGCGGTCGCTCACCTCGCGCAGCACGAGGGACAGGGGCAGGTCGAGGGCGTCGCAGATGGAGCCCAGGAGCTCCGACGAGGCCTCCTTCTGGCCCCGCTCGACCTCGCTGAGGTAGCCCAGGGACACCCGGGCGGCCGACGAGACCTCGCGCAGGGTGCGACCCTGCAGCTGACGCGCACCACGCAGGACGTCGCCGATCTCACGTCGCAGCACCACCATCGGTCGACCTCCCTCCGCACGTCCCGGCGGCCGGTTGCCCGGCGCCGTCCCGATCCCCGGCCGGCCAGTCCGACCCGAGGAAGCCCTACCGTACCCCGCAGGGCCGACAGGATGGCGCTTCTGACGCGGCACCGTCCCGTCTCTGCTCACGCATCGTCCAACGCATCGGATGTGTGACCTGTTCCCGTCGACCGGGTGAGGTTCACCCGCGCGCAGCACGCCCGAGCGTGCGTACTCAGCGCTCCGTCGCGAGGTCGTCACCCGCTCGGCGCAACGCGAGGGCGAGCACCGCACGCACCGCCGCCGCGCGGATCCCGGCGCGCCCGACGGACGGGTCGACGTCGAGCGTGCGCACCTCGCCGCCCCACGGACCCTGCACGGCCACGTGCACGGTGCCCGGCCGGTGGCCGTCCTGGGGGTCTGGCCCGGCGACGCCGGTGGTCGCGAGGCCGTAGTCCGCCCCGAGCCGGCCGCGCACCCCGTCGGCCATCGCCGCCGCGACGTCCGGGTGGACGGCGCCGTGCCGTGCGAGCAGCTCCGCCGGCACGTCGAGGAGTGTCGCCTTGAGGTCGGAGGCGTACGCCACGACCGCCCCGCGCAGGCTGGCCGAGGCCCCGGGGACCGCGACGAGCGCATCGGCCACCGCGCCGCCCGTGAGCGACTCCGCCACGGCGAGGGTGCGGCCGGCCGCACCGAGCAGCGCCAGCAGCGCAGCCGCGTCCCGGGCGCCGTCCGGCACGGCGTCCCGCGGACTGCCCTGCGCGCCGTCGCGCGCGCCGTCGTCGTCCGGCGGACCGCTCCACGGCTCGCCCGCGGGAGCACCCGGGCCCGCGGCAGCGCCCGTCACGGCGCCTGCTTGCGCACTGCCCAGCCCGTGCGGAGGTAGTCGACACCGGTGACGACCGTCAGCGCGACCGCGGCGAGCAGGACGACCCACGCGACGACCGTCAGGAACGGCCACAGCGTGTCGAGCGGCGCGACGAACATGCCGATCGCGACCGACTGCAGGACGGTCTTGAGCTTGCCGCCCCGTGAGGCGGGGATGACGACGTAGCGCAGGACGGCGAAGCGCATCGCCGTGATGCCCAGCTCGCGGACGAGGATGACGATCGTCACCCACCACGGCAGGTCGCCGAGCACCGACAGCCCGACGAGCGTGGAGCCGATGAGCGCCTTGTCTGCGATCGGGTCGACGAGCTTGCCCCAGTCGGTGACCTGGTTCATCCGGCGCGCGAGGTACCCGTCGAGGCGGTCCGTCGCGGCGGCCAGCGTGAAGAGCACGACGGCGACCCAGCGCCAGCCCCCCGTGCCCTGGTCGGCGAGCAGGGCGAGGACGACGAGCGGCACCAGCGCCACCCTGGCCATCGTGACGAGGTTGGCGGCGGTCCAGACCGACGTCGTTGGGGTGCCCACGGCCCCACCCTAGGTGCCGTGGCGGGTCGACGGGACCCGACCCGGCTGCCGGGCCCGCGCGGGTATCGTCAGGGGGTGACCCGCCACGCCCGTCCCCGACCGGCACCGTCGCGCGGGGCCCGTGCGGCCCGTGCGGCGGTCGGCGCGCTGGTCCTCGTGGTCGCGGCCACCGGTGGCGCCCTGGCCATCGGTCTGGGCGACAGCGTGCTCGGCTCCGACGGGGCTCGGGAGGACACGGCCCTCGGCACGCCGTCGGCCACCCCGAGCGACCCGGCGGTCGCACCGACCCCCACCCCCACGCCGACACCGACCCCTGCGCCCGACGCGGTGTTCACGCTGGTCGCCGCCGGGGACGTGCTGCTGCACCAGCCCGTCTTCGAGGCGGCGCGGACCGCGGACGGCTACGACTTCACGCCGCAGCTCACGGCGATCCAGCCCTGGGTGGCCGGCGCGGACCTGGCCCTGTGCCACCTCGAGGTCCCCGTCGCCCCCGCGGGCACCAACCCGTCCGGCTACCCGATGTTCGGCTCTCCGCAGCAGATCGCGGGCGCGCTCTCGGCGACCGGCTGGGACGGCTGCTCGACGGCCTCCAACCACTCGCTGGACCGCGGCGCCGCGGGGGTCACCACGACCCTCGACGCGCTGGACGCCGCTGACCTCGGCCATGTCGGCACCGCGCGCAGCGCCGAGGAGGCCGCCGCCCCCGAGGTCTACCGGCTCGAGCGCGCGGGGCAGAGCATCCAGGTGGCGCACCTCGCGGCGACCTACGGCACCAACGGGCTGCCCATCCCCAGCGGCGCCCCGTGGACCGTCAACCTCATCGACACGGCGACGCTCGTCGCCCAGGCCACGGCCGCCAGGGCGGCCGGTGCGGACGTCGTCGTCGTGAGCATCCACTGCTGCGTCGAGTACGTCTCCGACCCCACGGACCAGCAGGTCCAGGTGGCGGCGGAGCTCGCGGCCTCGGGCGTCGTCGACCTCGTCATCGGGCACCACGCCCACGTCCCGCAGCCCGTCGTCGAGCTGCCCGGCGGGCCGCGCGGGGAGGGGATGTGGGTGGCCTACGGCCTGGGCAACTTCATCTCCAACCAGGGCGCGCACTGCTGCGTGGCGAGCTCCGACTCCGGGCTGCTCATGCTCGCCACGTTCACCAAGCCCGCCGACGGTCCGGTGAGCGTCACCGGCATGGCCTGGACCGCGGTCACCGTGGACCGCGGCGGCGGCTACGTGGTCGAGCCGCTGTCCGCGCTCGTGGCGGCCGGGCAGGGCGCCGGGTCGATGAGCGCCGGCGAGCTCGTCACCCGCAGGGACCGGGTCACGGCCGTGGTGGGTGCCGCGCCGCCGGAGCTCACCGCTCCGCCGACGGCGACCGGACCGGCACCGCTGCTGCGCCCCCTCACCCTGCCCTGAAGACCCACGTCCCTGCCGGAGACCCGGCGTCCTGCCCTGAGCCTCAGACCTCGGTGACCGGCTGTGGCTGGGCCGCACCGAACAGCCAGCCCTGACCGAGCTGCCACCCGAAGCCGCGCAGCGTCGCGGCCTGCTCGGAGGTCTCGATCCCCTCGGCAACGGTGAGCATCTGCATCTCGCGCGCCAGGGCGCCGAGGCCCCGGCTGACGCGCACGGCGGCCGGGTCCTCCGGGATGCCCGCGGTGAAGGACATGTCGAGCTTCACCCCGGAGACCGGCAGGTCGCGCAGGTACGACAACGGCGAGACGCCGGTGCCGAAGGCGTCGATGAGCACGGCGACACCCGCGTCGTGCAGCTGGGCCAGGTCCGCCCGGGTGCGCGACCCCACGTCCAGGTTGGTCTCGGTCAGCTCGACGAGCAGACGCGCCGGGTCCACCCGGTGGCGCGCCAGCTCGGCCTTGACCCGCGCGACGAGCTCGCCGTCACCGAGCTGGTCGGCCGAGACGTTCACCGACACCCAGCCCCCGTGGGCCGCCGTGCGCGACAGGTGGGCGACGGCCTGCTGGACGACCGTGACCCCCAGGCTCACCCCGAGCCCGCCCTCCTGGGCTGTGGCGAGGAACTCGCCGGGCAGGAGCAGCCCGCGCGTCGGGTGGTCCCAGCGGGCGAGGGCCTCGTGGCCCCGGACCGCGCCCGAGGTCAGGTCGACCATGGGCTGGTAGTGCAGCACGATCTCACCGTGCTCGATCGCGCGCGAGAGCTCGGCGAGGGCGCCGTGCCGCGACTCCGCCGAGCCGGCCATCGCGGGGTGGTAGACGTCGGTGCGTCCGCGGCCGGCGGCCTTGGCGCGGTAGAGCGCGGTGTCGGCCGCCGCGAGGACGCCCATCGGCCCGTCGAGGAGCAGTGCGTCGTCGACCACCGCGATGCCGATGCTCGCGCGCACGGGGAAGCGGCGCCGCTGGGTGCGCACGGGGTTCTGCAGCCCGTGGTGGATGCCCGAGGCGATCTCGAAGGCGGCCCGGCCGGCGTCCGGGTCCTGGACGACGACGACGAACTCGTCCCCGCCGAGCCGCGCCGCCAGCCCGCGCCCGCCGCACGCGGCCCGCAGCACCCCGGCGACGTGCACGAGCACCTCGTCGCCTGCCGGGTGGCCGTAGCGGTCGTTGGTCGCCTTGAAGTCGTCGAGGTCGATGACCAGGACGGCGACGCGCTCCGCGGCCCCGGGTTGCTCGAGCGCCTGGCCGAGGGCCTCCTGCATGAGGGTCCGGTTGGCCAGCCCGGTCAGCGGGTCGTGCGCGGCACGGTGGGCGAGGATCTCCGACTGCATGCGGGACTCGGTGCTGTCGCGCACCTGGGCGACGAAGTGGTCCGGCTCGCCGGCCGGGGTGCGGACCAGCGCGGCGTCGAGCACCGTCCAGATGGTCTGCCCGTCGACCCGCAGGTAGCGCTTCTCGAGCGTGAACGAGCTGTCCTCCCCGGAGAGCACGCGCTGCACGTTGGCGCGCTCGGCGGCGCGGTCCTGCGGGTGCGACAGCGTCGACAGGTCGCGCCCGACGAGGGCGGCCGGCTCGGTGCCCAGCATCCGCGCGAAGGCCGTGTTGACCTCGACGAGCCGCCACTGCCGGTCCGCCAGCACCATGCCGATGGGGGCGTTCTCCATGGCCAGCCGGAACTGGGCCTCGGAGCGCGTCAGTGCGGCCCGGATCTCCCGCGGCCCGGTGACGTCGGCGAGGGTCGTGAGGAGCTCGACGGCGCCGTCCGCACCCTGCACCTGCCGGGTGCTCGTCTGGAGCCAGCGCACCGGGGCGCCGCTGCGTGGCGCGGCACCGACGACGAACGGCGTGGGCTCGACGGCGTCCCCCGGTGCGTAGCCGGTCCCGGACGGCGTGCGGGGCGCGAACACGGCGCCGACGGCGACGGGTTGGCCTTGCTCCGAGACCCACTGCACGGGCAGGTCGGCGACGAGCGTCCCGATGGCAGCGGCGCGCGGCAGGTCCAGGGCCCGCGCCGCGGCCTCGTTGAGCTCGACCACCTTGCCGGCGGGGGTGTGCAGCACCACGCCGTCCCGCGCGGCGGCGAGGACCCCGGCGAGCCGGCGGTCCAGGTGCGCGACCCGCTCGGCCTGGGCCACCGCCGCGCGACCCGACCGCGCGCGCCAGACGACGAGCAGGACGACCAGGACGAGGGCGAGCAGGAGCGCTGCCGCGGCGAGGAGCGCGGCAGCGCTCAGTCCCGAGGTGCCCATCGCTCACCCGTGTCCCAGTCGTCGTCGTCCGCCGTGTCCTGGTCGAAGACCGGGTCTGCCGGGTCCCCGCGGAGCATCGCCAAGGTGGCGGGCAGGTCGTCCGGCGTGACGAGCACGTCGCGGGCCTTCGAGCCCTCGGACGGGCCGACGATCTCGCGCGACTCCAGGAGGTCCATCAGCCGCCCGGCCTTCGCGAACCCCACGCGCAGCTTGCGCTGGAGCATCGACGTCGAGCCGAACTGCGTGGTCACCACCAGCTCCGCGGCCTGGAGCAGCAGGTCGAGGTCGTCCCCGATGTCCTCGTCGACCTGCTTCTTGGTCGCGGCGACGACGATGTCCGCGCGATAGCTGGGCTTGAGCTGGGACTTCACGTGCGCCACGACGGCGTGGATCTCGCTCTCGGTGACCCACGCCCCCTGGACGCGCATCGGCTTGGCAGCGCCCATGGGCAGGAACAGCGCGTCGCCCTGCCCGATGAGCTTCTCCGCCCCCGGCTGGTCGAGCACCACGCGCGAGTCCGTCAGCGACGAGGTGGCGAAGGCCAGCCGCGAGGGCACGTTCGCCTTGATGAGTCCGGTGACGACGTCGACGCTGGGCCGCTGGGTGGCGAGCACGAGGTGGATGCCGGCAGCGCGGGCGAGCTGCGTGATCCGCTGGATCGACGCCTCGACGTCCCTCGGCGCGACCATCATGAGGTCCGCGAGCTCGTCGACGATGACGAGCAGGTACGGGTAGGGCGCGATGACCCGCTCGCTGCCCGGCAGGGGCGTGACCCGGCCGGCCCGCACGCCGGCGTTGAAGTCGTCGATGTGCTTGTAGCCGAACATCGCCAGGTCGTCGTAGCGCTGCTCCATCTCCCGCACCACCCACTCCAGGGCCTCCGCGGCCTTCTTGGGGTTGGTGATGATGGGGGTGATGAGGTGCGGGATGCCCTCGTAGAGGGTCAGCTCGACGCGCTTGGGGTCGACGAGGACCATCCGGACCTCGTCCGGGGTCGCGCGCATGAGCAGCGAGGTGATCATCGAGTTGACGAAGCTCGACTTGCCGGCGCCCGTGGCCCCGGCGACGAGCAGGTGCGGCATCTTGGCGAGGTTGGCGACGACGTAGCCGCCCTCGACGTCCTTGCCGACGCCGATGACCATGGGGTGCTCGCTGCGCCGCGCCGCCGAGGAGCGCAGCACGTCGCCGAGCGAGACGGTCTCCCGGTCCGCGTTGGGGATCTCGATGCCGATCGCCGACTTGCCGGGGATCGGCGACAGGATCCGCACGTCGGCGCTGGCCACCGCGTAGGAGATGTTGCGGCTCAGCGCGGTGACCCGCTCGACCTTGACGCCGGGTCCGAGCTCGACCTCGTACCGCGTCACCGTCGGCCCGCGGCTGAAGCCCGTCACCTGGGCGTCCACCTCGAACTGGTCCAGCACCTCGGTGAGCGCCTCGACGACGCGGTCGTTGGCGGCGGAGCGCACCTTGTGGGGCATGCCCTTGGCCAGCGTGTCGTCGGGCGGCAGCGTGTAGATCGTGTCGCCGTCGAGCATCGGCTGCTCGCCGCGCGGCACCCCGGCCGTTGGCGGTGCCGTCAGCGTGCGGTCGGCCGCCACGACGGTCGTCTCGACGTCGTCTGCCGCGTGGTCGTGGTCGACGACCTCGGTGACCCTTGCGGACGGGGCGAGCTCCGCGTGCCCGGGCCGCTCGGCGATCGCCGCGCGCTCGAACGCCTCGTCCCCGGTGGGCGCACCCGGCTCCGTGGGGCTGCCCGCGTCGGTCGCACGAGCACGGGGCCGGCGACCGAGGAGGCCCCTGCGCCCGGCGGCGGTCTGCTGCTCTGCGAGCGTCGGCAGGTCGGCGAGGGACGGCTCGGCCGCGGGCTCGCCGCGCCGCGACCCCGTGAGCCAGCCGTACGCGTGGCGCGCGCGCGGGACGATGAGATGGACCGGGGTGGCGGTGAGCACCAGGAGCCCGAAGAGGCCGAGGAGCACCAGGAGCACCCACGCGACCGGTGTCGTGAGCAGGCTCTGCAGCGGCTCGGCGACGAGATAGCCGAGCACGCCACCGGCGGGGTGCAGCGCGGCGACGCCGGCGTCGAGGTTGGGACCACCGTTCGCCAGGTGGGCCATGCCGCACGCGGTGAGCACGAGCGTGCTCATGCCGATCCCCATCCGGCCGTTGGCCTCGACCTTGTCGGGGTGGCGCATGAGGCGGACGGCGACGGCGAGCAGGAGCAGCGGGACCGCGACCCCGACGAGACCGAAGGTGCCGGCGACGACCTGGTGGATGACGGTGCCTGCCGTGCCGGACAGCCCCCACCACTCGCGGGCGGCGACGACGACGGCGAGCCCGAGGAGGGTGAACGCCGCACCGTCCCGGCGGTGCGCCGGGTCCAGGTCGCGCGCGCCGCGACCGATCCTGCGGCCGGCCCCGCCGACGAGGTGCGCGGCGCCCATCCACGTGCCCCGGACGGCCCGGACGGGCCAGGGGCTGCGGCGCGGTACGGGTGCGGCGCCACCACGCGGGCTGCGAGCACCGCCAGAGCGCGGGGTGGCCGTCGAGCGCTGGGCAGGGGCCTTCGCCGCGCCCGAGCGCGCGGGCGCCGGGGTGCGCGGGGCGGAGGTCCTGGAGGCCATCCGTCCACGGTACCTGCCACCCCCGCGGCGGCCCGGCAGGCGCGGCGCGGGCGCGGGAGGTCGGTGCGGTGCGTCGGTGCGGTGTGCGAGGCTCACCCGCGTGGAGAGCACCCCGGCGGGTCCGAGCACCCGGCGCCCCCGGTGAGCCGGCGCGGCTGGCTGCTGCTCGTCGCGCTGGGCGTCATCTGGGGCGTGCCGTACCTGCTCATCAAGGTCGCCGTCGCGGACGTCTCCCCCGCAGGTGTGGTCCTGGCCCGCAGCGCGCTGGGCGCCGCCGTGCTGCTCCCGTTCGCCCTGCGCGGCCCCGGCTTCGGGGCGCTGCGCGGGCGCTGGCGCGCCGTCGTGCTCTTCGCCGCGCTCGAGATCGTCGGACCGTGGCTGCTCTTCTCCGACGCCGAACGCACCCTGCACTCGTCGACCACCGGCCTGCTCGTCGCCACGGTGCCGATCCTGTCCGTCGTCGTCGGCCGGGTCGCCGGGGACCGCCAACCGGTCGCCGGGGTGCGCTGGGCCGGTCTGCTCGTCGCGCTCGGCGGCGTCGCGGTCCTCACCGGCGTCTCGTCCGACCACCCGTGGCCCGTCACCCAGGTGCTGCTCGGGGCGCTGGGCTACGCGATCGCCCCCGTGGTGGCGGAGCGGGCGCTGCAGGGCGTGCCGGCATCGGTGCTCACCACCGCGTGCCTGGGGATCGCGACCGCCGTGTACGCACCCGTCGTGCTGCTCACGGCACCGCACCCGGTCCCCGGCCCCGCGGCGATCGCCGCCCTGGCCGGCCTCGGCCTCGTCTGCACGGCGCTGGCGTTCATCCTCTTCTTCCGCCTCATCACGGAGGTCGGCGGGCCGCGCTCGACCCTCGTCGCCTACCTCAACCCGCTGGTCGCCGTCGGGCTGGGGGCCGTGGTCCTCGACGAGCCGCTCGGCCCGTCGGTGCTGCTCGCGACGGCGCTCATCGTCGGCGGGTCCGCCGCGGCCTCGCTGCGGCTCACGCCTCGACGACGACCGGGATGATCATCGGGCGGCGGCGCAGGCGGTTCGACACCCAGCGGCCGACGACGCGCCGCAGCACCTGCTGGAGCTGCTGCGGGTCCGCCATCCCGCCGAGGATCGCCGCCTCCAGCGCCTCGACCACCTCCGGGCGCACCGCCGCGAGGGTCGCGTCGTCCTCGGCCACGCCGCGAGCGTAGATCTGGGGCCCCGCGACGACCTTGCCGGTTGCCGAGTCGACGACGACGAAGATCGAGACGAAGCCCTCCTCGCCGAGGATCCGGCGGTCCTTGAGCTCGACGTCGGTCAGCGCCCCGACAGAGGACCCGTCGACGTAGACGTACCCGCACGGCACGGCGCCGACGATGCGTGCGCGGCCGTCGACGAGGTCGACCACCAGCCCGTCCTCCGCGACGACGACGTGGTCGGCCGCGATCCCCGTGCTCTGCGCGACGAGCCCGTTGGCCACCAGGTGGCGCACCTCGCCGTGCACCGGCATGACGTTGCGCGGCCGCAGGATCGTGTAGGCGTACAGCAGCTCGCCGGCGCTGGCGTGCCCCGAGACGTGCACGCGCGCGTTCCCCTGGTGCACCACGGACGCGCCCAGGCGCATGAGCCCGTTGATGACGCGGTAGACGGCGTTCTCGTTGCCCGGGATGAGCGAGGACGCGAGCACGACGGTGTCGCCAGGTCCCACGCGCACGGGGTGGTCCCGGTTGGCCATCCGCGCCAGCGCGGCCATCGGCTCGCCCTGGGACCCGGTGGACATGAGCACCACCTCGTGCGGCGGCAGCGCGTCGACCTCGCGCGCGTCGACGAGGATCCCCTCGGGCACCGTGAGGTAACCCATCTGCGCGGCGACCCCCATGGTCCGCACCATGGACCGGCCGATGAACGCCACCTTGCGGCCGTGGGCGTGCGCGGCGTCGAGCACCTGCTGGACCCTGTGCACGTGCGAGGCGAACGACGCAACGATGACGCGCTGCTCCGCACCGGCGACGATCCGGTCCAGCACGGGCCCGATCTCGCGCTCGTGCATCGTGAACCCGGGGACCTCGGCGTTGGTCGAGTCGACCATGAACAGGTCCACGCCGGCCTCGCCGAGCCGCGCGAACGCGCGCAGGTCCGTGACCCGACCGTCGAGCGGCAGGGGGTCCATCTTGAAGTCGCCGGTGTGCAGCACCGTGCCGCCTGCCGTCCGCACCGCGACCGCCAGCGCGTCGGGGATCGAGTGGTTGACGGCGACGAACTCGCACTCGAACGGGCCGAACCGCTCGACCTCGCCCTCGCGGACCGGCAGCAGGAGCGCCTCGATCTTGTGCTCGCGCAGCTTGGCCTCGGCGAGGGCGAGCGTCAGCCGCGAGCCGATGACGGGGATGTCCGGCCGCAGCCGCAGCAGGTAGGGGACGGCGCCGATGTGGTCCTCATGGCCGTGCGTCAGGACGAGCGCCTCGACGTCGGCCAACCGCCCGGCGATGTGGTCGAAGTCCGGCAGGATGAGGTCGACGCCGGGCTGGTGGTCCTCGGGGAAGAGCACGCCGCAGTCGATGACGAGCAGGCGCCCGTCGATCTCCAGCACGGCCATGTTGCGCCCGATCTCGCCCAGCCCGCCGAGGGCGACCACCCGCAGCACGCCCGGCGCCAACGGCGGCGGCGGCCCCAGCTCGGGGTGCGGGTGCGACATCAGGCCCGGGCCAGCAGCCCCGCAGCGACGAGCGCTGCGCGCACCTCGGCGACCTCCGCCTCGTCCGGCGCCACCTGCGGCAGCCGCATCGTGGCCCCCGGCAGCAGGCCGAGCAGCGTGAGCGTCAGCTTGGACCGCAGCGCCCCGTTGCCGCTGCCGCAGATGAGGTCCACGACCGGCGCGACCGCGAGGAACTGCGTGCGGGCCGCGGCGACGTCGCCCGCGTCGAACGCGCGGATGACGGCCGCGAGCTCGTCGCCGACGAGGTGCGCGGACATGCTCACCAGGCCGACCGCGCCGACCGCGAGGAACGGCAGCAGCAGGCCGTCGTCGCCCGAGTACCAGGCCAGACCCGTGCGCTCGATGGCCCGCAGCGCACCCTGCACGTCCCCGGTCGCGTCCTTGACCGCCACGACCCGCGCGTGCGACGCCAGCCGCTCGAGCGTGGCCAGGGAGTACCGCACCACGGTGCGCCCCGGGACGTCGTAGAGCATGACGGGCAGGTCGGTGGCGTCCGCGACCGTCACGGTGTGCCGGTAGACGCCCTCCTGGGACGGGCGCGAGTAGTACGGCGTCACGACGAGCAGCCCGTGGGCGCCGGCCTCGGCGGCCTGCTCGGCCATCCGCGCCGCGTGCGCCGTGTCATTCGAACCGGCGCCGGCCACGACGTGGGCGCGGTCCCCCACGGCCTCGACGACCGCGCGGATGAGGTCGGCCTTCTCCGGTGCGTGCGTCGTGGGAGCCTCGCCGGTGGTGCCGTTGAGCACCAGACCGTCGTGCCCGTGGTCCACGAGGTGGGTCGCGAGGCGCACCGCCGCGGCCAGGTCGATCGAGCCGTCGGACGCCATCGGCGTGACCATGGCCGTGAGCAGCGCGCCGAAGGGGCGCTCGGGAGTGGTCGGGACCATGGCCGACAAACTACCGCTCGCCACCGGGACCGGGAGCGGGCGTCCCATCCTCGTCACGGACCGGTGAGGGTTCGCCGGGCGGCACGGGCCGGTCGTCCTGCGGTGCGCGCTCCAGGCGGACGAACCGGTAGCGCAGCCCGTTCGCCGCCACGGCCCAGCCCTGGACCGGCTCGCGCGCCGTCGGACGCCAGCCTGCTCCCGTCAGCGGGGCGGGCGTCCCGCGGCCGACGACCACGTCGACCTGCGTCACCTCGAGGCGGTCAGCGACCGGCAGGAAGGCCGCGTAGACCTGCGCCCCGCCGATGACCCACGCCGCCCGGCCGGCCACGAGCGCCAGCGCCGCCGCGACGTCGGGCACCACGGTCGCGCCGTCGAGCGCCAGTCCCTCGCTGCGGCTCAGCACGATGTTCTCCCGGCCCGGCAGCGGACGGAACCGGGGCGGCAGCGAGCGCCACGTGGTGTGCCCCATGACCACGGGGTG
>Ga0073905_10001328_pt1 | contig 12513 bp, 9 predicted proteins | sample KloWWTupernatant_FD_65482 | JGI IMG/M metagenome (GOLD analysis project Ga0073905, IMG submission 65482) | Active sludge microbial communities from Klosterneuburg, Austria, studying microevolution and ecology of nitrifiers - Klosterneuburg... | ecosystem: Engineered > WWTP > Aerobic digester >... | reverse complement strand
TTGGATGCGGAAGGCCCGGTTGACGTGCGTCAGTCCATGGTCATCCGTCCAGGCCACGCGGAACTGGATGGCCCGCTCCGGCTCGACCAGGCGTTCCAAGAGTGCCGAATCGGCATATTTCGGGTTAGCCGTTATGAAGCTCCACAGGCTGCCCATCACCTCCTGCACCGCCTGCAGAAATTCCGGTTGGTTGGGATCCCTTGCGCGCACATAGTCAATGAAATCCGACAGATTCTTGTACTTCATTTTTTCGCTCCCAATTGAACTTCCCCTGTTTCGCCGATAAGAAATAAAGACGCACCAAATCGGGGCGGCCGTGCCCGAAACTCAGCTGCGCACCAATTTAGGGCATGGAACTATACCTTCGGGTAATGGTGCATGCAATGTCCGGGGTCACCTACGGCCCGGTCATGATCACTTGCTGCTTTTCGGCATCCGCAAACAAGGTCACGGCATTGGCATCGAAATCAACCACTCTCACAACATCCGCATATTTCAGGGCGCTCGGAAGCAATTCGCCAAGACGGTTGGGGAAAGACAGTATCCCCTTCTCATTGATGTGGTTGCCTGGCTTGGCCGGAAACAAAGCAAAGTAAAGCATGTCGGCCTCGATCAATTCATTCAGGAAATGGGTGCCAAGGGACACGTCGGGGATCAGGTTATCGTTCATGGCAACGATCTCGCAAAGCGCTGATACACGGTTGATTTCACTGAAATCCACCGGTACTCCCATCCAAGGATCGCGGGTCCCCCAACGGCCTGGGCCAAGCACCACTAGCGTTAGATCAATACTGAGTCGGTTGATGGCCCCAACAAGGCGGGCTACGGCAAGACGGTCGTCCTGCCGAAGCTCCGAATAGCGGGACTGGACGATATAGATCAGCCGATCCGGCCGGATGACACGGCTGGGACCGATCACAGCGCTCTGTGCATCGAATAGGTGCGGCGCATTCGCAGGAGGAGCTATGTTGACCTGTCCCTCCAGACTGCGAACTTGCAGGGGTCGACACTGAAGCAGGTTGATCCTGTAGCTGCCGTCATCCAGAACATTGAGGGCGAATTCGATTTCCACCGGATAACGATAAGCGGCGTGAAGTTGTACCAGCATGGCACGTAGGTCGGGAACGAAGAGGGTTTCGCCGAGCAAACGATCAAAGGTCAGAAAAGCCGGCTTACCGGGATCTTCGCGCGTGGTAAACAGGTCGATTGGAAAATCCGGATGGTCGCGCACCATCTCGGCAAAGGGACAGCTGACCAAACGTTTCTCCCTCAGGTCAATGGCATCCATGCGTCGCTGGGTGTGGCGAGCGATGTCGCCGAAGCTGGTTTCCGGGCGCAGGTCGGGAGCATTCAGCGCCACAAGGCGGGTGTAGTCGTCGTCATTTCTATCTACCGCGCGCGTCCCCAGCCCTGCCACCAGTCGGATCACGCCGGCCTTCATGTCGATGCGCGGATTCCAGCGATAAGGATTCACCGACAGGCCGACACCCGCCGCATGCGGGTGGAAATAACGCCCTCCGGCAGTACCGGAAACGCGCATGATCAGCACCGCCATCTGCTCGTTCTCACCCAGCAGGCCGCGCCGCTCGCGATATCGCAGCGCCTGCTCGCTCATGGTGCTGGCATAGACTTGGCGGACGGCGTCGAGCAGATCGCTGATGCGCTGCTCCCATGGGCCGCGATTGGCGCAGAACACGCTGTCGTACTGGCCCGCGAAGGCATTGCCGTAACGATCCTCCAGGCGCGAGCTGGATCGCACGATGAATGGCCATTCGCCGAAGTAATCGAGCATGCCTTCGAACTGGCGCAGGGTCGTCGGCGAGAAAACGCCGGCAAGCATGCGCCTGCGCGCCTCGTCGATTTCGTCTAGGAACGTAGCCGGATCGCGCTGCCGGCGGCGGATCCACCACAATTCATTGTGAATCAGAAAGGTATCGAACACATCGGTGCCGATATAGAAGGAGTCATGCGCCTCGACACGGGCGTCAAGTTGTGGCTCGTCGCGGCGAAGCACCGCGCGCGCCAGCAACATGCCCAGCGCCTTGCCGCCGATGGTGCCTGTACCGATCATGCGGCTACGCACCGTCAGTAGGTCGTCGAGGGTCAGGTACTCGTCGATGAGTTGAGACATGGCCGGGTCGTCACCGAATAGCATGCGGCTCAGACGCGCAAACCATTCCCACTCGGCGGGATCCGGAAAACCAGCCCGACGCGCGACCGCCACCGGCTTCGCGGCGGAGAACAGCTTCTGCCAGTGACTGGCAATCTGGTTGTCCTCAAGCCCCGGCCACTGCGAGTTGGCGAGTATCTCGGCGACCGTGCCGCTATCCCGTACCGGGCGAAATCGGCCCTCCGTTTCCCAAGCATGAATCAGGTTCATGGCTGCCGCCGAGCGATGCTGCACCTTGATCGGGCGCAGATAGAGACGCGCACGACAGCGGAAGACGTCGATCATGAACTGGGTGGTATTGGTTATCACCCCCATGGCCGGCTTCGCATGACGATTGCGATAGACGCCGAAGTAAGTGACAGTGTCGAGATCGAATAGGCGAGGACAGGTCAGGCGAAAGAAATTGCCCATCTTGCGATCCGACTGCCAGATGTCGGCAAGATGGGACAGGCAATCGAATACATAGAATGTTTCCTTGCCTGCGGCCTCTATGACCGAATGCACTTGATCGACAAACACGTCGAACCCGGATTCCGCATCGGGATAATGGATCTCGGCATCCGTCAGCAGTGTCGGGTGATCAGAAAACCGAAAATAGATCAACCGTCTTCCGGAGCCAAGAGCGGCTTCGGCATAGGGCTTGACCAAGGCCAGATAGTCCTCCAGCGACTCGATCTGCCAAACGATATTGTCTCCCCGCTGCACGCCGCACAACACCGCGTCGAGCTCGGGCAGGCCGGTGGTTGGGGCAAGTTGTCGGGGCATCGGGGCGGCAGCGCTGGCTAGATCTCCCCGACCGCGAACAGGCGCCGGTGCTCGCGTATGGCATACCTGTCGGTCATGCCTGCAACATAGTCGGCGATGGCCCGCGGCTTGTCGTCTTTTGCCATCTGCTGGTACTGCGGCGGCAGCAGGCGCGGATCCTCCATGAAGGCCCCGAACAGGTCGGAGATGATGCGGCGCGCCTTGTTGGTCATGCGCAATACCTGATAGTGCTGGTAGAGGTTGATGCGCAGGAAGTGCTTGAGCTCCTTGTGCTCGACATGCATGCCCACGCTGAAGGCCGCCAGCGGCGGTGCCTTGCGCACGCCCTCGATGGAATCGACAGCGGCTGCGGCGACGTTGCGCCGTGTTTCCTCGATCAGGTCGACCGCCAGGGAATTGATCATGCGCCGCACCGTTTCGTGGATCAGGCGGCGTCCGCCGATCTGCGGGTAGACACGGCGCACCTCGGCGACATGCCGCGCCCAGATACCCACCTCATCCAGCTGATCCAGCGTGAGCAGGCCGGAACGCAGGCCGTCGTCCACATCATGGTTGTTGTAGCCGATTTCGTCGGCGAGGTTGCACAATTGCGCCTCGATCGAGGGCTGGGAGCCCTCGATGAAGCGACGGCCGAGGTCGCCGAGTTCATGGGCTTTTTTAGGCGCGCAATGCTTGAGGATGCCTTCACGCGTCTCATAGGTCAGGTTGAGGCCGTCGAAGGCGCCATAGCGCTCCTCCAGCAGGTCGACGGTGCGCAGGCTCTGCAGGTTGTGCTCGAAGCCGCCGTGATCGCGCATGCAGGCATTCAGTGCATCCTGCCCGGCGTGCCCGAATGGGGTATGGCCCAGGTCATGGGCCAGCGCAATGGCTTCGGCCAGGTCCTCGTTCAGTTGCATCGCGCGCGCCAGGGTGCGTGCGATCTGCGCCACCTCGATGCTGTGCGTCAGGCGCGTGCGGAACAGGTCACCTTCGTGATTGACGAATACCTGGGTCTTGTATTCGAGGCGACGGAACGCCGTCGAATGCACGACGCGGTCGCGATCGCGCTGGAATTCGCTGCGCGCCGCCGGCGTCGGCTCGGGGTGCCGCCGCCCCTTCGAGTGCGCCTCAGACACGGCATAGCGGGCCAGTTCAGCCACGGCAGCAGGCCCCTATGGCGGCACGCAACTCCGCTTCAGGAACATCACTGCGGATCACCCCGCGACCGATGGCTTCGAGCAGGACCAGGCGCAGCTTGCCCGCCGTGACCTTCTTGTCCAGGGCCATCAATTCCAGATAGCGGTCCGCGCCCAGCGCGGGGCCCTGTGTGGGCAATCCGGCCCGCTCGAACAGCGAGACGGTTCTTGCCAGATCCGCCTCGCCCAGCCAACCCATGCGACGTGACAGTTCCATCGCCATCACGGTACCGGCAGCGACCGCTTCACCATGCAGCCACTCGCCATAGCCCAGTCCGGCCTCGATGGCATGGCCGAAGGTGTGGCCGAGGTTGAGCAGGGCGCGCACGCCGGATTCGGTTTCGTCGGCCGCCACCACCTCGGCCTTGTTGGCGCAGGAACGCTCGATGGCATGGGTCAGCGCCCCGGGTTCGCGCGCCCGCAGCCGTTCCATGTTCCCTTCCAGCCATGCGAAGAAGGGCAGGTCGCGGATCAAGCCGTACTTGATCACCTCGGCCAGTCCGGCGCACAGCTCCCGTTCAGGCAAGGTGCGCAGGGTGTCCGTGTCGGCCATTACCAGGCGCGGCTGCCAGAAGGCGCCGACCATGTTCTTGCCGAGAGGATGGTTGATCCCGGTTTTCCCCCCCACCGAGGAGTCCACCTGCGCCAGCAAGGTCGTCGGCACCTGGATGAAGGGGACGCCGCGCTGATAGGTCGCAGCGGCAAACCCGGCCAGGTCGCCGATGACGCCGCCACCCAGGGCGATGATCGTCGTGGCACGCTCGCAGCGGTTTTCCAGCAGCGCATCGTAAATGCGGTTGAGGGTCTGCCAGTTCTTGAACTGTTCGCCGTCCGGCAGGACGATTTCCGTGACCTGTACCCCGGCGGCACGCAAGGCGCCGGCCAGGCCGGGCAGGTACAGCGGCGCCACCGTCTCATTGCTGACCACGGCAGCCAGGGGCGCCCCAAGGTGCGGCAGGACGAGATCGCCCCTCTCCAGCAGGTGATTTCCGACATGGATGGGGTAGCTGCGCGCACCGAGCGCGACCTTCAGGGTTCGCATCTTTTCCGAATTTCCAGTTCCAGCTGGCGCGCCACCGCCAGGGGCGTTCGCACGCCGCCCTCGAGCACGAGGTCGGCAATTTCACGATACAGCGGATCGCGCTGCTGGTGCAGTTCCCGGATTTTCGTCAGGGGATCAGCCACCTGCAGGAGGGGACGGTTGCGGTCGCGCCGCGTGCGCGCATACAACTCGTCCGGCAACACGCACAGATAAATCACCAGGCCGGTTTCCGCAAGGCACTTGCGGTTCTGCGGATCCAGCACCACCCCGCCGCCCGTGGCAAGCACCAGGTCATGTTCCCCCGATAACGACAGCAACACTTGCGACTCGCGGCGACGAAAGCCGGACTCACCCTCGATTTCGAAAATAACCGGAATGCGCACCCCTGTGCGCGCCTCGATTTCGTGGTCGCAATCGACGAAGCGCTTCTTCAGACGCCGCGCCAGATGCCGGCCGATCGTCGTCTTGCCCGCGCCCATCATGCCCACGAAATAGATGTTGTCGCAGGTTTTCACGCAGGAATTTTAGCAGGCGCCTGTGCTCCCGTAAAAAGAAAGGGCCGGCGAAGCCGGCCCTGCGAATTGCCTTGCGGCGCCCTCAACGCATGGTAAGGGATTCGCTGAGGATCTTCGGCGTGATGAAAACCAGCAGCTCGGTCTTGTTGTCCCTTTTCTCGTTGTGCTTGAAAAGGAATCCGACGTACGGCAGGTCGCCCAGCACCGGAATGCGTGTCGTGATGCTTCGGTCATCCTGGGTATAGATGCCGCCGATGACCACGGTGCCGCCATTCTCGACCAGCACCTCGGTCTTGACGTGCTTGGTGTCGATGGCGACGCCGGCACCGGTTGCTATCAAGGTGTTCGGCGAGTCCTTGTTGACGTCGACCGTCAGATTGACCCTGCCGTCAGGCGTGATCTGCGGCTTCACCTTCAGCGCCAGGTTGGCCTTGCGGAAGGAGATGCTGGTCGCACCGGAACTGGTGGCCTGCTGGTACGGGATTTCTACGCCCTGCTCGATGAGCGCCTCCACCTGGTCGGCCGTGACAACGCGCGGGCTGGAAATGATCTTGCCTCTGCCATCCTGCTCGAGCGCGCTCACCTCAAGGTTCAGGAAGCGTGTCGCGGCATTGTTGAACAGCACGAAGGAAAACTGCCCGGGCTGCTTGCCGGTAATCGACGTCGAAGGCAGGTTCGTGGTCAGGCTATTGGTAAAGAAGTTCGGCGTCGTGGAAATCTGGCCGGTCTGCCATCCGGTTGCCGCCAGCCCGCCGCCAAACAGGATCTTCGCGCCATCGTTGAGTATCTGATTCGCTGCATTGCTGTTGTAGCCCAGGCGCGCACCCAGGTTCCTGTTGAAGTTGTCCTCAGCCTCGACAATGCGCGCTTCGATCATCACTTGCCGGGCCGGCAAGTCGATTTCCGAAATCAGCCTCCGCACGTCCTCCAGGCGGTTGGGCGTATCGGAAACGAAGAGCTTGTTGGTGCGCTCATCGACGATCACCGACCCACGCTTGGAAAGAACGGTTTGGTCCTTGTTCTTCAGGAAGTCGAAGACCGATTTGGCCTTGTGGTAATTCAGCTGGAAGGTTTCGGTCCGGACCGGCTCCAGGTCCGTGATTTGCTGGCGTGACTCCAGCTGCAGCTTTTCCTTGGCGGCCAGTTCGTCGCGCGGCGCAATCCAGATGACGTTGCCGTTCTTGCGCATATCCAGGCCCTTCGCCTGCAGAATGATATCCAGGGCCTGGTCCCACGGAACGTCCTTGAGGCGCAGGGTCAGGCTGCCGCCGACGGTATCGCTGGTAATGATGTTGAAGTCGGTGAAATCGGCGATCACCTGCAGCACGGCACGAACATCGATGTTCTGGAAATTCAGGGACAGTTTTTCTCCCTGATAACCCCGGCGGCCGCCCTGTACGAGCTTGTTGGGATCTTCCACCAGCGGTTTCACCTCGACCACGAACTGGTTGTCGCTCTGGTAGGCATTGTGCTCCCACAGCCCCTTGGGCGATATAACCATGCGGATGTTCTCGCCCTGGGACAGCGTATTCACCGTGGTAATCGGCGTAGCGAAATCCGTCACGTCGAGCCGGCGTCGCAAGGCATCCGGCAGGTCGGTTTTCTGGAACTCGACCACCAGATTGGCGCCTTGCTGGCGGACGTCTATGCCGACGTTGCTGTCGGACAGATCAACGACGACCCGGCCTTCACCGCCCTTTCCTCGGCGAAAGTTGATGTCCCGGATGCTGGCGCGGTCCGCGGAAGGCTTGGCCTGGGCGAACTGCGGCATGCTCGATTGCTCGGCCTTCGCCACCGAATCGGTAGCCACCCCGCCAACGGTGATGTACAGGTCCTTGCCTTCGATCCGGGTCGTCGCCTGGCGCACTTGCCTCAGGTTCAGCACGACGCGCGTACGATCACCGACCTGGACCAGACTGACGCTGCGCAGGTCGCCTTCGTTGACTGTTTGTGAATTTCTCCCCAACGCATTTTTGACCCCCGGGAAGTCAAAGGCAATGCGCGGCGGATTGGCCACGCTGAAGCTTGCCGGGGCGGATGCAAGGGGCTGGCTGGTCGTCAGCTTCACGAGAATATCGCTGCCTTGCTGGCTGACCCCGAGCGCCTCGATGGCGTTCTGCGCCCACGCCGGCTGGACCAGCAGCAAGCACAATGGCAGAAAAAGTCGTTTCATGGTGTTTTTCACTGTATTCATTTCCTGCCCTCCTGCTGCTTCTCCTGCAATTGCAAAGTGCTGGTGCGTTCCATGTAGTCCCCCAGGGAATCGGGAACCAGTTCTTTCAGCTTTACCTCGTTCTCATTGATATCGGTAATGATGCCGAAGTTCTGGCCCATGTAATTTCCGATCTTCACCTGGTGCAGGTTCTTGTCGGCTTGAACCAGGGCGTGGACCATTTTCCCCTTGGTCAGCGTCCCCACCATCTTGAGCGATTCAAGCGGATAGGCTTCCAGCGGCTCCCTGCGGCGATCCATGTCGGGCCTGATGCCACCCCCGCTTCCCGCCTTGCGTTCGGGTTCAATCTTGGAGGCGTTATAGGGTTCGACCAAGTCTGCGGCCTCATACGCGACCGTGGGGAATTGCTTGAGCGGCGGCAAGGGCGGGACCTTCCCCTTGAAATCCTTGGTGGATTCCTTCATCCATTGCCGTACATCCTGGTGCTCTTCGCCGCCACATGCCGACAAGCCAAGACACGCCAGGAATAGGGCTGTCCGCCTCATTTCTTGGCTCCTTTTGCCTTGGCCTGTGCCGCCTTCGCCCTGCGCTGCGCCGCCAGTTCCTCTTCATCAAGATAGCGGTAGGTCATGGCGATAGCGTCCATCTTGAGTTGCCCGCCCTTGTCCGGAACAACGGCAACGTTGGTCAGCGACACAATCCGGGACAGCTTGGCCACGTCGGCAGAGAAGGCCCCCAGGTCGTGATAGATCCCGGTAATTTTCAGGGTAATCGGCAATTCCGCGTAGAAATCCTTGGTTGTTTCCTTGCCTGGCTTGAACAGTTCGAACTGCAACCCGCGCCCAAGCCCGGCCTGGTTGATGTCGATCAGCAGCGCTTCCATCTCGGCCTTGTTCGGCAACTGCTTGAGCAACGCGCCGAAGCTCTTGTCGATTTCTGCCAGCTGCTTGCGATGCTCTTCGAGATTGACCGCCTGCCTCTTTTTGTCAAGGTACTCGTCCTTGAGCTTGGCCTCCTGTTGCTGCTTCCCTTCCAACTCCTCCAGTTGGGATTTCCAGTCGAACCACCAGCCGGCGACGAGCAGGGCGGCGAACACCCCCAGCAGCACCGTCACCCTCGGCAGGAGCGGCCACGTGCCGATATCCTTGGGGTCAAGGGACTTGAAGTCTTCGGCCAGCGTCCGGAAATCGAATTTCGGGACTGCCGGCATACTTGGCATGTTCGGCTTCTTCATGCTTTCTTGTCCTGCTTGGGCGGCTGCGTTCCTGGCGCCGGCTTCGCGTCTATCGGAGCCGCAGCCCTTGTAATGAGCACATTCAGGTTGAATTCGGCGTAGCGCCGGTTGCCCTGGGTCACCGACTTGATCTCGACGAGGTCAGGCCGCTCGAGCAGGGGAGAAGCCTCGAGATTGCGCATCAGGGTCGATACGCGGGCATTCGACTGCGCGATCCCCGTGATGACTATCCTGTTTCCCGTCTGCTTCAGCGATTTGAGGTAAATGCCGGCAGGAACCTGGCGTGCAAGCTCGTTGAACAACTGCACGGTCTCGGTGCGGCCGCCCTGCAAGGATTCAATCACGCCCTTGCGCGACAGGAGCGCGTTGGTCTGCTCTTTCAATCGCTTGATTTCATCGATTTCCTTGTCGAGGGCGGCAATCTCCTTCTTCAAGAACTCGTTCTTGCTCTCTTGCTGACTGATGTACCCGGCAATCACGCCATGCACCAACATGACGATGAGCAAGGCCAGGACTGCAATCAGCCCCGACAACGCAAAAAACTGCTGGCGCAGCGCCTTGCGTTTTTCTTCGCGGTGGGGCAGGAGATTGATGCGGATCACTGGTCGAACCTCCTCAGCGCGAGGCCGCAGGCCACAATCAGCGACGGTGCGTCCGTCGCCAGATTTTTCGGACGGATGCGCTGGGACAAGGCCATGTTCGCAAACGGGTTGGCAACGACCGTGCTGATCTGGGTGCGCCCCGACACGGCCTCATCCACGCCCGGAATCACCGCGCAACCTCCGGCCAGAACGATGTGATCAACCTGGTTGTATTGCGTCGATGTGAAAAAGAACTGCAGCGCCCGCGAGACCTCCAGCGCGAGGCTGTCGAGAAAGGGCCGCAACAGGTCGGACTCGAAATTCTCGGGCAGGTTGCCGGTGCGCTTTGCGTTCTCCGCCTCCTCCTGGCTCATGCCGTACTGGCGCACGATGTCCTGCGTCAGCTGGCTGCCGCCAAACGCCTGCTCCCGCACATAGACCGGCTGGTCATTGCGCAGGATCGTGACATTCATGACGTTCGCACCAATGTCCACCAGGGCGATGCTCTGATTCTTGCCCCCTTGCGGAAACTGGCTCTCGACCAATTCGAACGCCGCCTGCGCTGCATAGGACTCGACATCCATGACCAGGGGCTTCAATCCTGCCGCTTCGGCCACGGCGACGCGATCTTCGACCTTTTCCTTGCGGGATGCGGCAATCAGCACCTCCGCCTCCTCCGGGCTGCTGGGTGCCGGTCCGACCACCTGGAAATCCAGGTTCACCTCGTCAAGCGCAAAAGGAATGTACTGGTTGGCTTCAGACTCCACCTGGACTTCCAGTTCGCGCTCACGCAGGCCTGCCGGGACAATGATCTTTTTCGTGATGACGGCCGCCGCCGGCAATGCCATGGCGACGAACCGGGTCGACGTGCCCATGCGCTTCCAGGCGCGCTTGACCGCCTCCGCCACTGCCTCCAGGTTGGTGATGTTGCCGTCCACGACGGCATCACGTGGCAGGGTCTCGATCGCATAGCGCTCGATCCTGTAACTCCCTTTCGAAGCCTCGGCCAGCTCGACCATCTTGACCGATGACGAACTGATGTCCAGCCCGAACAGCGGCCGCGCCTTGGGGTTGAATATGGAGAGATCTATCTGCAAGGAAAATCCTTTTGAATTCTCGTTAGTTAGGAGCAATACAGATAATTTACATTAAATCCTAGCAACAACTATGGTTTGTGTAAAGTTTTTTTTATGTCCGATGTCGCCATTCCCCGACAATACCGATGCCGCCTCGAAGTGGGCACATAACTATTTGATAAATAGAAGAAATAAAAGCTCACTGCTGATGGTGGGAGCGGCATGCGACGGCACGGATAATCAATCCTCGTTGGGTGAGGCATATAATTGCGCGCTTTCCCAATGCCTTGAGTCCTTCCTTGCCCACAGCCCTTCGCTGGATTGCCTACCCGCTCCTGTTCCTCGCAGGCCTTGCACTGATCGGCATTGCCCTGCTGGCCATTATCGTCGTGCTGGCATATCCCCAACTGCCTTCCCTCGAAGTGCTGACCGACTACCAGCCCAAGATACCGTTGCGCATTTACACCGCTGACGGCCACTTGATCGGCGAGTTCGGCGAGGAACGGCGGGCGTTCGTGCGCATACAAGACGTGCCGCCGATCATGAAGCAGGCGATCCTGGCAGCGGAGGACGAACGCTTTTACCAGCATCCCGGCGTTGACACCCTTGGCGTGCTGCGTGCCGCCTATGCCAACTTCACCAGCGGCGGCAAGCGCCAGGGCGCCAGCACCATCACCATGCAGGTCGCCCGCAATTTCTTTCTCTCGAGCGAAAAGACCCTCTCGCGCAAAGTGTACGAGGCGCTGCTCGCCTTCAAGATCGAGAACAACCTGTCCAAGGACGAAATTCTCGAGATCTATATCAACCAGATCTATCTCGGGCAGCGCTCATACGGTTTCGCAGCGGCAGCGCAAATCTATTACGGCAAGCCACTGAAGGGGATCGGCCTGGCCGAGGCCGCCATGCTGGCCGGCTTGCCGAAAGCGCCCTCCAGCTTCAACCCCGTGGCCAATCCCAAGCGCGCCAAGCTGCGCCAGCTGTATGTCCTGCGCCGGATGCACGAGCTCGGCTTCATCAATGACGCTCAATTTGCCGAGGCGCAAAAGCAGGATCTGCGCATCAAGCGCGATGTCAATGAATTCGCCGTGCGGGCGGACCATGTCGCCGAGATGGCCCGGCAGATGGCCTACGAGCGCTTTCAGGGCGAGGCCTACACGCGCGGCCTGCGCGTCATCACCACCATCCTCAAGGCAGACCAGGAGGCGGCCTATGCCAGCCTCAGGCGCGGCGTACTCGACTACGACAGGCGCCACGGCTATCGGGGCGCCAAGGGCTACGCGGATCTTGGTCAGACGGAGATGCCTGCCGACGAAATCCTGGAGGAGGCACTGCAGGAGGAGCCCGATTCCGATGACATCCATGCCGCGGTTATTCTCGAAGCCGGCCCGAAGCAGGTGAAAGCCTACCGGCGCGGCGGTGAAACCCTGCAGATCGCCGGGGAGGGGCTGAAGTTCGCCCAGCGCATGCTGGATGACAAGGCGCCCGCCAACAAGCGCCTGCGACGCGGCGCCATCGTCCATGTGCAGAAGGACAGCAAGGGCAACTGGCAGATCGCCCAGTTGCCCGAGGTCGAGGCCGCCTTTGTTGCCGCCAGCCCAATCGATGGCGCCATCCGCGCGCTGGTCGGCGGCTTCGATTTCAACCGCAACAAGTTCAACCACGTCACGCAGGCCTGGCGCCAGCCCGGCTCCAGCTTCAAGCCGTTCATTTACTCCGCTGCACTGGAGAAAGGCTTCACGCCTGCGAGCGTCATCCCGGACGAGCCTTTGGTCGTCAGCGCGG
>Ga0073905_10001324_pt1 | contig 12531 bp, 11 predicted proteins | sample KloWWTupernatant_FD_65482 | JGI IMG/M metagenome (GOLD analysis project Ga0073905, IMG submission 65482) | Active sludge microbial communities from Klosterneuburg, Austria, studying microevolution and ecology of nitrifiers - Klosterneuburg... | ecosystem: Engineered > WWTP > Aerobic digester >... | reverse complement strand
TCTAATAGTGGCAACAATTGGCCTAAAAACCCATCTACCAATCTAAAATTATCTAAAATCATATCTTTAAATAAAATCTCATGTGATTTTCTCATCTCAATGTTTTCAAAATAAAAGCTGTCCAAGTCTCCGAGCTCATCACTAAACCCATCAGGCTCTGCTGCTCGCCAGTACAAGTGCTGTGCAGAGGCAATATTTTCCAAATGTATTGTCGAAAATTGAGGTTTATATTGATTATACAATGTCTTAAAAATATCCATCTGACATTTAGCTCTTAATATTGCTCTGTCTTTTTGGTACGCCATTCCCTTTACGAGCTCCAAACGCATTTGCAATAAAATGGCTTTTATAATCGAAAATGGCACCCCTTTAATAGCACCCATGACTAACTGAAAAAACAACTGAATCGCTAATCCAACAGAACGGTGGATGTTATTTTTTTTTATAAAAACAAAAAATTTCTGAATAAAGCTGAGTGATTCTGGAAAACACGACTGAGCGGCTGAAAAAACACCAGGCACATAAAAAAGGCTTAAGGGGTTTTGACGAACAAGGGCACTTATCCGATTTCCAAATACACCGGTCGTAATCCCTTTCGCGTTTAAGACATCCCAAATATAATACCCCTGCAATGCATCAAACGCTTGTCCAAATCCAATGATACCGTGTTTATCGGGCTTGATCCCGGTATAAATAGAAGGCCAAATCGTCCAAGGTGTTAATTGTTCAATGCGCGCTCCCACACGCGTCTTTACAACTTTCCCGGCTTGCAGCAATTTTTTAAAAACGGGCAATTTCCCTTCAGCCACATATTTATCTAAAAAATGTTTCTCTGCCGCGTTTAATTCAACGACTAATATTCTCTTAGTTTTTTGTACAGTCATCATTTTTCTCAAATTTTGTCATTTAACTAGAATTTGTCAGAAACACGCAAAATCGTCACTTGATATAGACTACCGGCTGTATTTTGGGTATGCTCTTGTCAGTTAATACTATTAATAGCAGAGTTCAAAATAAATGACCATTCTCGTAACCGGTGCCGCTGGATTTATTGGATACCACGTGTGCCAAAAATTGCTGCAACGTCAAGAAAAAGTGATTGGCATCGATAACCTGAATCACTATTATGATGTGCGCTTAAAAGAAGCGCGATTAGCAAAATTACAAACACAACCTTGTTTTGACTTTTATAAAATCGATATCGCCAATAAAATCGAATTTGATCATTTTATAAAAGAAAATTCCCATATAACCCGGATTGTGCATCTCGCAGCTCAAGCCGGTGTTCGCTATTCGCTAACAAATCCTTTTGCGTACACTGAAGCCAACGTTGTTGGGCACCTCGCGATTTTGGAAGCCTGCCGAAAACTACCCATTAAACATTTGGTTTATGCGAGCAGCTCTTCTGTGTATGGCGCAAATCAAAAACTGCCATTTTCGGTTAACGATCCGGTTGATCATCCAATATCCCTATATGCTGCAACAAAGCGTTCTGCGGAATTAATGTCTTACACATACAGCCATTTATTTGGACTCCCCGCGACAGGCTTGCGATTTTTTACTGTTTACGGACCTTGGGGTCGCCCCGATATGTCTGCCTTTATTTTTACAGACGCTATTTTCAAGAACCAAGCAATCCCGGTTTTTAACCAAGGCGATATGCGACGTAACTTTACCTATATTGATGATATTGTGGCAGGAACAATTGCATGCTTAGACAAACCTCCCGAAGAGGGAACAGAACAAGGAGCAATACCACATCGCATTTATAATATTGGCAATAATCGCTCTGAACCGCTCATGGGTTTTATTCAAACCCTTGAAAACATTATTGGTAAAAAAGCAAAAATCCGTTTTGAGCCCATGCAACCTGGAGACGTAAAAGAAACGATTGCGGATATCTCAGATACCACGCGCGATTTTGGATTTTTACCTAAAACCCATATTGGAGAAGGTCTTAGAAATTTCGTTTCTTGGTATAGGAATTATTATGAATGCTAACAACGGCTCTACAATTGCAGTTATCGGACTTGGATATGTTGGATTGCCATTAGCAATTGCCCTTGCGCGCCATTTTCCTGTTACGGGATTTGATATTAATGAAGACCGAATTGCAGAGCTTAAAAAAGGCCTTGATCGCACACACGAAATTGAGCTATCTGTACTCAAAGCAACCACTATGCATTTCATATCAAATTCAGCAGAACTCCATGCTCACGATGTCTATATTGTGACGGTTCCAACGCCTGTCACCAACGATCATCTACCCGATTTAGAGCCTTTACAAAAAGCTTCAGAATTCGTTGGAAAAACACTGACTAAAGGTGCAATTGTTGTTTATGAAAGCACCGTTTACCCAGGTGTTACTGAAGACTTTTGCGGACCTATTCTAGAAGCTCATTCTGGTCTCAAAGCAGGTCAAGACTTTTATCTAGGGTATTCTCCCGAACGCATTAATCCGGGCGATAAATTACATACCATTGATAAAATCACCAAAGTGGTTTCTGGGCAAACCCCCACTGTTGCAGAAAAACTAAAAAATATTTACGGCGCTATTAACAATGGAAATATTTTCGTCGCACAAAATATCAAAACAGCTGAAGCCGCTAAAGTGATCGAAAATGCGCAACGCGATATTAATATTGCGTTTATTAATGAAATTGCAAGCATTGTTGGAAAACTTGGATTATCCATTTATGATGTATTAGATGCAGCCAATACAAAATGGAATTTTTTGAATTTTAAACCTGGACTCGTCGGTGGACATTGCATTGGTGTTGACCCCTACTACCTTGCACACTGTGCACGCAACTTAGAACTTAATCCTGAAGTCATCCTTGCGGGAAGAGGCATTAATGAAAGCATGAGCAAAACGATTGCGAATGCTATTCATCAAAAACTGAAGCAAATAGCTCCAAACAAAAGCAAAGCAAATATTTTAGTTTTAGGGCTTACTTTTAAAGAGGATATACCCGATCTCAGAAATACCAAAGTGATTGATGTGATAAAAAACTTACAACAACTTGGCCATAATGTTGATGTTCATGATCCGCTTGCAGAACCACATCAGGCGCAAATACACCTGGGCATTGATCTATTGCCTAATCGCTTTGAGGCTTCTGCTTATGATTGCATTATTGGTGCCGTTGCTCATCAGCCCTATTTAAAATTGACTGCTACTGATTTCGAGAAGCTATTAGTGCCTAAGGGACTCATCGCTGACATTAAAAATATGTGGCGAAAGACAAAACGTCCAGAAGGAATGCATTACTGGACTTTATGAAGAAAATACTATTCTTAGTGTCCGAAGATAGCTATTTTTGTTCGCATCGATTAAATTTAGCACGCGCGGCGCTTCAAGCAGGGTTTGAGGTCGCTATTGCAACCAAAGCCACAAAACCAACGCACACTCAAAAAATTCAAGATGCGGGGTTGACCCTATTCCCACTGAAGCATTTTACACGTGCCGGGTTAAATCCTATTCGTCAATGTCAGCTTCTTTTAGAATTACTTAAAATTTATAAAATGTACCGTCCCGATATTGTACATCAGGTTGCAATAAAGCCCGTTATACTAGGCTCATTGGTTGGGCTTTGGTGCCGAATACCGCTTATTATTAATGCATTGGGGGGGCTTGGATATCTGTTTACTACTGATGAGCCCCTCCCCCCGGAAATCCCCCCTAGCCCCCCTTTTTCAAAGGGGGAAAAGACTACAAAAACCACAACAAAACTAAAAAAAAGAGTATTACGATTCTTAACCTGCTGGTTATTTCGTTTTATTTTTTCAAGACGCAATACGAAATTAATTTTGCAAAACCAAGATGACTTGGATACTTTAGTCAAAGCACAGTGTATTTCTGACCTCAAAAAAATTAGCATTATTAGAGGCTCAGGCATTGATATGAACGCTTTTCCAGCAACCCCTTTTCCACCAGAACCGCCTGTGATCATCGCCTGCATCTCTAGACTCTTATGGGACAAAGGCATTGGCGAATTGGTTACCGCCGCTAGAACACTACAAGAAAAAAATATCGCAGCAAAAATCATATTATACGGTACGCCAGATCCCGAAAATCCCGCTTCTATCTCGCACGAACAAATTCAAGAATGGCACGATTCTGGCCTGATTACCTGGCAAGGGCATTGCAATCATGTTGCTAAAGCCTACGCGGATTGTCACATCGCTGCATTACCCTCTTATCGAGAAGGATTACCCAAGACGCTGTTAGAAGCAGCCAGTTGTGAGCGTCCAATCGTTACAACCGATGTACCTGGCTGTCGCGAAGTCGTAAAAGATGGGGAAAATGGATTACTGGTTCCTGCAAAAGACAGCGAGGAACTGGCCAATGCCCTAATCGTTTTAATCGAAAATAAAGCGTTGCGATTACAAATGGGACAAGCCGGCAGAAAGCGTGTTGCACAGTACTTTTCAGACACGCTCATCTATGAAGAAATCTTAAAATTATATTCTTGAGAAGGGATTCGTTAGGAAAACGTGATCATATGCCATTTTTATGTTGATAAAAGTGGCAGACAATCACGTTTTACCAACATAAAAATGGCATATGACTCCGGGCAAGCGTTAGAGGTAAGCAATCCATGTCTTTCCCCCTTGACACACACTATACTAAAGGTTACATTTAGTGTAACTTAAAGTAGAGTCATATGCTATGCGCCCCATGCAACACTTAAAACTATGGTTATCAGAGCATGCTAACGACAGGCACTATTTGTTTACGCTGCATGATTTACGAGCACTTTGTCCAACATTATCGGATCCGGCTTTTAAGACGTTACTAAGCAGAGCAGTACGATCCGAATTACTTTTGCGTCTATGTCGAGGAATATATCTATATAAAAAATCAGCCATTTTGGATGGCTTGCTTTTGTTTCATACAGCAGCTCTGCTTAGGGCAAAAGCTTTTAACTATATCAGTTTAGAAACGGTTCTCAGTGATGCAGGTGTCATTTCACAAATTCCAATGAACTGGGTATCCATTATGTCATCTGGTAGAAGCCGGATTATGTCTTGTGGTGATTTTGGGACCATTGAATTTATTCACACGAATCAGAAACCTACAGATCTTATCAATCAACTTACATACGATCATCATTGCGGACTATGGCGTGCCAATGTCGCGCTTGCATTAAGAGACATGAAAATAACGCACCGAAATTGTGATTTAATCAATTGGGATATTGCACATGAACTTATTTGATCAATTAGTAACAGAAGCACTAAAAAACCAACCAAATTTATCATCATTAAGAATTGTCGTTGAAAAAGAATTACTGCATCACGATATCTTAAGAACATTAAGCCAAAATAATTTACTCACAGACTTAACCTTCATCGGTGGAACATGCCTTAGAGCCTGTTATGGCGGCATTCGATTAAGTGAAGATTTGGATTTTACAGGTGGGAAGGGTTTTTCTCGCAATAGTTTATCTACAATGGGACGTATATTAACCCATAGTCTAAATGAAAAATATGGCCTACAGGTCTCCGTCAGCGAACCAGTAAAAGACATAAAAAACGTGGATACCTGGAAAATAAAAATTGAAACGAGGCCTCAACAAAAAAATTTACCAGCGCAACAAATTAACATAGATATTTGTGCGATCTCTTCATATGAAAAACAACCTATGGTATTGCTAAATCCATATGGTGTTGATATGGGCACAAATGGCTTGGTCTTGCAAACACAAAGTCGCGCGGAAATTTATACTGATAAGTTAATCGCTTTTGCACTACGCCCCAATAGACTAAAATATCGTGACTTATGGGATATGGTGTGGTTGCATCAACAGGGAATAAAACCTAACTTCAGCTTAATACCTAGCAAGCTCCAAGATCGAAAATTAACACAAGAATATTTTTTAAATTTGTTTACTGAACGACATGAGTTATTATTGCAAGATAATCACTTGGCACTAGAATTTAATAAAGAAATGCGTCGATTTTTATCACCTGATCAAATTAACAAAACGATAGCACAAAACAATTTATGGTCTTTTATTGTTTATTTAATAGGTGACTTAGATACTCAATTGCGAAAAAGTTTGGTAAACGAGCACAAAGTTTAGTCTTACATCTTTATACCAACGCCTTTTCTAAATAACCAAATTGCCCAACTATAGAGCACGACAATAAAACCAATAATAACCCAAAGCGCAACATGAACATTAATATCCGACTTCCCTAGCATGCCATATCGAAATGCATTAATCATATAAAAAACGGGGTTACTATAAGATATCCATTGCCAAAAAGATGGTAAAAAATCAATCGAATAAAATACGCCACCCAAATAAGTAAGCGGGGTTAAAACAAAAGTTGGCACAATATTAATATCATCGAATTTTTTCGCAAAAATACCATTAATTAAACCTGCTAAAGAAAACAATATTGCCGTTAACACCGCCACTAAAATAACTAGCCAAATATGCGTTAAGGGTAATGCTGTAAAAAACAATGACAGACCCGTGACTAATATACCAACTGCGACACCGCGTGCCAATCCGCCCAATAAATACCCCCACAAAATAATAAAATTAGGCAAAGGCGACACCAACATTTCTTCGATATTGCGCTGAAATTTAGAACCAAAAAAAGAAGCGACAACATTTCCATAGGAATTTGTTATAATGGCCATCATAATAAGGCCGGGAACAATATATTCTATATATGAAACCCCTCCTATTTCTCCAATGCGAGAGCCAATCAAATTGCCAAATATGACAAAATAAAGAGTCATGCTAATCACAGATGGCAATAGCGTTTGAGACCAAATACGAAGAAAGCGGGATATCTCACGTCGTAAGATGGTATACAAACCAATGATATTTTCTTTAAATCTTGTCATACAGGGTTTACCAAGCGAATAAATAATTCTTCTAAACGATTTGCTTTATTCCGCATACTCAGCACTTCAATGTTAAGCTTAGAAAGCGTGATAAAAATATCATTTAAATTAAGCGTTTTGGGAAAGGTAATTTCTAATGTTGTTTCATCTTTAGAAACGGTTTCACACCCTAATAGAAGTGGTGCCTCTGCTAACGGTCTTTTTAAATCAACCACAATTGTTTCGGTATTTAGGCGAGACAGTAATTCTTTAATTGAAGTGTTTTCTATAATTTCGCCTTTGTTAATAATCGCAATACCACGACATAAAGACTCTGCCTCTTCTAAATAATGGGTTGTTAAAATAATGGTGGTTCCTTTCGCATTAATTTCACGTAAAAACGCCCACATAGAACGTCTAAGCTCAATATCGACACCCGCTGTGGGTTCGTCCAGAATAAGCATTTTAGGTTCGTGTATTAAAGCACGCGCAATCATTAAACGCCGCTTCATGCCACCCGACAATTCTCTTGAGACAACATAACGTTTATCCCATAATCCCAACTGTGTGAGATACTGCTCTGCCCGTATATATGCGATACGACGCGGTATACCGTAATACCCTGCCTGGTTAACGATCACATCTATCACGCGCTCGAAAAAATTAAAATTAAATTCCTGAGGCACTACGCCAATACAGGTTTTAGCGCTCACCGCTTCTTTTTCTAAATCAAACCCAAATAGCGAAACCTGACCCGCTGATTTATTGACCAAAGAAGTCATAATGCCAATGATAGTCGTTTTACCCGCACCATTTGGTCCCAGTAACGCAAAAAAATCCCCTTGTTCAACTTCAAGATTAATGCCCTTTAAGGCCACTTGCCCCGAAGAATAGGTTTTTTTTAAATTTTTAATAAGGAGCGCTTTCATAATGTTAGCAATCTTGCTTTTAATGTTAAAGCCCATAAATACACAGACTGAGTGTAAGTTATATTAGCGAAAACACACAAGACTCTTTTGATTTGCACATGGTTTACGAAAAAAAACTTATGCTACAATACTACCATGAAGTTTTTAATCGCATTTCTTTGTAAGATGTCTAATTTATTCACAACGTGTCTGAACTTTAGTTCTCATTTCGTTGTGTTGGGTGTGCGCGCTTATTTAGCTAAAATCTTTTTTTGGTCTGGTTGGCTTAAATTAACAGCTTGGTCGTCCACCCTGTATTTATTTGAACATGAATATAAAATCATCGGGATGTCGCCCTTAGTCGCAGCTTATCTCGGTACCGCTGCCGAGGTCGTATTACCCATTTTTTTGATATTGGGCTTAGGCGCAAGAATACCTGCAACCCTATTGTTTATTTTCAACATCTTTAACGTTATTTATTATCCGGTATTGTTAAAACCTGAATTTGCTGCCGCGTTAAAAGATAATATCATCTGGGGCATTTTAATTGGTATTCTCGTGCTTTATGGATCCGGAAAAATATCGATAGACTGCTGGATCCAAAGAAGGTTTTGTAAAGAGTATAAGATATAAATTAAGTAAAATAACTTAATCTATTTATACAGTCCTAAAATATGGCTAGAATATGAGAATATAGTAGAAAATAATATCCGTGCTTAATCTATCAAATATAAAATCCGCTTTTTATACACCGGCTGTACTGGAACATCTGTTATCAGTCACTGCCGCAGTCGTATCGCGATATTCCATGCTATTGGTCACAATCGTCAATACACAGATGATGCCCTCAGAAGAATTTGGCCTGTTTGTTATCTTATTACTCATCGCAAACCTCATTACGGCATTTGTAAGTTGCGGTGGAGATATGTGGTTAAATAGATTCAGTCGGCCACGACACTTAGCAAAAAATCATGCCCCTATTGTTGCACGTTTATATCTTAAGATTAGCATTGCTTTAGCTGGCGTCGTTGTTTTAACCGCGCTCTATCTCGGGTTCTTCAACAGTGCGGCATTTAATCATGCAGGCCGCGGTATCGCTTGGTGCCTTGCATGGGCAGCGATGACCGGGATTATTGAAACCATTTTAGCAGTTTTACGCACCACGCACGTTATACAACGCTTCTTCATTATTCGTGATTTTTTCATGCCCATTGCACTTATCGCATCTATAGTATTCTTCAAAGTGAATACCGTAGAAAAATTTTTCATGATTGCCTTTACCATTGGTGCAATAACCCTGGGGCTTTTATCAAAACTCGTATTTTCAAGAAAGCATCACTATTTTCCACACACGCGTTGGCATGGACAGTTGTTTCAAAAAGTCATTATTGGGCACACCATAGCACTAATCTTAAACAACCTGTTAGCACGTTTGGCAAATGGACAAGATGCGCTGTTACTTGCCCGAACAGAATCGATGGTCTTGGTGGGCCAATATCGTTTTGTGACACATTTTGCATATGCCTTTAATATGATTCAACACTATGTATTTTTGGCATTTCCTTGGCAGCTCCGAAAAGCAAACGCAAATAGCACCTATTTTAAAGAAACACAAGGTATAAAATTAAGACAATTATTGTTAATAATAAGTGCCTTCCCAGCACTGGTGCTGCTTATCTTTATCGCTAAACCTTTATTAACAATCCTGGGACCAGAGTTTCCCCTGATGGCTTTACCGCTTTCTTTTTGTCTTATTATTCGATTTAGTGAATTATTATGGGGACCCCAGCATGAGATACTGATCAGCAATAAAAAAGTTTTCTGGGATACGCTTGCTAATGTCATCACCATTCTGATTGGAGGATGCGTATTTTTTACATCGCTTCATTATTGGGAAAATGGCATCGCAAGCGGATTGTTCTCTTTAGGATTTAGCTCTATCGCAGGCCAACTGACACGCCATTTCATTTTAAAAAAATATGATTTACTTAATAAAACAGATAACTTCCGATTAAATCCTTGGTATCCTACACTTGCAGTTTTTGCGAGTATGATTTATCTATTCATTACAATGGAATAGGCCCATGAAAACAGAAAAAACTTCAGTCCACCCATTTTTACTCGCCAGTATGTATGCGATTGTTATTCTCATACAATTACAATTCGATATTCGAATTTCTAAGACAATACTTCGAATCGGCGCTTCTGATTTTTTTGTTCCGTTTTTTTTAATATTTATGCTTTATGTGACACCCAAAGATATTTTTCAACAAGAATGGAAAGTTAAATGGTTGCCTATTTGGTTTATCACCTTTACTTTCTGGCTGGGCATTTCCTTATTAATAGGATATATGGAAGCCGGTTTTCTATCGAGCTGGGCATTCAGTAATAAATTTATCGGTTGGTTAATATTGATGGGATATTTTTTAGCAGGAGGATGTACCAAAAATCTAACCCATGAAATGCTACTCCGCATGTTTAAAATTTTGTTTCTCAGCAGCTGGCTTGTAGGCATATTTTGTATTTTCAGTTGGGCAACGCTATTGCACAGATACTACCCTGGTTTGGCAATTGGCAGCAACGCTAACCATCGTTTTATAGGATTCCTCCAAAATCCTAATGCTTTTGGACTTTTTAATGTTGTGCTATTGTTATTTTATATTTCAATCAACCATCAAAAATTATTGTTTTCTCGATCGTTAACTCTCGTTGGCTATATAATCAACCTAATTTCTATCATAGGCTCAGGTTCTAGAGGGGCTTTTATAACCGCTATTTTTGGTTTAAGCATACTGACGTTACGTAAAATGATTTCTTTTCGTTCTGCGTTTTTAGTCATCATGACAGGAATAAGTGCTTTACTGGGCTCCATTGGTCTAAGCAACCTATTCTCCTCCAAGCTATACAGTTATATGAACTCTCCCCAGCTTTGGCAATTTTCAGATTCGGGTGTGAGTGAACGAATACACCATATCAAAATTGCATTAGGCTGGTGGCTTGAAAGTCCCTTAATGGGTATCGGACTTGGAAGTTATTTGAACCGTCAAATAGAACAGAATATGATGCCTCTTAGCACAATACATCAAACGCCCCTTTGGTTGTTAACCGAAACGGGTTTGATTGGTCTCATGTTAATATTAGTTTTTGTCTATGCTGCACTAAAAAGTCTTTATCAATCCAGTTTTTTACCCAAAAATAACACCCTTGCGGCAGGTGGACTCGCGATGATCTTGGCATATGCCTTAGCTTCTTTAACATCCGAGATTATGTATCAGCGTTATCTCTGGTTCTTCTTAGGTATGCTATTAGTGCAATCCATCCGAGAGTCGCAAAGCGAGCAAATGGAGGATTTCAGGATCAACGCTAGCCCCAAATTTTAGGTTCCTATTCTATATCTAACCCCATTACTTTAGTTCTGGCCTCCAAAAAGTAAATGTTCACGCGGCGCCAGCCGCGTGAACATTTACGATTTCACAAATCTAGTGACCTGAAGCAGGAGGAAATGAGGGGGATACGAGAGTATCTGCTTATCTATTGATTTGAACCTGTTTTTTCAGAATTATTAATTGATAAACTTGGTGCGAATACGGTATTTTTATAAGCAATAAGTACGTTGTGTATTTTATTAAGCAAGCCCCATAATTTACGTTCTGCATAAATATATTCTTTAGACATAAATGCAATTAACGATTTTTCAGAAGTTTTACGTCGATGCATGCTGATATGATCAAAGAAAGTTTTATCCATAGGCACGAAATTAATTTTTTCTGCTTCACGACCTGCCAGCACACTTAATAATCCTTCATCATGTTGATGATGAGAAAACTCAGGGTAATGAGGTGTTTTTAATAAATTTAATCCCTTTAATAATGCCGGTTGCTCGCATAGATGCAGCCATTGTTCAATAAATGCGCGGCTTTGTATTGAATTGCGTATTACTATTATACCAGCCCAGACATGATGGCTATTACGGCAACTATCATTAAGACAATTCATAGCCGCAAATGCGTCACCACTAGCACAACGCCCAGCGTAACCATAGAGCCGTGGGTCGTAAGCAAATAATACGATATCTTTACCCTGCGTTATCCCCTGATGAATATAATTTGTTAACGGTTTACGGATTAAAGCACCTGAATCTGCGTACATTACAATCGATCCATCTGGCACTTGACGTAAAGTCTTCAAAATCAAATAGGGTTTCCATAGCCAAAAGCCTGCGCCAAATTTTTCATTTAGAATAGGGTTTTGTTGCACAAATTTATGATCAAGGTGTTCACGTCTAAAATTATAAATAAAATCAAACCCACGATTTATAGCAGAAGCGGCAAGAATATTTCTATTTTGAAAAAAAACCTCAGGCCCGTCGGCATATGAGATCAGATAATAGCTATTATTTTTTTGATTGTTTGATAACTTGCTTTCTTCCTGTTGTGACCAGTCCAAGCTATGTAGCATGTGCCACAAAGCCAAACATAGCAAAATTAAAGACGTAAAAATTAAACCCCGAATTATCCTATATAGGGCTTTTCCTTTATTTTTTGGCATTTTTTATTCTGTCTACTAAAAGAGGCATTCAAATCAAAATTTTTGAAACATCCAACAGACCTATGATACCGTATTTTAAACAATAATTCAACAGTTGCTCAAGAATAGCAGCACTTCCCGCCATAAATTTAACCCTGATATAATCAAGGTTGTAAGCCAGCGAAAAAAATACTTTTCGCAGACTTTCACAATTTAGCTGATCAATTAACTTTCACTGGAGGGTTAGAA
>Ga0073905_10001319_pt1 | contig 12551 bp, 13 predicted proteins | sample KloWWTupernatant_FD_65482 | JGI IMG/M metagenome (GOLD analysis project Ga0073905, IMG submission 65482) | Active sludge microbial communities from Klosterneuburg, Austria, studying microevolution and ecology of nitrifiers - Klosterneuburg... | ecosystem: Engineered > WWTP > Aerobic digester >... | reverse complement strand
GAGGTACTCGGCAAAGGTCTCCCAGTTCCAGTCGATGCCCTCCTCGAGCGCCGCGAGCGGCATGCCCTCGACCTTGGCCATCATTCGGCGGGTGTAGTCGCCGTCACCGGGGTTGAGCGGAGCAAGGGTGAATCCGCAGTTGCCCGCGATGATCGTCGTGAAGCCGTGCACGCTCGACGGCGACGCGGTGGGGTCCCACAGCAGCTGGGCGTCGTAGTGGGTGTGCGGATCGACGAAGCCCGGCGCCAGCACCAGGCCGGATCCGTCGATCGTGGTGGCGGCGTCGAGCTCCTGCGAACCGCCGTCGGCGACCACGGCGATGCGGCCGTTCGAGACGGCCACGTCGCCGACGCGTGCCGGAGCTCCCGTGCCGTCGACGATGGTGACGTTGCGGATCACGAGGTCCACTGTGGTTCCCCTTGCTGGTCGGGTCGTGCTGTCTGGTGCGGAGGTGGAGGTCAGGTCGCCGAAGGACGCCGAGCTGGTGAGCCCGGCCTGCGTTTCTGACGGCCTGTCAGATTTCGGTGCCATCGTTGCAGAGCCCCAACGGGACGGCAACGCGACGCACTTGGTGTCGTCGGACGACGACGCGTGTCACAGGTGACGTGCGTCATCTGGTAGAAAACCCCACCGACAGCGGCGAGCCGGAGGCGGGCAACCGTCCTGCGCCGCGCGTCGACTCGGGGTGTGCCGTCCGCCACCGTCGCCATCAGGGGGTACAGAGGATGTTCAGCCGATCGAGCAACGCTCGTCGAACCATCGCCGTCACCGCCGTCGCAGCGCTCGCGCTCGTCGCCGCGGCGTGTGGAGCGTCCGGGGGAGGTGACGACGCGTCCGACTCCGACGGGACGACCACCACTGCGGCCGGATCCGCGTCCAGCACCAAGTGGGGCGACCTCGACTCGCCGTGCGGCGACGGGGACTTCACCGTCGCGCCGGGCGAGGGCTCGGCGACCGACAAGCTGATCCTGGGCGTGCCGAACGACCGGGGTGCCGAGATCCGTCCCGGTCTCAACAAGGAGCTGTGGGACGCGTCGGTCGCGTTCACCGACTGGTGCAACGACCAGGGCGGCATCGGTGGCCTGCAGATCGAGCTGCTGGACATGGACGGCAAGCTGTTCCAGGTCGAGGCCGCCATGGCCTCTGCATGCGACACCGCGTTCGCGATGGTGGGCGGCGCGTTCACCCAGGACAACCTCTCGTTCACCGGCAAGGACGGATCCGACTTCCACCGCTGCGGCCTGATCGACATCCCGGCCTTCGCCGTGTCGGTGCAGAAGTCGATGTCCAACGGGCAGGTCCAGCCGATCCCCAACCCGGCCGACAAGAAGTCCGAGCAGTGGATCATGGACTTCAAGGCGCTCTATCCGGAGGAGTCGGCCGAGAACGTCGTCGTCACCGGTGAGCTGCCGTCGATGGAGGTCGTGCACATGCAGTACGACGCTGCGGTCCAGGCGGTGGGCGGCATCGAGCAGCTCAAGCCGCTGACCTATCCCGTCACCGGCATGGCCGACTGGACGCCGCTCGCCCGTTCGGTGATCGACAGCGGCGCCGGCTCCCTCTACTGGATCGGTGAGCCGGGCAACGCCGGCAACCTGCTGGCGAAGCTCAGGGAGCAGGGCTGGAAGGGCGTCGCCCTCAACGAGGCCAACGTCTACGACGAGGTGTTCTTCTCCCAGGGAGCGGCAGCAGTCGACGGTGCGGTGGTCCGCCTCGCAGTCCACCCGTTCGAAGAGGCCGACAAGTGGCCGGCGATCAAGCAGTACCAGGACAACCTCAAGAAGTACGTGACCGACGGCAAGGAGGCCGCGCTGGGTCTGCAGTCCACCTCCGCCTGGTTGCTGTTCGCGACGGCCGCCAAGGAGTGCGGCGAGGCCAACGACGGCGTCATCAGCCGTGACTGCGTGCTCGAGAAGGCGGCGGCCCAGTCCGACTGGACCGCAGGAGGGACCCACGTGCCCACCGACCCGGGCTCGGGCGAGCCGCCCGAGTGCGGGATGCTGATGGTCGTCAAGGGTGACGGCTTCGAACGCCTCTGGCCGGAGATCGGCGGTGAGGACGACGACCTCGACGGGTTCCACTGCCCCGCCGACAGCATCGCCACGGTCACCGCCGAGTTGCCGGCCGAGGGCGTCGTCGACCCCGATCGGAAGATCTAGCCGGCTCACCGGCCCATCTGCTCCGGCACTCGCCGGAACGCCCTCGCAACTGCCACGACGGCACGGAGCACCGTTGGACAAGTTCCTCACCTTCACGATCGCCGGTCTGTCGACCGCCGCCATCTACGCCATCGCGGCCTCGGGTCTGGTCGTGACCTACACGACGTCGGGCATCTTCAACTTCGCCCACGGCGCGTTCGGCATGCTCGCCGCGTTCGCCTACTGGCAGGTGAACCAGGGTTGGGGCGTTCCGGTGGTGCCGTCGGTCATCCTGGTCGTGTTCGTCATGGCCCCCCTGTTCGGGGCCGCTGTCGAGCGCGGGATCATGCGAGGTATCGAGGGCGCATCCGAAGTGGTGAAGATCGTCGTGACGGTCTCGCTCATGGTGGCGCTGCTCGGCATCGCGAACGTGATCTGGCCGCCCGACGTGGCGCGACCGGTGCCGCCGTTCTTCGCCGGCAAGACGGTGGAGATCGCGGGCGTTGCGGTCCCGTACGCGCGGATCCTCACGATGGCGATCGCTATCGCTGTCGCGATCGGGCTGCGCCTCGTGCTGCGTCGCACGCGCCTCGGGGTGGCGATGCGGGCCATCGTCGACGACCGGTCGCTGCTGCAGCTCAACGGCGGTCGGCCCGGACGAACCGCCATGCTGGCGTGGGCGCTCGGGGCAGGCCTCGCCGCGGTGTCGGGAGTGCTGATCGCGTCGGAGCAGACGCTGAGTGCGATCACCCTCACGCTCTTGGTCATCAACGCCTACGCGGTGGCGGTGGTGGGTCGGCTGCGCTCGCTTCCGGGAGCGTTCCTCGGTGCGGTCGTCCTGGGCCTCGCCGAGTCCTACGCCACCGGCTACATCGATCCATCGATCGCCGTAGGTCCGGTCAGCCTCCAGAACCTCCGGACCGCGATCCCTGCGGTGATGCTGTTCGTGGTGATCCTGATCCAGCCCGAGGCGCGGCTCCGCGCCCACGGCGTGAGCCGCCCTCGCTCGCCGATGCGGGTGCCGTCGCAGTCGACGGCGGTCTGGGGCGGCATCGCGCTGGTGCTGGTCGCGGCCGCGGTCGGGTCGCTGCTGTCAGGGCCGGACCTCAACCTGGTGTCGAAGGGCTTCGGGTTCGCGCTCATCACGCTGTCGCTGGTGCCGCTCACCGGCTACGCAGGTCAGATCTCCCTGGCGCAGATGACCTTCACCGGCATCGGAGCGCTCGCGATGGCCACGTGGGGCGCCACCGGCTCACCGGTGGGCGTCGTGGTCGCCGTGGTGCTCTGCGCCGTGGTCGGTGCCGTGGTGGCGCTGCCTGCGTTGCGCCTCTCCGGCATCTACCTGGCGCTGGCCACCGCAGCGTTCGCGCTGTTCTGCACGGCGATGGTGTTCGGCCAGTCGGAGCTGATGCCGGGCGGTTCGATCCAGGTGCCCGGTCTCTCGATCGGAGGGTTCCAGGTCACCAACGACTTCCGGCAGCTGATCCTGTTCGCCGTGGCGTTCGCGTTGCTCGGCAACCTCCTCGTCCTGCTGCGCCGAAACGCGTGGGGTCGTCGTCTCGCGGCCATGAAGGACTCGCCGGTGGCGTGCGCAACCCTCGGGTTGAACCTCACCTCGACCAAGGTGGCCGTGTTCGCGCTGTCCGCAGCGATCGCCGGGCTCGGGGGCGCGCTCGCAGGGCGCACGTTCATCTCGGACGACTTCAGCCTGACGAACTCGCTCCCCATCACGATGCTCGCCGTCGTCGGCGGCATCGGCTCGGTCGCGGGTGCGTTCTTCGGCGGTCTGCTCCTCGGCGCGATCCCGATCGCATCGACCATCTTCGCCGCCAACGCGATCGGCATCTTCCGGTTCGTCTCGATGCCGGTTCGCGACGTGCTGAGCTTCACCCCCGGCATGATGGGCGTCTCGCTCGGCCGCGAGCCCGACGGCGCCGCACCGCAGATGGCTGCGGGCTACCGGGCGGTGGGGGAGTCGGTGCCGTCGCTCGTCGTCGCCGGGGTGGGCGCAGCCGGCCTGTGGTTCGCCACGCGCGCCGACGTGATCACGAAGTGGTCGTTCTTCGCCTCGATCCTGGTCTTCGTGGTGGCGGTGGTACCGCTGTGCCCCATCCTGTTCGCACCTCCTGCGGCTGACGGGGTTCGACCGCGACGGGCGGCGGCCTCGATCTGGCTGCTCGTAGCGCTGGCGTTCGCGGCGTTCTTCCCGTGGGCCGATCGCATCGGTTCCAACGGATGGCGGATCCTGGCCATCGGGGTGTTCGCGTTCTTGGCCGTGCGCGTGGCGATCGGAGTGCTCGGCGTCGTCCCCGAGGCCATGACCAAGGCGACGGTGCCGTCGCCCGACGAGCTCGGCCTGGACCGACCGCTGAGCCGTGCCGACGCCCTCGACGCCGGCAGGATGCTCGGCCTCGACGAGGCCCACATGCCGGTGGCGGTCGAGATGTTCGAAGCTGCCGCCGCCGGTGTCGCCGACGGGAGCAGGCGGTGAGCGTTCTCGAGGTCCGGGACCTGTCGGTCCGCTTCGGCGGGCACCTCGCGGTCGGCGGCGTCGATCTTGACGTCGACGCCGGTCGCATCTGCGGGCTGATCGGACCCAACGGTGCGGGCAAGACGACGACGTTCAACGCCATCTGCGGTGTGATCACCCCGACATCGGGCACCGTCACGCTCGACGGCCGCAACGTGAGCAGGCTCAGCACCCACAAGCGCGCCCGGGTCGGCATCGGCCGCACGTTCCAACGACTCGAGGTGTTCTCCTCGCTGACCGTCCGCGACAACGTCCGGGTCGGTCTCGAGATCCGCAAGGGCTGGTCACGGGGCCGCACTCCGACGCCCGCGTTCCTGGCTGGTGGTGCCGACATCGCGCCGGCGGACGAGATCGAGCTGATCCTGCAGCGCCTGCACCTCGTCGAGCTCGCGGACCTCCCCGTCGGATCGCTGCCGACCGGTCAGGCGCGACTGGTCGAGCTCGGACGCGCGCTCGCCGCCCGACCACGGGTGCTGCTGCTCGACGAGCCGGCCTCGGGCCTCGACGAGCGGGAGACCGTGGACTTCGGCGAGCTCCTCGTCGACCTGAGCCGTGCCGGACTCGGCATCCTCCTCGTCGAGCACGACATCTCGTTGGTCATGCGGGTCTGCGAGCACCTCTCGGTGCTGGACTTCGGACAGGTGATCGCGACCGGCTCGCCCGAGCAGATCCGTTCCAACGAGGCGGTGCTCGCCGCGTACCTCGGTTCGGCGACCGGCGACGAGGACCTGGTCGACGCCGCCGCCATCGCCGAGGCGTCGGTCGGTCACGACAACGGCAACGGCATCGCCTACGGCGCAGCTCCGACGCCCTGGACCGGGCCCGGCGGCGGAGGACCCACGTGAGCGAACCGCTGCTCGAGCTCCGAGGCGTCCGCGCCGCGTACGGAACGATCGAGGTCCTCCACGGGATCGACCTGGCGGTCGATCCGGGTCAGGTCGTCGCGCTGCTCGGGCCGAACGGCGCGGGCAAGACGACCACCCTCGCCGTCGCCTCCGGTCAGCTGGCACCCACCAGCGGTCAGCTCATGGTGGCCGGCCGCGACGTCACCGGCATCAGCCCGGAGGACCTGGCCCGGCGCGGGCTCACGACCATCCCCGAGGGCAAGGGCATCTTCCCCAACCTGTCGGTGCGGGAGAACCTCGTCATGGCGACCTACGCGGGGGTGTCGCTGTCGCGGGTCGAGGAGGTCGCCTACGCGCAGTTCCCGCGCCTCAAGGAGCGTCGCACGCAGACCGCCGGAACGTTGTCGGGCGGCGAGCAGCAGATGCTGGCGATGGCTCGGGGACTGGCGGTGGACCCGGCGGTGCTGCTGCTCGACGAGCTCTCGATGGGCCTCGCCCCGCTCGTGGTCGAGGAGCTGTATGGCATCGTTGCGCAGATCGCCCGCTCCGGTACGTCGATCCTCGTCGTGGAGCAGTTCGCCCGCACCGTGCTCGGTGTGGCCGATGTGGCGGCGATCATGGTGAACGGCGTGATCCGCCAGGTCGGTCGGCCCGACGAGGTGGAGCGCGAGCTGTCGTCCGCGTACCTCGGCGGATGACGAACGGAACGACAAGGAGCAGCAGGAGAACATGACCATCGACCAATCCACCGTGGATCCCTCGGCCGCCGGGACCGAGTCCGTCCGTGTGGCGCAGTTCCGCGACGAGATCGACTCGCTGAAGCTCAAGGGCGGTTCCGCCGACGGCGAGAAGCGCCTTCTGGCGCTGGGCGTCGCGCTGATGGTGATCGGGATCGCACTCGCCCTCTTCGGCGCGGTCCAGGTCGGCATGATGGGCGACTCGCCGGCAGACCAACGCGCGTACATGGCGCAGGGCTCGTTCCTGGGCATCGCGCTGGTCATCGCCGGCGGCGCGCTGTTCGTGCGCTACTCGCTGGCGCGGTACCTGCGCTTCTGGCTCATCCGGTCCTCCTACGAGCAGCGCGCGAACGCCGATCGGATCGTCGAGGCGATCGACCGGGCCTCGGGCCCCGTCGATGCCCCGTCCCAGCAGGTCATCCCGCCCACCTACTCCGGCACTCCCGGGCCGCACGCCTGAGACGTCCCGCAACTGCTGGCACGCCCCGAAGGGCCTGACGTCGGATTTGCGGCGGGGCCACCTCGCACGTAGATTGCGAAAGGTTTCACAAGCACTTCACCGGAGCGTCCGATGCGTCTGGTCGTCGTCAGAACCGTTGCACCACATGGCCGAGCACCGCATGACACACGAGCCCGATGACGGCTCCCAGACCGAGCTGACGCGTTCGCTCCATCGCAGCGCCGGCAGCTTCGAGCTCGTGTTCGCGCCGGTCATCATGGCGCTCATCGGCCTGTGGCTCGACCGGATGTTCGGCACCACGCCGGCGTTCACCGTCGGCCTCGCGATCTTCGGAGCGCTCGGCGCGGGCGCATCGATGTACTTCTCCTACCACCGCCAGATCGACCAGCTCGCAGAGCAGGGTCGGATCCCGGTGGACCGCCCGGGTGCGCAGTACCACGCCCGCAACCGCTCCGATGCCCGTGACCTGCGTGACGATGGCAGCACCGAGGTTCTGGAGGAGCTCCGGTGAGCGCGCCGCAGGACCCCGTCGCGGAGGGGATGCTCGGGCCCCGTCTGGATGGTCCGTCGCCTGCGATGGCGGTCGCCGTCGACATCGTGAAGCGCAGCATCTGGGTCGTGCCGGTCGCGGTGATCCTGTCGGCCGCGTTCTGGGGTCTCGACGGCGTGTACTCGACGCTCTACGGCCTCGGCATCGTCGTCGTGAACTTCCTGCTCGCCGGCTGGCTGCTCCAGGTGGGCGGCCGCATCGGCGCGGCTGCCATGGGAGCAGCGGCGATGTTCGGGTTCCTGCTCCGATTGGGCCTGATCATGGTCGCGGTGCTGGCGGTCCGGAACCAACCCTGGGTGGAGCTCGTGCCGCTCGGGCTGACGATCATCGTCACCCACCTCGGCCTGCTCTTCTGGGAGCTGCGCCACATCTCGAGCTCGCTTGCCTTCCCGGGGCTCAAGCCCGCGGCGTCACCCAACCCGTACCTGCCGGCAGCGGACGACCTGTCCGGGCCGGCCCCGTCACCGTCCGTCTCGTCACCGTCAGCGCAGTCTCCGACCGCGCCGTAGAAGGAGCCCGACCGAATGCCCGGCCTCGCGCTGCTCAACGCCCCGATCTCCGTGCTCGCCTCCGAAGAGGGCGGCGGAGGGATGCACTTCCCGCCGATCGACCACATCGTCAAGTGGCCGGCGTGGTTCCTCGAGGGCACGCTCCTCGAGTTCAACAAGATCGCCTTCATCTCGCTCATCGCGATGGTCGTGCCGGTGATCCTGTTCCTCATCGCCGGCCGCAACGCCAAGCTCGTGCCGACCGGCCTGCAGAACGTGATGGAGACGTCGATCGACTTCGTCGAGGACCAGGTCGTGTTGCCTGCGATCGGGCCCGAGGGCAGGCGCTACCTGCCGATGCTGATCTCGATGTTCTTCTTCATCTGGATCGGCAACCTGTTCGAGGTCATCCCCACCGCGCACATGCCGGCCAACGCCCGCATGGCCAACCCGCTCGTCCTCGCCGTGGTGGCCTGGGTCATGTTCATCGGCGTCGGGGTCAAGCACAACGGCCTCGGCTACTTCAAGTCCGCGCTCTTCCCGCCCGGGGTGCCCAAGGCGCTCTACATCCTGGTGACGCCGATCGAGCTGCTCTCGACCTTCATCATTCGGCCCTTCTCCCTGGCCGTCCGTCTCTTCGCCAACATGCTCGCCGGTCACATCCTGTTGGTGACCTTCTCCGTGCTCTGCATCACGCTCTGGTCGGCGAGCATCCTCGCCGGTGTCCTGGTGCTGAGCTTCCCCATGCTCGTGGCCTTCACCGGCTTCGAGTTCATGGTCGCCTTCCTGCAGGCCTTCATCTTCAGCCTGCTGACCGCCGTGTACATCGGCGGCGCCCTGCACCCGGCGCACTGATCCGGGCCAGGTCGTTCAGCCAGCCAGTCCAGATCTTCAACCAGCAACCCGGTCGACAGACCATCGCAAACAGGAGAACCCATCCAATGAGCGCACTGCAGCACGCCGCCGGCATCCTCGCCCAGGCGACCGACGGCATCGACGCCGACGGCCTCAAGGCCGCCAACGGCGCATCGTCCGCCGGTTTCGCCTACGGCCTCGCCGCCATCGGCCCCGGCATCGGCATCGGCTACCTCGTCGGCCAGGCCGTCCAGGCGATGGCCCGTCAGCCCGAGTCGGCCGGCCAGGTCCAGACGACCATGTTCCTCGGCATCGCCTTCACCGAGGCCCTCGCCCTCATCGGCTTCGTGGTCTTCATCCTCCTGAAGTTCGTCTGATCCTTCCGGATCACGAACCAGGCGCCGATACGTCCGACCTGAGTCCCGTCCGACCTGAGCAACGAACCGGAGTGACCCGATGCTCGCTCAACTGAGTGTGCTGGCAGCAGAAGAGGCACCGAAGATCAACCCCGTCGTCCCCGACACCATCGGGGAGATCTTCTGGGGCGCCGCGTTCTTCTTCCTGCTGTGGATCCTGATGCGCTACGTGTGCCTGCCCCCGCTGCTGCGGGTCCGGGCGCAGCGTGACGCGCAGGTGCAGGCCGACAACGAGGCCGCCGAGTCCGCTGCGGCGCAGGCCGAGCAGGTGCGCCGCGACTACGACGCCACGCTCGGCGAGGCCCGAGGTGAGGCGTCGCGCGTGCTGGAGGAGGCCCGCTCGGCCGCCGAGGCAGAGCGGAGCCAGCAGGTCGCTGCGGTCGAGACCGAGATCGCCGCCGAGCGCCAGGCGGCGCTGGCCGAGCTCGACGCCGAGCGCTCCGCCGCACTCGGCCAGCTCACCGGCGATGTCGCCGATCTGGCGGTCGCTGCTGCGTCCAAGGTGGTGCAGGCCCCGCTCGACGCGGCAGCGCACCGGGGAACCGTCGACGACTACGTCAGCCGCTCCGGCGGCCAGCGCTGAGGCCGGAAGGACACCGACACATGAACGCACTCGCACTTCTCGCCGCTGAGGGCAGCAACGGCAAGTGGCTGCCCGCCGACTTCAACGAGGTCATCTGGGGGACCCTGTCGTTCCTGATCGTGGCCGGGCTGCTGGTCAAGTTCGGCAAGACGCCCGTGGCCAACGGCCTGAAGGCCCGCTCCCAGAAGGTCGATGACCGCTTGGGTGAGGCCGCCTCTGCACGTGAAGCGGCCGAGGCCGAGCGGGACCGGATCAAGGCAGCGCTCGCCGATTCGGACTCCGAAGCCGCCCGCATCGTGGAAGAGGCCCGCGCAGCCGCCGACCGCCTCGGCGTCGACACCGCGACCCGCACCCAGAGCGAGATCGTGACGCTCCGCGAGCGTGCAGCGATCGACCTCACCGCGACCCGGACCCAGGCGACGGCCGACCTGTCGGGCGAGCTGTCCCGGCTGGCCCTCGGTGCCGCCGAGGAGGTCGTGGCCGGCTCCCTCGACGACGCGGCGCAGCAGCGCCTGATCGACCAGTACATCAACACCGTCGGTTCGCAGAACTGACGCGACGCCGACACCTCTGACGCGAACGACCACGACACCGCCGACATCACCCGGCAACTGGATTCCAACATGAGCGACGCACAGATCTCCGCCTACGCCGACGCCGCCTACAGCATCGCCGCGGCCGAGGGCGCCACCTCGGAGGTGACCGATGAGCTGTTCCGCCTCGGTCGCCTTCTGCAGAGCAACGACGAGCTGCGCGGCACCCTCTCCGACGTCCACCTTCCGGTGGAGCGCCGAGCGCAGATCGTCGAGGACCTCCTCGACGGCAAGGCCACACGCACCACGGTGAGCTTCGCATCGATGCTCGTGTCGGTCGGTCGCATCGGCGACCTGTCGGCGATCTCCGAGGAGCTCGCCAACCGGGCCGCTGCCGCCAACGGACAGACCGTCGCCGAGGTCCGCTCGGCGGTTCCGCTGACCGACGCCCAGATCGCGCAGCTGGCGCAGGCCCTGAGGGCCCGCACCGACATCGACGTCACCGTCCGCAACGTCGTCGACCCGACCGTGATGGGTGGCATCGTCACCCGGATCGGCGACTCGGTCATCGACGGCTCCGTCCGTACCCGTCTGAACCAACTCCGAGAGGCCTTCTGAGATGGCTGAGCTCACGATCAACACCGCCGACATCACCGCGGCGATCAAGAAGAACCTGGAGGGCTTCGCGCCCGACGTGGAGCTGACCCAGGTCGGTCGGGTCATCGAGGTCGGTGACGGCATCGCTCGCGTGAGCGGACTGCCCGACGCTGCGGTCAACGAGCTGCTCGAGTTCGAGTCCGGCCTCCTCGGTCTGGCGCTGAACCTCGACGAGGACTCGATCGGAGCCGTGGTGCTCGGCGAGGTCGACTCCATCGAGGAAGGCCAGACCGTCAAGGCCACCGGCAACATCCTGTCGGTGCCGGTGGGCGACGGCGTGCTCGGCCGCGTGGTCAACACCCTCGGCGAGCCGATCGACGGCAAGGGCCCGCTGTCCAACGTCCAGGATCGTCGCATGGAGATCCAGGCACCGGGCATCATGGGCCGCCAGCCCGTGGGCGAGCCGATGCAGACCGGCATCAAGGCGATCGACTCGCTGATCCCCGTCGGCCGTGGCCAGCGGGAGCTCATCATCGGTGACCGCAAGACCGGCAAGACCACGGTCGCGATCGACACGATCATCAACCAGCGTGGCCTGGGCGTGAAGTGCATCTACGTGGCGATCGGCCTCAAGGCCTCGACCGTCGCCCAGACCGTCGCCACCCTCGCCGAGCTCGGTGCGCTCGAGTACACCGTGGTCGTCGTGGCCCCGGCGTCCGACCCTGCACCGTTCAAGTACCTCGCCCCGTACGCCGGCTGCGCCATGGGGCAGCACTGGATGGAGAACGGCGAGCACGCGCTGGTGGTCTACGACGATCTCTCCAAGCAGGCCGAGGCCTACCGTCAGGTGTCGCTGCTGCTGCGCCGCCCGCCGGGACGCGAGGCCTACCCGGGTGACGTGTTCTACCTGCACTCGCGCCTGCTCGAGCGCGCCGCCAAGCTCTCCGACGAGAACGGCGCCGGTTCGCTGACCGCCCTGCCGATCATCGAGACCAAGGCCGGCGACGTGTCGGCCTACATCCCGACGAACGTGATCTCGATCACCGACGGCCAGATCTTCCTCCAGGACGACCTGTTCAAGTCCGGCATCCGTCCCGCGGTCGACGTCGGCATCTCGGTGTCCCGCGTGGGCTCGGCTGCCCAGATCAAGGCCATGAAGACCGCGGTGGGCACGCTCAAGTCGGACCTGCAGCAGTTCCGCGAGCTCGAGGCCTTCGCTGCGTTCGGTTCCGACCTCGACGCCGTGTCCAAGGCGCAGCTCGAGCGCGGCTATCGCCTGACCGAGCTGCTCAAGCAGGGCATCAACAGCCCGATGTCGGTCGAGGACCAGTGCGTCGTGATCTACGCGGGCACGCGCGGCTACCTCGACGACATCTCCGTCGACGACGTGCGTTCGTTCGAGGACGGCCTGCTCGACTGGTTCCGGACCCGTCACGCCGACGTGCTCGATTCGATCAGGTCGACCGGCAAGATCGTGGACGAGGACGCCTTCGACGCCGCCGTCAAGGCCTACGCCGCCCAGTTCCAGGGCACCACCGCCGCGGGGTCCGCCCCGGCGGCCGAGGCGCAGGGCGATGCCGAGTCGACCATAGCGACCTCCAGTCGTCACCTTCCCGAAGAGGACGTCACCCGCGACGAGGCCGGCGTCACCGACTCGGGCACCCTGCCCGAGGGCGAGCAGACGGTCTGAGGCCTGCGGGTCAGAGGCAGAAGGGACCTAGGGAGCCAGCATGGCCGGTGCACAGGAGCGGATCCTCCGAAGGAAGATCGCCAGCGTCCAGAACACCAAGAAGATCACGCGGGCCATGGAGCTCATCGC
>Ga0073905_10001310_pt1 | contig 12592 bp, 9 predicted proteins | sample KloWWTupernatant_FD_65482 | JGI IMG/M metagenome (GOLD analysis project Ga0073905, IMG submission 65482) | Active sludge microbial communities from Klosterneuburg, Austria, studying microevolution and ecology of nitrifiers - Klosterneuburg... | ecosystem: Engineered > WWTP > Aerobic digester >... | reverse complement strand
AAATGGTTTTTGGCATCGATTTTATGCAGTCAGGTAAAGGGTTTGTTAAAACAGGGTAAAAAATATAGCTGTCGAAAATTGTAAGAATTTTGTGGAATATTTGAAATTTATGAGATTTTGTAAATATCTGAAAGTTGATTACGCTGATTAAAATGATTACGCTGATTCGGATTTTTATTATAAATATTAATATATAAACTTTTATCCTGTTAACCCCGAAGGAGTGATATTATTATAGAACTGAATTAAAACACGCACGAACCCCGAAGGGGTGAATTTATTTAAAACAATTTATTCAAATCAACAAATGCTGATCATTACGAATAATAATGCCACCCCTACGGGATTTGATAATTATTTTACCCGCATTTCTACAAAAATATCACCCCACGGGATTTGATATTTATTATTATAATTTCAGATTAAACTGATTCCATAGATTCGAAAACTTTCAAATTCATCTGTTTAAAAATCATGTTAATCATTCTAATCAGCGTCATCAGCGGTTCAAAAAAACCAGATTTATAATTGGAGTTCACGCAGAGTAATATAATCAGCTGATGTAAGAATTAAATATTAAAATCGACACAGCTGCACTCTGGAAGTATTACTTTTAAACTTTGAATATATACTTGTAAACCAATTCCTGGATTCCTGCTAAGAGCATGCTGGAATAACAATTTGGGAGCATGGTGGAATGATATATAGTGAACACGCTGGAATAACAAAATTTTATTTTTCGGATTGCCTCTAAGGCTGCAAGACTCAAAACTAATAAACATTAAGAATAAACTCATTTAACTTTGAGCCTTTGAGACTTTGAGGCTGGTTTAAAAAATTCTGCGGATGATAATTTTTAAAAAATAAACTTAATCTGTAATCGTTACCTGCATCTCATTCGAATTTCCATTCACCTCAGGATAATACATCAGCATTCCACGGGCAGGGTTTACTGAATATTCGCCCGGGATCTGTGCTCGCATTATATATGAGAACTGATACTCCCCTTTTCCCATATAACTCGCAAAGAAAACTACCCGGTTATCCCTGATCTCTTTATCCGCAAACCACCATCTCCAGCGGTAATGATCATAACCTTGATAATCATTTTCATCTTCGACCTTGTATGCCCAGTCGTCTTTTATTACTTCAGCACCGGCAGGTATAAAATCCTCAAGCATGAAATAATTCAGATCATCATCCTTTGAAGAAACTCTGATCTTTACAAGGAATTCATCTCCCGACTTCAGACTGCCGTCAAAATATTTCTTTCTGTAAGTAATTTTATTTTCAGAATATGCTTCGTATTTCTCAAGTTTAAAATATTCCTTCTCCACTCTGAATCCTTTTTCACTGGATTTATTTCCTGCTGTATTGTCATAATATGAAGTGCCAGATGAGAAATAAACCTTACCTCTGCCTGACTTTTCAATCCTTATTTCATTCTGACCTGTCTTCAAAAATTTATTGTCGATCTGTATGGTTTCACTTTTTGCAAATACATTTTCTCTGCTCATAGATTTTTCATAAACAGAATTATTATTTACAAATACTTTCACATTATAATTTGGGTCAAGTTCATTTGATGTTTTTAAATAATCTACCATTGCATAAATTATCATAGCTGTCTCCTGCGTACTTCTCCATGCATTGCCGCGTCTCTGCAGCATAAGCCATCTTACAACCTTCTCCTTCAGATCTGACTGGTCATTAATATTCACGATCGCTTTCAGCGCCATCGCAGTGGTCTGAACTTTATCATCCTGCCATCTGTAATGAAATTCTTTTCCTTCCCAGTAGGCAGCACTTTCACCTGTGAACTTTACATCCTTTTCAAGACTCACCAGTTCATCTTTTGCCTTACTTTCATTTCCGATAAGCTTCCAGGTCATAGCAACCAGACCTTTTCCATAGTCATTAAGTTCAGAAGATTTTATATCTTCAAGGTTATCTTTTATAAAATCATTATTTTCTTTTCCTGAAACTGCAAGAGCATACAGCATATAAGCTTTCGTAGTCATATCTTTTTCATTGCTGCTGATGTGATTTTTCAAAGCAGATTTACCATTATTGAGAACACCACCCCTTATCTCATAACCGGTCTCTGCTGCGATCGCTAATCCATATACAACATAAGCTGTCATGAACGGATTTGAATTATCATTATGCCACCATCCCCAGCCTCCGTCAGACTGCTGAAAACCGTATAGTCTTTCAAGTCCTTTTGCAACCATCAAAGGCAGATCCTTTTTAGTGGCTTCACTTATCGGTGCATCGATTTCTTTAAATGCTTTTGCGACAATTACTGTCGGAAGGAATCTGCTCATCGTCTGCTCTACACATCCGTATGGATAACCGGCTAGTTCATCAAGTGAAGAAAGAATCACTGAAGCAAGTGATGCATCCACAGTAAACTTCATTCCCGAACTTCTCAGATCAGTTCCGGACGGAATTTCTACAGTCTTCAATTCAGTTTTAAATTCATCCGAAAAATCTGCGATCTCATTTTTTATTACTTCAAGACCTTCTGGCTGCAGCGGAATCTTTACCTCTACTGCATCGGACTCTTCATCTGTAAGTGCTTCAGCATAAAGTACTGACTCGCCTGCAGGTTCATTTATTTTTATATTCCAGTCCAGACGAATTTCAGAATTAGGTGGAATGCTGACAGTCTTAACTTTTTCATCATTCAAGAGTCTTACATTATCAGCTCTGAATGAAACCTTAGTCTGCTTTTCTGTTTTCAGATAATTATGAATAATAGTTGAAATAGTAACTTCGTCATTTTCCTGTAAAAATCTTGGAGTCTCCATTCTGACCAAAAGATCTTTTCTTGTAATGATTGTAGAAACCATCTGCCCTACTTTTGTATCTTCAGTGATCACGCGTGAAGTGATCCTCCACTCTGTCAGATTATCAGGAAAATTAAAATTAACAGTAGCATAACCTTCTGCATCAGTCACTGAATAAGGACTCCAGAATATTGCATCACGAAAATCTGATCTGACATCGGCAGAAACTAACTCTCCTGTATCAAATCCTTTTTTCATTATTTTACCGCTTTGATCCGGAGAAACTTCATTTCTTCCTCCCCTGACATTAATCTCATCTATCACTACTCCACTAGTAGTAGAAGCAATATTATCAACACCTCTTGATCCTGAATCATCAATATACTCTTCTTCATTCATTTCCCTGTTATTATATAATGTAATTGTCTTCACCTGACCTTTGACCAGTATAATTTCCTTGAGTTCATTTTCTTCTTTTTTACTATAGCTGACACCAATAGAATATTTTCCTTCAGGTAGTTTAAATTCAAAGCTGCCGTCAACACCTGTCACTGCTGCATAATAATCCTCATCAATAATTATTGCTGCGTTACTGATTGGTTCATTTTTTTTATTCATTAATCTTCCTTTGACTGTGGCAAGATCTTTATCATCTGTGTTTCGCAGATTAAATTTTTCATAAATGGAAATAAGTCTCGAACTGCCGGAGCTGTTCAGCTCATTGTTAAATGAAGTAGAGACTGATGTATATCGGTTGCCGTAAAAGAATTTTCTTATGTCTTTAGTCTTGTCTTCCTTTATGGCAAAAATACTTTCATCCACTACTGCGATCGAGACTTCAGCATTCCTCACAGGATTGCCATAACTGTCGATTACTTTTACTTTGACTTCTGCTGATTCTTTTGGTTTATAAATAAGCTTTGAAGGATCAATGGTTACGGTCAGAAATTTTTCTTCCGGTATTACCATTATCGGTTTACTTGAATTATAAAACATTCCGTCTTTTACATAACTTATATTAATATCAAAATTCGAGAAATATTTATCTGTCACAGGGATCTCAATTATTTTAGAAGTGCCTGTAAATTTTTCTGTTTTGAAATAAAGTATGTCGTCCGTATTTGAAGTGATCAGTACATTTGCATCAGGATGATTGACCAGTACAAGAGCTTTACATATTTCACCCTGTCTGTAGCTGTCTTTTTCGGGAATGATCTGAACAGTGCCCGACTGATTATAATACCACCACATGTCGCCTTTGCTCACATAAAATCCGGTATTCGCAGTGATCTCATTTGATCTGTCGTCTTTGGATTTAATTTCGATATTGTAATATCCTTCAGAATTTAAATTCTCAATATCAAAAATTACCGACCCCTGTCCGTCCGAAAGTGTCTGACCAGAAACAGATTTAATATAATCTTTTGTATCTTTCCCGTCCTTTGTCCAGGTAGTTCTGTAGATCGTTGCTTCGAAATTTGTCTTTACAGGATTGCTCGAAAAGTCTTCTGCAAACACGGTCAGCTTTACATTATCATTTGGCTTGTACATATATTTATCCGTCTTTGCTGATAATGTAAATCCTCCTCTTGTCACAAAGACAGTAGATGTTCCTGATATTTCCCTTCGCGATTTATCAGTTACCTTTGCCTGAATTATATATCTGTAATCCGAATCATAATTATAAGGTCTGTACCAGTCGTAATAATTATTCTCACTTTTGAATTCTTCCTCAATAAAATAATTTATCTGAAACCTGCCTTCACTATCGAGCTTTCCATTACCTGTGTATAAAAATTCAGCACCGCTAAATTTTTGATTGTCATCTGCATTTTCATAATAATCTTCATACCACCATGAATACTCCGAGAATGTCCACCATGGTCTGTAATATCTTACTTTATAAATATTGTATTCGATCTCTGCATCTGCGACATTACTTCCGAAATAATATTTCGCATCGACTTCCGCAGTCAGATTATCTTTATTGAAATACTGGCTTTTGTCAGGAGTGACAGTAACTTTAAATTCAGGTTTCTTATACTGCTCCACTTCAAAGCTCGATGAGTAAGAATTATTTTCATCAATGTTTGCATAAATAGTATATGTACCGAGGGCTGCTTCTTCAGCTAATTTCAAAGTTCCGTTAAAACTTCCCATTTCATTCGTGTTCAGAACTTCTTTATACACTTCAGCATTTTTTGAATCTTTGATAATAACTGTAAGCTCTTTATTTACTAAAGGCTTTAAAGTATTGAATTCATTTTGTCTGATGATTCCTTTGAAATTCACATCAAGACCCGTTCTGTATACAGGTTGCTCTGTATAGATGTAAGTGAAATATTTATTCCCTGCATATCCAAAATACAAATATGGATCTGAAATCAGAATATCATCTCCGTAACTTCCAATAATTATCGGCTGACTATTCTCATCAGCATCTGTTTTTACATCAGGATTCACAGTCTGAAAAAATATACCGTCAGTAGTTTTCCCTTGCCCGATCTTTTTTGTACCAATATAAAAATTCAGTTCAGCATCATTTACAGGCGTACCACTTCTTCTCTGAACAGCATATCCCAGCATAGAATTATTACCAGCCTTTGAAACCAATCCAAGCTCAGAAATTACAAATCCGCAGTAAGCTACTTTTTTTTCAGAAGTTACTTTTATCAGATATGCACCTTTATCATTTATATTTATAGGGACTACTTCATTAAGATAGCTGTACCCGTTTTCATAATTGGATAATAATTTCTTTTTGAATGAATAAATACTTTTTGTGAAATAAAGTAAATTTTTATTATCCTGACCAAGTACATCAGTATTATATCTGGAAGTTTGCGCAGAATAGAACTGCTCTATATCTGTAATTTTTAAAACTTCAATTTCATATGTGATAGTCTTTTTATCATTATCCTCAGAATTTCCATAGGAATTCAATGCCATATCAATTTTATCACCCGGCGAATAGATGTTTTTTGTGCTGATGTTAAAATTAGAATTATCTCTTTGAGCATAACTTTGTACGGATAATACTGAAAAAGAAAAAATTAAACCAATGATTAAATGCATAGAAATGGGAGTTTTCATGACTGTAAAGTTTTAATTAGGGGAAATAAATATTTTTAAATTTTAAAAGTAATATTTAATAATTAGATTGATGCTATAGAAAAGTTACAGGTCTTATATTAAATAATCCTTTGAAAGTTCCCTGAAATTTTTTTTATAAAAATTTATATGGCAAAAATAGTTTTAGACAATATTGTAAACGAACCCTTTTTTGGATTTGATAAAAAAGCTCTTCAGTTTCTCAAAGCCCTTAAAGTCAGCAAAAACAACAATAAGGATTGGTTTGATAAGAACAGGGATACATATGAAAATTTCATAAAAGCTCCGATGAAAGATCTCATCGACGTACTGGCTGTAGAAATAAAAAAGATCGATCCGAATATTGTCGTAAATTATAAATCCATTTTCAGAATAAACCGTGATATAAGATTTTCAAAAAATAAGACTCCATACAAAACTCATTACTCTGCAGCATTTGCTTTTGGCAAAGTAAAATCTTCTGAAATTCCACAGTTTTATTTTCACTTTAGTCCTGATGAATATGTATTTGCTGCCGGTCAGTACAGCATGGATACTGTAATGCTGAAAAAAATAAGAGCTTATATCTTTAATAATTTCAGTGAATATAAAAAAATCACAGGCAATAAAACATTTACAAAAACTTTTGGAGAAGTGAAAGGAGAGACTCTTACAAATCTACCTAAAGAATTTGATAAAGAGATCATAAATTCTATTGATAAAAAAGATAAACTATTGGAGAATATTTTGAAGATGAAACAGTTTTATGTTTTCAGCAATGACAATCCTGATGTGATATTGGATGAAAAAATAGTTGATAAAATTATTAACGATATCAAGATCACATATGACTTTACGAAATTTCTTCACAAAGCAACTATTTAATTTCAATTTAAATATTTTCCGGCAGAGTCACGTGCTCTTCGGACTCTGCGGTTTATAAGATACCGAATTAAATTTTTAATATTAATTATTCTTTAATAATTTTTTATGAATACTTTTAAAGTAAACGGAATTAGTGTCACAGACTACGAAGGTACAGGAGAGCCGCTGATCTTTATTCATGCTTATCCGCTGTGTAACAGAATGTGGGATGAGCAGGTTAATTTTTTCAAAGATAAATACAGAGTGATCACTTATGACATCAGAGGCCTTGGTTACAGTAATGAAATTGATTCATATTTATTTACAATGGAAGATCTTGCAGATGATCTTGAGGATATTCTGGATCATTTGAAACTGGATAAAGTTCATGCATGCGGATTATCTGTCGGCGGATATATTTTGCTGAGAGCAGCAGACAGAATGCCTGAAAGATTTTTATCTTTGATTCTTGCAGATACAAAAGCTGATTCAGATGATTACGACGGACTTCTGGGAAGATCGGCAGCAATTAAAAAGATCAGGTCAGGAGGGAAAGAAGAGTTTATAAATGCAATGCTGCCAAAGCTCATCAGTGAGAAGAATATTGAGAACACTGAACTTACAGGGAAGTTAAAAGAAATGATGGGATGGATGGATGCTGACGGAATGTGTGCTGTAATGATTGCTATTGCAACAAGAACAAATTTATCTTACAAAATAAAAGAGTTCGAAATTCCGTCACTTGTTATAGTAGGAAAAGACGATGTACTAACGCCGGTGATAAAATCATTTTATTTGAAAGAGGGAATGAAAAATTCGACTTACCATCTTATCTTTGACGCAGGTCATATAAGTAATATGGAAAAGCCGGAAGAATTCAATCTTGCTGTAAATAATTTTCTTGATTCATCAGGTAGTTAAATTTTAATAGATACTTATTATTATTTTTGGTGCATTATGACTTACATTGAAAATAATTTAGAAAATATTTTTTAACAGATTCATTCTTTCCCGAATGCTTCAAAAATTGTCATTCCCTCTAAGGCGGGAATCTGAATTAAGTAGAAGCTATAAGGATGTTTGGTATTTATTTAATATCGAATTAGAAAAAAGGATTTTTTTGGTTAAGTTTAGATTAAATGTCTGATTTTAGTTTGATATTCCATCATTCGCGGGAAAGACTAGTTTTTGTGGGTGTTGTATTGCTATTTGAATTATATCTTCGCTGTTCATCTTTTTTGCAATGTTAATATTTTTTAATACAACTTTCGAATATAAATCATTCAGAACCATTTTATTTAGTAACAATGCTATCATTTGAAACCGTTTTCATGCGAATAATTTTTTTGAAAAATAAACAGTAATGAAATTTAAATACATATTAGAGTATGATGGAACTAATTATTCGGGCTGGCAGGTACAGAAAAATGCAAAAACTGTACAAGGAGTTCTGATAAGATGTGCAAAGGCGATGCTTGACGAGACAAAAGGAAAGAGTGAGTTTATAGATTTCCAGGGATCCGGAAGGACAGATAAGGGAGTTCATGCAAAAGCACAGGTTGGACATCTCGAGTGTGAGACAATGCTTGCACCGCATATTCAAAAAATGAAAATGAATGATGCTCTTCCTTCTGATATAAATGTTTTGAAAATTGACAGAGTACCGAATAATTTTCATGCCCGGCATTCAGCAATATCCAGACAATATGTATATGTGATTTCCAAAAGAAGATCTGCATTTGAAAAAAAATATGTATGGTGGGTAAAGGATGAACTGGATGTTGATAAGATGAAAAAGTTATCTGAATTATTAGTTGGATTCAAAGACTTCAGATCATTTTCAGAGCCTGATCCAAATAATAAATCCACAACGGTAAATTTAGAATCTCTGACCATTGAAGATACTGATGATAAAATATTTATCCGTATAAAGGCCTCTCATTTTTTATGGAAGATGGTACGAAGAATTGTCGGGACACTTACTGAAGGTGGCAGAGGAAATTTAGGAACAAAGGAAATTAAAAAATATCTTAACACTTATTCAAAAGAGACAGCAGCTTTTACAGCTCCCCCATCGGGACTTTTTCTTGAAGAGATTTTTTATTGATTTGAAAAATTTTATATAATGATCTGATATGGATAAAAGCGTAATGATAACCGGTGCTACGGGATTGATAGGCAGGAATGTAGTAGAAGAACTTTGTTCGAAAGGATCCTTTGTTAAAATTCTTACAACAAATAAAGACAAAGCCAGAAAACTATTTAAAAAGCATTTCACAATCCAGATTTTTGAATGGGAGAAATATGATGACCCCTTCTCACTTTCTAATATTATAAATGAATCAGACTGTATAATTAATCTCTCCGGAGAAAATCTTTCTGCAAAGAGATGGGATAAAAAATTCAAACAAAAAATTTACAACAGCAGAATAAATACAACATCACTTATTTCCGATGCAGTCAGAATCTCTAAGAATAAACCTGAATGTTTTATCAACGCTTCAGGAATTGGAATATACGGATTCAGAGGTGAGGAGATACTGACTGAAGACGATAATACTGGTAAAGATTTTCTCGCTAAGCTTTGTGTGGACTGGGAAGCAGAAGCTATTAAATCAGTGCAGCAGGGAGTCAGAGTAGTTACTCTAAGATCAGGTATTGTTTTAGATAAGAATGAAGGTGCACTGAAAGAATTTATTAAGCCATTCAAATATTATGCGGGTGGATATCTTGGTTCAGGTAAGCAATGGATCTCATGGATTCATATTAAAGATATTACATCGATGATCTTATTTGCTGTCAACAATTATAAAGTCGCAGGTGCATTAAATGTATGTTCACCAGAGCCGGTTACCAATAAAAAATTCAATGAAGTATTGGGACAACAGCTTGGAAAACCTTCATTCCTTCGGGTACCTTCTTTTGCTTTGAAGTTGGTAGTAGGTGAATTTGCCGAAAACATTCTTCATGGACAGAAAGCTTTTCCTAAGAAAGCATTTGAATCCGGATTTGTTTTTGAATATCCGTATCTTAAAGATGCCCTGCAAAACTTACTTGGTGAATAGTGAATTATCAAAGAGAATATATTTTAAATGAATTTCAAAGACTTGTATTCACTGAGTTTGGAGAACATATTGAGCGGATAGAAAAGCTGCATGCCGACGCATCTGAAAGAAATATATTCAGGATAGTAACTTCTGAAAGGACTCTGATAGGAATCAACAATATTTATACTGACGAAAATACTGCATTTATAAAATTCTCTGATTCATTTAAAAAAGCCGGATTAAAAGTACCGGAAGTATTTGGTGTATCTCATGACAGTCAGATCTATATAGAAGAAGATCTTGGTGATATGACATTATACAAATATTCTCAGACAGCTCCGCACGGGAATACTTCAGATCTTTTTAAAAAAGCTCTATGCGACTTACAGGATTTTCAGATAAAGGGAATAGATTGTATTGATTTTAGTTATTGTTATCAGTCAAAAGAATTTTCAGAGGAAACAATTTATTCTGATTTTGATAAATTTGAAGATTATTATCTGAGAAAAATAAAAAATACAGAAATTGATGAAGAGCTTTTTAATTATGTAAAGGGATTTTTATCAGAGTTAAACAGCAATTCAGATAAAGAATATTTTCTTTACAGAGATTTTCAGACAAGAAATATAATGGTAAAAGAGAATGAGCTTTATTATATAGATTATCAGTCTGGAAGAAAAGGTCCGCCGCATTATGATGCGGCTTCATTTCTTTATTCAGGCAGTATAAATATTACTGAAGAAGAAAGAAATTTTTTTCTGAGACACTATATAGATTCATTTAGCAATAAAATTAATTTAGATAAGGAAAAATTCAAATATGAATTTTATTTTTTTGCTTTGATGAGATTGATTCAAATATTAGGGAGTTACGGATATACTTATGAAAAGAAAAAAGATGAAATGATGTTAAAGAAAATTCCGAAAGCGATTGAAAATATCAGAGGTTTGAAAAATTATATCACAGAACCGTTGTTGCTGAAATTCATTGAAAGAATTTCAGCATAATATAGTTTGGTTATTCATATCTTAAAGCGTCGATTGGATTTAGTTTAGCTGCTTTGTAAGCAGGATAAACACCGAAACCAATTCCAACTGCAGAACAAACTAATAATCCGATCACAACCCAGTCATAAGGAATTACTACCGGACTGTTCAGATAAATACCGAGCAAATTACCTGTTAACACTCCAAGGAAAATTCCGATAATGCCTCCAAGTTCACAAAGTATTACTGCTTCTACAAGAAACTGAATAAGTATGCTTTTACTTTTTGCACCGATAGCTTTTCTGATTCCGATCTCTTTTGTTCTTTCAGTTACAGATACCAGCATGATATTCATAATTCCGATACCTGCCGCGAGTAATGCAATGAAAGAAATAAATCCCGCGCCGTATTTGAAATATTTTGTAAAATTATTAACCTGACCTATCAGAGATTCATTTGAAAATATTTCAAAACTATCCGGCTCACCCGGTTTATCACCTCTTATTGATCTGAGAACAGTAACTATGTTTTCAATAGACTCATTAAATAATTCTTTACTTGGTGCTTGAATGGCAATATTCATTGACCTGTTATTTTTTCCATATGCCTGCTGCATAGATGTGATTGGCAGCAGCACAAAATTATCATTACTTTCTCCAAAACCTTCACCTTCTTTTTTAAAAACACCAACTACTTTATACTGGCTGTTATCGATTATAATATCCTTGCCTATCGGATCGACATTCGGAAAAAGCTTATCAACTACATCTGTTCCTATAGCAGCAATTTTTGCATTTCTATCAAGATCGGTCTGTGTAAAAAATCTTCCGTATTGTATTGTTTTATTATTACATTCCAGATAATCCGGTACGACTCCTCCTATATAAAAATTTGGATTTGTCTGATCTTTATTCGTCTTAATTGATTTTTGATATACATAATCTTCTATAGAAATAAATTTATACAGAGTTGCTTTTTCCTGAAGTCTCAGTCCTTCATCATATGTAATATCCTTTCTATTTCTGAATTTTTTATTGGATCTTGCATCGCCAAACTGCATGGCGGGAAATTTCTGTACCTGATAAGTATTACTTCCCAGTGAATTCAGTCCACTTTCAATGCCTGCCTGAAGTGCATTGAGTAAAGTCATGATCGCAATTATAGAAAAAACACCAATGACTATACCTGACAATGTAAGCATTGCTCTTATCTTATTATTTTTAAGAGTATTAAGAGCGATCCGTATTAATTCTATAATCTGCATAATTTTATTTATTCATATCTTAATGAATCTACTGCATTCATTTTGGCAGCATTGTATGCAGGGAAAAATCCTGCGAGTACTCCAAAAATAACCGATACTACTAATCCAAGTATTATTACCCAAAGAGGCATTGCCGTGGGTAGTACATATGCATCTATAATAAGACTGATCGGTACAGATATCATTAGCCCTATCAATCCTCCGAGCAGACAAATAGTGACCGATTCTATTAAAAACTGAAGGAGAATGGTTCTCTTTTTTGCACCGATAGCTTTTCTGATTCCAATCTCTTTAGTCCGCTCTTTTACTGAAACGAACATAATGTTTGCGATACCGACTGAACCAACTATCAGTGATAAAGACGTGATGAGTGATCCGATAATTTTAATAAGAGAAGTTAGACTTTCATAAGTTGATTTAAAAGCTTCCTGCTGATTGACTCCAAAATCATCTCTCTCACCATAAGATACCTTCCGGGCTTTACGCATTATGGATATCACTTCTTCCTTTGTTTCATCCAGATCATTTATGTCGCCTGCTTTGATATTT
>Ga0073905_10001302_pt1 | contig 12648 bp, 7 predicted proteins | sample KloWWTupernatant_FD_65482 | JGI IMG/M metagenome (GOLD analysis project Ga0073905, IMG submission 65482) | Active sludge microbial communities from Klosterneuburg, Austria, studying microevolution and ecology of nitrifiers - Klosterneuburg... | ecosystem: Engineered > WWTP > Aerobic digester >... | reverse complement strand
GTCCTCGCCGGCGTCTTCGGCATGAGCGCCGCCATCACCGGGACGCTTCTCTTCCCCGAAATCGTCGAGTACAAGTGGATCGTCGTCGCGCTCATCGTCGGCACGTTCATCGGCATACCGCTGTCGCGCGTGCCGCTCACCGCGGTGCCGCAGCGGACGGCGCTCGCACTGGCGTTCGGCGGCACCGCCGTCGGCCTCGTCGGCACCGCCAAGTACATGCTCTGGCTCCACGATCCGGCCGAGCTCACGACCTTCCGCACGGTGGCGATCTCGATCGAGGTGCTGCTCGGCTTCCTGACGCTCACCGGCGCCCTCATGGCGGCGGGCAAGCTCCAGGAGGTCATCCCGACCCGGCCGGTGACCTATCGCAACCAGAACCTCGTCACCTTCCTGCTGCTCGGCATCGCCCTCTTCTGCGCCGTCATGCTGGTGCGCGACCCCACGCAGTGGCAGTACTTCGCGGTGCTCGCGGGACTGGCGCTGGTCTTCGGCGTCCTGCTCATCCTGCCCATCGGCGGCGCCGACATGCCGACGGTGATCGCGCTCCTCAACAGCTACGCTGGCCTCGCCGCCGTAGCGATGGGCTTCGTGCTGGGGAACAAGCTCCTGATCACTGCCGGCGCTCTCGACGGCTCGTCCGGATTCATCCTCGCGGTCATCATGTGCAAAGCGATGAACCGCTCGTTCACCAACGTCCTGTTCGGCGCGTTCGGACAGGTCCAGCCGGCTTCTGCCGCTGGTGAGCAGGGCATCTACAAGGGCGCCACCACCGAAGATGCGGCGCTGATCCTCGAGAACGCCAGCAAAGTGGTGATCGTGCCCGGCTATGGCATGGCGGTTTCGCAGGCGCAGCACCGGGTCAAGGATCTCTACGACGTGCTGACGGCGAAGGGGATCGACGTCAAGTTCGCCGTCCACCCGGTCGCCGGGCGCATGCCGGGGCACATGAACGTCCTGCTCGCCGAGGCGAATCTCCCGTACGACTGCCTCGCCGAGATGGAGGACGTGAATCCGGACATGCCGCAGGTCGATGTCGTGCTGGTGATCGGCGCCAACGACGTCGTCAATCCGGCGGCGCGGACCGACGAAAAGAGCCCGATCTACGGCATGCCGATCATCGACGCCGACAAGGCGCGCACCTGCCTCGCGATCAAGCGCTCGAAGAACCCGGGCTTCGCCGGCATCGACAACCAGTTGTACTTCATGGACAACACCCTGATGGTCTTCGGCGACGCCAAACAGGTCGTGCAGGGAATCCTCTCCTCGCTCAAGGGCGAAGAGGGCGGGCACTGACCCCGCCCTGAGCTGATAGCTTGACGGCATGCCGACCGGGACGGAAGAGGACTCAGCAGCCGTATTCCTCATTCGCCTCGGTCGCGCCCTGCACGAAGCCGGCTTCGCCGCGCCGCAGCTCGAAGCGGCGCTCGCCAGCGTCGCCGGGCGGCTGGGCGTAGCGGCGCAGTTCTTCTCCACCCCGACTTCGCTCTTCATCTCCTTCGGTGAAGGGGTCGCCCAACGCACCCATCTCGAAAGGGTGAATCCGGCCGGCATCGACCTCGGCCGCCTCGCCGACCTCGAGGCGCTGCTCGAGCGCGTGCGCGACGGCCGCACCGACCCTGCGGCGGCGAGCGCGGAGATCGCCGAGATCGCGGCCCGGCCCCGCCGGTACAGCCGCAAGCTCACTTACTTCTGTTGGGGCCTCGCTTCGGCGACCAGCGCCGTCTTTCTCGGCGGTTCGCTGCGCGAGGTTGCAGTCGCCGGCTTCGTCGGCCTGGTGACCGGACTCGCCGCCTTCCTCGCCGAACGGCGGCCGGCCGCGGAACGGCTCTTCGTGCCGTTCGCCGCCGCCTTCGCTGCTTTCACTGCCGCGATGGTGGCTGCTGCCGCACCGCCGCTCTCGGTCTACATCGCCACCGTCGCCGGCCTGATCGTCTTGCTCCCGGGCTACACCCTGACGATCGCGCTGTCGGAGCTCGCTGCGGAGCACCTCTCCTCCGGCACGGCGCGCTTCGCCGGCGCGCTGGTGACCTTTCTCATGATCGGCCTCGGCGTCGCCATCGGCGGCCGCCTGGCCGTCGCGACGCTGGGCGCCCTCGTCGCCGGCGCCAGCGCACCCTCCGACGGCGCGTTGGCTGCGACCATCGCGCTCGGACCGCCGGTCTGGCTGCAGCTCGCGGCTCTCGTCCTCGCGCCGCTCGCGCTCTCGGTGCTGCTGCGCGCGCCGCGCACCGAGATTCCGTGGATCGTTGCCGTCGGCACGGTCGGGTATTTCGCCGGACGGCTGGGCGCCGAGATGCTCGAACCCGAGGTCGGCATGTTCGTCGGCGCGCTCGCCGTCGGCCTGGCGAGCGGCCTCTATCAGCGCCTCCGGCGACTGCCGAGCTCCATTCCGCTGGTGCCCGGCATCCTGATGCTGGTCCCGGGCTCGATCGGCTACCGCAGCCTGACGGCGCTCCTCGCCGAAGAGGTCGTGCCGGGCATCCAGACCGCCTTCCGCATGCTGCTCGTCGCCGCATCGCTGGTCGCCGGACTGCTCATCTCGTCGGCGCTCACCGTCGAGCGCCGGGATCGCAGCGGCCGCGGCCCTGCCGCCGGAGCTCCGGGGAGAGCGGCCTGATGCCACCCACCGAGATCGGCAAGTACAAGGTCCTGCGCGAGCTCGGGCGGGGGGCGATGGGGGCGGTCTACCTCGGCGAGGACCCGTTCATCGGCCGGCGTGTGGCGATCAAGGTGATGCGCCCGCAGGTCGAAGAGGGCGCGGAGCGCTTCCTCCAGGAGGCGCGCACCGTCGGCTCCCTTTCGCACCCCAACATCGTCCTGCTGCACGACTTCGGTTTTGCCGGCGAACTGCCCTACCTGGTGATGGAGCATGTCGACGGGACGATCCTCGACAAGTGGCTGGCCGAGCCGCGCGACGCAAGAGAGCGTCTGCGCGTGCTAGCCGGTCTCTGCCGCGCGGTCGCCTATGCGCACTCGCGCGGCGTCCTGCATCGCGACCTCAAGCCGTCGAACGTGCTGGTGCGCTCGGACGGCGAAGCGAAGCTCCTCGACTTCGGCATCGCGCTGGTCGAGAACACCCGGATGACCGCGACTGGAGTCGTCCTCGGCACGCCCGAGTATCTCGCTCCGGAGCTCCTCGGCAGCGGCAGGTTCTCGCCGCGCTCCGACATGTACGCGCTCGGTCTCGTCGCTTACGAGCTCTTCGGCGGCCGCAACCCGTTCGCCGCCGACACCGTGGCCGCCTGTCTGCGGCGGGTGCTCGAGGTCGAGCCCGTGCCGCTCGCGGCAGATTCCTCAGCGCCGGCGGAGGTCGCCGCCGAGGTCATGCGCTGCCTGGCGAAGGATCCGCTGCGCCGCCCCGAGAGCCCCGAACACCTCCTCGCGGCGACCGAGAGGGCGCTCGCCGCCGGCCTCGCACCGGCGCCCGCAGGGCGGATGGCCAGCGCGCCGACGACGAGGATGGAGAGCGGCGCGAGCCGCCGCAGCCCGGCACGGTGGATGCGGCCGCTCGGATGGGTCGCCGCCGCTGCGGTCGTCGCTGTCGGCCTGGCCACCGCCTATCGTTTCTTCGCGCCGACCGGTTCGCCCGCAAAGGAAGAGGCTGCACAGAGCAGGCCCTCGGTGGAGGGCGAATCTCCGGCGGTGCCCCCGGAGCCCGCGGCGGCAGCCGCGCAGGCACCAGCGAGCGCTTCCGCTGCCGCCCCGTCCGAGTTGCAACCCGCGACGCCGGCGGCAAAGCCGCGGATCGCGCCTCTTACGCCCGCCGACCGCCGTCCGGCGGGGCCGGCGGGGCCGGCGGGTCCGGCGACCGAACCCTCGCCGGGCACAGTCGCCCGCGCAGAGATCGCAGCAGGGGAACCGGCGGCGGAGCCCGCGCCGCCACCGGCGTCCACCGTCGCCGAGGCTCCCCCACCGCAGACAGCGTCGCCGAGCGCGGCCGCTGCCGCGACTCCGGCGCCGCAAGCAGACTCGGTACCGGCGCTAGCGCCGCCAGCGCCCGCGCCGCCGCGGCTGACATCGCTCGCCCCCTCGACGCTGCGGCGCGGCGCGGGAGTCACGGTGCGTCTGCGCGGCGAGACGATCCCCGACGGCTGGAATGTGCAGTTGCGACGCGGCGGCAAGGTCACCAATCAGGTGCGCGTCTTGCGCTCGAAGCGAACTGGACCGGGCGGGCTGGAGATCTCGCTGCTGCCCGACGACGACGCTCCGATCGGCACCTACACTCTCGTCCTCGTCGACGCCGCGGGCGCGAGTACGAACGCTCTGTCTTTCGAGGTCGACCTATGAAAATGCCTGCCTGCTTCGCCCTGCTGAGCTTGTTGGCGGCTCCTGTCCTGCTCGCCTCCCCGCCGGCAAGCGATCCGGTGAAGGCCGCACTCGAGGTGCAGGTGCAGGAACTGCGACGCGACCTGGCGAAACTGGCGGAGGAGATCGCGGCGCTCAAGGCCGCCGCGACGCCCGGTCTCGAAGCGCGGGTCGCGGCGGCCGAGGCGGCGCTGGCGACATTCGGCGCGGCGCTTGCCGGCGTCGAGACCCGGCTGAGCGACCTCTCCGAGAGCCAGTCGGCGACCGCCGAGACCGTCGAGTCGCTCGAAAGCGCGGCAACGCGGGCGATCCACCTGACCACCTACGGCACTTTTGCCATCGAAGACACCTCGCGCAGCAACTCGACGTTCGACGCTGAGTCGCTCGAGCTCGTCCTCTCCGCGCAGCCGCATCCGCGGTTGGGGCTCTTCGCCGAGCTCGAGTTCGAACGCGCCGCCGCCGTCGGCGGCGAGCGCGGCGGCGAGATCCTGCTCGAACAAGCCTGGGCGAGCTTTCGTTTCACCGACTGGATGAGCCTGCGAGCCGGGGCTCTGCTGGTGCCGTTCGGCAACGTCAACGTCGACCACTACGCCCCGAGCCGCGACGTGATCTCGAAGCCCCTCGTCGCCTACATCGTCGCGCCGGGGGACTGGACCGACAACGGGCTCGGCCTCGCGGGCACCGTGTTGCTCGGCGGCGAGTGGGTGTTGCGCTACGACACCGCGGTGGTGGCGGGACTGGACGACAACATCACCGCCCTCGGCACGCGCGCCGCGCGGCAGCCCTTCGGCGCCGACAACAACAACAACAAGGCGCTCGTCGGGCGGCTCGGGTGGAAGTACGGCGGGGCCTTCGAGCTCGGCATGAGCGGCTACGACGGCGCCTACGACGACGCGGGGCAACTTTCTCTCTCGGGCTGGGCGGTGGACGCATTGGCGGTTCTCGGTCCGCTGCGCGTCACCGGCGAGTTCGACCGTCTCGCGGCGAGCCAGGCGATCGGGCCCGACGCTCAGTTCGATGGCTGGTACGTCCGGGCGACCGTCGACTTCGCAACCCGTTGGCTGCGCAGCGGCCGGCACGGCGAGCTCTTCCCCGAAGCGCGGCTGTCGCTGGTCGGCCAGACCGAAGAGGTCGATCTCGCCGGGCCGCTTTCGGGAAGCTGGGAAGAAAACAGCGAGAAGCGCCTGACCCTCGGGCTCAACTACCGACCCTCGCCCTCCTGGGTCCTGAAGATCAACCGCGAATGGCGCCGCGCCCCGCAACGGGCGCTGGTCTTCGGCGACGAAGAGGCCTGGCTCGCCTCGCTCGGCTTCGTCTTCTGAGCCGCGATCCGGCGCCGCGCCTCAGGATCCCGGCGCCGCGGGAGCGACGGGCGGCGCCGCCTGCGGATGGCGATACAGGCCATCGAAAGCGGTCGTCCAGCTCTTCCCTCCGTCGGTCGAGATCTCCCAGAGTTGGCGCACCGTACCGTCGGCGTTGGGCGTCCAGGTGATGCGGCTCGTCTGCTCGCCGCCCTGCGGACCGGGCTGCTTGCCCTCGAGCACCATGCTGGCGCCGCGCATGCCGCCCTCGAGCGCCAGCAGGCCACCCTGGTTGTCGACCCAGGTCTGATGCCAGACCTTGCGCGGCGCGTCGTACATGTTGAAGCTCGAGCCCTCGTACTGGCCACCCCCGGCCCAATACTCCTCGCGGATGCCGCAGGCACCGAAGAGCCTGGTAATGCGACTCTTGTTCGTCGGCTTTCCCGGCACCTCCACCTGCCAGTCGCCGAGCCAGAAGTCGAACTGACGATGTTCGGGCGCGCTGCAGGGCGCAGGCGGCTTCCCGCCCGGCTGCGTCTGGGCCGCGGCGGCGCTGGCCAGCGCCAGGGAGACGATGAGCGCGGCGTGCAGGGTGACGGCGAATCGCTTCATGGCCTGCCTCCTCGACCCGGTCGGAAACACGGAGGTCGATTCGAAGAGCTACGGCTGGCAAGCGCAGAAGTTCAGCGCGGGAGGATCGAATGTCGGGCGAAGGGTGGGCGGAAGATCACTCGACCTCGACCAGCGGGTCGCCGCCTTCGACCGCCTCGCCGGCCGTGACGAAGACGCGGCTTACCGTGCCGGCGCGCTCGGCCTGGATCTCGTTCTGCATCTTCATCGCCTCGAGCACGATCATCGGCTGCCCGGCTTCGACGCGATCGCCGGGCTGCACCCGGACTTCGACGACGCGGCCCGGCATATAGGCCTTGACGACCTTCTTGCCCTGCTTGCCGGCCTCGCCGCGGGCGCTCTCGGCGAGGTGGGTCAGGGGATCGACCAGCTCGACGGCGAACGACCGGCCGCGCCAGTCGACGGAGTAGTTGCCGTCGCCCAGGCGAACGACGGCGACCTCGTGGCTCTGGCCTTCGACGAGCAGGCTCAGCACCCAGGGACCCAGGGTCCGGGTGTCGACTTCATGGCGGACGCCGCCGATCTCGACCACGTAGCGGCCGTGGTGGCGTTCGACGGTGATCGGTGCGGTCTGGCCGCCGACTCTGCTGACGAGCTGCATCTTCAGCTCCTCCCGCCGCGGCGCAGAGCACCTTCGCGCGCCGCGGCACGCCAGCCGCCGCGGTGCGCGGCGCCCTGCGGCGGCGCGCTCACCTGCCGCTGGCTGCGCTCGTAGTGGACGATCGCCGCGGCGATGAGCGCGATCTCAGGGGTCTCGTCGCCGCCCACCGGCGCGAGCTCGCCGCTCTCGAGCTTGCGGTCGAGCCAGTGAATGTCGAAGCGCGCGGCGCGGAAGTCGGCGTCGGCGAGAAGAGCCTGGAAAAGCGGCACGTTGGTGCGGATGCCGACGATGCGCAGCTCATCGATCGCCCGGGCGAGCCGCCGCAGCGACTCTTCGCGATCGCGCCCCCAGACGATCAGCTTGGCGATCATCGGGTCGTAATGGATCGAGATCTCCGAGCCGCCGAACACGCCGGAATCGTTGCGCACGCCCGGTCCCTGCGGCAGCCGCAGCCACTGGATCTTGCCCGGTGACGGCGCGAACTTGCGGAAAGGATCCTCAGCGTAGAGGCGGACCTCGATCGCGTGCCCGCGCGGCTCGACCTCGTCGAACTCGGGGCCGAGCGGCTCGCCCTGCGCGATCGCCAGCTGGGCGATGACGATGTCGAGGCCGGTCACCATCTCGGTCACCGGATGCTCGACCTGGAGGCGGGTGTTCATCTCGAGGAAGTAGAAGTTCCCCGCCGCGTCGAGCAGAAACTCGCAGGTGCCGGCGTTGGTATAGCCGACGGCCCGCGCCGCCGCCACCGCCGCCGCGCCCATTCTGCGGCGCAGCTCCGGCGAGACCACGGTCGACGGCGCCTCTTCGACGACCTTCTGGTGACGCCGCTGCAGCGAGCACTCGCGCTCGCCCAGCGAGACGACCTTGCCGTGTTGATCGCCGAGGATCTGGATCTCGATGTGGCGCGGACGCAGGACGAACTTCTCGAGGAAGACGGAATCGTCGCCGAACGACGAACCGGCTTCGGCGCGCGCCAGGCGATAGCCCTCGGCGAGCTCGCTCTCGTCGTGCGCTACCCGCATCCCCTTGCCGCCGCCTCCGGCCGAGGCCTTGATGATCACCGGGTAGCCGATCTCCGCGGCGCAGGCGCGCGCCGCCGCGAAGTCGGCGAGCGCGCCGGGAGAGCCCGGGACGACCGGAACGCCGGCCTCGATCATGCGCCGTCGCGCCTCCACCTTGCCGCCCATCGCCGCGATCGCCTCGGGCGACGGCCCGATGAAGACGACGCCGCGCTCGCGGCAGAGGCGCGAGAACTCGGCGCGCTCGGAGAGGAAGCCGTAGCCGGGGTGGATCGCGTCGGCGCCGATCGCCACCGCAAGATCGACCAGCGCTTCGGCCTTGAGATAGCTGTCGCGCGACGCCGCGGGTCCGATGCGGTAGGCCTCGTCGGCCGCCAGCACCGCGAGCGACTCGCGGTCGGCGTCGGAATAGGCGACGGCGCCGAGGATCCCCTTCTCGCGCAGCGCGCGCAGGATTCGGACGGCGATCTCGCCACGGTTGGCGATCAGGACTTTGCGGAAAGGAGCCAATCGGATCTCGCGGTTTCCCCGGATTTCCCGGCGGGCGTGGGACGCTGTCTAGGCACCGTCTGCGGCTTGCGGAATGCTACCACCCGCTCCCCGCTGCGGACCGCCCTTCGGCGCGGGCGGCGAGCTCGTCGGGGCGCGCCGGACGGCGCAGGACGAGCGCCAGCAGACCGACGCCGACGAGAGCCAGAAAGAGCCCGGCGGCGAGCGGCCGGCGGTCGATCCAGAACCGCACCCGGTGCTGCCCGGCCGGCAGCGCCACGCCCAGTCGCGCGGCTTGCGCGATCACCGTCGGCGCCTCGCGCCCGTCGATCGAGACCCGCCAGAGCGCGAGATAGGCGCGGCGCAGGAAGAGAACGCCGGGAGCGCCGGCGTCGCTGTCGACGACCACCTCCTCGGCGCTGTCGGTCACCAGCACGGCCCGCACGGGGACCCCCGGCGGCGGCTCGCGCACCGGTCCTTCTCCCGGAACGACCGCCGTCCGGTGGGGATCGAACGCCGGGTCGAAAATCGCGGCGAGGGCGGCGTTCATCTGCTGCGCCGGCACGATCCGGGTGGCGAGCTCGACCTCGCGCGCCCGGTCGACGAGCTCGTAGAGGCGCACTCGCTGGCCGAAGTTCTCGTCGCTCGCAATCTCGCGCACGCCGCCCAGAGCCTCGGGCGCGAGCTCGCGATCGAGCAGCAGATAGTCGACACCCAGCGCTTCGAGCAGATCCAGCCGCCGCGCATCGGAGAAGCTCTTCATCCCCTCCGTGAGCGCCTGGGTGAGGAAGCTGTCGAGACCTTCAGGCGAGATCGCGAGCTCCGCCCGCAGCCCGTGCACGAGCGCGGCGAACGGATAGAGCTCGCGCGCCGAGCGCCTCGTGAGCCAGAAAAAACGGCCGTCGGGATAGGTGCCCTGGGCGAGCGTCCCCGGCCGGAAGAGATCGTGATTGCCGCCGTGCACGACGACGCTGCCGGCGGGGATCGCCGCCAGGATCGGCGGCGCTTCGAGGTAAGGCGCAACAGCGTCCGTCGGTACTGCCGGCAGCATCGCCCAGGCCTGCGTCGCGGCGTGCAGGAGGATCAAGGAGAAACCGGCGGCCACCGGCGCCCGGCGGCCGAGCCCGACCACGGCGAGGGCGGCGAGGAGCAGCCCGAGCGACAGCAGCGTGAGTCCCTGCAGCCGCACCAGGTCGCCTTGCAGCAGAGCCGCGGGCAGGCCCGGCTGCAGAAGCCCGCCCACCCAGCCTGCGAACCGGTCCGGCGCGGCGATCGAGCCCGCCAGCAGAAGCGTGAAGCCGGCGGCGAACCCAGCGAGCAGGCGCAAGAGGGTGCGCCTGCCGTGGGTGATTGCGCTGTCGAAGCCGACGGCACACAGGAGACTCCCGCCAAGCGCACCCAGGAGCCAGAACTTGGCCGGGAAGCGCAGGAGCCGTCCCCAGGGGAGCTGCCAGAGGGCTGCGACGATCGGGTTGAAGCGGCCGAGCGCGAAGAACAGGGCGACGCCGAGCGCTGCGACCGCCCAGATTACCGCCGGGCTCCGGCCGGTGCCGATGCCGCCGATGCCGCCAATGCCGGCGCTGCCGGCGCGCAGGCCCGCGAGGCCGCCGGCCACCGCCAGCGCCAGGGCCAGCAGACCCGGATAGAGCGTGAAGTGCAGCGGCGGGAAGCCGTCGAACTGCTGCAGTGCGAAGAGCTCGGCGAGGCTCGGCCGGCCGAAGAAGAACGGCCAGAGAAGGTCGGCGAGGTGCGCGGCGCGGAAGCTGCCGACGATCGCCTGGGCTTCGCCGGCGCCGGAGTAGTTGCGGAAGGCGAGCGGCAGGATGCGCGCCATCTCGACGATCTGCGGCGCCGCGAGGAGCGTCCCGGCGGCGAGCGCGAGGCCCAGCCGCGGCGAAAACGCCCGCCACCCGGCGACGACGGCAAGCGCGCCCTCCGCAGCGACGAGAGCCAGCAGCGCAAGCAGCGGCTCGCCGCCCAGCAGCAGGAGCGCCCAGAGGAGGGCGGCAGCGAGCAGCCCGCGGCGCGCGGTGGCGGCCGACTTGCCCGGCGCCGTCTCGAGGAGCGCCGCGACCAGCGCCGGCGCGAGCGCCGCTGCTGCGACCGTGTTGTAGAGATTGAGCTGGCTGGCGAAGTAGCCGGAGAAGGCGTAGACCGTGGCGCCCATCCAGCTGGCGGGAGCGGCGAGACCGAAGGCGCGCCCCATCCAGAACGCCGCACCGAGGGCGAGCATCCAATGCAGCCAGAAATGCGCGTTCAGCGCCCACAGCGTCGAACCGGGGCCGGAGCCCAGCAGCATCAACAGATTGTCGGGGTAGAACGGCAGGGAATTCAGATTTCCCGCCAGCGCCTGCCCACCTGCCCGCGACGGATCGATGAGCGGCATCCGCAGATCGCGCAGCGCCTCGCCGAGCGCGAGCCGGTCGACGAAGTGCGTCTGCAGCACATCCCTCAGGACGAGCGTCTTCTCGCCCCGCACGAGCGGCGCGACGATCGCCGCCAGCAGGAGGAGAGCCGGCAGGCCGTAGAGCGGTGCGAAGCGCTTCACGGCCACCGCCGGCCGGCGAACGCGGCGACGAAGAGGACGAGGAGGCTCAGGCCGCCGGCGATCGCCTCGGGCCGCGACGAGCTGCCGATGCGGACTTCGTGCCGGCCCGCCGGAACTTCGACGCCGAGCAGGACGAGATCGACCGGCTGTGTCGCCAGGCGGCGGCCATCGGCGAGGCGGGCCTCGAGGAGCGGAAAGTAGGACCGCTGGACGACGAGCAGGCCACCCGCGCTGTCGACGACGAGGCGCAGCCGGTCGTCCTCGGCGCCGGCGAGCTCGACCCGGCCGCCGGCGTGATGGTCGACGGCGCGGCTGGCGAAAGCGATCGCCTGCGGGTCCGCGAGGTTGGAAGTCGCTCCCAGCGCCGCGATCGGCGACGCCACGGCCACCACCTCGCGCGGCCAGAAGGCGATCGGCGCCGGGTCGGGTATTCGATAGAGGTCGCTGCGTCGACCCGAACGCAGTTCCGAGGCGACGCGCTCGAGCGGCGGCTCCGGCTGCCCGTCGTCCAGCCGCACCAGCCAGCCGGCGCCGAGCAGGCGCAGCCAGCGCAGGCGCGCCGGCCAGTCGAAGCGGGCGAGGTTGTCGTTGAGCAGCGCCTGAAGCGGCGAGTAGATGCCGTCGAGGTCCGGGGCCAACGGGTAGGTGAGTCCGTGCAGGGCGCCGGGCGCCGGTTCGAGATCGAGACGCGCGTCGCGCCAGCCTGCCGCCACGGTCTCGAAGGCACGCGTCGGCGTCCGCTCCGTCCACGGCGGGAAGGCGTTGGCGGCCAGCGCGACCGCGCGGTTGCCGTCGAGCAGCTCCACCCACGGCGCCGCGGGCGCGTAGGCCTCGACGCGATCCGTAGCCACCATCGGCAGGAGCTGCAACAGGGCGAGCGCCTGCAGCGCCACCAGCGCCTCGGCGCGGCGGCGGTAGAGTGCCCAGGCCGCTCCGCCGAGCAGCAGCGCCGCGCCCAGGCAGCCGAGGAACCACTGCGCCTGCTGCGTCGCGGCGACGACCTCGTGGCGCGCACCCAGACGGGCGAGGAACTGCTCCTGCACCGGTCCGCGCAGGGCGAGGAGCATCACGGCAGCCAGGGCGGCGAGACCGGCGCCGACGCTCAACCGGCGCGCCGCGCGCACGCTGCGGGAGGTGGCCTCGGGAGCCGTTGCGGCAGCCGGCGCCGGGAGCACCCGGTCGAGCCCCCAACCGGCGAGCAACGCGGCGCCTACCGTCGTCCACAGCAGGAGCTTCTGGGGATAGCGGAAGAGACCGCCCGACAGCGCCAGCAACAGCTCGCCCGAGAATCCACCGACGATGCCGAGCAGCAGGCCCGCTCCGGCCAGCGCCGCCCACCGCCGGTGGGAGCGCGCGGCCCAGAGGGCGAGCGCGAGCGCCACGACTCCGAAGTACAACGAGTAGATGTAAGGCGTGAGCGGCGTGACGTTCGACCAGTGCCCGAAGCGCCCGAGCTCGGAGGGCCAGCCCCACGGCAGCGGCAGGACGAGCTCGAGCAGCCGCAGCGGATGGAGCGCATGGTTCGCCGCCTGGCCGGCGGCGAGCCCGTGCGCGCCGCGAAAGGTGAAACCGAAGGTCCGCGCCGCCGCCACGACCTGCGGCAGCGCCACCGCGAGACCGAGGCCGCCGACGGCAAAGGTCGCGGCGAAGCCGCGCTTCCAGCCCTGGCGCTCGACCGCCACCAGCGCCATCGGCGCGAGCGCGAGCGCCGCGGTCACCGGCTCTCCGGAAAGCAGCATCATGCCGCAGGCGATG
>Ga0073905_10001296_pt1 | contig 12686 bp, 15 predicted proteins | sample KloWWTupernatant_FD_65482 | JGI IMG/M metagenome (GOLD analysis project Ga0073905, IMG submission 65482) | Active sludge microbial communities from Klosterneuburg, Austria, studying microevolution and ecology of nitrifiers - Klosterneuburg... | ecosystem: Engineered > WWTP > Aerobic digester >... | reverse complement strand
TAGGTATAAGGCTTGTGCGCAGACTTCACCGCTATGATTAATGCGCATCAGGGCTGCAGAGGCTGTTTGTTCGACCGCAGAAAGCGTATCCGTCCGATAAGGGTCGGGTTGACCCTTTTCAGGTAATTGAGCTATGGTTTTTATAGAGGGGATACCTTTTGGTAAGGCGTTTAAGATCTTATCAAGTCGGTGAATTATTTGATCAGCCAAGGAATTTTCTTTCATATTAAGTAGGGTAGCAGAGTTTTTTTAAGCGTAACAGGGGGGCTGTAGCAATGAAGCAAGGGAATCAATGGGCGCAACTCGCGGTAGCGGCCATTTTATCGGCAGGAATTGCGGTTGGTGTGGGGGAGGCGTTAGCGGATGAAGAAGCGCCTATGGAGAAATGCTATGGCATCGCTAAAAAAGGGATGAATGCCTGTGCTGCAAAAGATCATTCTTGTGCAGGAGTTTCTACAATAGATAACGATCCTGCTGAATGGATCCTAGTGCCTCTGGGAACATGCAAAAAATTGGGTGGAAGTTTAAAAGGGGAATGATGCATAAGAAATCATCCTTTCAGCTTCGAGATCTACAGCAACGCTTTATTGATAATTTAAGTGCCAAGCGCAGTGATTCTCTTTTTTTGGGTTTATTTGACATTTATGTTAACAATAGACACATTCGTTTATTAAAGGCATTGGCTAATACCTATCCAGTTTGTCAAAAGCTTGTCGGTGAACAGTATTTTCGGAGGATGGTGAATCCTTATTTAGAACAACATTCATCCTATTCCCCCAGCTTAAATGATTATGGCGCTGGTTTGGCAGAGGCTCTTTTGGATTCTCCGTTTGTTTTAGGGTTGCCCTATTTGATCGACATTGTTCGCTTAGAATGGCATATTCAGTGTCTTTTAATCGGCGCTGACGAACGTGCATTTGATTGGAGCATGCTTGCTTTAATCCCCAGTTCTCAATATGCGGATCTGATTTTTCATCGGCCAGCAAATAGCGTTTTGATGTATTCCGCTTTTCCAATCGATCGCATTTGGGAAACCAATCAAGTTGATTTTACCGGGAACGATAGTGTTGATTTAACAGAAGGGGCGGTTTATCTTTTTGTTAGACGTTTCTGTTTTGATATCAGAATTGATCGCTTAACTGCGCTCCAATGGGAGATATTAAATGCCATTGATGGAAAACGATCTTTAGAAGAGTTGCGGACGGTTTTGATCGGAAAAGCCGAGGAAAAAGTGATTATAGAAAGCCTGCCCGCCTTGATAAAAGCGGGATACATTGTCAATTTTTCCTAAGAAAAAGCGAGTTCTTTTTCTTAAACGAGATTTTCCACATTGGCTTTTTGTACGGAATCTGGATTTACATGATCTAGTTTGTTAAGCAAACTGCTTAAGCCTTGTTCCCATTGGGATTGGCGTGTTTTTAGTGCTGCATTCTCGGTTTGTAGCACGTCATTTTTTTCTTCGAGATCAGAAACCTGCAATCGCAAAATTTCTAAGGTCTCGATCATATCATCTAATTTTACTTCTAATTGAAGCAATAAAGCGTTAGACATGGCTTGTCCCTCCTCTAAGTCGTCTAGACTATTGTAAACTACAATTTAAGAAGCGTCATTAAACATCGTCATAAGAGGATAAATTTATTAAAAAACAACAGAGACCCGGACTATGGCAAATTTTGTTGAGTGTGCTGAGCGCGTTTTTTGGCGTACAAAGTACAGCAGTGCGTGAACGGGATTTTAACGAAGGCCAATCATGGTGGGTATATCTCGTTATAGGTTTCATTGTGGTGTTAATTTTTGTGGTACTGCTGGTTTTACTAGCAAAGTTTCTGGGAAGCCTGCCCGCTTAGGGGTTGGTTTTTGGCCAACCCCTCGGCATCTTAGCAAAACAAGATTTCTGCTTGAATACCTCGTTCTTCCATAATGGAACGAAGCAGCTTTAAGGCTTCAACTTGAATTTGACGGACGCGTTCTCGCGTTAGACCCACTTCAACGCCGACTTCTTCCAATGTAGCTTCTTCAAATCCGCGTAATCCAAACCGTCGCAATAAAATGGATCGTTGCTTTTCGTTTAACATACTAAGACATGCTTCCAGCTGACCTTGCATGTTTGAGTTTTCTAGAATGGCGGCAGGCCCATCATTGTTATGATCCGCTAAAGCTTCGAGCAGTGGCTTATCGGTATCTTCACCCATGGGCGTGTCTACCGACAGCGTTCTCTCATTGAGTCGTAACAATCGATTCACATCTTCTGGCGCTTTAGATAAAGCTTTCGCAATGTCCTCGAAAGTGGGTTCGTGATCAAGTTGTTGCGTAATTTCACGTCCTTTACGCAAACAGACATTAAGCTCTTTAAGAATGTGAATAGGCAAACGAATGGTGCGTGTTTGGTTCATAATGGCGCGTTCGATATTCTGGCGTATCCACCAGGTGGCATAAGTCGAAAAGCGAAATCCGCGTTCAGGATCAAATTTCTCAACGGCACGGATTAAACCTAAATTGCCTTCTTCTACCAAATCCAACAAAGCGAGACCTCGATTTAAATAACGGCGTGCGATTTTAACCACCAATCGAAGATTGCATTTCACCATATGGTTTCGTGCATTTTCTTCGCCTAGACGTGCACGACGCGCGTAAAAAACTTCTTCTTCGGCTGTTAGTAGAGGTGAAGCGCCAATTTCAACAAGGTACAGTTGAGTGGGATCTGATTCCTGTTTCCGGGCGGCTTTTGTAGCGGCTTTGGACTCTGCCACTTCCCACTCGGTTTCTGGTTCAGCGCAAACAATTTCGGCTTCAATGGCATCAATCTCGGGTTCTTCGTCTAAAGGTTCTTCTAGAACCATTTCTTCTCTTTCTTCTAAAAGAATAACATCTTCTACTTCTACGTCATCTGGCTTCCATTCCTTAAGCATCGCGTTCCCCCTTGTTCGATAGCATCCATGCACGACCCGAGACAATTTAATAGTATAGTTCTTTTACGAGAATTTCAAATATTATCTCAAAGTGGTTTGTGTATAAACTAACTATCAATGTCGGCTCTGAATAATTAGGTGATAGACTTTAAATACTGATGTACTATAACAAAAAGAGGTTAATAGGGAGTTTTAATGTGACACGATCGGAACTGATTCAAATTGTGTCTAGCCGTCAGGGGCAGCTGTCTGAAAAAAATACCGAAAAGATCGTTAAAGATATATTTAATCAGATGGCGGAGGCGCTAGGGGCGGGTCATCGTATAGAGATTCGAGGTTTTGGTAGTTTTTCCATACGATATCATGCGGCACGTATGGCAAGAAATCCTAAAACCGGTGAATATGTTTCTAAGGAAGGAAAATATTCCTTACATTTTAAACCCGGCAAAGATATGCGGGATAGGGTTAATCAGTTTCCGCAGTGTGATGACGACAAGGAGTCAGTATGAAGATAAAACAGCAATGGGCATTGTTTGGGTTTTTAACCTTGGGTGTTTCATGCATGTCGGTACATGCAGATTTTGGGGTAGTTGATAGTGCAAGATCGGCAGAACCTTATGGAAATGCCCAAACAGGAAGTTTTCATCGTGCAATAACGGGTGGAACAAGATTAACCGCGAGAGAAGAAGCTGAATTGTCTGCAGCGCTGCCTGTGCGCGAAGCAGAAAATTATTACGGCAGACTAAGACTTAACTTTAGTACGCTTACCTTAGATGAGCTTAAAAATCGTTCTTCAGGTCTAGATAGGACAGGGCTCGTTGCTAAAAAACGCGTGAGCGTGAACCAGACCGGCTTAGAGGTTGCTTTAGGTTATAGCTGGTCTCCTTCATTTAGAGGCGATATAGAATATCTGGTCAATAAAAATTTGGATTACACTGCTAATCCTGTCCTGAGTGGTACACCTGCGGCACGTCAATTAAGGGCGCAATTTAAAAATAGTACGATACTTGCAAATGTCTATTATGAATTCTTAGGTCTCAATCGATTTAAGCCTTATTTAACCGTAGGGCTTGGTCCGTCGGTCAACAGCGTGCAATCCAGCATTACAGCTGCGCCATATGATGCCGCGGGTTCTGCGACTTTGCGCAAGTTCGGGGTTGCTTGGGCTGGAGGCGTTGGTTTACGCGTTGCTGTGTTTTCGCGTTGGCATATTGATGTTAGCTATCGTTATATTCGTTTGGGCAGTGGTATTAATATTAAGCCGACCAGCCAGTTTAAATTATTGGGTGCTACGAGTCTGAATGCGGTTAGCTTGGGCTTGATGTATTATTTCTAAGTACGCTTTGCCTACAATGCTTTTTTCATAACCGCCTGTGCTATATTTTAGGGTGTGGCTGGCACTCTATTCCGTTGAAACGAGCATCCTGTAACAGTTAAGAGCACGACAATGATTGAAAAAAGCATAACGATAAAGCCATAGTTCATTTTATTTATCAGAGGTGTTAATATCAACGGCGTTACGCTGGCAATGGAATATGCCATATTATAACAAAGCCCAATGCCTGTTGAGCGCATATTTACCGGAAACAGTGTCGATAAAACCACAAAATTATTGGTTGCATAACTCGCAATAAAGAGCTGGTAGCCTAATAGAAAAAACGCTAATGCAAATTGTGAATTTAGGTTTAATAATTTTAAAGATACAGCTAAAAAGAGTAGAAAAAATAGCGTTAGTATTTTAAGGGCTTTTTCTCTATTTAAGCGATCGAATAAATGTCCAAATAGGGGCGACCAAAAAACGGTGAGTAGTATACTGAATGTCATCCAAGAAAATATGGCTTCAGCCGTGTAATTAAAATATTGTTTTAAATAAATCGGTAAGTACAGGCTGAAAATAATCAGATAAGAAAAGAACAGGGTGCCAGACATGCCCTGTAGTAAATCTTTCCAGTGCGATTTAAATAAATCGCGGGTGAGTTGTTTAGAAGAACGATGCAAAATGGCACTTTGTTGTCCCTTTAGAAAATCAGGAGTTTCCTCGATGCGCGTTCTCATGATAAACACAAGTAAGGCTAAAGTGCCGCCTAATAGAAAAGGAAGTCGCCAAACCCAAGCAATAATTTCATCATGTAAAAATTGACGTGTGATAATTGCGACTACTAAAGAGGCGAGCAAGGTGCCGATAGCGGTGCTAGACATCATAATACCAAAGTATTTTCCTGAAGAGCCTGTTTTTGTGTTTTCTTTGATAATGGTCGTCATATTGGGCATTTCTGCGCCAAAAGAAAGTCCTTGCAGTACGCGTGCAAGGGTTAATAATATCGGTGAGAATATCCCAATGGCTTCATAGGTTGGTAGTAAGCCAATCATCATCGTCGACGCAGCCATGACCAGCATAACCATAAGAAGTGTTTTTTTTCTGCCATAAATATCTGCTACTAGACCAAATAGATATCCACCGATAGGGCGGGCAATATATCCAATCGATAAAATGGAAAATGTTTTTAAATAAGCCACATCTGTGTTACTGGCTGGAAAAAAGATTTCTGAAAGATAGATAACCATCATTCCATAGATAATAAAGTCATAGTATTCTAAAATTGCGCCAAGACAACTTAAGAAAATAGCCTTATTTTTTTTTATTTGGCTGCTGATGTTGTTGATTGTGTAGGTCTTGTTCATTTGCTCTCCAAATGCATAACCCAGCTAAATTCACCGGGTTTTTCATTTACGATAATGTCGGATTTTGCATTGTAAACAATCGGGTAATTGGTAGGTCCATGACCAAATTGATCGTTTTTAAACACAGGAATTTGCGTGTCTGTGGCAAAGCGTTCTATAGCGATGCGAATTGTTTCAGCGATAAGAGGAGTATCTGGGTTATCCGATGCATCTGAGGCTATGAATTGTCCCAAAATAATACTGTGAACGTCTTTTAAAAGGCCGGCTTGTTTTAAGTGATTTAAAGCGCGGTCTATTCTATAGCCTTTTTCACCGACTTCTTCTAGAAATAAAATCTTTCCTGCTGTTTGAATTTGCCACGGGGTGCCGATATTGGTTTGAAGCGTCGCTAAATTACCACCTGTTATACATCCCGAGATTTTTTTTATTTTTGAGGCTGCTGTGTTTAAAGGAATTAGCGGATCCAAGGTTAATGTTTTTTTACTTTTGGACACGATAGTTGCAATTCGTTCGAAGTTTTGAGGATCTTGATTGGGATTTAAGAGACTCGCTAACCCCGCGCCATGAATGGTTCGCCAACCCCACTGTTGCGATAGAAAGAGATGTAGTGCTGTGATATCACTAGACCCAATAAAAATTTTTTCAGTTTTTGGTTTTGGACATTGACTTAAATAATCAATTAATCGGGCGCTGCCATATCCGCCACGGAGCGTCCAAATAATGGTGTTGCTTGATTTATCCTCAAGGGCATTTTTCAATTGCAAAAATCGGTTTTCGTCACTGTTGGCATGAAAAATAATATTTTTTTCTACCAGGTTGTCTGGAACATCAATTTTTAAATGGGTTGTCGTTTTGAGTTGCTCTATAATTTCGAGATTACATGTAGAAGCAGGTGCAATTAACCGAATTGTGCGGGACTGAAAAGCTTTTTGAAAATCTGAATTGGTTACAATAGGGTTAAAATCGAGTTTTTTTTGAAGCATGTTTGTACATCCGCACAGTATAATAAAATAACCGCAATATAAGTACTTTTCCTAAGGAACGCAGAGAAAGAACTTCCCCTTTTTTTGCTCGCCCAACTCGCTACGCTCAAACATTGGCTCGCTCAAAAGTGGCAGTTCTTTCTCTGCGTTCCTAAACATTAAATCGAAAATGCATAACATCACCGTCTTGAACGATATACTCTTTTCCTTCCAGTCGCCATTTGCCGGCGTCTTTAGCGCCTTGCTCGCCTTTGTAAGCAATAAAGTCTTCATATCGAATGACCTCTGCACGAATAAAGCCTTTTTCAAAATCGGTATGGATTACACCGGCCGCTTGTGGGGCAGTAAAACCCACGGGAATAGTCCAAGCACGTACTTCCTTTACACCCGCGGTAAAATAGGTTTGTAAATGCAGTAAACCATAACCGCCTCGAATGACGCGATCGAGACCGGGTTCGCTTAATCCCAAGTCTTTTAGAAATTCGATTTTTTCAGTAGGTTCTAATTCTGAGATTTCCGCTTCAATAGCAGCGCAAATAGATACAACAATCGCACCTTCTGCTTTTGCAATTTTTTCAACAATTGCTAAATAGGGGTTATTTTCAAATCCTTTTTCATCCACATTGGCAATATACATGATGGGCTTGGCGGTTAATAATTGTAGCGATTTAATCAATGCTTTGTTGGCATCATCGGTTTTAAATGTGCGCGCAGGTGCGCCATTGTTCATATGTTCTATGAGTTTTTCTATCCATTCTTTTTCAATGATAGCGGACTTTTGTCCGCTTTTCGCGTTTTTAGCGGCTTTTAGATAGGTCCCTTCGATTGTTTTTAAATCAGCGAGCAAGAGCTCTGTATTGATCACCTCGATGTCGCTTGCTGGATTAATGGAACCTGCAACATGGATAATATCATTGTTGTCAAAGCAACGAACAATATGCGCAATAGCATCAGTTTCTCGAATATTGGCCAAAAATTGATTACCTAATCCCTCGCCTTTAGAAGCACCTTTTACGAGTCCTGCGATATCCACAAATTCCATGGTGGTTGGCAAAATACGCTCTGGTTTTACGATAGCTGCCAGTGCATCTAATCGAGGATCAGGCATGGGGACACGCCCAATATTGGGCTCAATCGTGCAAAATGGGTAATTTTGCGCTGCGATGCCTGCTCGTGTCAGTGCGTTAAAGAGGGTTGATTTTCCGACATTGGGGAGACCAACGATGCCACAATTAAATCCCATGGTTTAAATCCTAAGGTATAAGCCATTTTTGTAAAGCAGATATTGCTGCTTGAATAGCCGTTTTAATAAGTTGTTTATCTTCTTTTGAAGGATTACTTAAAACGTAATCCGCTACTTCGTCTTTATTGCCCGGGTGACCGATGCCCAAACGTATTCGGTGAAATGTTCGACTGTTCAAATGGTGAATAATATCTCGAAGTCCATTATGACCAGCATGTCCGCCGTCGGTTTTAAAACGAAATTCGCCTGCGGGAAAATCTAGTTCATCATGCACAACCAAAATGGCTTCGGGGGGAATCTTATAGTATTTGGAAAATAAGCTCACAGCTTGTCCACTATGATTCATAAAAGTAGTGGGGATCAGAATGTGGAAGTCTTTTCCGCCAAAGGTCCATTTTGCGTGTCGTGCATGAAATTTGGATTCTAGTTTTAAAGAGAGACGAAACTGTTGACAAAGGGCGTCTGCAAACCATTCCCCCGCATTGTGACGGGTGTCTTTGTAATCCGGGCCCGGGTTTCCGAGCCCAACAATTAACTGTATGCCAGGACTTGATGACGACACTACGACTTGCGGCCCTTCTCTTTATCGTTACTGTCTGCTGTTGTCCCATCCGCGGCAGACGCTTTTGCTTCCTTTCCTTTTGGTACAACCTCAGTTTCTGTAGCTTCTGGTGCGGGTGTCTCGCTCTCTTCTTTCATTTGACGCGGTAAGTGGATAGCCACGACTGCGTGATCGTGATCAGCAATATTACCATGAGAAAAGGCAACCAACTCTGTGCCTTTAGGTAATTTTAGCTGAGACAAATGTATGGATTGATCTAAATCGAGCTTAGAAATATCCACGACAATTTCTTCAGGTAAGTCGCTTGCCAAGCAGTGTAATTCCACATCGATCATCGGGTGGTTGACGATACCACCGGCTAAAACGCCAGGTGCTTTTTCTGCACCAACAAAGCGGAGTGGAATATGCATATTGAGATGATCTGTTGCATTTACGCGTAAAAAGTCCATATGAAAGATGGCCTTTTTAAAGTGATGACGTTGTAGATCCTTCAAAACAGCTTTGTGCTTTTTACCTGCGATATGTAAAGTCAAAATATGTGAATAGAATGCTTTATTTTCTAAGGCGTGCATGACCTTTTTATGGTCTAATGTAATGGCAGTTGGGGCTTCTCCACCGCCGTAAATAATAGCTGGGATCTTGTCTTGCGTACGACGTAGGCGGCGGCTCGCACCTTTCCCCTGGTCTTGACGCAATTCTGCATGTAATTCAAAGGTTGCTTTTGCAGTCATTGTTCGTCTCCTAAAATAAGGGTTTTGATTAAAACTTCTATCCGCTTTTCCGCGACCAGAAAAAGAGGACATATAGGGGCTAAGCCCTAAGTCAAGGACTATACTCCAGGGGGCATTTTAGGTCAAGAAAACATCTTTTGTAGGGCGTATTTCTGTGTTCGTTCTTAATTTAAAGTTGACAAACTTAAATCTTAGTCCCTAAACTTTGTTTCTTTAGAAAGGGTAGACGGTAATGTTCTCTATCCTTATGCGTCGAGGGGTGCAGTGCATTTGGCTTGGTGGCAAGGCATATAAAAGGCTATAGCGAAAATGAAAAATCCAAAATTGAAAAAAGCGTTTCAGGATGAAATTAGAGAATCTTGTCTACAATGTGGCGTAGAGGGATTAAAGGCCTATTGGGATGAAGAATTAGAATACTATATTTATTTATCCGATACGGATGTTTGCGAGAGCTGCCAGCCTGCTGTCTATTACCCACAAGTTGTTTAACGTATGGCGATTGATCACACGATCAATTTTGCTTGCGCAACTTTCGAACGTAGGGGTTGATTTGTCATGGTTGTCACAAACTGGCTGACTGCAATTAAGGCATCCAAATCTATACCCGTTTTAATACCCATGCCATCTAACAGATAAATAACATCTTCAGTTGCGACATTACCAGAAGTGCCTTTAGCATAGGGGCAGCCACCTAAACTCGTAATGGTCGTGTCAACGATAGCAATCCTAAGTTCAAGACATGCATAAATGTTGGCCAATGCCGTAAGTGTCATGAAAGTGAACAGCCAACTGTAAACCATCGCGAGGTTCAACTTCTACAATTCTAACAAATTTAGGAAAATTTTTATGCATCTTTCAAATGTAATCCATTTTTGAAGAAGGGCATAGTTTTATGTTAGGATTTTTTATTGTACGTAATGGAGAGTAATCAATGTATATAACGAGCAGTCAGGGTACAAAAATTGCGTATCATAAAATTTCTGGGAAATCACCGGGTATTATTTTTTTCGGTGGGTTTAAGTCGGATATGACAGGTACAAAAGCCAGTTATTTAGAAAGTGTTTGTCAACGCTTAGGGCAGGCGTATGTACGGTTTGATTATTCTGGACATGGCGCCTCTTCGGGTAAGTTTGAAGAAGGCACCATTGGCAGTTGGTTAGAGGATGCCTTGTGTGTATTAGACAACCTAACAGAGGGCCCACAAATTATTGTAGGTTCTAGTATGGGTGGATGGTTAATGATGTTAGCCGCGCTTAAACGACCTGATCGCATTAAGGCTTTGGTTGGTATTGCGTCCGCACCCGATTTTGTAGAAGATCTTAGCCACATGCAGGTTGTGCAGGAAGAAGTACTCGCTAAAAATGGGATTTACTATTTGCCTTCACGCGATAGTGTAACGGTTTATCCCATTACGCCTCATTTAATTACAGAAGGCCGAACGCATTCACTGTTAAAAGCACCGATCCCGATTTTTTGCCCTGTACACTTGCTGCATGGTTTGTCGGATAAAGATGTGCCTTGGCAAAAATCTGTTAAATTGGCAGAACGCTTACAGTCAGCGAATGTAACGGTGACTTTAATTAAAAACGGCGATCATCGCTTGTCGGAAAGGACACATTTAGCGCTTTTAGAGAAAAGTGTGTATTCACTCATAGATGAGGCTAGATAAAAAAATTGAAGGTTCAACCGCGAGGGCAAGAAAAAAGCAAGTTTATAGCCTAAACTGAGGGTAGTTAAACAAGATGTTTAAGGCGGTTAAGGTTATGTTTATATTAATACGTTTGCTCCCCTTACTGGTACTGTATGTCCTCTTTTTCTTTTTCCCATTCAAAACAGCCATGATTGGCTATGTGTCGGCATGTATTGTTCAGCTTGTACTTTATAAAGTTGTTATTGGGAAATTCAGTATTCCGCATTTTTTCTATTTTTTAAGTGCTCTACTATTTGTGGGGGCGGCACTTCATTTTAAACACAATACCATTTTTATGTATGAAATATCATTTCTATTGCTAATAAGTGCCGTGTATATTTTATATCAGTCTTTAACAGCCAAAAAAGGGGAGCGTTATCTGATGGGGGTATTGCTGCCGACAGATAAAAAACTGGCTTCTTTGACCTATTTAAACAATCTGATGAGCATTGTCTATTTAGTCTTAGCGCTTGCGAATGTTGCCATCATCCATTACTTATCAGCGACCTATTGGGTCAATTTTAGAGTGTTTGGCGTGTATGTGCTCTTGATGTTCGTTAGCGTGGTTATTGGATTTGGCATGGCAAAATCCGACGAAGCTCAAAAAACCCCTTCGTAATTGTATTATTTAGTCCATTATTTCGTGTTTCTGCAGTCTGTAGGCAAAATACGATGCTTAAAAAATATCTGCCTAATATTTTATTAATGAATTCCATTTTTTGTACGATAAAACTAATGGTGTGGAATTTTCTGTATTTGACAGCACTTAACAAGTAGCAAAACAATAAGGCATTGTTAAGCGGGGATATACACGAAGAGGTATTATTGATATGGCAGTGACCATCATTAAGCTGGGTGAAAAAAAATCTGATGCTGATTTGGAAGCAGAGGCGCAAGATAAGCAAGATGAAGAAATTGAAAAAGCGATTGCCGATGCTTTTGAATCTACAGATGAACATTTAACAGTAGAACGTATCAATAATTTAAAAAATATTTTAAACGATATTGTGGATGCTCAAAAAAAAGCTAAAGAAAATAAGTTGACCTTTGATCTTAAAGAGGCTCTAGGGTTCGCAATAAAAAAACATAAAATTGTCATTGTAAAAAAAGAATTGGAAGAACTTTTAAGAATGCTTAATGCAGAAGTTAAAAATGATGACGTGGCCAGCGTGGTTGAGGTTAAAAGAGACGAAGTAAAAGGATTGAAAGATAATCAGGCAGTAGCGGCTGCTAATTTAGGTACAATAGTCTTAAGTAAACAATTGATTCAGGGTATTGATAAAATTTTAGAAGAAAATAAACGCAAGGATATCCGTTCTAATTTAGAATCGGAGGATAAGAAGGTTACTGCCGATTTTGCCGTTGACGTTAGAACTATATTAGATAACAAAAAAAACACTTCAGGCGTTAAAGTTAATAAGTATGCCACCTCGGGGGTGGTTGTGGTGGGCGGTGCCTGCTTGGGAACTGGAATACATTTTATGGTGGTGGCAGGTAGTATAGCTGCTGCAGGCACGTTTCCAATAGGTTTGGCTGTGGTGGGTGGTGTCCTTATTATTGGCGCCGGAATTTATTATGCAAAAAAGAAACGCGAAAGGATTGCAAAATTTTTGCCAGCGCTATATGCAAAATCGAAAAACGCTAAAGATATGCGAATTGAGCAATTAGATGGTGAGGAAAGGCACAAAAAATTAGAGAGGTTGACAAGAAAACACGATAAAAATAATCAAAAAAATAAAGACTTGATAGAGAAAGAAATCGCTAATTACAAAAAAAAACATCAAGAAAAATACGATCGTATCTGCTCTAAGATACAGGACTCGGAGGAGGAGTTAACAAAAATACAAGAAATGCTTAAAGATTCTACTATCGATTTTCATAAAATT
>Ga0073905_10001293_pt1 | contig 12693 bp, 12 predicted proteins | sample KloWWTupernatant_FD_65482 | JGI IMG/M metagenome (GOLD analysis project Ga0073905, IMG submission 65482) | Active sludge microbial communities from Klosterneuburg, Austria, studying microevolution and ecology of nitrifiers - Klosterneuburg... | ecosystem: Engineered > WWTP > Aerobic digester >... | reverse complement strand
GCGCATTTCGCGCTCGGCCATGCTCGATGTGCTGAGCGACGACTATGTGCGCACGGCGCGCTCCAAGGGCGCTTCGGCCCGCAGCGTCGTGTGGCGCCATGCGCTGCCCAATGCGCTGATCCCGGTGGTGACGCTGAGCGGCGTCGAGTTCGGGTATCTGCTCGGCGGCGCCGTGATCGTCGAGGAAATCTTCGCGCTGCCCGGCATCGGCCGGCTGGTGCTCGATGCCATCAACCAGCGCGACTATGCGCTCGTGCAGGGTACCGTGCTGTTCATTGCCTTCAACTTCCTCATCGTGAACCTGATCGTCGACCTGCTCTATGCGGCGCTCGATCCGCGTATCCGGCTGGGAGGCAAGTGATGCACATCCTTGCCGCCATCGCGAAGCATCCGAGCGGCCGCATCGGCGCCGCCATTATCCTCGTCTACATCATCGCCGCGGTGCTGGGCGCGCTGGGGCTGACGCCGCACGATCCGCTGCAGCAGTTCCGCATCGACCGGCTGAAGCCGCCGAGCGCCACCTACTGGATGGGCACGGACCTGCTCGGCCGCGACACGGCCAGCCGGCTGATGCTGGGCATCGGCCAGAGTTTTACCATCGCCTTTGCCTCGGTGGCGCTCGCAACGCTGGCAGGCACCATCATCGGGCTGTTCGCGGCGTGGTGGGGGCACCTGTGGGACGGCGTGCTGATGCGCATCATGGACGTGCTGCTGGCGTTCCCCGCCATCCTCCTCGCCATGCTGATCGTCGCGATTGCCGGGCCGGGCACGATGACCTCGGTTGCCGCAATCGCCATTGTCTACACGCCGATCTTTGCGCGCGTGGTGCGCGGGCCGGCGCTGTCGCTGAAGCGGCGCGATTTCGTCGATGCGGCGCGCACCTTCGGCAGCTCGCAGGGCTATATCCTGACGCGGCACCTGCTGCTCAACCTCGTCGCGCCGCTGACCGTGCAGGTGACGCTGGCGCTGGCCTGGGCGCTGCTGACAGAAGCGGGCCTGAGCTTCCTCGGGCTCGGCACGCAACCGCCCGCGCCCTCGCTCGGCGTGATGCTGAGTGACAGCAAGAACCTGATGACGCAGGCGCCCTGGCTGATGCTGTTCCCGGGGCTCACCATCATGCTGGGCATTCTCGGCTTCAACCTGTTCGGGGACGCATTGCGCGATATTCTTGATCCGCGGACGAAGGGGAGGTCGGCATGAGCCCGTTGCTTTCCGTTCGCGACCTGCGGGTCGGCTTCGGCCGCGACCCCAAGGCCAATGAAGTGGTGAAGGGTGTCAGCTTTACGCTCGACGCCGGCAAGACGCTGGCGATCGTCGGCGAGAGCGGCTCGGGCAAATCGGTGACGGCGCTGTCGATCAACCGGCTGGTGGATTTCGGCGGCGGCGCCATCACCGGCGGCAGCATCGAACTGGTCCGCAGCGACGGTTCGGTGCTCGACATCACGCGCGCCGATGAGACGGTGCTGGAAGGCGTCCGCGGACGCGACATCGGCATGATCTTCCAGGAGCCGATGACCTCGCTCAACCCGGTCCACACGATCGGCGACCAGATCGAGGAAGCGTTCCGGCTGAGCCGCGGACTCACCGGCGAGGCGGCGACGGTGGCGGCGCGCGAGGCGCTCGAACGCGTCCGCATTCCCGATGCGGCGCAGCGGCTCAAATACTATCCGCACCAGCTTTCGGGCGGCATGCGCCAGCGCGTGATGATCGCCATGGTGCTGGCGGGAAATCCGCGCCTGCTGATCGCGGACGAGCCGACGACGGCGCTCGACGTCACGGTGCAGGCGCAGATCATGGCGCTGCTCGCCGAACTGCGCGAAGAGCTCGGCATGTCGATGATCTTCATCACCCACGATATCGGGCTGGTGGCGGGCATTGCCGACGATGTGATGGTGATGCAGCAGGGCGTGGCGGTGGAGCAGGGGCCGCTCGATGCGGTGCTCGACAACCCGCAGCACGAATACACGCAGCATCTCCTGAAGGCCGTGCCGCACTTCACTTCGGGCAGCACGGTGCGCAGTGATGCCGTGGCCCGCGACAAGGCGCCGATTGTCACGGTCGACAATCTCGCGGTGCGGTTCCCGGTGGCCAAGGGCCTGTTCCGGCGCAATGCCGGCGCCGTGCATGCAGTGGATGGCGTCGACTTCGACCTGCTGCCGGGCGAAACGCTCGCCATCGTTGGCGAAAGCGGGTCGGGAAAATCGACGACGGCGCGCGCCATCCTTGGGCTGGTGCAGGCGACGCGCGGCAAGATCGAGGCGAAGGCCGGGCGCAGCGGTCGGCCGGTGCAGATGGTGTTCCAGGACCCTTACGCGTCGCTCAATCCGCGGCTCAATGTCGAGGGCCTGCTGGCCGAACCGGCGATTGCCGCGGGGCAGCGCGTCGACGCAAAGCTGCGCGAGCGCATGGCGTTCCTGCTCGAACGCGTCGGGCTGCCGAAGGAAGCACTGGCGCGGTTCCCGCACCAGTTCTCGGGCGGGCAGCGGCAGCGCCTGTGCATTGCGCGCGCGCTGATGCTGAACCCCGACGTGGTGGTGCTCGATGAGGCGGTATCGGCGCTCGATGTGAGCGTGCAGGCGCGTGTGCTCGACCTGCTGATCGGGCTGCAGCACGAGTTCGGGCTGGCCTATCTGTTCATTTCGCACGACATGGCCGTAGTCGAGCGGATCGCGCACCGCATCGCGGTGATGTACGCTGGCCAGATCGTCGAGATCGGAAGGGCCGTCGCAGTGCTTTCGTCTCCGCAGCACAGCTATACCAAACGGCTGATCGCCGCGGTGCCGGCTATCGAGCGCCGCCGCCAGCACTTTACTGTCGACGCAACGCAGGTGCCCTCGCTGGTGCGGCCGCCCGGCTTCGAGCCGCCCCCGGCAAAATGGCGTGAGGCAGGCGAGGACCATCGCGTGCGCGTGGAGGAGGCGGGATGAGCGCAGAGGCTTTGCTCGATCGTGCCTTCGCGCCGCTGCACAAGGCGGTGGAGGGCAAGCGCATCCCGGGCGGCGTGCTTGGCGTCATCGATGCCGATGGCAACCGCGCTGTCCGCTCCGTCGGCTCGGCGCAGCTGGTGCCCGCGGCCCGGCCGATGACGGATGGGACGTGGTTCGATCTCGCATCGCTCACCAAGGTGATCTTCACGACGCCACGCATTCTGGCGCTCGCCGAGGCCGAGCGCATCGATCTCGATGCGCCGCTTGTGAGCGTGCTGCCGGATTTCCGGCAGTACAGCGCCGATGCCTGGGAGCGGAAAATCACGTTCCGGCAATGCCTTGGGCACCAGACACCGTTCCCGGCGGTGTTCCCGATCTATACCTATGGCCGCGACCCGGACCTGTTGCGGGCCTTCGTTTTGCAGCATGAATGGCAGGCGGGGCCGGCGGTCTATTCCGACATCAATTTCATCCTGCTCGGGCTGGCGCTCGAACGGCTCGAGAAGCGGCGCATCCGTGACATGGACCCGGGCACCGGGTTTGCGTGGTCGGCCGATCCGGCGCACGCGGCGGCGACCGAGGACGACACCTGGCGGCACCGCGTGCTGTGCGGCGAGGTGCATGACGACAACTGCTCGGCGCTGCAGGGCTCGGGGCACGCAGGACTTTTCGGCACGGCCGGGTCGGTACTCGATTTCGCCTATGGCCTACTCGATGGGACGGGCGTCTCACGCCGCAGCATTCATCTGATGCGCCGGCCGCTGTCGGGGCGGCGCACGCATGGCTGGGAACGCCCGTATGAGGGCTGGTCGGGCGGCGAGCGCTGTTCGGATGAGACCATCGGCCATACCGGTTTCACCGGCACCGGCCTCTGGGTCGATTTTGCGCGCGGCCGCGCCTGGACCCTGCTCACCAATCGCATTCATCCCACCCGGCATTTTGACAGCGGCATTGTCGCGCTGCGCCGCGCGGTGGGCGACCTGATCAACGGAGACTGAAGTTGGAACCCATCTGGGCGGTCGGCCTGATGACCGGCACCGTGCTCGACGGCAATATCGATGTGGCACTGCTGAAGACCGATGGCGAGCGCATCGAGAGCTTTGGCGCCTATACGCTGGCGCCCTATCCGCAGGCCATCCGAGACACGCTGGAAGAGACGCTGGCGGCGGCGCGCACGTGGAACTTTGAGGGCCCCGATCCGGCGATCTTCGCCGAGGCCGAGGACATGCTGACGCGCGCGCAATCGGCGGCGGTGCAGGAACTGGTCGAGAGCGCCGGGCTGAGCCTTGCCGATATCGGCGTCGTCGGGTTCCACGGCCAGTCGGTGCTGCATCGCGCGCCGCAGCCGGGCCGCATCGGGGCGACGCGGCAGCTCGGCAACGGGCAGCTGATGCATGACCTGCTGGGCGTCAAGGTTGCCTACGATTTCCGCTCGGCCGACGTGCGGGCGGGTGGGCAGGGTGCGCCGCTGGCGGCGGTCTATCATCAGGCGCTGCTGCGCGGGCTCGGCACGCATGGCGAGGTCGCGGTGCTGAACCTCGGCGGCGTCGCCAATGTCACCTACTGGGATGGCGGCGAGACGCTGGTGGCGTTCGACACGGGGCCGGCCAATGCGCCGCTCAATGACTTCATGAAGGCGCGTGGCCTCGGCGAAATGGACCGCGACGGGGCGCTGGCGCGGACCGGCACGGTGGACGAGGCGCGGCTCGCGAAGCTGCTGGAGCATCCGTATCTGAGCGCGCCGCCGCCAAAGTCGCTCGACCGGTTCGATTTCACTTCGGCGATGGCCGATGGACTTGATCCGGCGACCGGGGCGGCAACGCTTACGGCGTTCACCGCGGCGGCGGTGGGCAAGGGGCTCGACCGCCTGCCGAGCCGGCCGGTGAAGCTCGTCGTCTGCGGCGGTGGGCGGCATAATCCGCTGATCATGGAAATGCTGAAGACGCGCGCCGGGGTTGAGGCCGTTCCGGCCGAGGCCGTGGGCTGGCGCGGCGACGCGATCGAGGCGGAGTGCTTTGCGTTCCTCGCGGTTCGGGTGCTGCGCGGCCTGCCGATCAGCTTCCCCTCGACCACCGGCGCGCCGCGTCCGCTGCAGGGCGGGCGGCTCGCCGCCTAGGGTGCGGCGGGCGTCGCGGGCCTGCGGGCAGCCGCCACCGCGCCAATGGCGCAGGCGGCGATGATGAGGCCGCCGCCGATCCAGAAGCGCAGCTCCGGCACTTCGCGGAAGAACACGTAGCCGAACAGCGCGGCCCAGATGATGTTCATGTAATCGACGATGGCGAAGACCGCGGCGTCGGTTGTCCTCAGCCCGATGGTCAGCAGCACGAAGCCGGCGGCGCCGAGGAAGCCGATCAGTGCCATCAGCGGCCAGGCACCGGGCGCCGGGGCCGCAAGGCCGGGCAGCGCGAAGGGTAGCACCAGCAGCGCCGAAACGAGGCCGGAGGCCATGGTGAGCGCCGCGGCGCTTTCGTCATCGGCGTGGTGCTTCACGAGCACCATCGAGGTCGCGTAGGCGACGGGCGCGAGGAGCGCGCAGGCCCAGGCGAGCGGCTCGCCTTCAAACGCCATCGCGCCGCCGCCGAACACCATCACCGCCGAACCGGCAATGCCGAGGAGGATGGCGACGATGAGCGACGGCGTCGGGCGTTCCTTGAACACGACGATGCCGATCAGCGCGACATAGATCGGGGCGCTGAGCGCAAGGGCTGTGACGATGGCCAGCGGCAGCTTGCTGAGCGCGTAGAAGAACAGCGATGCGGTGACGACGATGGTCGCGCCGCGCAACAGGTGCCGGCGCCAGTTGCGCGGATCGGGCCAGGCGCCGCGGGTGAGCGCGACATAAGCTGTGAGCCAGACGACGGCGCCGCCATAGCGCACGAAGGTGATCTGGAACGTCGAGAGATGCGGGCCGAGCGCCTTCGCCACGGCATCCATGGCGCAGAGCAGGATCATGCCGGCGAGGCAGAGCAGGAAACCGGTGGCCTTCACACGCGCTCCAGCGATTTGCTGAGGAAGGTGCGGGTGCGGCCCTTGGGGAAATCCGGGAGCGCGCCGAAGGGGGCATAGCCGGCCCGCTGGTAGACCTTGAGGGCCACGGGGTTGAAGGTGTCGATATAGGCGCCGTGGCAGCCGCGCTGTTTTGCTTCCGTTTCGGCGGCGGCGAGCATGCGCACGGCGAGACCCTGGCCGCGGGTGCTCTCGGCGAGCCACAGCCATTGCACGTAGAGCCAGCCCCAGGCGGTGTAGCCGGAGAGGCCGCCTGTGAGGATGCCGGTGTTGTCGTGGACGAGCACCGCGATGGGGACGCGATCGGCAGGGCCGACGTCGCTCTCGTTGAAGGCGGCGAGGTTGGTGCTGATCGCGGTGAGATCGTCCGGCGCGGGGGTGGCCGTGACGGTGAGCGTCAGGTCGCTCATCATGGAGTCTCGATTTGGCTCATGCGCCGACGATAGAGGCTGGGCCGGTGCGCCGCCAGCCGTGTCAGCGGGCGGCGGCGGCCTCGACGATGGGCGTGAGGGCGCGGGTGGCGCCAGCCGGATCGAGCCCGGTGACGATGACGCCGCAGAGGGCTGCGCCGATGCCTGCCGCCTTGAGCTCTGGCATGTCGGCGGCGGTGAACTTCTTCTGGCTTGGCGCGATGACCGGCAGGCCGGACTGCTGGACGATTTCGGCAAAGCGCGCGAGGTCGGCGGCGTTCAGCGGATCGCCGTATTCGGCAAAGCGGCCGATCGAGGCTTCGAGCATGGCGCCGGGGATGGTGGCGATGCGCTTGAGATCGGCCTCGTTGCTCTCGCTGTCGAGCGCGAGGATGGGTCGCAGCCGCGAGTCATACATGTGCTTCTGCACGTGCTTGAGATAGATGTTCCAGCCCTCGACGCCATAATCGGCCAGCGCGTTCAGCTCATCGAGCGTGGGCTGCGTCTCCTGCCCGCTCATCACCAGCATGGGCTTGCCGAGTTTTGCCAGGGCCTCGATGAAGGGGCGTTCCTCGGCAAACGTGCCGAAGGTCGTGCCGCTGGCGCGGTGGTAGGCGTTGAGGTGGAATTTCAGCCCGAACACGCCGGCATCGACGGCGGCCTTCGCCAGTTCGATGTCGTGGCGACCGAGGGACACCAGCACCGGGAAGCCGCCCGCGGTCATGGCGCGGTGGATGGGACCGTCGATCACAGGCGCACTCCAGATCTGGTATCGAACCGGTGCACTTCGGCAGCCAGCGGTTTCAGCGACAGCACGTCGCCGGGATTGGCCTGCACGCGGCGGTGGAACATGGCGACGATCTCAGTGCCGTCGCTCGCCTTGCCGCTGATCTGCGTGTCCGAGCCCATCGGCTCGACCAGCGTGACGGTGACAGGCAGGCCGCCCTCGGCGATCTCGAAATGCTCGGGCCGCACGCCGATGGTGGCGCTCTCGCCCATGAGCGAGCCCGGAATGAAGTTCATCGAGGGCGAGCCGATGAAGCCGGCAACGAACAGGTTGGCGGGCGTGTCGAACAGTTCGATCGGGGTGCCGATCTGCTCGACGCGGCCGGCATTCATCACCACGATCTTGTCGGCCATGGTCATGGCCTCGACCTGGTCATGGGTGACGTAGACGGTGGTGGTCTTCAGCCGGTGGTGCAGGCCCTTGATCTCGCCGCGCATCACCACGCGCAGCTTGGCGTCGAGGTTCGACAGCGGTTCGTCGAACAGGAAGACCTGCGGGTTGCGCACGATGGCGCGGCCCATGGCGACGCGCTGGCGCTGGCCGCCGGAAAGCTGGCCCGGCCGCCGCTGCAGCAGCGCGGTGAGCCCGAGGATGTCGGCGGCCCATTTCACGCGCTCGGCGATCTCGGCCTTGCTGGCGCCGCGGTGCTCGAGCGAAAAGCCCATGTTCTTTTCGACGCTCATGTGCGGGTAGAGCGCGTAGTTCTGGAACACCATGGCGATGTCCCGGTCCTTGGGCTCGAGGTCGTTGACCACGCGCCCGCCGATCGAGATGGTACCGCCGGTGATCGGTTCGAGCCCGGCGATCATCCGCAGCAGCGTGGACTTGCCGCAGCCCGATGGGCCGACCAGCACGACGAACTCGCCGTCGGCGATGTCGATGGAGACGCCGTGGATCACCCCGGCATTGCCGTAGCTTTTCTCCACATTGTCGATGGTGACGGAAGCCATGTGCTAGCCCTTGAGACCGGTATGCGCGAGGCCTTCGATGAACTGGCGCTGCGCAAAGATGAAGACGATGAGGACCGGGATCGCCGTGAGCGTCGCGGCCGCGAGTTGGATGTTCCACATCGGCCCCTGGTAGACGTCGACATACTGCGTCAGCGCCTGGGGCAGGGTGTATTTCTCGGGGGATGTGAGGAACACGATCGGCTCGAGATAGAGGTTCCACGAGTGGAGGAACGTGAAGATGGCGACCGCGGCGAGCGCCGGCCGCGCCAGAGGCAGGGCGATGGTTCAGAAGATCTTCAGCCGGCCGAGGCCATCGACGCGCGCCGCCTCTTCGAGCTCGCCGGGGAGCGCGATGAAGAACTGCCGCATGACGAAGGTGGCAAAGACGCTCGGCGCGCCGAAGATGGGCACGAGGATCAGCGGCCAGTGCGTGTTCACCATTCCCCATTTGAGGAACATCTGGAACAGCGGGACGATGGTGACTTCCGAGGGGATCAGCAGGCCCGTCAGCACGATGAGGAACATGAGGTTCGCGCCGGGGAATTTGATGCGCGCGAAGGCGTAGCCGGCGAACGAGGAGACGATCATCGTGCCCACGGTCACGATGGCCGCGATATAGGCCGAGTTCCAGTATTGCTGCGCGAAGGGCTGCAACTCGAACACGCTGCGATAGGTCGACCAGTCGAAGCTGCGCGGGATCAGCTGCGGGGGGAACGCGAAGATGTCGCTGATCGGTTTCACCGAGCTCGTCACCATCCACCAGGTGGGGAACAGGAACGGGATCGACAGCACGCAGAGCAGGCCATAGAGCGCGAGTTTTACGCGCGGCGAGAGATCAGTTTTCATAGAACACCACCCGCTTGCGCATCTGCCACTGGAATACGGTCAGCACAGCGACGATGAGGAAGAGCAGGATGGAAATCGTCGCGCCGTAGCCGAAGCGGTGGAACTGGAAGGCCTGCTGGTAGAGGTAGTAGACGAGCACCGTCGTCGACATGCCCGGCCCGCCCTGCGTCAGCACGGCGATCTGCGCGAACACCTGGAGCGAGCCCACCACCGTGATGATGGCGGTGAGCAGGATCGTCGGCGAAATCAGCGGGATGGTGATGCGGCGGAACTGCTTGAAGGGCGAGGCGCCATCGACGCGCGCCGCTTCGTAAAGCTCGCGCGGGACGCCTTGCAGCGCCGCGAGGAACAGCACCATGTTGAGCCCGACATTCTTGAACACCTGCACAACGATCACCGAGAGCATCGCCGTGGAGGGCATGCGCAGCCAGTTCGGCCCTTCGATGCCGAACATCGCGAGGATGCCGTTGATGCCGCCATTGGCCTGCAGCAGGAAGCTCCAGACGATGGTCCAGGCGACGAGCGAGACGACGACGGGCGAAAAGAAGATGGTGCGGAACACCGTGATGCCGCGCAGCTTCTGGTTGACCAGAACCGCCAGCAGCAGCGCGAGGCTCATGTTGAAGACGACCAGTCCGGCCGAAAAGATGGCGGTCGCGCCCAGAACTTCGGGCAGCGCGGGGTCTTTGAGAAGTTTCTGGTAATTCGCATCGCCGACGAACTTGAAGGTGCCGGCGAGCACGTTCCATTCGTGCAGCGAGTAGTAGACGACGAGCCCGAGCGGGATCAGCACGAAGACGATGATGCCGATGAGCTGGGGCGCGATGAAGAGGTAGCCCGCGAGCCCGTCGCGGCGCTCGATGGTCCAGAATGGGCGGGAGTGCGCTGTTGTCATCGTCATCCTGTTTGTGGCCCCACCCTCATCCGGCTTCGCCACCTTCTCCCATCAAGGGAGAAGGCGCCGACTGAGCATTCGGTTCAGGGTGGGGCGGCCCCGATGGAGGCCGCCCCGGCGTTCTACTGCGCCAGCAGCGGCTGGACGCGGTCGCAGGCGGACTTCAGCACGGCGGCGACGTCGGCATCCGGCACCCAGAGCGCATCGAGCGAGGCGCGGATGGTCTGCTGGATTTCGGCAAAGCCGGCATGGCCCGGCTTCACCTTGCCGGTCGAAATGCCGTGCACCACGACAGAGTCGATCTGTGCGGGGGAGAGCAGCGGGTTGGCGGCGCTCAGCACATCGACGTTGAGCAGCGAGGCGCGGGCCGGCGGGAAGTACTGCGCCAGCTTCTTCGAGTTCTCGGGGTTGGTGAAGAAGGCGAGGAAGTCAGCGGCCGCCTGCACGTTCTTGCCCGAGGCAAAGACGCCGATGCCGGCCTGGCCGATCACCGCATACTTGCCGGCCGGACCTTCCGGCAGTGGCACGAGATCCCAGGCGAAGCCGTTCTCCTTGGGGAGCAGCGCGGCGCGCGAGATCTGCGTGATGGTCATCGCCGCATCGCCGGCGAAGAAATCGGCAGCGACGCCGGGGCCGGGGATCGACTTGTCGGTGAAGATGGCCTTGTGGATGAAGGTCATGGCATCGACGAACGGCTGCTCGGTCATCGTGCAGGTCTTGCCGTCGGCGCTCCACGGCGAGGCGCCCCACGCACCCCAGATGGTCGCGAGATTGTCCCACACCTTGTAGTCGAAATCGCGGACGATGAGGCCCTGCTTGCCCGACGCGGCGACGGCCGCGTTGATGGCGTTGGCATTGGTCCAGTTCCATTCGCCCGCCGCGATCAGTTCCGCCGGGGTCTTCTGGCCGGCCGCCTTGATCAGGTCGTTGTTGACGAACACGGCGAAGGGCGAGGTCGAGAACGGATAGGCGTAGATGTCGCCGCCGGCCGACCACAGCGCCAGCGCGCTCTCGGTCACGTCGGCGAGGTTGTAGTCGGGGGTGGCCTCGAACGTCGCCTTGAGCGGGCTCAGGGCGCCCGAGTTCACGAAGTCGCCGGCCGTGGTCTCGAGAATCCAGGCGAGGTCCGGGGCATTGCCGCCGGCGATCTGCGTCGTGAGCGTCGTCGTGTAGCCATCGTAGGCGAGCGAGTCGAACGTCACGTTCACGTCCGGATGCGTTGCCTTGTAGGCGGCGGCGATCTCGTTGAAGAGCTTCAGGTGCCCTTCATTGGCGGTCCACAGCGCCATGCGCAGGTCAACGGCGAGGGCCGGGAACGACAGCGGGATGGATATGCCGGCCGCCAGCGCGGCGAGCATCAGTCTGTTGAGCTTGGTCATGGTGTTCCTCCTTTGAATGTTCTGGCGTCTTCGTCAGTAGCCGCGGACGTCCGGCCAGCGGATCTCGATCCCCTCGCCGTAGAGCCGTGTCTGGAAATCGGCGAGATGCTTGTCGTCGGCCTGGACCTGGTGCGGGGTCAGGCCGTATTCGAGGCAGTGCGCCGCGAGCAGGCCGGCGACTTCACCGACGTTCCACTCCACCGGATGCAGGCGGTAGCAGCCGTTGGTGATGTGGGTGGTGCCGATGTTCTTGCCGCCCGGCAGCAGGTTCGTCATGCGCTTGGGCAAGAGGGAGCCGAGCGGAATCTCGAACGGGCACGAGGCGACGTCGATGTAGTTGTCGCCGCCGGTCGAGGGGTGCAGGTCGATGCGGTACATGCCGATGCCGATCGAGTCGCGGTAGTTCACCGCGCCCGCTTCGCCGCGGATGTCGTAGGAGAGGTCCTGTTCGAGCACGGTGGTCACGGCGCGGATGCGGCGGCTTTCGCGGACGTAGGGGGCCATGGCGAGGCCGTGGCTGGTGCCGGTGATGTCACCGCGCAGGCGCAGGCCCGGGAAGCCCTGCCCGCCATCTTCGCGCGGGGCTTCGGTCTGCAGCCAGTAGAACACGGCGTAGCTGAGGTCGGCGGCTTCGGCGATGCGCTGGTTGTAGACATCTTCGGGGACGTCGATCACCGGGTGTTCGAAGTAGTCGAGCATCGGCCAGTTCACGAGGCAGATGTCGGAGTTGTAGGCGCCGGGCACGAAGTTGCGCTGCGCCGCGATGCGCCGGAAGGTCCAGAGGTTCCCGTCGCCCGGGTTCCTGCGCTGGTCGGCGTCGACCAGCGTCGGGTCGTCACCGGGGTTGGGGGTGAAGCTGCGGACTGTGGATTCGAGTGTGCGCGGGTGCGGCGCGACGAAGCCGATCAGCGGGCCGCCCCAGAAGCTGGGCGTATAGGCGCGCCACTTGTCGTAGTTGCGCGGCTTGTCGATCACGTGGTTGCCGTCGACATGGTCGATTGCAAAGCAGATCGACACCGCCTGCGAATTGGTCGGCTGCGCCTCGGCCGGGGCCGACGGCTCGCCGGTTTCGGCCTGTGACTCAAAGCCGGTGACATACTCGGTGCCGGTCAGAGGCAGCAGGTCGCCGTACTCGGTCGCATCGATGATGTAGGGGGCGCTGACGGTGATGCCCTCGCCGCCGTCGCGGTGCCTGACGGTGACGGCGCGCACGCGGTCGCCTTCGACCTCTGCGCTCACCGGCTTGTACGGCTGCAGCAGCGTGAGCTTGCCGCCGCCGCGATAGGGCGCGAGCATCGCTTCCATGACGGCCAGCGATACGCGCGGTTCGTGGCAAAGCCGGGACACGAAGCCGGCGCCGGGGTTGAGATCGCCCCAGGCGCGGCTCTTCTCGGTCAGCGGATAGTGATCGCGATAGTACTGGCGCACGCCGTTGCGCAGCGCACGATAGGAGCGGGTGATGCCGAACTGTTCGACCCAGGAATGCTCGTCGG
>Ga0073905_10001291_pt1 | contig 12700 bp, 9 predicted proteins | sample KloWWTupernatant_FD_65482 | JGI IMG/M metagenome (GOLD analysis project Ga0073905, IMG submission 65482) | Active sludge microbial communities from Klosterneuburg, Austria, studying microevolution and ecology of nitrifiers - Klosterneuburg... | ecosystem: Engineered > WWTP > Aerobic digester >... | reverse complement strand
GGGGCTGCCGGCGTCGTCCGTGGCCGTCGAGAACGTCGAGGTCACCGCGCCCGTCGGGTCGGCGAAGAGCACGTGGTAGTCGCTCGGCAGCACGTCGGCGTCACCGCCGTCCCCGTCGCCGTCCGAGTCCTCCGGCACGCCGCGCAGCGCGTGCCGCACGAGCTCTGGCGCGACGGTGGCCAGCTGGGTGTCGACCTGCCCGACGAGCGAGCGCTGCAGCAGGGTCAACGCGGTCACGCCGGTCAGGCCGAGGCCGACGACGAGCAGCGCGGCGAACACCACCGTGAGCTGGGTGCGCAGCGGCTGACGGTTCCAGGTCAGCACGGGCTCACCCCGCGCTCGGCGGCAGGCGCAGCACGTAGCCGACGCCGCGCTTGGTGTGCAGGAGCGGCACGGGCTGCACGTCGCCGGGCGCGCGGTCGATCTTGCGGCGCAGGTAGGAGATGTACGACTCCACGATCGAGCCGTCGCCGCCCCACTCGTACTGCCACACGTGGTCGAGGATCTGGGTCTTGCTCAGCACCCGCCCGGGGTTGAGCAGGAGGTAGCGCAGCAGGGTGAACTCGGTGGGGGACAGCTCGATGACCCGGCCGGCCCGCCGCACCTCGTGGGAGTCCTCGTCGAGCTCGAGGTCGGCGTACCGCAGCACGGAGGACGACGCGCCGTCGCCCGGCCGCGTGCGGCGCAGCACGGCGCGGATCCGCGCGACGACCTCCTCGAGGCTGAACGGCTTGGTGACGTAGTCGTCCCCGCCGACGGTCAGCCCGATGACCTTGTCGCCGGTGTCGTCCCTGGCCGTGAGGAACAGCACCGGGACGTGCTGACCCCGCTCGCGCATCCGCCGGGTCACCGCGAACCCGTCCAGGTCGGGCAGCATGACGTCGAGCACGACGAGGTCGGGCTCGTCTGCCGCGATGAGCGCGAGGGCCGATGCGCCGTCGGCCGCGGCGCGCACCTCGAACCCGGCGAACCGCAGGGACGTGGTGAGCAGCTCACGGATGGTCGGCTCGTCGTCGACGACGACGAGCCGGGCCTCCGGGGCGCGCGCGGGCTCGGTCATGGGCCCAGTGTCCCGCGCGAACCTGGGAGCCGGCTGGGAGCGACCTGAGCGCCCGGTGCGCACCACGACGGCACGGAACGACGACGGCGCCGCACCCCGAGGTGGGGTACGGCGCCGTCACGCGTCGACGAGCAGGTCAGAGGCCAGAACCGATCTGCGGGGCGACGGGCGTCGCCTCGATGACGACCGGGGACGACCCGCCCTTGAGCGCGGCGAGCCGGGCCTCGATCTCGAGGGTCTCCCCGGCGTCCTCGAGCTCCTCGAACTGCGCGTCGAGCGACGAGGCGGCGATCTCCGCCTGGCCGGCGACGCGGGCCTCCTCGCGGCGCACCTTCTCCTCGAAGCGGGACACCTCGGACGTCGGGTCGAGCACGTTGATCGAGCCGATCGCCTCCTGCACCTGGGACTGCGCCTGGGCGGTCTTGGCGCGGGCGACGAGCTGGTCGCGCTTGGAGCGCAGCTGCTCCAGCTTGTCCTTCATCTGCACCAGGCCGGCCTTGAGGCGCTCGACGACGTCCGTCTGGGACGCGATCATGGGCTCGGCCGCGGCGGCCTCGCCCTCGGACGCGATCTGCTTGCCCAGGGCGACCTTGGCGAGGTTGTCGAACCGGTCGGCGTCGACGACGTTGCCGGCGGTGCGCAGCTGGTCGGCCTTGGCGGAGGCCGCCATGGCCTTGCCGCCCCACTCGGCCGCGGCGGCGACGTCCTCGGCGTGGTCCGCCTCCGCGAGGCGCAGGTTGCCGATCGTCACCGCGACGGCGTCCTCGGCCTCGACGATGGAGTTGGTGTAGTCGCGGACCATCTGGTCCAGCAGCTTCTCCGGGTCCTCCGCCCGGTCGATGAGCGCGTTGATGTTGGCCTTGGCCAGCTGGGCCATGCGACCCAGGATGGTCTGCTTCTCAGCCATGTGCGAGTGCCTTCCGTTCGGTGGTGCGGTGCTGGTGCCGTGTGTCGAGGCGTGACGTCAGAAGCGGCCACCCCCTCCGCGGCGACCGCGGGTGCCGCCGCCGCCGAAGCTCCCGGTGGACCGGCCGGAGGACCGCCCGGACGACCGCGAGCCGCCGGAGCGGGACGACCCGCCGAACGACCCGCCCCCGAACCCGCCGGAGGAGCCGCCGCCGAAGCCGCCGCCCCCGCCGAGGATCTGGTCGAGCAGGATCCCGCCGAGCACCAGCGACCCGGTGCTCGGCCCGCCGCCGGCGCGCGGCCCGCCGCCGCCCTGCTGCTGCTGCCAGCGGGACACGTCGGCCTCGGCGAGCTGCTGGGCCTGCCCGGCGAGCTGCTGGGCCCGCTGGGCGACCCCGAGGGCACCGGCCGGGTCCGTCGCGCTCGACCGCTCGGCCTCCTGGGCGAGCCGGGCGGCCTCCGCCAGGCGCGTGCGCGCCTCGGCGCCCACGGCCCCGCGTCGGGTCTCGATGAAGTCCGAGACGGCCCGGACCTGCGAGGCGAGCTGGCCGAGCATCCCGGCCAGCTGGGCCCGCGCGCGCTCGGCCTGCTCGGCAGCGGCGCGGGCCGGCGCGAGGGCGGCGTCGAGCGCGGTCTCCGCCTCGACGAGGCTCCGCAGGGCGGCCAGCGGGTCCCCGCTCGCCCGCTCGGCCGGTGCGGCGTCCAGCGCCCGGCGGGCGGTGGCCACGGTCGCCGCGACGGCGGGGTCGGCAGCGGCGATGCGCGCGGCGTCGGCCACATCGGCGCCCAGCGAGGTCAGCGAGGCGTCGATCCGGGCGCCGGCGGCCGCGAGGTCCGCACCGGCGTGGTCCACCGCGTCGAGGAGGGTCACGGCCTGGCCGACGGCGTCCTCCGCCGTGCGCGCCAGGCCCACGGCGGCGGCGCGGTCGGACGCCACCGCGGCCAGCCCCTGCGCGACGCTCGTCCGCGCGCCGTCCAGCAGGGCCGTCGCCTGCGTGACGTTGTCCTGCACCGAGCCCAGGGCGGCCGGGCGGTAGGTCGCGGCGAGAGTGGTCAGCGCCGCCTGCGCCGCCGGGAGGCGCCGGGCGACCTCCTCGGCCCGTCGCCCGGTCTCCTCGAGCACCTGCGGGGCGCGGGCCTGCAGGTCGCGCAGCCGGTCGAACTCGTCGGTCTGCGCGTCGAGAGCGGTGTCAGCCTGCTCGCACAGCGCGAGGATCTCGAGCATCATCGCGCGGGCCTGCTGCTCGGTCTCCGGTGTCGCGTCGTCGAGCTGCTGACGCAGCGTGAACGCGCGGCCGATCTGGGCCTTCGCCTGGGTGACCACCTCGCCGAACGCGCGCGTGGCCTGGTTGCCGAACTGCGCCTGGGCGAAGCCGAGCTCCTGCTCGGACGTCTTGAGGGCGTCGTCGAGCGCCACGAGGGCGCTGCTCGCGCGGCGGCTGAGGTCGGCGGTCGGCAGGGCGGCCATGGCGGCGGGCCCGTCGAGCGGGCCGCGCGCCGCGCCGCCGCGCCGCCGCAGGGAGCGGACCAGCAGGACGAGCGCGAGGACCGCGAGCCCGCCGACGAGCAGGGTGACCCAGCCGCGGCCGCCCGAGGTCGAGCCCGTCCCGGTACCCCCGCCGGCGGCGTCCTGGTAGCCCTGCGCCGCGGCGATGGCCGCGCCGGCCCAGTCGTCCTGCGACAGCGCCGGCTCGATCCGCTCGGTCGCGACGGCGTCGAGCTGGTCGTCGGTGAGCTCGATGGCGTCGTCGACGGAGACGAAGTAGGAGCGGTCCTCGACGGCCACGGCCAGGAGCAGGTCGTCGCGCCCCAGGTCGGACGCGATCGCGGTCGTCGTGGCCCAGTCGGCGGCCGAGGCGTCGCCGAACGTGTCGACGTAGACGACGAACAGCTGGTACTGCGTCGCGTCGGCCAGCGCGTCGAGCGCGGCCTGCACGTCGTCGACCCGGTCGCCGAGCACCCCGGCGGTGTCCGTGACGTCGGCCGTGAGGTCCATCGGGTCCTCTGCCGCGGCCGGCCCGGCCCCCAGGACCGTCAGCCCGACCCCCGCGGCGAGCGCGACGAGCAGGGCGAGCGGGGTGGTCCGGGGCAGGCGGGATCGACGTCGGTGCACCCCTCGATCCTCGACCCTGCGGCGGGCGCGTGCAACGTAGATCAGCTCCGCGGGCGTGACGAAGCACACACGGCCGAACGGGGCCGGAGCGGGCCCTTCGGCTTCCGGCACGAAAGATGGGATGTCTATCATCGCCCGATGATCCTCACCGTCATCGAGAACATGCCGTCGGTCCCGCTGGACCGCTTCGCCGGCTGGCTGACCGAGACCCCCGACGTCGCCACGCCCGCCGTGACCCTCGCCGTCGTGCGACCGTGGGCCGGCGACGCGATCCCCATGCTGGCCGACTGCGGCGACGGCCTGCTCGTGCTGGGTGGCCAGGGCAGCGTCGTCGACCCCGCCTCGCCGTGGCTGCCGGCCACGCGCGACCTCCTGGCGCAGGCCTCCGTCGCGGGCCTGCCCACCCTGGGCCTGTGCCTCGGCGCCCAGCTGCTCGCGGCCGCCACCGGCGGCCAGGTGCAGGTGGCGGCGCCCCCCGGGCGCGAGGCCGGCGTCATCGACATCCACCCGCGCCCCGAGGCCGCGGCCGACGCCCTGCTCGGCGGGCTCGCCGCCGACGTCCCGGCTGACCACCCGCTCAACGGCGGGGTGCTCGCCGCCATGCCGTCCATGCACGCGGACGCCGTCGTCGACCTGCCCTCCGGCGCCGTGTGGCTCGCCTCCTCGCGGCTCTACCCGTACCAGGCGTTCCGGGTCGGCTCGGCCTGGGGCCTGCAGTTCCACCCCGAGGTCTCCGAGGAGGTCTTCGCCGGGTGGGCGGAGCTGCACGACGACGTCGACACCGCCGAGGTGGTGGAGCAGTTCCGCGCTCGCGCGGACGACGTCGAGCACGCCGGCCGGGCGATCGCGCACCGGTTCGCCGCGCTGGTCCGCGAGAGTGCCGCGCTGGCCGTCACGGCCTGAGGCCGATCGGGTCGGCGCCGGGTCAGTGCCCGATGAGGTCCTCGGCGTCGACGATCCGGTAGGCGTAGCCCTGCTCGGCGAGGAACCGCTGGCGGTGGGCGGCGAAGTCCTGGTCGACGGTGTCCCGCGAGACCACGGCGTAGAAGTGCGCGGTGCGCCCGTCGGCCTTGGGGCGCATGATGCGGCCCAGGCGCTGCGCCTCCTCCTGACGTGAGCCGAACGACCCACTGACCTGGATCGCCACGGCGGCCTCCGGCAGGTCGACCGAGAAGTTGGCGACCTTGCTCACGACGAGCCGGGTGACCTCGCCGGCGCGGAACGCGTCGAACAGCCGCTGGCGCTCGCGGACCGTCGTGGCCCCCGTGATGAGCGGGGCGTCGAGGTGGTCGGCCAGGGTCTCGAGCTGGTCGAGGTACTGGCCGATGACGAGCACCTGGTCGTCCGGGTGGGCGGCCACGAGGTGCTCGACCACCCGGTTCTTGGCCGGTGCGCACGCGGCGAGCCGGTAGCGCTCCTCCGGCTCGGCCGTCGCGTAGGCCATCCGGTCGCGCTCGGGCAGCGTGAGGCGCACCTCGACGCAGTCGGCGGGGGCGATGTACCCCTGGGCCTCGATGTCCTTCCACGGCGCGTCGAACCGCTTGGGCCCGATGAGCGAGAACACCTCGTCCTCGCGGCCGTCCTCGCGGACCAGCGTGGCCGTCAGGCCCAGGCGGCGGCGCGCCTGCAGGTCGGCGGTCATCCGGAAGATCGGCGCGGGCAGCAGGTGCACCTCGTCGTAGACCACCAGGCCCCAGTCGCGTGCGTCGAGCAGCTCGAGGTGCGTGTAGACGCCCTTGCGGCGCGTCGTGAGCACCTGGTAGGTCGCGATGGTGACCGGCTTGACCTCCTTGCGGGCACCGGAGTACTCGCCGATCTCGTCCGGCGTCAGGGTCGTGCGCTTGACGAGCTCGTCGCGCCACTGGCGGGCCGCGACGGTGTTCGTCACGAGGATGAGCGTCGTGGTCTGCGAGCGCGCCATCGCCGCGGCGCCGACGATCGTCTTGCCGGCCCCGCAGGGCAGCACCACGACGCCGGAGCCGCCGTGCCAGAACCCCTCCACGGCATGCTCCTGGTACGGCCGCAGCGACCAGCCGTCCTGCACCAGGGCGATGGGGTGGGCCTCGCCGTCGACGTACCCCGCGAGGTCCTCGACCGGCCAGCCGAGCTTGAGCAGCACCTGCTTGAGGTGCCCGCGCTCGGAGGGGTGCACGACGACGTCGTCGGCGTCCAGCCGGGCGCCGAGGAGGCCTGCGGTGCGCCGCGAGCGGAGCACCTCCTCGAGCACGGCGCGGTCCAGCGCGTGCAGCACGAGGCCGTGCGTGGGGTGGTCGACCAGCTGGAGCCGGCCGTAGCGGGCCATCGTCTCGGCGACGTCGACGAGCAGCGCGTGCGGCACGGGGTAGCGCGAGTGCTCCAGGAGCACGGCGACGACCTGCTCTGCGTCGTGCCCCGCGGCGCGGGCGTTCCACAGCCCCAGCGGCGTCAGCCGGTACGTGTGCACGTGCTCCGGTGCGCGCTCGAGCTCGGCGAACGGCGCGATGGAGCGGCGGCACGCGTCCGCGTCCGGGTGGTCCACCTCGAGCAGCAGCGTCTTGTCGCTCTGCACGATGAGCGGTCCGGCGGGGCGGTCGGTCATCGGGCTCCCTCGGTGGTGTCCGCCTGCACCGGGGTCACCAGGGCGATCCGGTGCACGGCGACGGTCAGCTCTGCCTCGCGCTCGGCGTCGATCGCGCGCACGCGGCCGGCGTCGACGTGCACGGGACGCACCCGGCGCCGCGTCGTGCCCTGCGGCCCGACGACGTCGAGCCACACCTCGGTCCCGTGGGCGACGGCGTCGCGCAGCTGCGCGAGGGCGAGCACCGGGTCGCTCGGGTCGGGTTCGGGTCCCGGTCCGGCTGCGGCCTCGCGGCGGTCCCCGGCGAGCAGGTCCCGCGCCACGCGGCGCAGGCGGCGCTCGGTGGCCGCGGCGACGTCGGGAGCTGGATCCGCGCCGGGCGCGTCCGCGGTGCGCGCGGCGCGGCGCGGCACGCGCACGCGGCGCGGGCTCTCGTCGAGCAGCACCACCTGGCCGGTCGGGTCCTCGGTGACGGGGGAGAGCCCGCGCTCGCGCAGCGCCGCGACGAGCGTGGCCGGCGCCACCTGCGCGGCGATGACGGTGGGGGCGAGGCGGAGCAGCCCGAGCCCGGCGAGCGCGCGGTCCTCGGCGAGCCCGACGAGCGCAGCGGCGTCCCCGCGCAGGTAGGAGGACGCGAGGCCGGCGCGCACCTGGCCGTGCCGTCGCGAGGCGTCGAGGACGAGGTACTCGAGCGGCTGCGGCACGCCGCTGCGGGCGTGCCGGGACAGCTCGGCGAGCAGGTCCTCCGCGCTGCGGCCCGTGTCGAGCGCACCCCGCACGGACGCCTCGGTGAAGCGCACCGTCACCCCGGCGCCCCGGGACTCGACCAGCGCGCACGCGGTGAGCAGGGCGTCGAGGGCCTCGGACGGCCGCCCTGGCACGACGCCCGTGAGGTCGCCCTGGAGGAGCACGTGGTCCACCGACGGCGGCAGGTGCGCGGCCAGTGCGGCGCCGGTGCCCGCGGCGTCCTGACCGGCCAGCAGGGCACGCCCGGCCGCGCCCACGGCGCCGGCGCCGGTGACGCCCAGCGCCTCGGCCTCGGCGAGCACCGCGGACACGGCGTGCAGGGCGGGCGCGGCGCGGGGGGTGCGCCACACGAGGACGTCGTGCACCTGCTCGGTGGTCATGGCGCCCTCGGCGAGCACGCCGAGCACCGCGCGGCGCAGCCGCGGCGCCCACGGACGTCGGGACTCGGGGTCGAGCGCCGTGCGCAGCGCGCCGCGCTCGTCGCGCGTGCCGACCAGCCATGCGGCGCGCTCGGCGCCCAGCCACGCCTGGGCCAGCTGCGCCCAGCGCTCTGCGGGCGGCAGGGCTGCCCACACGTCCGCGGCGGTCGTGGGGCAGAACGACGGCGGGTCCTCGCCGTCGTCGACCACCAGCCCGGCCGCGGCGACGACCTCGACCACGAGGGCTGTGGTGGTCTCGTCCACCTCGAGGCGGGTGGACAGCCGGCGCAGCTCGCGCGCGCCAAGGCCGCCGGACCGCAGCACGCCCGGCTGCTCGCGGCCCCACGCGGTGAGCACGCCGCCCGCGAGCCGCACGAGGTCCTGCGCCGCCCGGGCGGACTCGGCGTCGGCCGTCGCGGCCGGCACGTCGCGGGGGGTCGGACGGGGCGCCGGCGGCTGGTCGCGATGCGTGCGTCCCGAGCGCAGGGCCAGGGCGACCTCGCGCGGGAGCACCACGTGCTGCGGGTCCCCGCCGCTGAGCAGGCCGTGCGCCAGCAGCCAGCCGACGGCGGTCTGGGCCGGGCCGGGCGCGTCGGGCATCCGGCCGACGGGCGGGCCCCAGGCCAGGGCGTCGAGCACCTGCGCCGCGCCGCGCGGCGCGTCGGTGAGCAGCAGCGGGACGGTCGCGGGCCCGGCGAGGTGCGCCGCCACGGCCTCGGCGGTCGCGGCCGGGGCGCCGATCTGCTCGGCGAGGGTGCTCAGGGAGGCGGCGGACCGGCGCGCCAGGGTGGCCCCGAGCGAGGGGCCGAGGCCCGCCGGGTACGGCCCGATGAGGTCGGCGAGCCCGGGGCACGGGTGCAGGCCGTCGTCGGACCACAGCACGGCGTGCGCGAGCCCCGTGGCCACCGCGTCGTCGACCTCCTCGCCCAGCGCCAGCGCGAGCTGTTCCGTGGTGGGGGCTGGCAGCACCGTGCCCTCGAGCGCCACGACGGCCTCGAGGACGCGCAGCACGTGCGTGTCGAGCGCGGCGAGCACGCGCTCGAGGCTCGCGCGGCTCGCGGCACGGGCGCCGAGGGCCCGGACCGATGCCGGCGGAGGGGCGGCCAGGTCCTGGCGCAGCGCGAGCAGCGCGGCCAGCCCGTCCGGACCGCGCTCGCGCAGGTGCTCGGTGTAGGTGGCCATCCGCACCACGATACGGGGCCGTAGGATCACCGCAGTCCGGCGCCACCGCCGTCGACCGTCCAGCCATCGTCCCGGGGAGACCCGGCCGCACACCGGGAGACCGCGTGGAGATCGTCAAGGACATCGCGCTCGTGCTGCACTTCCTCGGCCTGGCGAGCCTGCTGGGCGGGTTCCTCGTGCAGATCAAGCCGCCGGTCAAGGTGGTCAACGCCGCGATGTTCCACGGCGTGCTCACCCAGCTGGTCACCGGGCTGCTCCTCGTCGGCGTCGAGCAGGCGCTCGACCCGGAGGACGTCAACAACACCAAGGTGGGCGTGAAGCTCCTCGTCCTGCTCGTCATCGGCGCGCTCGTGGTCCTGGGCCGGCGCAAGGAGTCGGTCAGCACGCGCACCTGGGGCCTCATCGGCGGCCTCACCGTGCTCAACGTGGTGCTCGCCGTCGCCTGGTAGCCCGTCGCGCCGGAATTGCGGCGGCCGGGTCCCGGTCCGCCCGGTAGCCTGGTGGCCGTCCATCTCCTCCGTCCCGTCAGGGGTTCCCGTGCCTACCGGCAAGGTCAAGTGGTTCGACGCCGAGCGTGGCTTCGGCTTCATCGCCAACGATGCGGGCGAGGAGGTCTTCCTGCACGCCTCCGCGATGCCGGCCGGGGCCCCCGCGCCCAAGCCCGGTGCCAAGGTCGAGTTCGGGGTGGCCGACGGCCGCCGCGGCCCCCAGGCGCTGTCGGTGACGTTCCTCGACCCCGTCCCGTCGGTGGTCAAGGCGCAGCGCAAGCCCGCGGAGGACATGGCGATCATCGTCGAGGACCTCATCAAGCTGCTCGACGGCGTGGGCAACAGCCTGCGCCGGGGCCGCTACCCCGAGAAGGCCAAGGCGACCCAGATCGCCTCCCTGCTCCGGGCCGTCTCGGACGACCTCGAGGGCTGATGGCCACCGCGACGAAGGACGCCGTCCTGGCCTCGGCCGTCGACCTTGCGCGCGCCGCCGCGCAGGAGGTCGCCGAGCGCCCGGAGCTCGTCGGCGAGCACCTCGGGGTGGTCGTCGTGGGCGAGCGCCTCGTGTCGCACAGCTTCGCCGCCACCGCGCCCGGCTACGTGGGCTGGCGCTGGACGGTCACCGTCGCGCGCGTGCCGCGGGGCCGCGCGGCGACCGTGTGCGAGGTCGATCTGCTGCCCGGACCCGACGCGATCCTCGCGCCCGTGTGGGTGCCGTGGTCCGAGCGGCTGCGTCCAGGCGACCTCGGCCCCGGCGACGTGCTGCCGTACCTGGCGGACGACGACCGCCTCGAGCAGGGCTTCGAGGCGACCGGTGACCTCGACACCGACGCGACCGCGTTCTTCGAGCTGGGGCTGGGGCGCGAGCGCGTGCTGTCCTGGCAGGGCCGCTCGGACGCCGCGCAGCGGTGGTACGCCGGTTCGCACGGCCCGATGGCACCGACGGCCGTCGCTGCCAGCGCACCGTGCTCGACGTGCGCGTTCATGCTGCTGCTGGCCGGGTCGCTGCGCACCGAGTTCGGCGTGTGCGCCAACGAGTGGTCCGGCGACGACGGCCGCGTGGTGAGCATGGACCACGGCTGCGGGGCGCACTCGCAGACCGACCTCGGCCCCATGCCCAGCGACTGGCCGGACCCGGCGCCCGTCATCGACGAGCTCGCAGCGGACCTCGACTTCGCAGCGGACCTCGCGCCCGCCGACGAGCCCGTGCCGGACCTCGAGCCGGCCCCCGCCTCCGACGAGGAGTGAGCGACCCGCTCGGCACCGGGGGGCTGCGCGCCGCGGCCCTGGCGGCATGGACCGCCCACCCGGCACGGCTGCGGGAGGATGCGAACGCTGAGGAGGACCACGCGCGCGGCCACTACCGCGACCGCGTCGTCGTCGAGCTCGCCCAGAACGCCGCCGACGCCGCCGTGCGCGCCGGGCGCCCCGGCCACCTGCTCCTTCGGCTGACCACCGGGCCGGTCCCCGTGCTCGTCGCGGCGAACACCGGCGCCCCGCTCGACGCAGCCGGCCTGGCGTCGCTCGCCTCGCTGCGCGCCTCGGCCAAGCGCGACGCCCCGACGGGGCCGGGGCCGGCACCCGCTCCGACGGTCGGCCGGTTCGGTGTCGGTTTCGCCGCCGTCCGCTCGGTGGCGGACGAGGTGGCGGTCGTCTCGCGCTCCGGCGGGGTGCACTTCTCCCTCGCGGCGACCGCTGCGCTCCTCGCCGGGGAGTCGATGCTCACGGCGGAGGTCGGCCGCCGGGCCGGCTCGCTGCCCGCGCTGCGGCTCCCGTTCGCCGGCGTCGGCCCCGCCGTCGGCGCCGCGCTGCCCGGGGACGACGCGCCCGGCGGTGACCCCTCGCCCGTCCTCCTGGGCGAGCAGTGGGACACCGCCGTCGTGCTCGTGCTGCGCGACGACGACGCCGTCGCGCAGGTGCGCGCCCAGCTCGCCGCCGTGGGCGACCCCCTGCTGCTCGCCCTGCCGGGCCTGGACCGCGTGACGGTCGACGTCGACGGTGCCGCGCGCGTGCTCGAGCACGTCGCCGACCGCTGGGTGGTGGCGACCGGCGCGGGGGAGCTGCCGGCCGCGCTGCTCGCCACGCGCCCCGTCGAGGAGCGCGAGCGCCCCGGGTGGCAGGTCACCTGGGCCGTCCCGCGCACAGCCCCCACCGATCCCGCCGCACCGCCCGGCGGGCCTGCCGCACCACCCGCCGGGGGTGTGGTGCACGCCCCGACGCCGACCGACGAGCCCTGCACGGTCCCGGCACTGCTCGTCGCGACCCTGCCGCTCGACCCTGCGCGGCGGCACGTCGCGACCGGTCCGGTCACCGACGCCGTCGTCGCGCACGCCGGCCCGGTGTGGGCCGACCTGCTGCTGGCGTGCCGGGCGGAGCGCGCCGACGGCCGGCCGGCACCCGACCCGCTCGACCTCGTGCCGCGCGGCTGGCCGGCCGGCCAGCTCGACGCAGCCCTGCGGGAGGCGGTCCTCGCCGCGACCGCGGCCGCGCCCGTGCTCACGGCGCCGGACGGCACGGCCGTCGCGCCGCGCGACGCCGTCGTGCTCGAGGCGCCCTGGACGTGCGACGACGGCGCCGCGCGGCTGCTCGGACCGTGGGTGCCCGCGCTCGTCCGGCTGGCCGACACGCAGCGCGACCTGGTGCGGGTGCTCGGCCTGCGCACCGTGGGGCTCGGCGCCGTGATCGAGCAGCTCCCGGGCACCCCTGCCCTGCTGCGCGGGGTGTGCGAGCTCGTCGCGACCGCCGGTCCCGACGTGCTGGCCGAGCTCGCGACAGCGCCCGTGCCGCTGGTCGACGGGCGCGTGGTGCACGGCGTGCGCGGGCTGGTGCTGGCCGACGCCCCGCAGGGCGCCCTCGACGCCCTCCTGGGCTGGGGCCTGCGCGTGGTGCACCCGGACGCGGACCACCCGGTGCTGGAGCGGCTCGGTGCCCAGCGGCTCGACGCCGCGGCGCTGGCCCGCCATCCCGTGCTGCGCGAGCGCATCCTGGACGGCGACGAGGACGCCGCCGCGGTGCTGCTGGCGCTCGTCGCCGCAGCTGCGCCGGGGGGTGCCGCCGAGGTGCCGTCGTGGTGGGGCGAGGCGCTGCTCGACGCCCAGGACGGCGACCTCGTGCCCGCGCGGGGCCTCGTGCTGCCCGGCTCACCGGCGGCGGCCTGGTTCGACCCGGCCGTGCTGCCGCCGGTCGCGGACGAGCTCGTCGCGCGGTGGGGTGCCGTGCTCGAGGCGG
>Ga0073905_10001285_pt1 | contig 12731 bp, 10 predicted proteins | sample KloWWTupernatant_FD_65482 | JGI IMG/M metagenome (GOLD analysis project Ga0073905, IMG submission 65482) | Active sludge microbial communities from Klosterneuburg, Austria, studying microevolution and ecology of nitrifiers - Klosterneuburg... | ecosystem: Engineered > WWTP > Aerobic digester >... | reverse complement strand
CTCCGGAGCACTCCCCCCACCACATCGACCCGAAAGGCGGCACGACGTGCCACGTCTCGTAGACCTCACTGCCATGCCGTACAACCTCTCGGCCGAGCAGGTCGCGTGGGTCGAGGACACTCTCGCCGCGATGACCGACGAGGAGAAGGTCGGCCAGACCTTCGTCAACCTCTTCCACTTCGGCGTCGACGCGTTCAGCGGCAACGACCTGACGAGCGCCGAGATCCTGGCGAGATACCACATCGGCGGGGCGCGCTTCCATGGCGGCGACTCCGGCGCGGTGCAGGCGCTGCTCAACCGGCTGCAGACCGAGTCGAAGATCCCGCTGCTCATCGCGGCCAACTGCGACTCCGGTGGCAACGGCGCCTGCTCGGACGGGACGTACATCGCGTCCGGGGCCCAGTGCGAGGCCAGCGGTGACCTGGCCGTCTCCTACGACGCCGGTCTGGTCTCGGGCCGCGAGGCGGCCGCCCTCGGGGTGAACGTCAACTTCGACCCCTGTGTGGACATCCTCGTCAACTGGCGCAACACGATCGTCAACACCCGTGCCTACGGGGCGACAGCCGAGCCGGTCATCGCGCACACCAACGCGTACATCAAGGGCCTGCAGGCCGAGCAGGACATGGTGTGCTGCATCAAGCACTTCCCCGGTGACGGCACGGAGGAGCGGGACCAGCACCTCGTCCTCGGCGTCAACGAGCTCTCGCCCGAGGAGTGGGACGACTCGTTCGGTCGGGTCTACCGCAACCACATCGACAACGGCGTCGAGATGATCATGGCGGGGCACATCGCCCTGCCGCACTACCAGCAGAAGCTCAACCCTGCGCTGGAGGACTCCGACATCCTGCCGGCGACCTTGGCGTCGGAGCTGCTCCACGACCTCCTCAAGGAACAGCTCGGCTTCAACGGACTCGTCATCACCGACGCGAGCCACATGCTCGGCATGGCCGCGGCGATGCGCCGCGAGGACTACGTGCCGGGTGCCATCGCCGCCGGCTGCGACATGTTCCTCTTCTTCAACGACATCGAGGAGGACTTCGGCTTCATGCTGAAGGGCCTGCGGGACGGTGTCATCACCCCGGAGCGGATGGACGACGCGGTGCGGCGCGTCCTGGGGCTGAAGGCCAAGCTCAACCTGCACCTCAAGCGCGAGGCGGGCACCCTGCTCCGTGCGCCGGAGGACCTCGCGGTCATCGGGTGCGCCGAGCACCTGCAGATGCGCGCCGACGCGGCGGACAAGGGCATCACGCTCGTCAAGGACACGTTCGGGCAGCTGCCCCTACGCCCGGAGACCCACCGGCGGATCCGCCTGTACTACCTCACGGGCGAGGTCGGTGGCCTGATGGGGACCGGTTCCGACGCGCTCGGCACCTTCGTGTCCGAGCTGGAGCGGCGCGGCTTCGAGGTGACCGTCAACGACGGCGACACCCGCGTCAAGGGGCGCACGCTCGACTACCGTGCGCAGGTCGATGCCGCGATCGTCGTCGCCAACGTCGTCGGCTACGGCGCCGAGAACAACTACCGGATCCGCTGGAAGCTCGCGATGAGCAACGAGTGCCCCTGGTATGTGCGCGAGGTGCCGACCGTGATGGTCTCCCTGAACTACACGACCCACCTGCACGACGCCACGATGCTCAAGACCTACATCAACGCCTACCACCACAACCCCGAGACCATCTCCCAGGTGATCGACAAGATCATGGGCGAGTCGGAGTTCAAGGGCACGCCCAACGAGCTCGTGTGGACCGAGAAGTGGCAGGCGAGGCTCTGAGCGGGGCGGACGTCCTGGCCCGCACCGATGGAGGCGCTGTGCGGGGCCAGGCGGTGGCAGCGGGGCCCACGGCCTTGCTGCGTGGCACGTGCGGCCGGTGCGTCATGGCAACTGCTGGCAACCGGTTGCAGGAGGTGCCCGGCACACGGCGTACTGGTTGCGCACAGCACGACAAACCCCCCTGGGGCGATCGCCCCCCAGGGCCCGCCAGACCCGTCACGCGATCGGCACACCCCGATCGAGGCGTCGATCCGACGCCAGACCGACTACCGAAGGAATGACGATGAAGTCACGTACCTCCCTCGCGCCGGCAGCGCTCGCTGTTGCCGCCGCGCTGGCCCTCACCGCGTGCGGTTCGTCCGCCGAGGAGAGCCCCGAGGAGCCGCAGGCGACCGAGACAGACGTCGCACCCGGCCGCGGTGGCACCCTGACGCTGGGGATCGTCCAGGAGCCGGCCTCCTGGGACCCCGCCCAGGCCCACGTCGGCCACCGGCTCCAGCCGTTCCAGACCGCCTACGACTCGCTCCTGCTGCGCGAGCCCGACGGGACGTTGGCGCCGATGCTCGCCACCGAGTGGTCCTACACGGACGACGCGAAGACCGTCCTGTCGCTCGACCTGCGGACCGACGTCACGTTCTCCGACGGCGCCGTCTTCGACGCCGCGGCGGTCGTGGCCAACATCGAGCACTTCAAGGCCGACAACGGCCCGCAGTCGGGCATGGGCGCGAGCATCGCCAGCGTGGCCGCCGTCGACGCCGACACGGTCGAGCTGACCCTCAGCGCGCCCGACCCGGCCATGGAGTACTACCTGAGCCAGGCGCTCGGCCTCATGGGCAGCCCGGCGGCCCTCGGGACCGACGAGATGGACCGTCTGCCGGTCGGCACCGGTCCCTACGTCATGGTGGCGGACCAGTCCGTCGTCGGCTCCCAGTACGTCTTCACGGCACGTGAGGACTACTGGAACACCGACCTGCAGCTCTGGGACGAGATCGACCTCAAGCTGCTCGCCGACGTCACCTCCCGCGTCAACGCCCTGGTGACGGGTGAGGTCGACGCCACGCTCCTCGACGCGAGCACCTTCGAGCAGGCCGATGGCGCAGGGCTGACGCTGCTGGAGTACGCCACCGACTGGCAGGGTCTCCTGCTCTTCGACCGCGACGGCGCCCTCAACCCCGCCCTCGAGGACGTCCGGGTGCGCCAGGCCATCAACTACGCGTTCGACAAGGAGAACCTCCTCGCGCAGCTCGGCGGCGACAAGGGTGAGGTGACCAGCCAGGTGTTCGGCCCGGCCAGCACCGCCTACGTGGCCGAGCTCGAGGACATGTACACCTACGACCCGGACAAGGCCCGTGAGCTCCTCGCGGAGGCCGGCTACGCCGACGGCCTGACCATCGAGATGCCGCTCGCCACCCCGGGTACCGAGACGATCATGACGTTCGTCGCTCAGCAGCTCGCCGACGTCGGCATCACGGTCGAGCAGACCCAGGTGCCGATGGCCGACTACCAGGGCGAGCTCGGCAAGGGCAACTTCGCCGCTGCCTGGTTCTCGCTCTTCCAGGGCCCGACGTGGGTCGCGTACCAGCAGCTGCTGTCCGGCACCACGCTGTACAACCCGTTCAAGTCGACCACCCCGGAGGTCGAGGAGGCTGCCGCTGCCCTGCGGGCCGACGGTGAGGATGTCGAGGCCGCTCAGGCCCTGAACACCTTCGTCACGGAGAACGCCTGGTTCGCCCCGTGGTTCCGCCCCAGCCAGCTGTACTACTTCGACGCCAGCGTCGTCAGCGTGGTGCCGCAGACCCAGATGGCCGTCCCGTCGATCTACAACTACGCCCCGGCTTCCTGAGCCTCCCTGGCCGGGGGCGGGTCAACACCCGCCCCCGGCCACACACCCCTCGTCTGCAACGGAGCCGACCATGCCCATCATGATCCTCAGGCGGATCGCCTCAGGAGTCGCCGTCCTGCTCGTCGTGGCCGTCCTGACCTTCCTCATGCTGTTCCTGTCGTCGGGCAACGTCGCCCGCAACATCCTCGGGGACCAGGCGACCGAGGAGGCCATCGCGGCCAAGAACGCCGAGCTCGGGCTGGACCAGCCGCTGCTCTCCCGCCTGGTCACATGGCTCGGTGACGCCGTCCAGGGCGACTTCGGCAAGTCCTACTTCACCAACGAACCGGTGTTCGACGCCATCGGAAGCCGGCTCCCGGTGACGCTGGTCATGGTCATCATCTCGATCGTGATCATCGCCGTCATCGCGACGCTGCTCGGCATGGTGGCCGCCGTCCGCCGCGGCTGGGTCGACCGCCTCGTCCAGATCCTGGCCGTCGTCGGCAACTCGATCCCCGGGTTCATCATCGGCGTGCTCCTGGTGTGGTTGTTCGCCATCCGGCTGGGCTGGTTCGACGCGGTCTCGACGATCGAGCCGGGCGCCGGCGTCGGTGCCTGGATCAGCTCGCTGAGCCTGCCGATCATCGCCCTGGTCATCAACGGCGTCGCCAGCGCGGCCCAGCAGATCCGCAGCGCCTTCATCCGTCAGCTCGAGCAGGACTACGTCCGCACGCTGCGCAGCCGCGGGATCTCCGAGCGGGAGATCTTGTTCCGGCACGTCCTGCGCTCGGCAGCCCCGGCTGGTCTGACCGTGCTCAGCCTGCAGTTCATCGGACTCCTCGGCGGCGTGGTGATCATCGAGTCGATCTTCGCGATCGCCGGTATGGGCCGCCTCGCCGTCACCGCGACCACGATGGGAGACCTGCCCCTGGTGATGGGGGTCGTGATCTACACGGTCGTCATCGTCATCGTCGTCAACCTCATCGTCGACATCGTCAACGGATGGCTCAACCCGAAGGTGCGTGCGGCATGACCGAGAACGACAACGCCCCGGACCAGGGCGCGATGGCCGGCCCGAGCTCCGAGCCGACCCGGCATGTCCCGGGCGCCGCGGCGACCGCCGGCCAGTCCGGGACGGTGGTGCGTTCTTCCCCGCTGCGGCGGCTGCTGAAGAACCCGACCGGCGTCGCGGCGATCGCCATCCTCGGCGGAGCGGTGCTCGTGGCCGTCCTCGCGCCGCTGCTGGCTCCGTTCGACCCGAACTTCGCCGATCTCACCGCCGTGCTCCTGCCACCGGGTGGCGACCACCTGCTCGGCACCGACAGCGCTGGTCGGGACATCCTCTCCCGGCTGGTCTTCGGCGCCCGCCTGACACTGCTCGCCGCCGCACTGGCGGCCACCGTGGCGATCGCGATCGGTCTGCCGTCCGGCCTCGTCGCCGGATACTTCGGCGGGGCCTTCGACGGTGTCGCCAGCTGGTCCACCAACGTTCTGATGTCGTTGCCGGCCATGATCGTGCTCCTCGCGGTCCGGGCTGCTGTCGGGCCATCGGCCTGGACGGCGATGATCGTCTTCGGCGTGCTGCTCAGCCCCGGCTACTACCGCCTGACGCGGACCGCGGTGCAGTCGGTACGCAACGAGCTCTATGTCGACGCGGCGCGGGTGTCCGGGCTCTCGGACTCCCGGATCATCACCCGGCACATCTTCTCCGTGGTGCGCGCACCGATCATCATCCAGACCGCCATGGTCAGCGGCATCGCCATCTCGGTGGCGTCCTCACTGGAGTTCCTCGGCCTGGGTGACCCGACCGTGCCGACGTGGGGTGTGATGGTCAGCGACGGGTTCCGCAACATCTACCGCCAGCCGATCTCGCTCGTCTGGCCGACCCTGGCCATCTCGGTCGTCATCGCGGCCTTCGTCCTGCTCGGCAACGCGCTGCGGGACTCGCTGGAGGACCTGGAGAAGACCAAGGAGAAGCGCGTCGCGCCCGCCCCCGGCACCACGGCGCGCCCCGGCCGGCGCTCCGCACCCGTCGCCGTCGAGGTGGGGACCGAGCACCACCTGCTCAAGGTGACCGACCTCGCGGTGGGCTACCCGCAGCCGGGTGGCGGGCGCAAGATCGTGGTGGACGGCGTCAACTTCCACGTCGACCGCGACGAGGTCGTCGGCATCGTCGGTGAGTCGGGCTCGGGCAAGTCCCAGACCGCGTTCACGATCCTCGGGCTGCTGCCGGACAACGCCATCGTCACCAGTGGTGCCATCCAGTTCGACGGCACGTACACCGTGGCACCGGGCGACGACCACGTGCACCAGTCGCGGCTGGCACCGCTGCGCGGCAAGCGGATCAGCTACATCCCGCAGGAGCCGATGTCCAACCTCGACCCCGCGTTCACGATCGGTTCGCAGCTGTCCCGGCCCATGGTCAAGATCCTCGGCATCTCGGCCAAGGCCGCGCACCAGCGGGCCCTGGACCTGCTGGCGAGCGTCGGCATCCCCGACCCTGCCCGGACCTACGCCGCCTACCCGCACGAGGTGTCCGGCGGCATGGCCCAGCGCGTGCTGATCGCCGGCGCGATCTCCTGCGAGCCGGACCTCATCATCGCCGACGAGCCGACCACGGCGCTCGACGTCACCGTCCAGGCCGAGGTGCTCGACGTGCTGCGGGAGCTCCAGAAGCGGCTGAAGATCGGCATCATCATCGTCACCCACAACTTCGGTGTGGTCGCCGACATCTGCGACCGCGTCCTGGTGATGCAGAACGGCAAGCTCGTCGAGCAGGGGCCAGTCCGCCAGATCCTGCGCACGCCGCAGCACCCGTACACGCAGATGCTGCTGGCCTCGATGCTCGAGGGCAAGCCCCCGATGACGCCACTGCTCGCCGACTCGACCCCTAGGAGCAACCGATGACCTCCGCCACCACGCCCCTCCTGACCGTCGACGACCTCGTCGTGGAGTATCCGGGCAAGGGCATGTTCGCCAAGCCGTTCCGGGTGCTGCACGAGGTGTCCCTTGCGATCGCCCCGGGCGAGACGCTCGGCCTGGTCGGCGAGTCGGGCTCGGGGAAGACGACCATCGGTCGCGCGGTGCTCGGCCTGGCGCCGGTGACCGAGGGCCGGATCACCTTCGCCGGTCAGGACATCAGCCACGCGACCCGGCGGGACCGCCGGCGCCTGAGCCAGGACCTCCAGGTCGTCTTCCAGGACCCGTACACCTCGCTCAACCCGTCTCTCACGGTTGGTGACATCCTGGCCGAGCCCCTGGGCATCCAGGGCATCACCGGCGCCGACGCGCGCAAGCGGGTCCAGGAGCTCCTCGACCGGGTCCACATGCCGCAGGACGCGATGCGCCGGCTCCCGCGGGAGTTCTCCGGCGGGCAGCGTCAACGGATCGCCATCGCCCGTGCCCTCGCCCTGCGCCCCAAGCTCATCGTGTGCGACGAGCCGGTCAGTGCACTGGACCTGTCGACCCAGGCGAGGGTGCTCGACCTGCTGCTCGAGATCCAGCAGGGCACCGGGGTCTCCTACCTGTTCGTCTCGCACGACCTGGACGTGGTCCGCCACGTCAGCCACCGGGTCGCGGTGCTGTACAAGGGGGAGATCGTCGAGCAGGGCGAGGCCCTGCAGGTCACCGAGGCACCCGTGCACCCGTACACCCAGAAGCTGCTGCTCGCCTCGCCGGTCCCGGACCCGGACCGTCAGGCGACCCGACGCGAGGCCCGCAGGGCCCACGCCGCCGAGACCGCTGCGGCCTGAGCGGGTCGCGGTTCCGCGCTGAGGTCGCGATGCGGACGCGACCTCAGCGCGGAGCTGCGATCTGGGCCGCGAGGTGGCCGCCGCCGTAGCCGTTGTCGATGTTGACGACGGCGACGCCCGGCGAGCAGGAGTTGAGCATGGTCAGGAGCGCGGCAAGTCCCTCGAACGACGCCCCGTAGCCGACCGAGGTGGGCACGGCGACGACGGGGACGCGGACCAGCCCGGCGACGACGCTCGGCAGGGCGCCGTCCATCCCCGCGACGACGACGATGACACTCGCCGTGCGGAGCAGCTCGAGGCGGCCGAGCACACGGTGCAGACCGGCGACACCGACGTCCATCACCAGCTCGCAGCGCCGGCCGAGGTACGCCGCCGTGAGCTGTGCCTCGCGTGCGACGGCGAGGTCGGAGGTCCCGGCGGCCGCCACGACGACCAACCCACCCGTCGGCTCCGGTGGCGCCGGCGGCCACGCCAGCAGGCGCGCCTGCTCGTCGTGCAGGGCGTCGGGCAGCACGTCGAGGATGGCGCGCGCGTGCGCACCGCTCGCGCGGGTGAACAGCGTCGGTGCGCCGCGTTCGCGGACCTGGGCCGCGATGGTGGCGACCTGATCGGGGTCCTTGTGCTCGCAGTAGACGGCCTCGGGGTACCCGCGCCGCTCGGAACGATCGTGGTCGAGGTGGATCATGTCGACCAGGGCGGCCGGGGCGGCCCACGGGGACTCGGTGGGATCAGGCACGCACGGAGACCAGAGGCAGGGTGAACGCGCCGGACTGGATGCCGGCGAGGTCCAGCGTCACGAACCGGAAGCCCGCGGCGGTGACGGCCCGGTGGACCTGTCCTCGCAGCTCGGCCCCGGTGGCGCGCACCAGGTCCTCCTCGGTGAGCTCGATGCGGGCCACGTCGCCGTGGTGGCGCACGCGGGAGTCCGCGAAGCCCAGGTCGCGCAGGCCACGCTCGGCGATCTCGACCTGGGCGAGCTTGGCGGGCGTCACCTCCTCGAAGTGGGGGATGCGCGAGGCCAGGCACGGCGCTGCGGGCTTGTCAGCGCTCGGCAGGTCGAGGGCGCGGGCCAGCGCTCGGACGTCGATCTTGGTCACCCCGGCGCTCGCCAGCGGGCGGAGCACGTCATGACGTGCGGCGGCCCCCGCGCCCGGACGATCGGGCCGGCCGGCGTCGTCGGCGTTCTCGCCGTAGGCGACGGCCGTCACACCGAAGCGTGCGGCGACCTCGTCGGAGATCCGCGTGAAGAGCTCGTTCTTGCAGTGGAAGCAGCGGTCGGGCCCGTTGGCGCGGTAGGCCGGGATGTCCGCCTCGTGCGTGACGACCTCGACCAGCGGCACCCCGATCCGAGCCGCGACCGCGTGGGCGGCAGTCCGTTCGTCGGCCGCGAGGCTGGGGGAGACCCCCAGGATCGCCAGGGTCCGGTGCGCACCGAGGCTGCGCACCGCCAGGGCGAGCAGGACGGACGAGTCGACGCCGCCGGAGAAGGCGACGCCGAGCCGGGCCGGCGAACCGAGCGCGACGGCGACCTCCCGCTCGAGGGTCTCGAGGCGGCCGGGCAGCGGGGCGGGCCGCGGGACGTCGCCGACCGGGCCGGGTGCGGGGGCATCCGACCCGAGACGTCCGTCGAGGATGGTCACGCTGGGCCCTTCCGATCGTGCGGTGCGGGCTCCGGGCCTGTCGCCGACCGCCGCTCCAGGGTGCGCCATCGGTTCCGGGAAGGCAACCGGCCCGATCAGAACAGGTCGCCGTAGCCGAGCCCGACGAGGTGCTCGCGGGACATCGACAGCGACGTGAACGGGTCGCGCCCGTAGGTCTCGTCCTGCTCGACGAGCAGGTACTCGGCGCCGCTGGCGATCGCCTGCTCGATGATCGGCTTCCAGTCGAGGTTACCCTGCCCTACCTCGGCGAACTGGACCACCCCGGTGAACGCCGCCATGAAGCCCGCCATGTCGCCGGCGGCGAGCAGCTCCAGCGCCGAGGCGGGGAACGGCGCGATCCGGTAGTCCTTGAGGTGCACCAGCCGCACCCGGCCCGCGTAGCGGGCCAGGACGGCGACGGGGTCGAGCCCGCCGCGGTGGATCCAGTGCACGTCGAGCTCGAGACCGACCGACGGAGCCGTCTCGGCGATGATGTCGAGCATGTGGCGGCCGTCGAACTTCGCGAACTCGATGTGGTGGTTGTGGTAGTAGAGGTCGATGCCGTCGTCCCTCAGGCGCCGGGCGAACCCGTCGGCGGTCCGGGCGAAGTCCACGACCAGGTCGAGCGAGGCCATCGCCTCGAACGGGAGCATCCCGATCCGCAGGAGCGAGGTCCCCAGGGTGCGGCAGTCGGCGACGAGCTTGTCGTAGTTCTCGGTGAGGGAGTCGAAGACGAACCCCTGAGGCGGGGTGAGCATGGCGGACAGCGCGACGATCTCGACCCCGAGCTCGTCCTGCGCCCTGCGCATCGCTGCGACGTTCTCCGCCGTCATCGCGACCTGCGAGAGCTCGATGGCGCGGTAGCCGATCTCGGTCATCGCACGCAGGGTCTCGAACGTGCCGAGCGTCGCGAACTCGCCCTTGAGCGTGCTGGCCTGGACACCGATCTTCGCCATGGTGCTACCTCTTCTTCGTGGGTCGGGTTGACTCGAGCTGTTCGGGGGTCTGTCAGAGCGTGACGACGGCGCCGGTCCGGGCCGAGCGGTAGATCGCCTCGACCAGCTCCACGGTGTCGCGGCCAGCGTGCCCGTCGACCAGCGGTGCTCTGCCCTGCTCGGCGGCCTCGATGAAGTCGAGGAGCTGGGCGCGGTGCGCGTCGCCCCAGGTGTCGCCCACGGTTGCGGACGGGGCTGTCTGGTTCTCGACGGACCGGGTCGCGGCGCGGGTGCCGCCCGATGCCACCTGGGCGGCGTGCTCGTTGGCGTGCTCGCCCCCGACGGTCGGCTCGCCCATGACCGCGAGGGTCGCCAGGCGGTCGCCGTCGATGACGGCGCCGCCCACCGTGCCGTGCACGGCCAGCCGGGCCGGGAAGCCGGGGTACGCGCTGGTCGACGCCAGCACGGTTCCCAGTGCCCCGTTCGCGAACTCGACCGTGGCGCACAGCACGTCCTCGACCTCGATCCGCTCGTGCGTGGCGGTGGCGGACCGGGCGAAGACCGTGCGCACGGGCCCGCAGATCCAGCGCAGCAGGTCGAGGGTGTGCACGCCCTGGTTGATGAGGCAGCCTCCACCGTCCAGCGCCCACGTCCCGCGCCAGTCGCCCGAGTCGTAGTAGTCCTGGGCGCGGAACCACGGCACGCGGCAGTCGGCGAGCACGACGCGCCCGAGCCGGCCGTCGGCCACCGCACCGTGCACCATGCGGGAGGCCTCGTCGAACCGGTGCTGGGAGATGACCCCCAGGGTGGCCCCGGAGGTCTGCTGGGCGGCGAGCAGCCGGTCGCACGCCTCGACGGTGATCTCCATGGGCTTCTCGACGATGACGTGCTTGCCCGCGAGCAGCGCCGGCACGCCGACCTCGGCGTGCAGACCGCTCGGCGTGCACACCGTGACGGCGTCGATCGTCGGGTCCGCCAGGATGTCGTCGAAGCTGACGGCGGCCAGCCCGAACTCGTCCGCCAGTGCCTGCGCCCTGGCCGGGACGATGTCGCTGCAGGCCACGAGCTCGGCTCGCCCGGCGAGCTGTGCCAGGGCGCGCACGTGCGTCGGCGCGATGACCCCGCAGCCCACGAGCGCGAACCTCATCGGTACTCGATCCCCTGGGCCCGGAGCAGCCCGGTGAACGCCTTCGTCGCGCGGATGAAGTTGTCCGGACCGGAGAACCCGCCGAGGTGGTGCGCGGAGGCCAGGTGCGGCTCCATGGAGCAGAAGCCGTCATACCCGTCCGCGACCAGTGCGGCGATGGTCTCCGGCAGGCGTCCGTCGCCCTGCCCGGCGGGGACCACCTCGCCCGTGGCCAGCACGGCGTCCTTGATCTGGATGTAGTCCGTGAACGGGCGCAGCAGCGCGTAGGCCTCGGGGAACGGCACGACGCCGCACTGCACGTAGTTCGCCGCGTCCCATGCCAGCCGCAGGGCCGGGGACCCCACGGTCGTGACGATGTCGTGGACGCGTTCGGGGATGTCGCCGAAGATCTCCTTCTCGTTCTCGTGGAGCAGGACCACCCCTCCGGCGGCCGCACGCTCGGCGAGCGCCGTCATCCGGCGGATCACCTCGTCGCGGACGTCCTGCGGTCGCTGCTCCGGGGTCAGGAAGAACGAGAACACCCGGATGTACGGCGCGCCGAGCCGCTGGGCGACCCAGACGGCGCGGTCCATCCGCACCAGGTGCGCCTCGAAGTCGTCAGCGATGTTGATCTTCCCGATCGGGGACCCGATCGCCGAGACGCCGATGCCGTGCTCGGCGAGCACGCGTTCCACCTGGGCGACCTGCTCGTCGGACAGGTCGAGCACGTTGACGTCCCAGGCGCTGCGCAGCTCGATGAACCGGATGCCCAGCTCCGCAAGGACGGCGCACTGCGTCTCGAGGTCGGGGGAGATCTCGTCGGCGAAGCCGGACATGACCCACATGCGAGGGCTCCGATCACGTGGTGGGCGGCGTCCACCACGAGTGCGGACGTCGCTGTCCGCACTCGCGGACACAGCGACGCTAGGCGCACCGCCCGGGTGCGGCAACCGATTGCCACCTGTTGCCGCGCCCTTGCCGCCCGTTCAGATCGCTCCGCCCTTGAGGTAGGCCGGCAGCGGGACGAAACCGCACGCGGCCCCGGAGTCGTCCAGCAGCCGGCCCATCAGCTTGACGGTGCGCAGCACGACGGCGCGGTCGACGATCTGGACGCCCGGCATCCGCTCCTCGACGGTCGCCTCGAGCCGCTGGACGTCGTCGAGCGTCCTGGTCCACACGTCGATCGCCAGGTCGTACTGGCCGACCATGGCGACCACGGCCCGGGCCTCCTGGAGCGTGGCGATGCGCCGGGCGGCCGTGTCCCGCTGCGACGCCGGGGTGCGCAGGAAGTACCAGGTGCACATCGGGTAGCCGGAGTGGCGCCGTGCGAGCTCGGTCCGGAACCGCAGCCGCCCGGTCCCGACCACCTCACCGATGAGCTCGCGGGCGCGCCGTGGCCGCACACCCACCGCCTGTGCCACCAGGGCGGCACTGACCCTGCCGTCGCGCGCGAGCTCGCGGGCGACCTCCTCGGCGAGCGGCGTGACCCTGGCCCGGTTGGGCGGCATCGCATGCGCCACGAGCCGCGCGCGCTCGGCGTCCGTCAGGCCGGGCAGGCGCCAGGAGCTTCCGTCCACATAGGTGCGGGTCACCGGGTGCGAGTGCACCGACATCAGCGCGCCGATGGTGTGCAGTCGCTCCAGCAGCAGGCGCGCGAGGGCCTCCTCATCGCCGGCGATCACGGT
>Ga0073905_10001284_pt1 | contig 12731 bp, 10 predicted proteins | sample KloWWTupernatant_FD_65482 | JGI IMG/M metagenome (GOLD analysis project Ga0073905, IMG submission 65482) | Active sludge microbial communities from Klosterneuburg, Austria, studying microevolution and ecology of nitrifiers - Klosterneuburg... | ecosystem: Engineered > WWTP > Aerobic digester >... | reverse complement strand
AGCGCGTCACGCTGTAGGTCCAGGTTCTGGTCATCGGTGGAAACACGGGCATACCCAATTCGCTTACTCATACGTTTAGCTAACTTTGATTGTTGAATCAGTTAGTTTACACATTTGAGCCAAAAAACGGGCCGTTTTGGCCTATTTTTGAAGTGTCAAGAAAACGACCGTTTATTGAGCGAAAAACTATCTACGGCCTTCCACCATCTATGAATGAGTTCACAACAATTGGTCGTGTTGGATACTGGGTCCTTGGATTGTTGCCTTTTTGGCTGCGTTGAATGGGGGCCGGGTTTGGGTCAGTTCGATGACAACATGGCCACCTCCTCAACCTGTGTCATTTGTCCAATTTCTTCCATCGACAGCACCCGGTTCACGTTGAGCAAAATCACAAACTTGCCACTCACCTTGGCAATGCCCTCAATGAAGTCGGGCCTGATCTTGGCGCCAAAGCTGGGTGCGGGCTCAATCTCGCTGGTGGGGATTTCCAGCACCGCCTGCACCGAGTCCACCACCACCCCCATGTTCAGGTGCTCACCCTCATTGGCCGTGGGCACTTCCACAATCACAATGCAGCTGCTCTTGATGACCGGGGTGCTGGGCTTGCCAAAACGGTTGGACAAGTCCATCACCGGCACCACCGCACCACGCAGGTTGATCACACCCCTGATGCACGCAGGCATCATCGGCACCTCGGTCAGGTTGGCGTACCAGATGATCTCCTTGATGCACAGGATGCTGATGGAGAACATCTCGCCCCCGAGCATGAAGGTCAGGTACTGCTTGGCTTCCACCACCTGCGCGGCGGCCTTGCCCGTCAGCGCAGTTTTGGGGGCTTTTACCAGTGCGTTCATGGCAGGCTCCGGTTAGAACTTGGTGAACTGGGATTCATCCAGCTCGGCGCTGGTCGCTGTGGTCACTTTGGGGCTGGGTTTGGCTGCTTTGGGTGGACTGGCCTTCTTGCCGCTGGCGGTGCTCTTGCGCACGGCAAACGAGGTTCCGCCGCCCAGCGCTGAGCTGTCGAGCTTGAAGAAACTCATGGTCTGCTGCAACTGCTCGGCCTGGCTGCTCATTTCCTCGCTGGTGGCAGCCAGCTCTTCTGAGCTGGAAGCGTTTTGCTGTGTGGTGGTGTTGAGCTGGCTCACCGCTGCGTTGATCTGGCCCACACCACTGCTTTGCTCTGTACTGGCGGCAGTGATTTCCTGCACCAGGTCGGAGGTCTTGCGGATGTTGGGCACGATTTCGGCAAGCAGTTTGCCGGCTTTTTCAGCCAGGCCCACACTGTTGCCAGCCACTTCGCCAATCTCTTGTGCGGCCACCTGGCTGCGCTCGGCGAGTTTGCGCACCTCAGCGGCCACCACGGCAAAACCCTTGCCATGCTCCCCGGCACGGGCGGCTTCAATGGCGGCGTTCAGGGCCAGCAGGTTGGTTTGCGCTGCGATGTCGTCAATGATGCCAATCTTCTTGGCGATCTGTTTCATGGCTTCCACCGTGGCATTGACTGCTTCGCCACCGTCAACCGCGTCTTTGGCCGCTTTACTGGCCATGCCATCGGTGATCTTGGCGTTTTCGGTGTTTTGCGCAATGCTGCTGGTCATCTGTTCAATGGATGCACTGGTTTCTTCCACCCCGGCGGCTTGTTCGCTGGCCGCTTGTGACAACTGCTGCGCAGTGGCGCTCACCTCTTCAGAGGCGCTGGCCAGGGCCTGGGCACCGGCGTTGACATCGGTTACCACCTCGGTCAGCTTCCTCTGCATGTTGGTCATGGCCGACTTCAGCTCGTCCCAGGTGCCGGCGTAGTTCTTCTTCATCAACACGGTCAGGTCGCCGCCTTCGAGGGCGCCGAGCACATCGCGCAATTCTTGCACCGGCGTGTTCACCGCCACCATCACCGCGTTCAGGCCTTCGACCACCTTGCGGAAGTCGCCCTGGTGTTTGGATGCATCGGCGCGGGTGGCCAGTTTGCCGTCAACTGCGGCTTTGGCCAGCACACCTGCATCAGCCACCAGCAGGTTAACCGCGTCAATACAGGTGTTGAGGTTGTTTTTAAGGGTATTGAAGTCACCGTTGTAGGGGTCTGTGATCCTGGCAGGAATCGCGCCCCGGGAAATCTCGTCCACATACTTGGCGGCCACGTTTAATGGGCCAATCACGGCGTCCAGGGTGCTGTTGACACCGGCCACAATTTTCTGGAAATCGCCTTGGTGTTTGCTGGCATCGGCGCGGGTGGCCAACTTGCCCTCCACTGCGGCCTTGCTCAGCATGGTGGCATCTGCCACCATTGCCTGCACGGCAGTTTGCACGGCCCCTACAGATTTCGCCAGCGCGCCCACCTCGTCCGTGCTGTTGATGTCGAGCTTGAATTCAAAATTGCCAGCCGCCATTTTGTCGGCACCTGCAATCAGCAGGCGTGTGGGGCCGGTTATGGAGCGCGTCACCAACCAGCCAATCAGCACACTCATCAATGAAGCCACCACGGCCAGAATGATCAGCAAGCGCTCGGAAGAATCTGCCAAGGCCTCAGCATCTTTGCCGGACTTGTTGACCAGCTCGGTCTGAAAGTTAATCAGGCCGGCGATGGCCGCCAAATAGTCGGTTTGCGCTTTACGCAGGTCGCCTGAGAGCAGTGCTGCGGCGGCTTCACGCTCACCCGCCCTGACGTGTGCCATGTACTTGTCGCCTTGTGCCGCGAAGGCCGGGCGTGAGTCGCTGACTTTTTTCAAGGCCGCTTTGCCTGCGTCGGAGGTGATGGTTTTTTGCAAGGTCTCAAGGCGGTCGATCACGATCTTGCGCTGCACCAACACGTCGTCCAGCTCTTTAGCCGCCTCTGCATCCTTGAAGATGTAGCCGTTGCGCATGCGCCGTGCAATCACATTGACGGCATCCACTATGTCGTTGGTCTGCACCGTTTTTGGGAACTTGTCTTTGACCAGCCCTTCGACCTCGGCGTTAAGCGCATTGATGCGCGTCACACCGATCACCGCAATGACCACCATCAGCAACAGCGTGATGGCGTAACCAATGGCCAAGCGCATCCCAATCTTCATGTTTCCCAGCATTTTGTTTACCTCTTAAATGAAACCAAATGAAAAACCGACAGCTCTCATTCAATGTGCGCTGTCAAATCTGAATTATTTAGATCTTTTAGGTCTGTAGTGCTTATAAAATAAGCGTTTGCAGCTATAAAAATCATAGTATTTTCATGCTTGTCGTCAAAGATCAGGCCAGCAGCGCACGTTCTTGCTGCCCCAGTCCACCCTTGGCCATGGCCTGCCTCACCAGTTGTGGCACGTCCAGAATCAGCGCTACATCACCACTGCCCAGAATGGTGGAGCCACTGATGCACTTGCTTTGCGCAAACATCTGCCCCAGCGGCTTGATCACGGTCTGAAACTCGCCCAGCAGCGTGTCCACCACCAGCCCGGCCTTTTGCCCGGCGTGTTTGAGCACCACAATGTTTTCGCCCTTGGCGGGTTTGCCCTTCACAGAGAACAACTCACGGATGCGAATGAAAGGCAGCACCTCGCCGCGCAGGTTGGTGTAGTCGTGGCCCGGCTCGGCGCTGTAGGCAATACATTCTTCAATCATGTCCAGGGGAATGGCATACACCGCCTTGTCCACGCCCACCAAAAAGCCGTCGATGATGGCCAGCGTGAGTGGCAGGCGCACCGTCACCAGGGTGCCGACACCTTCTTCGCTGGTGATGCCCACCGTGCCACGCAGGGCGGTGATGTTGCGTTTGACCACATCCAGCCCCACACCCCGACCAGACAGGTTGGTGACCTTTTCGGCGGTAGAAAAGCCTGGTTCAAAGATCAACGCATAAACTTCTTCGTCACTCAGATGGTGACCGGCTTCGATCAGGCCGCGCTCCATGGCTTTGGCCAGTATTTTTTCGCGCTTGAGGCCACCGCCGTCGTCCTGCACGGTGATGACAATGGCGCCAGAGTCATGAAAGGCATTGAGCTTCAAGGTGCCTTGCACCGGCTTGCCACGCTGCAGGCGTTGCTCGGCGCTCTCAATGCCGTGGTCCATGCTGTTGCGCACCAGGTGCATCAGTGGGTCGCCAATTTTCTCGACCACGGTTTTGTCCAGCTCGGTGTCTTCGCCGTCAATCACCAGGGTGATGTCTTTGCCCAGGTCACGCGACACGTCATGCACCACACGCTGGAAGCGGTTGAAGGTGGCCCCGATCTTGACCATGCGCAGTTGCAAGGCGCTGTCGCGCACTTCTTCGACCAGGGTGGCTAATTTGGAGGTGGCCTCAGACAACTCCACCACACGGGCCCGGTGCGCAATCATGTTGACACTGGCCCCGGCAATGATCAGCTCGCCCACCAGGTTGATAAGCTGGTCGAGCTTGTCGGCGTCCACCCGGATGGACTTGCTCTCGGCCGCACCGGTTTCGCGCACCTGTTTTTGTTTGCTCAGGGCGGCTTCCACCACCTCGGGCTGCACTGAGCCTTGTTCGACCAGAATCGTGCCAATCGGATTGGCCGGGGTGTCAGACTGCGAATTGAGCGCCATGTCCAGCTCTTGGGCGGTCAGCGTGCCGCACTGCACCAGCATGTCACCCAGGCGGACGTTTTCGCCTTGTTGCAGGCCAATCAGGCTGATGTATTCCGAGATCAGGCTGTGCGGGGGCAAGATCACCAGGCGGCTGTCGTCACGCACGAATTCAAACACCTTCTCAATGGCCGCCTTGTCGGCCTCGCTCTGAAAGGCGATCTCAAACCCCAGGTAACACTGCTCGGGGTCCATGTGCTCGGCATCGGGCAGGGCATCGGTCACCGTGGCCATGCCGGTGACTTCGCCCATGGTGCCCAGGTAACGGATGAAAGACAGCGGGTCCATGCCGTTGCGCAGCACATCGGGTCCAAAACGCACCGAAATGTGCCAGTGGTCGGCATTGGCGCTGCCACTGTTGATGCGCCGCACGGTTTCTGTGTCTTTTTGGGCTATGGCGCTTGTGGTGCTTGCTTTTGTTGCTTCTTTTTTAGGAGCGTCCAGGTAGGCCCTGAGCTGCGCGGTCAGGGGCTCGCCCAGGGCCAGCAGTTCAGGCGTGCCTTTCATGTCACCCCCTGCCACGCCCATGACCAGGCGGCTCATGTGGTCACAGCAGGCCAGCAGCACGCCCACCAGCTGGTCGGCCAGCACCAGTTTGCCGCTGCGCACTTTGTCCAGCACACTTTCCACCACATGGGTGAAAGCCACAATGTGGTCCAGGCTGAACAGGCCGCTGGAGCCTTTGATGGTGTGTGCGGCGCGAAAGATGGCGTTGACCATCTCGTCTTTTTCTTCCGCTGCTTCCACGCCCAGCAGGGCGGTTTCCATGTCGTCAAGGAGTTCGCGACATTCAACAATGAAGGTCTCCAGTGCGTCATCAAGATCCATGTCAGCTCCTTGGGGTGGTGGCTGGTGCGCGGGGGTCCATCACCAGGTGGTCGCCAAAATAGGCCGCCACGTTGAGCAGCTCAAAGACTTCCAGCACGGACGGGCTGTGGGCCAGCAGGTGCAGTTCGCGCCCCTCTGCAAGGGCTGTCTTTTTGGCCAGCATCAGCAGTTGCACACCGGCGGTGTCGATCTCGGTCACGCCAGAGAGGTCAATGTCGGTCAGGGGGGGCACCGGCAGCAGCGCGGGTTTGAGTTCCATGGCGCGAAAGATGGTCAGCTCGCCTTCTATGCGCAAGATGTTGGTGTCATTCATGGCAGGCACAGCCGTTGCACGGCGTTCACCAGTTGTTCGGGCTGAAAGGGTTTGACCACCCAGGCGCGGGCACCGGCGGCCTGGCCTTCGCGCTTTTTCTCCTCGGCCGATTCGGTGGTGAGCATGATCACCGGGGTGAACTTGTAGGCGGGCATTTGTTTGACCGCTTTCAGGAACGCGATGCCGTCCATGACGGGCATGTTCACGTCGCTGATGATCATGTGCACCTTTTGCCCGGTGAGTTTGGCTAAGGCGTCGCGGCCGTCGCAGCCTTCTATCACGTCGTAGCCTGCGCCTTTGAGCGCAATGCTGACCACCCGGCGCATGGAGGCGGAGTCGTCAACAACCAGAATGAGTTTTGCCATGGCCATCTTTCTCTAGAAAAAACTGATATCGGTAACGGATTTCTGCTCCACCTTGCCGCCCTGGTGGATGATGTGCTGGTCAGCCATCACGTAGGTCTTTTGCAGTTCGGCCAGCATGGCCTGTGCATCCATGGGGGCCAGGGTGCGGGTTGCCACGTAGTTCTGCAGGTGTTCCTTCAGCACTTCGGGCAGGCGGTCGATGTTTTTGTTGACCTGGGTCATGATCTGGCTGACCCGGTCAGAGAACTGCAGTTGCACCAGTGCCGCATTGATCTCGGACTGGATGCTCATGCTTTCACCTTGCAGCAAGTCGCTGGAGCTTTGAAAGGCATCAGTCACACCGCGCAGGTCGGCCATCACGCGGTCAATGGTGGCGTGCACCGATTCCAGCGAGTGGTCTTCGGCCACCACCGACTCCCGCACCACGGTGCAGGTGTCCACAATGGCAGCACTGATGACCTTGACCTTTTCGGCAATCTTGCGGCCGGTTTCACCCGACTGGTTGGACAACATGCGGAATTCTTTGGCCACCACGGCAAACCCCCGGCCCAACTCACCGGCGCGGGCGGCTTCAATGGCGGCATTCAGGGCCAGCAGGTTGGTTTGCTGGGCAATGCGGGCCACGTCAAAAGCCATGTCTTGCAGCTCGGCGACAAAGCGGTCCAGGCCTTGCACCTTGGCCAGCATGCCTTCCATGTTGCCCATGGCGGTTTGTTGCAGTGAAATGAGGGCGCGCAGGTCGGCCTCGCTCTTGCGGAAAATGCCGACCAGGTCGGTGCCATGGCCTTCCACGCTGTCTGTGGCCTGTGTGGCGGTGCGCAGGGTCACATCAAGCTTGTCCACAATGCCGCCAAAGCGCTCTGACAAGGCGTTGATGGCAGATTCCATTTGCTCGCGGGAGGACTCAATGTGGTTTTTCCAGACTGGCACCACTTGTTCGCCAAAGTCAACCTGGCCTGCCAGGTAGTTGTCTACCGAGCGTTGCCAGGCTTGTTGCCGGGCGCTGAGCCGCTTGCCCACCAAGGCACCGGCAGCTGACATGGCCAGCGCCAAACCAAGCGCCAAGGGGCTGAAGCCCCCTGCGGCCAGCACGGCCACGCCACCGGCTACGCCCAGCGCAGTGGCATACAGCATAGGAGTTTGGGCTTGGTCAATGCGCTTCATGAGGTGGCCTTTGCAGGGGTGCTGATCAGGTTGGAAATGATGGGCATCAGGTCCACCACAAAATTGGCCTTGCCCACCATGGCCAGCACACCCAGCTCACGCGCTGCTGCCCGGTAAGACTCGTTGTCATGCAGGGACAAAAAGACAATGTGGGGCGCATGTTCCCAGGTCTGGATGTGGGCGGCCACTTCGAGCCCGTTCATGTGTGGCATCACAATGTCAAGCAACACCAGGTCAGGCTGCAGGCTCTCGGCCAGGCGCAAGGCTTCAGCCCCGTCTTTGGCTTGTCCCACCACCTCGGCATCGGGCAGCATGGCCAGGCATTGCCGAACGGCGGCCAGAAAGGTGTGGTTGTCATCCACCAGCAAAATTCGCAGGCTCATATTGCCTTCCGGGAAAGGGTTTGCACCGTGTTTGTTGCCTTTGACAAGGCATTGCAAACCGGGGCTGAGACATTTTTAAACATGAAGCAGACTGTAGGCCTGCCTGTGCCAAAGGGATATCAGGCCAACACCCTAGTTTTGCCGGTGAAACACCTGAGGTGGCCGGGGTATCCGGGTCTACCGGTGATTGAAGTTTTTTTCTGAGCGCCTTGTCACTGTTGCTCGGCTGCGGGCGGCTCGTGGCGTGAAGCAAGACGTTGCCGCTTTAAAGGCTGGCATGTCGCGCAATACCGCGTATCGGCTGGAGTTCGGTGACGCGGGGGTTGCCGTGGGGCAACCCTGATTCGTCTGGTAATCCATCGCACCAGTACCGAAGGAGTCGCATGAAAAATGATGCCTATCGTCCAGCTGGCTAACCGCTGCGGATCAACTTCGCCTTAGCTGGAGTTTTTGAACAAATCTACGCCACCCTGTCTTCAGAGCTGGCATTGCAGATAAAGGCCTGTACCCATTGGGCAAACCCTTCGGGCGGCAAGGGCTTTGACCACACATACCCCTGCACACAGTCGCACCCCAGACGTTTCAGTGCTTCCACATGCGCGCTGTCTTCCGCACCTTCGGCCATCGTCCGAAGGCCCAGGCTGCGTGCCATGGTGACCACGGCGCTGACGATGGCGGCATCTTGCGCGTTGGTAGTGACCTCATCGACAAAACACTTGTCAATCTTCAAGGTATCGATGGGCATGCGTCGCAGTTGACCCAGCGAGGAATAACCCACACCAAAATCGTCCACCGCAATGCTGATACCCCTACGGCGCAGAACTTCCAACACCCGAATTGCGCTGGCGTTGTCGGCTGCCAGGGTGGACTCGGTGATTTCCAGCTCAAGCCGCGCAGGGGCTAGACCATGACGCTTGAGGGCTGCATCAACAAAATCGGCATAGCCGTCGCGCAATTCCACAGCAGATACATTCACCGCAACGCGGGGGACGACGAGACCTTGCACATCCCATCGAACGAGCTGGGCCAGGGCCTGCTCTAGCATGCGCTGGCCGATCTGGTGAATAAAGCCCCGGTTCTCGGCAAATGCAATGAATTTGTCAGGCCCCAGCACCCCCAGTTGTGGATGATGCCAACGAGCCAGCGCTTCTACGCCGCACAAACCCGCGTGGCCCAGCATGACCTGAGGCTGGTAAAAGGCAACAATCTCATCGCGCTTCAACGCGTCACGCAAGTCATTTTCCAGCGCCAGTAGATCCTGCGCGCGTGCACCCATCGCCTGGGAAAAAGCGCATGCGGCTCCACCGCCAGCCTTCTTGGCCTGGTACATGGCCAGATCTGCATTGCGAATGATCTCTTCAACAGAGTTGCCGTGCTCCGGGTACATCGCCACACCAATACTTGCGCTGAAATGCAGGCGGCTACCCTTAAGTGTGGTCGGTTCGGCCAGCGTCGCTTTCAGTTTGACAGCAACCGCAAGCGCTGCGTCCAGCCCTTCCACTTCCGTCAGCAACACGGCAAATTCATCCCCGCCCAGGCGGGCCACGGTATCCGAGTCACGCACCGCATCGCTCAGGCGGCGGGACACCTCCACCAGAGCGAAGTCACCCACTTCATGCCCCAGGGTATCATTGATTAGTTTATAGCGGTCCAGATCAACGAATAGAAAAGCCAGCTTTGCCCCTTTACGGTCACAGCAGCGCAACTGCTGATCCAGACGGTCCAGCAAAGCTGCGCGGTTCGGCAGTCGCGTGAGTACATCACGCATGGCCATATGAGCAATCTGCACTTCCGCCATGCGGCGGCGATCAATCTCTTGCTCCAGGCGGAGCATACGTCGGCGTAGTTCGATCTCTCCCACCACGCCGTGAGCCAGCGTCTTCAGGGAATCCAGCTGCCTTGGTGACAACGTGCGGCTCACCGTGTCGAGCACGCACAAGGTCCCCAGTGCCTCGCCAGATGACAACACCAACGGAACGCCAGCGTAGTAGCGCACCTTGGGATCTCCACGCACCAGCGGATTGTCTGCAAACCGAGGGTCCATGTGTGCATCACACACCTCAAGCACTTCGCTGCTCTGAATGGTGTGGGCACAAAAGGCAATCGAACGAGACGTTTCACGCACCGGCGTTCCCAAATGTGACAAAAACCACTGCCTATCCTGATCGACCAACGACACCAGGGCCATGGGCGTTGCGGCAATATCCCGCGCCAGTTTGGCGATGTCGTCAAAAGCTTCCTGCTCCGGCAGGTCTAAGAGTCCAGTCTCACGCAGTGCCTGCAGGCGCACCAGCTCGTTGGAGGGCAGTGCAGGGAGCCAGTCAAACAGCTGCTGCAGACAGATTTCGGCCTCGGTGCTTTTGTCAAAAAAGCCGGAAATGCCCTCTGCCTGACACTGCTTGCGGATCGCCTCATCCGTATTATTGGTCAGCACCATCACCCGTGCTGCGCACTTTGACTGACGAATGCGCTTGAGCACGCGCAGTCCACTACCTGGCGACAGCGAAAGGTCCAGCAACACCGTGTCCGGACGCAACGCCAGAATCATCTGAACTGCGGCTTCTTCCTCACCGGTCACGCCAACCACATGGACACGCGGTTGGCTGCTAATGATGCGCACCAGCTGGGTGCGGATCAGGTCAGAATCTTCAATAATGACGACTTTCATGGTGCTCCAAGGTAAATCAATGCCTTGAAGTGTGCCCATCGGATACGCTGCAGCCCAGTCGCAAAACACGCAAACGCGATTCAGTTTTTCCTGTTTTAGGTGTAGGTGTCGTCTTACCGGGGCAAGTCACTGAGGTGGTGGGTCAGGCAGTAATGCGCTAGATCCACATTACTGGAAACCCCCAGTTTCTCGAATATTCGCGTGCGGTAGGTACTGATCGTTTTGGGAGACAGGTGCATGGTGTTGGCAATATCAGTCACCCGTATTCCAGCGGCAATCTGCAGCATCACACGGTACTCCTGCTTGCCCAATAACTCATGGGCAGGCAATTGATTGCCTTCCCGCAGGCTTTGCGCCATGTGCTCGGCCATGGAACTAGAAATGTAACGACCGCCTTTGTCCAGCCGCTCAATGGCAGTGATGAGCTCGTCGGTTGCATGTTCTTTCGTCAGATAGCCTTGAGCACCCAGTCGCAGCACCTGCCTGGCATAGGCCAGCTCGTCGTGCAGACTCAGCACGAGTATGCGTAAGGCGGGCGCAACGCGGTGGAGCTGGATCACCGATTCAATACCCTGCACATCGGGCAGGTTGAGGTCTACAACAGCAATGCCCCAGGCACGTTGGGGCAACATTGACATCGCGTTTTGCAGTGAATCGGCTTCACCCACAACCGCATCGGGCCAGCGCTGCAGCACCAAATGACGCACCCCGAATCGAAAGATAGGGTGGTCTTCCACCAGAAGAATATTCACATTACATCTCCATTTGAGTGTCTGTTGCGGACAGCCGGAAGATGCACCACCACGCGTGTACCTCCCGTAGGGCGACGCTGGATGTCTAGGGTACCTCCCATCAGATCCACTCGCTCACGAATGCCAACCAGGCCCAGAGCATCATCCCGAACCTGCGCCGGGTCGAACCCCATGCCGTCATCATTGATGTACAGCGTCAGTCCATCGTCCGCCGTGGCGCAGGTGACATCGACATGGCTGGCCTGTGCGTGTCGACAAATGTTAGTACAAGACTCTTGCACCACACGAAACAACTGTGTCATTTGCAGGTCATTCAGGCCATGCGTGTCCGGCATATCCAGTGAATAGGCAATCCCTAAGGGGGCAAAACAGGTTTTCAGGTAATGCGCCAGTGCTTGAGGCAAACCCAGATCGTCCAGCAAGAGGGGGCGCAGTTCGGCAGCAATCCGACGCGTGGTCTGCACGCCCATGTCAATGGCCTGGGTTAGTGCTGTCTGCTGGTCCGGCGCCAAACTACCAGGTTTCAAGGTTCGGAATATCATCTTGATCCCAGTAAATATCTGCCCGACCTGATCGTGCACCTCCCTGGAGATGCGGGTGCGCTCCTGTTCCACCTGGCGCTGGGATTCACTGGCGAACTGACGCGCACGCGTATTGGCAACCTGCAAGGCCGCAGTACGATCCTGAACCCGTTGTTCCAGCTGGGCATGACTACCCGCCAATTCGGCATACAGCTGCCCGCGCCGCTGGCGTTCGCGCAACCAGAATCCGATGGCAAAAACCACCAAAAGCCAGGCAACCAGTGATGTCAGCCAAAGTGATTGGCGCATACGCGCGCGTTCTGCTGCGAGCGCTTCTGTCAACAAGTCCACGCGCTGGTCCAGCAGGGTATCGAGCGTGGCAACGCGCAGGCGCAGTTTATCCATGGCGAGTTTCCCCTCCAGTAACAAAGAAGTATGGTCAAAAGCTTTGCCCGGACTACTGCGGCGCTCAGAAATGGTCATGCTTGCCAGCAGTTGCCGTCGACTGGCTTCTTCTTCCAGATCACGCCAACTGAACGCAGGTAGCGGCACACTCTGCAAAGCTACCTTGAGCGTATTCAGGGCAGGCGCAATCTTGGTAGATGCTGCGGTGTAGGGCTCCAGAAATGCCTCCTCCCCGGTCATGGCAAAACCACGCGCACCTGACTCCAGGTCTTTGAACAGAGACAACAGCGCCGCCAGCTGCGCCCGTTGAATGGTGGCCTGAAGCCGCTGGTCCGCCCGCACCTGCAAGCGCGTCAGACCGGACTGTGTACTGAATGCCAGCAAGGCACCTATTGCAACAACCAGCATCAGCGCCACAAGGGCGGGCCAGCTACCTTTGAACACCGGCGGCGCAGGTACAGTGACTGGAACAGCCATTGAATCAGACGAAACCCCGGACGACATCGCCATCGCCACGGTGAAACCTGCAGCTACCAATGCAAAACCCAAAAGTGCCAGCAACTGGGTACAGCCGTGCCCGACTTTGCCCAAAGTTCTCCACCGGGGCACCCACACCAATGTTCCAGTCCCAGCCCGGCAAGCTGAGGAAAATCGCCTTGACGAAGGTGCCTTCGACGGTTGGCAGGTCCAAGGGCAGGTTGCTCTTTTCACGGATGGCTTTCAGGACGACCGCTGGTATCTGTTTACCCACATAAGTTTCCGGATT
>Ga0073905_10001273_pt1 | contig 12773 bp, 9 predicted proteins | sample KloWWTupernatant_FD_65482 | JGI IMG/M metagenome (GOLD analysis project Ga0073905, IMG submission 65482) | Active sludge microbial communities from Klosterneuburg, Austria, studying microevolution and ecology of nitrifiers - Klosterneuburg... | ecosystem: Engineered > WWTP > Aerobic digester >... | reverse complement strand
ACCCCCACTAGAGGCAAAAGCAAAATTTATTTGAGCAATCACTGCGGTTTCTCTGCTGATGGCTCAGGGCAAGCAAAAGACCTATTATAAAATACTTGCATATCAACGTGTACGAGGATGGCAGCTGGATTTAGTGAGCGTAACTTCGACAAAATCGGCAGTTATAGAGCGTGCGAAGCACCACATTTCTAGAAAAGGAAATTACTGTTGAACTAAGGTTTCCACAAAGCATCAATTTCTTGCAAGATCGAATTTATAAAACGCACATTCGATATTTCTATAACTGTCCATTCTAAAAAATTTCATCCCGCACTTTTCTAGTACGCGAAGCGAAGCGATATGATGCGTAGGCGCAAAACCAATAATATGATCAACCGGAATATGTTCAGCCGCCCACGCAAGCAGTGCCTGACTTGCTTCAGTGGCATAGCCTCTACCCCAATACGATGGCAAAAACAAATACCCAAATTCCACTTCACCAGAACTTAATTTTGCAAAACCCGTACGGCCAATCAGTTGATTGCTTTTTTTGTCTACCGCTGCAAATAGACCAAAGCCATCTGTATTCCAGGCTTTTAGATAGCGCTCCAATTCTTGTTGGACTTCCGCGCTATTTAAAACGCCTTCTGGAAAATAACTGCGAACCTCTGGATCGCCATCCAAAATACATAATGCTTCAAAATCTGCAGCGCATAAAGGCCGTAAGATCAACCGCGTGGTTTCGATCATATTGGACATACAACTTTATGTTCCCGTAGAATTCAGCGCTTCTCCCAATGCTTGCTCAATATCACTCGCCGTAATTGGTGGCTTCGGTTGAGTATCTGGCTGTTTGGCCAACAACTTAGCCCGACGACGTTCTTCATGATACGCCAAGCCGGTTCCCGCTGGGATCAATCGGCCGACGGTAACGTTCTCTTTTAATCCACGCAAATTATCGCGTTTACCACTTACAGCCGCTTCGGTTAATACACGCGTTGTTTCTTGGAAAGAAGCCGCGGAAATAAACGATTCGGTCGCCAATGAAGCTTTTGTAATACCCAATAATACAGGACCATAAAGCGCTGGCATTTTTTCTGCTGAGAGTTTCTCATTCGCTGTCTTTAAGTCACCAATATCTACTTGCTCACCCACGAGAAAGCGCGTATCTCCTGTAGACGTCACAATCACTTTACGTAACATTTGACGAACAATCACTTCGATATGTTTGTCGTTGATCTTAACCCCTTGTAAGCGATACACGTCTTGCACTTCGTTGACTATATAATTCGCTAAGGCATCCACACCCAGCAATCGTAATATCTCGTGTGGATCTGGCGAACCATCGGCTATTTTTTCACCGCGTTGCACATGCTCACCTTCAAACACGCTCACATGACGCCATTTTGGAATCAATTCTTCATGCACCGCCGTTTGTGTATCGGGTGAAGTAATCATCAAACGACGCTTACCTTTGGTTTCTTTTCCGAAACTAACGACACCCGAGATTTCCGCTAAAATTTCAGCTTCCTTCGGACGACGCGCTTCGAAGAGATCAGCAACTCTAGGTAAACCACCTGTGATATCACGTGTCTTGGAGGTTTCTTGCGGAATACGTGCAATAACGTCGCCCACACCCACAAAAGAACCATCTTCAGCACTAATAATTGAATCCGCAGATAAGAAGTAATGCGCAAATAAATTGGTACCTGCTAACATCAAATCATTTTCTTCATTGTCTACAAGTTTTACCATCGGCCGTAACTCACGTCCACCGCTAGTACGTTGTTTTGGATCCATTACAACAACACTGGTTAACCCTGTAACATCGTCTGTTTGACGACGCATCGTTACACCATCGATTAAATCGACATACCGTATGCGACCAGCAACCTCTGTTATAACAGGGTGATTATGAGGATCCCATGTCGCCACTGTTTGCGATGCCTCGACTTCTGCACCATCGACAACCGTCACAATAGCACCGTAAGGTAATTTATATCGCTCCCACTCACGACCTTGCGCATCGGCAACGGTCAGCTCTCCTGAACGAGAGACCACAACGGAATACCCTTTAGCATGCATCAACAATTTCACGTTGTTTAAACGCACTTTGCCGCTAGATTTCACTTGAATACTATTATCTGCAGTCGCTCTCGATGCAGCACCCCCAATATGGAAAGTACGCATGGTTAACTGTGTTCCCGGCTCACCAATAGACTGCGCCGCAATAACCCCGACAGCTTCCCCGATATTAACCAACTGACCACAAGATAAATCACGCCCATAACATTTTTGGCAAATACCAAAGCGTGTCTGGCAAGTAATCGCCGAACGTACTTTGACTTGATCTACGCCAATCTGCTCTAACACATCGACCATGGCTTCATCTAATAAACTGCCATTTTCAATGACGATTTCATTGGTTTTGGGATCAATAACATCCTGTAATACAACTCGTCCTAATACCCTTTCACGCAACGCTTCTACAACATCCCCACCTTCAATCAACGGCGTCATGGTCAAACCATTGGTAGTACCACAATCCAGCTCCATAACCACCACATCGTTAGCAACGTCAACCAATCGACGTGTGAGATATCCAGAATTCGCTGTTTTTAATGCAGTATCCGACAACCCTTTACGTGCACCATGGGTTGAAATAAAGTATTCCAATACATTAAGACCTTCACGGAAGTTAGCGCGAATAGGCGTCTCGATAATCGACCCATCCGGTTTAGCCATAAGACCACGCATACCCGCCAACTGTCGCATTTGCGCAGCAGAACCTCTAGCACCCGAATCTGCCATCATAAAGATTGGGTTATAAGACTCTTGTTTGACGGTTTCATTTTTTGCATTTACAACCATTTCCGAGGCTAATTCCGACATCATAGCCTTAGCAACTTGATCATTGGTGCGAGACCAAATATCAATAACTTTGTTATAACGTTCACCATGTGTCACTAAACCAGAGGTATATTGATTCCCAATTTCTTTCACTTCTTCTTCTGCTTGCGCAATAATGCTGCCCTTACTGGAAGGGATCACCAAATCATCAATGCCAATAGAAATTCCCGAACGTGTGGCATAAGAGAAGCCGGTATACATTAACCGATCTGCAAAAATAACCGTTTCTTTCAAGCCGACTTGTCTATAACAATAGTTTATCAGCTGTGAAATCACTTTCTTAGTCATCGTTTTGTTAATCAGCGCATAAGACATTCCTGCAGGCAAAATTTCAGACAATAATGCACGACCCACAGTCGTTTGCACCATGCTATATCCTTTTGCACGAACCGCCTCTGTGCTATCCATTTCCGCATTAACACGTACTTGAATAATTGCATGCAAATGCACAGCGCCATTTTGATACGCTCTATGCACTTCACCTATATCAAGAAAGACTTTTCCTTCGCCCAATACATTGATTCGCTCGCGAGTCAAATAATAAAGACCCAACACAATATCCTGTGAAGGAACAATGATAGGCTCACCATTCGCAGGCGATAAAATATTGTTTGTAGACATCATTAATGCGCGTGCTTCTAGCTGCGCCTCAATGGTTAGAGGAATATGTACAGCCATTTGATCGCCGTCGAAATCGGCATTATAAGCCGCGCAAACCAGCGGATGTAGCTGAATAGCCTTGCCTTCTACCAACAGTGGTTCAAATGCTTGAATACCCAAGCGATGTAGCGTCGGCGCTCGATTTAAAAGCACGGGATGTTCGCGGATCACCTCTTCTAAAATATCCCACACTTCCGGACCTTCGCGATCCACTAATTTTTTAGCGGCTTTTATTGTCGTCGCAAGACCTCGAAATTCCAACTTGCTAAAAATAAACGGTTTAAATAGCTCTAAAGCCATTTTCTTTGGCAAACCACATTGATGCAGTTTTAAAGTAGGTCCCACCACAATCACAGAACGACCCGAATAATCAACGCGTTTACCCAACAAATTTTGTCGGAATCGACCTTGTTTACCCTTAATCATATCCGCTAGTGATTTTAAAGGTCGTTTATTCGAACCCGTAATCGCACGTCCACGACGACCGTTATCTAACAGTGCATCGACCGCTTCTTGCAACATCCGTTTTTCGTTACGAACAATAATATCCGGGGCACTTAAATCCAACAGTCGCTTCAATCGGTTATTACGGTTAATCACACGACGATACAGATCATTTAAATCCGAGGTTGCAAAACGACCACCATCTAAAGGCACTAAAGGTCGTAAATCCGGTGGCAATACCGGCAACACAGTCATAATCATCCATTCCGGTTTATTGCCAGAATCCAAGAAAGACTCCATCAACTTTAAACGTTTTGCCAATTTTTTAGCGCGTGTTTCAGAGGTTGTTGTGGGCAACTCTTCTCGAATGCGCTCCGTCTCTGTTTTCAGATTAATGCGTTTTAATAACTCTTGAACTGCTTCAGCACCCATCCGTGCATCAAATTCATCGCCATATTGTTGTTCGGCTTCCAAGAAAGCTTCTTCTGTCAGCAATTGCGATTTTTCGAGAGGGGTCATGCCTGGGTCGATCACAACATAGGCTTCGAAATATAAAACGCGCTCAATGTCACGCAATGTCATATCTAACAAAAGCCCGATTCGAGAAGGTAAGGATTTTAAAAACCAAATATGCGCAACAGGACTTGCAAGTACAATGTGCCCCATGCGTTCGCGTCGTACTTTAGCCAACGCAACCTCAACGCCACATTTCTCGCAGATCACTCCACGATGTTTTAGGCGCTTATATTTTCCACACAAACACTCATAATCTTTAACCGGTCCGAATATTTTGCAACAAAACAACCCATCTCTTTCCGGTTTAAAGGTACGATAGTTAATCGTTTCTGGTTTTTTAACCTCGCCATAGGAGCGTGACTCAGTGAGATCAGGCGGAGCCAGACTCAATACAACACTGCTAAACTCTTCACCCGCACCCTGCTGCCTTAGCAAACCTAGTATGTCTACCACGTTATGACCTCCAAATTAATCGCATTCTAATTCGATGTTGATACCCAAGGAACGAATTTCCTTCACCAACACGTTGAACGATTCCGGTATACCGGGGTCCATTCGATGGTCACCGTCCACAATGCTCTTATACATTTTGGTACGCCCCGCCACATCATCCGATTTTACGGTTAACATTTCTTGTAGCGTATATGCAGCACCATAAGCCTGCAGTGCCCACACTTCCATTTCCCCAAAGCGCTGACCACCAAATTGGGCTTTACCGCCTAAAGGTTGCTGCGTCACTAAACTGTAAGATCCGGTCGACCGTGCATGCATTTTATCGTCAACCAAATGATTAAGTTTCAGCATGTACATGTATCCCACCGTTATCGGTCTATCAAAAGCAACACCTGTTCGACCATCAAACAAGACGGTTTGACCACTTTCGGGTAACTCCGCCAATTTGAGTAATTGCTTAATCTCTTCTTCTGCTGCGCCATCAAACACGGGCGTCGCAATGGGGATACCCTCTTTTAAATTGTTAGCAAGCACCAACAGTTCTTCATCCGTTAATTGATCAAGATCCAGAACGCGTCTACCATTTAAATTGTAGATTTTATCTAAAAATTGACGAATAACGGCAACTTTGGCCTGTGCTTTTAACATTTCCCCGAGCTTTATACCTAAGCCCTTCGCTGCCCAGCCCAAGTGTGTTTCTAACACTTGCCCAACGTTCATACGAGACGGCACACCCAAGGGATTTAAGACGATATCCACGGGTGTACCATCGGCTAAATACGGCATATCTTCAACCGGCACAATGGTAGAAATAACACCTTTATTACCATGTCGACCCGCCATTTTATCGCCCGGTTGAACACGACGTTTTACGGCCAAATACACTTTAACAACCTTTAAAACACCCGGCGCCAAATCATCACCTTGTTTTAATTTTTTATGTTTTTCTTCGAGTTGCAAATCATGCACTTTACGCAATTCACTAAATTGCTGCGCTGCGGCTTCCAATTGTTGATTATGCTCATCGCTTTTTAAACGAATTTCAAACCAACGCTCTTTTGCCAGTTCATCCAGATATGTCGATGTAATTTTGCTGCCCGACTTTAAGCGATCGGGTCCACCCGCAGCAACCTTATCTAACAACAGTTTGTACACCCGTTGATAGATGTCTTCTTCACGAATACGAAATTCATCGCCCAAATCTTTCTTAACACGCAATAAGGCTTCTTTTTCAATCGCCAATGCACGCGAATCTTTCTCGACGCCATCTCGTGTGAAAACATGCACATCAATAACCGTTCCACTCATCCCGGTTGGTACACGTAAAGAGGTATCTTTAACATCAGAGGCTTTTTCGCCAAAAATAGCACGTAAGAGTTTTTCTTCTGGCGTTAACTGTGTTTCACCCTTAGGGGTTACTTTACCCACCAAGATATCACCAGAAGTCACTTCTGCACCAATAAAAACAACACCCGATTCATCTAATCGTCCAAGCGAACCTTCCCCGACATTTGGAATATCAGAAGTAATTTCTTCAGAACCCAATTTTGTATCGCGTGCAATGCAGGTTAACTCTTCAATATGAATCGTCGTAAACCTATCTTCTTCAACAACTCGTTCGGAGATCAAAATAGAATCTTCAAAATTGTATCCATTCCACGGCATAAACGCGATTAAAAGGTTTTGCCCAAGCGCTAACTCTCCCATATCGGTAGAAGGCCCATCTGCAAGCACATCGCCACGTTTAATACGTTCGCCTGTACTCACTAACGGCTTTTGATTGATACAAGTATTTTGGTTCGATCTCAAATACTTGGTCAGATTGTAAATATCAACCCCGGCTTCACCCGCTTCTGCTTCAGAATCGTCCACCCGTACAACAATACGCGCCGCATCAACAGAATCAACAATCCCGCTACGACGTGCAATAACGGTTACACCCGAATCAATCGCAACAACGCGTTCCATACCGGTTCCCACCAAGGGCTTTTCAGCGCGAAGCGTCGGTACAGCTTGACGTTGCATATTCGATCCCATCAAGGCACGATTCGCATCATCATGTTCCAAAAAGGGTATTAAAGAGGCCGCTACCGAAACAATTTGTTTAGGCGAAACATCCATATACTCAACGCGGTCTGGCGTAGAAAACGTAAATTCATTTTTATTTCGACAAGGCACTAAATCATCAACCAATTCTAATTTTTGGTTAATGGTCGCGTTTGCCATCGCAATCACAAACTGCCCTTCTTCAATTGCCGATAAATAAACAATGTCGTTAGTGACTTTACCGTTGCTCACTTTACGATAAGGACTTTCTAAAAAGCCATATTCATTGGTTCTCGCATACACGGCCAACGAATTAATCAACCCAATATTTGGACCTTCCGGTGTTTCAATCGGACAAACACGACCATAATGCGTAATGTGAACGTCACGCACTTCAAATCCTGCCCGCTCGCGCGTTAACCCGCCAGGCCCAAGCGCCGAAACACGGCGTTTATGTGTTATTTCGGATAAAGGATTATTTTGATCCATAAATTGCGATAATTGGCTTGAACCAAAAAATTCTTTAATCGCTGCCGACACAGGTTTTGCATTAATCAAATCTTGAGGCATTAAGCCTTCAGAATCTGCAAGGCTTAAGCGCTCTTTGGCTGCACGCTCTACACGCACAAGTCCAACGCGGAATTGATTTTCTGTCATTTCGCCAACACTACGAACCCGGCGATTTCCAAGATGATCAATATCATCGATTTCGCCGCGACCATCGCGAATATCAATCAATGTTTTTAAAACAGCAACAATATCTTCTTTTGATAAAATACCAGGACCTGTAGATTCGTTGCGTCCAACCCGACGATTAAACTTCATGCGTCCAACCGCAGACAAATCGTAACGTTCTGGTGCAAAGAATAAATTTTGAAATAGCAGTTCTGCTGCATCTTTAGTCGGTGGTTCACCGGGTCGCATCATGCGATAAATCTCAACCAGTGCCTCTAATTGGCTCTTAGTCGGATCTACTTTGATGGTGTCTGAAAAATAGGGACCCCGATCTAAGTCATTGGTAAACAAAGCGTGCACAGTGTTGATATTCGCATTACGCAATATCTGTAACACCTCTGCGGTAATTTCCGCATTTGCTTGTAATAGAACTTCGCCACTGGATGTGTCGATAATATCGTGCGCCAGGATTTTACCCAGCAAATAATCACTAGGCACCTCCAGTTTTTTAATGCCCAATTCTTCCATTTGGCGGATCTGTTTGGCTGTAATGCGACGCCCTGCTTCAACCAATATTTCACCCTTCGGTGTTTTGATATCAAAATGCGCAGTCTCGCCTCTTAACCGATTAGCCACCAACTCTAAAACCCATTTTTCTTTTTCAAATGTAAAAGTATTGGTTTCAAAGAAAAGCGCTAACATCTCCTCTGTAGAATAGCCTAAAGCACGTAATATAATGGATCCCGGCAGTTTTCGACGCCTATCAATACGAACATAAATACAATCTTTAGGATCAAACTCAACGTCAAGCCAAGATCCTCGATAGGGAATAATACGAGCAGCATATAACAACTTACCCGACGAATGCGTTTTGCCTTTATCATGTTCAAAAAAGACACCTGGAGAACGATGCAATTGTGATACAACGACTCGCTCGGTACCATTGATCACGAAGGTTCCACTGTTTGTCATGAGTGGAAGTTCGCCCATATAGACATCTTGTTCTCGAATATCTTTGATTACTTTTGCATCGATTGGCGATTCTTTATCGTAGATAACGAGTCGTACCGTAACGCGTATCGGCGCTGCGTACGTTAAACCTCGCATTTGGCATTCTTTAACATCAAAAGCTGGCGTTCCTAATTGATAGCTTACATATTCTAAGATCGCGTGACCGGCATAGCTAATAATGGGAAATACCGAACTAAATGCAGCATGCAATCCTGTATTTTTCCGCGCTAACGGCAAAACGTCAGGTTGTAAAAATGCATGATACGACTGCTTTTGGATGTTTAATAAGGGTGGAACTTTTAACGTATCTCGACGCTTACCATAGTTAGCACGAAAACGCTTTCGCTCAGTATAAGAAAGTTCTAATGCGTCAGTACCGGACATATTGATTCCTCTGACAAATATTAAAAATAACCAAAACGGCTAGCAGACGTAGGGGCGGACGAAGGGAGGACACGGCAGTCCGCCCCTACAGCCCATTTATCAGCTGCTAACCATTCCCACATTAGGCCGGCGTTGAATCCGACCTTGCCATTTATTTAATTTCAACCGTAGCGCCGGCTTCAACCAACTGCTTCTTAACAGCTTCAGCATCTTGCTTAGATACAGCTTCTTTAATAATCGCAGGTGTGCCTTCGACTAAATCTTTAGCTTCTTTTAAGCCTAAACCTGTAATCGTTCGCACAGCTTTAATAACTTCTACCTTCTTTTCGCCATGATTTGTCATCACAACGTTAAATTCGGTTTGTTCTTCAACAGCAGCGGCACCCGCGCCACCCGCTGCTGGAGCTGCGGCCACTGCAACAGCTGCCGTTACATTAAATTCCTTTTCCATCATTTCAATTAATTCAACAATATCCATTACGCTCTTTTGAGCGACGGCTTTTAAAATTTCTGCATTCGATAAGGCCATTTTATTTCTCCACACACTATATAAAGGTTAAAAATTACTGTTTTTGATCACGAACAGCCGCCAAAGTTCTTACAAACTTAGACGTAGGTGCTGCCAAGGTTTGTACAAATTTCGCAATAGGCGCTTGCATCACTGCCAATAGTTTGGCAATCGCTTCAGAACGTGTTGGTAAACTTGCGACTAAAGCTAACTGTTTAGCATCTAAAAGTTTTCCACCTAAAGATAAGCTTTTAACAACCAGTTTATCATTCGTTTTGCTAAACTCCTGAATAAGACGCGCACCGGCACTTAATTCATCGCCACCAAAAACCAACAACACAGGGCCTACCAATGATTCGTTCATACACTCGAAAGGCGATCCTTTTAAAGCTCGCTCTACTAGCGTATTTCGCGCCACACGAAGATACACGTCTACTTCTCGCGCTTTTGCACGCAAACGCGTCATATCACTCACAGGAAGACCGTTATTTTTCACAACGATCAACGAAGAGGAACGATTCGCCATTTCAGCAACGGAAGCGACAATTGTCTTCTTCTGTTCTAGTTTCAACGCCACTTTGTGTATACTCCAATAATGCACGTTGTAATTTGATTACATCTCCAAAGCCCTTTTTAAAGGGAACTGAGGAGGATGCAACCCCCTTTACGGTGACTTCAACGCAGAAAACTTCAGCGCTTTATCAACCGTCTACGCGAGGTGGCTTTCACCAATTAAACGTTTCCGTCCTTGCGGTCTTAGACAGCTACTGCCGCCTTAAAAACTTAATGAAGCGAGATCAATAACCAAGCCAGGTCCCATCGTTGTCGATAGCGTGACCTTTTTCATATAAATACCTTTTGAGGCACTGGGCTTTGTTTTACGTAAATTTTCCAAGAGTGCTTGTAAATTTTCTTTTAATGCATTGGCGTCGAAATTAAGCTTACCAATAGAACAATGCACAATACCATTTTTATCCGATCGATAACGCACTTGACCTGCCTTCGCATTTTTAACAGCGGTTGCAACATCCATAGTAACTGTTCCAACTTTTGGATTTGGCATTAAACCGCGAGGACCTAAAACTTGCCCAAGACGCCCAACAACACCCATTGCATCCGGACTTGCTACAACCACATCAAAATTCATATTTCCGGCTTGTATTTGTTGTGCTAAATCCTCCATACCCACCAAGTCAGCACCTGCCGCTCGCGCAGCATCTGCATTTGCACCTTGCGTGAAAACTGCAACACGAACGGTTTTACCTGTTCCATGTGGCAACACAGTTGCGCCTCGTACAACTTGTTCCGATTTACGTGCATCCACACCTAAATTCACGCTCACATCAACGCTTTCAATAAATTTTGCTTGTGGTAATGTCGTTAATAGTTTTACAGCATCCAAAAAAGAGTAAACCTTGCCCACTGTGAGGTTTTTTTGAATGGCCTGTACTCGCTTAGATATTTTTGCCATTGTTTAATCCTCCACCCCTTCAACATTAAGCCCCATACTTCTGGCGCTACCCGCAATCGTACGAACAGCCGCATTCAGATCTGCTGCCGTTAAATTTGGCATTTTCTGTTTAGCAACGGCTTCTAGTTGTGCACGAGTGACTTTACCCACTTTGTCTTTATTAGGCACAGCACTGCCTTTTGATATACCAGATGCTTTCTTTAACAAAAAAGAAGCAGGTGGCGTGTTAATGATAAAGGTAAAACTACGATCATTAAAAACGGTAATAACTACCGGTAAAGGTGTTCCTTTCTCGATATTTTCAAGGTTTTGCGTTTGTGCATTAAATGCTTTACAAAACTCCATGATATTAACACCGCGTTGCCCTAATGCGGGACCTATCGGTGGAGCAGGATTTGCTTCGCCGGCTTTTACCTGCAGCTTAATATATGCGTCAATTTTTCTTGCCATTTTTACACCTCACGTTGGGTACTAGCGCTTTTTTAAAAAGCTCCCCGTTAACATTTACCTAGGGCGGACACAGAGGTCCGCCCCTACTAGGGTCGACACTTTGGTCTCCCCTACGCTTTTTCTACCTGACTAAAATCTAAATCGACTGGGGTAGAACGTCCAAAGATAAGCACCGCAACCCGGAGACGATTTTTTTCATAATTCACTTCTTCAACAACACCATTGAAGTCCGCAAAGGGGCCTTCAGTAACCCTTATCACTTCACCCGGCTCAAATAATACCTTCGGTTTAGGCTTATCCACACCTTCTTGAATGCGCTGCAGAATATTGTCTGCTTCCTTATCTGTAATAGGCGCAGGCGTAACAGAAGTGCCACCAATAAAACCAAGCACTCTTGGAATATGACGGACCAAATGCCAAGTTTCATCATCCATTTCCATATGAACTAAGACATAACCCGGAAAAAATTTCCGCTCACTCTTTCGTTTTTGACCCGATCGGATCTCAACCACTTCTTCCGTTGGTACTAAAATTTCCCCAAATTTATGCTCCAAGCCCATCAGCTTAACGCGATCTTCTAAAGAACGCTTAACCTGAAGCTCGAAACCCGAATAAGCATGCACCACAAACCAACGTTTAGCCATAGACTTTTCCTTACTATGCGCCCCAATGGCCAGTCAACCATTTCACCAATCGCAACAACAAAAAGTCTGCAGTCCACAACAAGACACCCATCGCAACAACCATTGCAAGTACCGCAAAAGTTATTTGCATTGTTTCTTGACGTGTAGGCCAATAAACCTTACGTACTTCTTGAACCGCATCTAGCCATAAAAGCCAAACTTTTTGGCCCGCTAATGTTTTTAGCGCGATACCAACAGCAAGACCACCCAACAAAATAAATCCCACAACACGCAACAAAAGCGAGAGATGTGAAAAATAATAATTTCCAGCGACAAGGCCGACCAGAATGGTGAAAACCAAGCCCCATAACAATTTATCAACTAATTTGGGACTACCTGATACCACAACGCTCACCATCTACTTTTATCTCTCGTTTCTGTTTGGCAGGCCAGAAGGGAATCGAACCCATAACCTGCGGTTTTGGAGACCGCCGCTCTGCCAATTGAGCTACTGACCTAATCTATTACTCCAGTACCTTGGATACAACACCTGCACCCACGGTGCGACCGCCTTCACGAATCGCAAAACGAACACCATCTTCCATCGCAATCGGCGAAATTAAATGAATCACCAATTTGATGT
>Ga0073905_10001272_pt1 | contig 12784 bp, 7 predicted proteins | sample KloWWTupernatant_FD_65482 | JGI IMG/M metagenome (GOLD analysis project Ga0073905, IMG submission 65482) | Active sludge microbial communities from Klosterneuburg, Austria, studying microevolution and ecology of nitrifiers - Klosterneuburg... | ecosystem: Engineered > WWTP > Aerobic digester >... | reverse complement strand
CCGGGTGCTCGGCGTGCTGGAGGCCCCGCCCTTGCTCAGCGACTTCGACTATCGCGATTATCTCGCCCGCAAGGGGATCCTGGCCTGGATGCCGCGGACCGAGTCGTTGCAGCGTACGGGCCGGGATGTGGGCAACCCGCTCTACGCCGCGCTCATGGCTGCCCGATCGGCGCTGCGGCTGGCCTCGCAGCGCAGCATGCCCTCGCCCGAATCGGCCCTGTTGACAGGCATCCTGATTGGCGACGACAACGAGATCCCGCCCTTGATCCAGGAGGCGTTCCGGCGAACCGGCACCTCGCACATCGTCGCAATTTCGGGCTTCAACGTCAGCATCGTCATCGCCCTGGTTGTGCCGGCGCTCAGCCGGCTGCTCAATCCGCGCCGAGCGGCCATCGTCGCCATCCCGGCCATCCTGGCCTACACGGTCATGGTGGGTGGCTCGGCCTCGGTCGTGCGCGCGGCCGGGATGGCGTTGATCGGGCTCGTTGGCCAGCTCCTGTGGCGGCGCGGTTTTACGGTGAATACGTTGTGCGCAGGCGCCGGGGCGATGCTGGCCGGCGATCCGCTCCTGCTCTTCGACGGCGGCTTCCAGCTCAGTTGCTCAGCCACCCTGGGACTGGCCCTCTACTCGGATGCCTTCCAGCGCCGCGCGACGGCCTGGGTCGAGGCGCGCGTATCGGAGGGCGCAGGGCGCCGGTTTGCGCTGTCCGCGGCCGAGCCGCTTCTTACCACCCTGGCCGCGCAGGTGACGACCCTCCCGCTCATCCTGGCGAATTTTCATCAGGTCTCATTCGCCCTGCCGATCACCAACACCTTGGTGCTTCCGCTCCAGTCCGGGGCGATGATCCTGGGTCTGGCCGCGGCCGGGATCGGGCTGATATCGACCGAGCTTGCGCGCTGGGTGGCCCTCCCGGCCTATGCCCTACTGACGGCCACGCTGCGAGTGGTCGAGGCGACTTCACAGCTGCCGTTTGCGGCCATCCCGGTCTTTGGGTTCGAGACGCCCGCGGCATTGGGCTACGTCCTCGGGGTCGGCGCGTTGAGCGTCGTCGGCGCGCAGCCGGTCGCGTTTCGCAAGCGCCTGCGCGCCTGGCTTGCCAGGGTCGCCCGCCCCGGCGCCATCACGCTGGCCGTCCTGATCGGGTTGATCGTCGGCGCGGTGACGTTGTTGCAACGGCCGGATGGACGGCTGCACGTCACCCTGGCCGGCACGGGCGCCTATATTCAGACGCCCGAGGGACGCCAGGTTGTGTATTCCGGCGGAGGCGCGCTGCTGCCGGTGATCGGCCGGGCGATGCCGCTGTTCGACCGCGAGATCGATCTCTTCATCCTGCCCGACCGGACGGACAATGCGCGCGGGACCGCCCTGCCGTATCTGCAGCGTTATCGGATCGGCGCGCTGGCTCAGCCACCGCCATCCGGGCAGGCCGACGAGCCAACCGAAATGCTCGATGCCTGGACCGAGGCAGTGGGTTTGTCCGTTGGACTTCAGCGCGACACGCCGGCTGGGACGCGGATCGAGCTCGAGCCGGGGTTGACCCTTACCCTCGAGACGCGGGCGGGCGGCGGTCTTCGCGCGCGGCTCAGCCATGGCCCAACGGTCTTCGAATTGGCCGGCTCGGGCGACCTGACCGATGGCGCGTTGACGCCGAACGCCATCGTCTTTGCCGCGGGCCGGGCGCGGGATGCTGCGCCGATCCTGACGGCCGAGCCTCCGCGCTGGCTGGTCTGGGCCGATGCGGGCGCCCCGCCGATCTCCGGTATCCCGGCTGCATTCCGGGCCATCCGTCTGCGCGACGCGGGGGTGGTTGAATTCGTGAGTGATGGGAAGACGGTCGTGCGCGTGCGGTAGTTGTTTGGGAATCGATATCCCCGGCGAAGCCGGGGATATCGATTCCCAAACAACTACCGCGCGTACGCTATCATCCCCGCTGTGCGCGCCTCATCTCAATTGCTGGCCCTCATGCCTGAGCCTGATCCCACCGCCCTGGCCGAGACCCTGGTGGCCTTCGCCAACAGTGACGGCGGGACGATCGTGCTGGGCTTCACCGAGGCGGGCCACTCCATCGGGCGGATCATGCCCGAGGATGTCGAGAACGCCCTGCGGGCCGCGGCGGCCCGGACCGTGCCGCCGGTGCGCGCCTCGATCGAATCGGCCGACACGGCCGGGAGCGCCGCGCCCGTGATCCGCGTCCCGCGCAGCGCGGATCTGCATGCGCTAAACGACGGGCGTGTGCTGGTCCGGGTCGGCGGTGATAATCGGGCGTTGGGCGGCGAGGAGATCCGACATCTGGCCAACAGCAAGTCGGTCGGCGATTTCGAAGCCGAGACCGTGGCCGGGGCCAGCGTCGAGGACCTTGATCCGCAGATCATCGACGAATACATCGAGAAGCGCGAGGCCCGCATGCGGCGCAAGCTCAGCAGCACCCGGGAGCAGTTGCTCAAGGAAGTCGGCGCCCTTGATGCGCGCAGCCGCCCGACCGTGACCGGGGTGCTGCTGTTTGGGCGCAATCCGCAGGCTTTTCTGCCCCACAGCGGGGTGGTCTTTGTCAAATTTCCCGGGGTCGAAGCGCGCAGCGAGGAAGGCCGGGTGGGTTATGGCCGGCGCGAGGAGATCGGCGGCCCGCTCGCCCGGATCGTCGAGAACACCTGGCGCATTGTCTACGAGGAGATGCGGGTTGGCGCGGTCGTGAAGGGCCTCGAGCGCCAGGAAGTGATGGAGTATCCCGAGACGGCTGTGCGCGAAGCGCTGGTCAACGCGGTCGCCCATCGCGACTATCGGCTCAAGGGGCGGCGGATCGAGATCCGCAAGTTCGCCGACCGGATGGAGATCACCTCGCCGGGCGGGCTGGCCGGGTATATCACCCTGGACAACATCATCGAGGAGCATTTCTCGCGCAACCCGCGCATGGTCCAGGGCCTGCTGCAGTGGGGCTACATCGAAGAGCTTGGCTTTGGGATCGATCGGATGATCGAGGACTTGACCACGGCCGGGCACCCGCAGCCGAAGTTCACCGCCACGGCCTATGGCTTCACGGTGGCGATGTCCAACCATCGCGATCGACGCCCAAGCGTCGTTGTCACCCCGGCGCCGGTGGCCGGGACGGGCGGCTCGGTCCGCACGGCCAACACCCAGGCGGTCATCAACGAGCGCCAGGCCAGGGCTCTGACCTACATGCGCGACCACGGGCGGATTACCAACCGCGACTACCAGGCCCTGTGCCCAGACGTCACGCCTGAGACGCTCCGCTCCGACCTGGTCGACCTGGTCGAGAAGAACGTGGCCATGCGGGTGGGTGAGAAGAAAGGCACCTATTACATCCTGAAGTAATCCCGCATGCGCTATACCGCCAACGTCCACGTCCGCAGCTATGAAGTCGGCGCGGATGGACTCCTCCACCACGCCCATATCGCGCGCTTTGTGCTGCACGCGGGCAACCTCGTCACCAACGCTTTGGGTATGGGCGCGGCCTGGTACGAGTCAGAGGGGACCTTTTTCGTTGTGCGCGGCCTGCATCTCGAGTTCGAGTCGGGCGCGCGCGAGGATGAGACGCTGACCCTGACGACCTGGCTGAGCAGCGCCCGGCGCGTGCGCGGGCATCGCGAAGTCGCCCTGGCCTCGGCGGTCGATGGTCGGGCGATTGCCAACGCCCAGCTTGACTGGGTGTATGTCGACCGGGCCACGCTGGGACCGGCCCGCATGCCGGCCGACATGGTCGAGCGACTGAAGCTCGAGGACGCGCACGCCTGCCGCGAGACCTGGGCCCCTGGGCAGCCCACGGGCGACGCCCGCGAAGCGCTGCGCGCCGCCCAGCACCACGAGCTCGACCAGTTACAGCATTTGAACAGCGCGGTATATGTCGAATGGTTTGAGCAGGCCTGGTGCGAGGCGACTGGGCGGCTGCCGGCCGACATCCGCGGACATCAACTCGAATATCTTCGCCAGATCATGCTGGGCGAGCCTATGCGCATCGTCACCCAGGCGACGGACACGGGTGTGTGGTCGCAGGAGATCCGCCACGCCGACACGGGCGAGCTGCGGGCGCGGAATTGGCTGGCAGCGCGGTAGTGTATTTGGCGGAGGCGACCCCACCCCGGCGTAGCCGCAATGGCATTAAATTAAGGTGTGAATGGGCAATACGCCGCACGAGCGGTCCTCCATTCTTGTCATCCTGAGCGAGCCCCATAGGGTCTCGGGCGGGACGAGCGGTGGGGGCGAGCGAAGGACCCCTGTGACGTCACCCCGCGCATGGGTGGATCGGCATTCGCGTGTTGTCACCGTTATCCTATGCTTCCGCGCAACATCACAGGGGTCCTTCGCGCAGCCTGTTACTCGCGTTTATGCAGCAGCTCCGTGGGCCGCACTCAGGATGACAAACGAGAGAAAGCTGCGCCCGCGCCGGTGTGCCGGACCCTTCGATCACGCGTTGGTCGCTAACTTAATGCCATTGGGCGTAGCCGGGGCTCGCGACCTTCGCTTCCAACCCATTGACACCGGCAGGAATTCGCCCACACTCCTGCTTCATGAATCAACGACTCTGGTGGTGGGTGGGACGTGGCCTGGCTGCGCTTCTGTTTGCGCTGGGACTGCAGGCCGTCGGCGCGCGCGCGGCAACGATCACGGTCACGACGACGGCCGACGAGTTTGGGAGCGGGGTCGGCTGCTCGCTGCGCGAAGCGGTCAAGACGGCCAATGCCAACGCTGACTTCGGCAGCTGCGCGCACAGCGGTGGCTTTGGCGTCGATCTGATCCTGGTCCCGCCCGGAATATACGAGCTCGGGCTGGCCGGGATCGATGAGGATCTCGATGCGACGGCCGATCTGGACATCCTGGGCAACGTGACGATCAGCGCCACTGGCAGCACTCCAACGATTCGAGGCGATTCAGGCGGTTACTCGGGCCGGCTCGTGCACGTCCATTCGCCGGCGGTCGCGACGATCAAGAACGTGACCCTCGGGATCGCGTCGGTGCCGGGAGGGCGGGCAGGGGGCTGCGTGCGGGTTGAGTCTGGCGCGACGCTCTCCATGGTTAACACCAACGTGTCGAATTGCTCGGCCAATGGGAATGCGGGCGGGATCCTGAACATGGGCACGATGACGATCACCGGCGGGCAGATTCTGACGAACACGACGGCCGGCGCGGATGGAGGAGGGGGCATCTTCAATGACGACGGGGCGACGTTGTATCTCTCGAACGTCCGCCTGGCCGGCAACAGCGCCAGTGATTCGCTCAGCCACGGCGGGGCGATCTACTGCGATTCGGCCTCGAGGGTGACCATCGTAGACAGCACGGTCGAACGAAACACCGCCGCCCAGGGTGCGGGGCTCTACTGCACAAGCGGGAGCGCGACGATTCAGCGCAGCACTTTTCGCCTCAACAACGGCCAACTCACCGGCGGGTTGTATTTTTCGGGCGGCGGGATCTCCGTGATCGAAGACACGCTGATCGCCAACAACAACGCCATTAAGACTGACGCCACCGATACGGTCGTTGTCATCAGCGCTGGCGGGATCTCGTATTGCTGCGGATCACTCACGATCCGGCATTCCATCATCCGTGACAACGTTGCCCGGAATGATCGGGTTGAGAACAACACCGTGCGCGGCGGCGGACTCAATGTCGGCGGTGGGGCAGTCCTGATTGAAAACTCGACCATCAGCGGCAATGCGGTGAGCGGCAGCCTGGGCGACAGCGAGATGAACGGCGGTGGCATCATCGGCCTGACGGGGGGCACGGGCAAGATTACGCTGGTCAACTCGACCGTGAGCGGCAACAGCGCGGAGGGCTCCGGCGGCGGGATCTGGGTGGACGAGAACTTCCACCTGGAACTGCGCAACACGACCATTTTTGGCAATTCCGGCGTAGATGGTGGCGGCTTGCGCCTCACCACGGGAAGCATCGTCACGTTGACGAACTCGGTCGTGGCGGGGAACGCCGACACTGGCTCGAACAATCGGGACGACTGCTTTGGCGGCATCGACAGAGTGTCATTTGGGCATGTCCAGAACACAACGGGCTGCTCCTTTGGCGTCGGCGCGCCCACCACCGGCTCATCCGGATTGGCCAGCATCAACAACAACGGCGGAACCCTCGCCGGCGACAGTGGCAGCGCCGAGACACCGCGGACCCATCGGCCCACCGCTGGCAGCATCCTGATCGACTCTGGCGATAGCGCAGGCTGCAAAGATGCGGCCGGCGCGACGCTGACTTCCGATGAGCGCGGCCTCATCCGTCCGTCGAATTCGAGCGGTATCTTGCCGCGCTGCGATATTGGGGCGGTTGAACTGCACTATCCTGCGTTCACGCTGAGCACCACCGGCTCGCCCGTGATTGTCAAGCCCGGCACCGCCCCCGGCTCGGCCCGCTTCACCACGACCGTGCAGAACACGGATTCACTGACCGTGACGTCGATCCTGGTCACGCGCACACTGAGCCTCTTCATGGAGTGGGACACCTTTCCAGCCACCTGCGTGAAGGATCCGTACTACGTCCTCGAGTGCGCGCTGGCCGTCAACGTTCCGCCCGGCAATTCGCGGACGTTCACTGGCACGGCCAGCTTCATCGCAGAGCTTGCCTCCGGCGCGTGCGGGACGGACTTCGATCTTGGTGAACTGGCCAGTGTCGTCGGGTTCGATGCCAGCGCGGCGCCGAGCTATCGCTCTGACAGCGCCAGCACCCGGCTGATTTGCCCGCGGGCCTATATGCCGGTCGTCTACCGCTGAGGATGATATGGAGGAAGCAACAGCCCGCGGCGAAGCCGCGGGCTGTTGCTTCCTCCAAAACGTGAGTTACGAGCGCGCCTTGTCCGGATACAGCACGACCTTCTCGGCCTCGCCGGCCTTGAGAAGCTGGAAGGCCTTCTCGTATTCGTCCAGCCCGAAGCGATGGGTGATGAGCGGGGCAAGCGTCACCGCCCCGCTGTCGAGCAGGGCGCGGGCCTTGTCCCAGGTCTGATACACGTGCCGGCCGTAAATGCCGTGAATCGTGATCCCGCGCACGACGACGTGATGGGTCCAGTCGATCGACACGTTCTGGCCGGCCAGCCCAAGCGCAACGTAATCGCCGCCGCTGCGCAGCGTGGCGAAGGCGGTGTTGATGGCGTTGGGGTTGCCGCTCATCTCGAGCACAACGTCCACACCCAGGCCATCGGTTGCTTCCCTGATCACGGCCTCGGTCTCGGGCTTGCGCGGGTCGAGAACGAGGTCCTCGTCCCGGCGATGGGCGGCGGTGTGCAGCTTCATCATCGCCACGGCCATCTCACGCCGGCGCTGATGGATCTCAGTCGCGATCACCCGGCGCGCCCCGGCCGCCTTGGCAATGGCGATGGCCATCACGCCCTGCGGACCGCAGCCGGTCACCAGCACGCTCTTGCCGACCACGTCAACGCAGGTCGCGGTGTCCAACGCATTGCCGAAGGGCTCGAGCAGGGCGGCCTCTTCCACCGAGATGCTGTCGGGTTTCAAAATTGCGTTGTCTTCAGGCAGGACGATATAGTCGGTGAAGCCGCCATCCCGATCGATCCCGATCGTGACCGTATTTGCGCACAGATGGCTCTTGCCATTGCGGCAATACCAGCACACCCCGCAAATGATGTGGCTCTCGAGGGCGACCACATCCCCGATCTTGACCCGCGCGCAGAGCGGGCCGATGGCGTCGATCACGCCGCACAGCTCGTGGCCGCTGATGTTGCCGTCTTTGATCCGGCCCAAAAAGGTCGGATCGTTGTCGTAGATGTGCAGGTCGCTGCCGCAGATCGAGGTGGCCAGCAGGCGGACCCGCACATCGGCCGGCCCGACCTGGGGAACGGGAGCATCCTTGAGTACCAGGCCGATCTGGCCCGACGGTTTGGTGATGGCGCGCATCGTGGCGTTTGTCATTATTCTTGAAGGATACCCCGCCCCGGCGTACGCCGGGGCGGGGTATCCTTCAAGGGAAAGGGTATGGCGAGGCGCCTAACCAAGGAGAATCAAGTTCCATGACGATTGACAAATTCGCCTTTATTGCCGAAGAAATGAACCGCCTGCGCGAGGCCAGCTTGCTCAATGCGCCGCGCACGATGGGCAGCCCGGCCGATGCCTGGATGACGGTGGACGGCAAGCGCGTGCTCAACTTCTGCGCCAACAACTATCTTGGCCTGGCCAATCACCCGCGCTTGAAGGAGGCGGCCAAGGCCGCCATCGATCGCTGGGGGGCAGGGCCGGCCGCCGTGCGCACCCTGGCGGGCACCCAGGCCCTGCACCTAGAGCTCGAGGAGCGCCTCGCCCGCTTCAAGGGGGTCGAGAGCGCGCTCTTTGTCGGGAGCGGCTTTGTCGCCAACCAGGCCGTCCTCGCCCCGCTGGTGGGGCGCGAGGATGTCATCTTCTCCGACCGGCTCAACCATGCGAGCATCATCGACGGCGCGCGGCTGAGCGGGGCCAAAATCGTCGTCTACGAGCACAACGATGTTGCCGACTGCGAAGCGAAGGTGAAGGAGCAGTTGCCCAACTTTCGGCGCGGGCTGCTCGTCACCGATGGGGTGTTCAGCATGGACGGTGATATTGCCCCGTTGGACAAACTGACCGAGCTGGCTGGCCGGCACGGGCTGATCACCATGGTCGACGATGCGCACGGCGAGGGCGTGCTGGGCCGCGGCGGGCGCGGCATCGTCGATCACTTCGGGCTGCACGGCGTGTTCGACATCGAGATCGGCACGCTGAGCAAGGCCTTTGGGGTGATCGGCGGGGTGATCGCGGGCAAGAAGAGCGTCATCGACTACATCCGTCAGAAGGCCCGCCCGCTGCTGTTCAGCAGCGCCACGACCCCGGCCGACACGGCCGCCTGCCTGGCGGCGGTCGACCTGCTCGAGGAGAGCGACACCCAGGTTCAGCGCCTGTGGGAGAACACCCGGGTCTTCAGCGGGGCCATGCAGAAGATGGGCTTTGATATCGGCCACTCGCAGACGCCCATCGTGCCGCTCATGCTGGGTGACGCCGCCCTGGCCAAGCAGTTCAGCCGGGCGCTCTTTGAACAGGGCGTGTTTGCGGTGGCGATCGCTTTTCCGACCGTGCCGGTGGGCAAGGCCCGCATTCGGGTGATGAACAGCGCTTCGCATTCGCCGTCGGACCTGGAGACGGGATTGGCGGTGTTTGAGAAGGTGGGGAAAGAGCTTGGGGTGATTGTGTAGATGTCTGGATTGGAGCGCGGGCATCTTGCCCGCGCGGTCGCGGCAAAGCGCGGCTGCGGCCGGTGTTCCCCCTGGACCGCGCGGGCGGGACGCCCGCGCTCCATCCCGCTATGCCTCCATCCGCATCGCCCGCCGGGCAGCGGCTACGATCTTGTCCGGCGACGGGAGCGTGGCGGATTCGAGGGGCAGGCTGTAGGCGATCGGCACGTCCAATGCGCCAACCCGCTCTACTGGGGCGTCGAGGTGCTGGAAACCCTGTTCCATGATCCGGGCCGCGATCTCCGCGCCGAAGCCAGCGTTGCGATGCGCCTCGTGGGCGACCACGGCCCGGTTGGTCTTGCGGATCGAGGCCAGCACGGTGTCCATATCCAGCGGCATGATGGTGCGTAGATCGATCACCTCGGCGTCGACGCCCTGAGCGGCCAGCGTGGTGGCTGCCTCGAGGCAGTGCAGCACGGTCCGCGAATACGAAATGATCGTCACATCCCTGCCCGGGCGCACGATATTGGCCTTGCCGAAGGGGATCGGGTCCATCTGTTCGGCGACGTCGCCCTTGGTGTTGTAGAGCAGCTTGTGCTCGATGACAACCACCGGGTCCTGCTCGCGAAAGGCCTGCTTTAGCAGGCCCTTGGCATCGCTCGGGGTGGAAGGCAGGGCGATCTTGATCCCGGGGATGTGGGCGAAATGGGCCTCGAGGCACTGCGAATGCTGGGCGGCGTTGCCACGCCCGCCGCCCTGCTGAGTACGGATTACAAGCGGCACCTTGACCTGCCCGCCGCTCATCTGGCGCATCTTGCAGGCCTGATTGAAAATCTGATCGGCGGCCACCCAGGCGAAGTCCATAAACATGAGCTCGGCCATCGGATGTTTGCCCATCATCGCCAGGCCGACCGCCGCGCCGATAAAGCCGCTTTCGCTGATGGGCGTTTCGCGCACGCGCTCCTCGCCAAAGCGGGCCATCAGGCCTTCGGTCACCTTGAACACACCGCCGTAGACGCCGATGTCTTCGCCCATGAGCAGGATATTCGGGTCGCGTTCCATTTCCTCGGTCAGCGCTTCGCGCAGGGCCTGGGCGTAAGTTAGTTCTCGCATGTTAATTCTTGATTCATTCCAAGAGCGCTATCCCCCGCGGAGCGGGGGATAGCGCTCTTGGAAAAGTCAGTTTAGGGCGTTGTGCTCGAAGACATCGACGAAGATCTCGCTGACGTCCGGAAATGCCGACGCGCTGGCGAAGGCCGCCGCGTCGGCGACAGTCGCATCGGCGCCCGCCGAAATCGCATCCAGCTCGGCCCGGGTCACGCCCCGCGCGATGAGTTTGTCTCCGGCCAGCCGGATCGGATCGCGCTGCGCGCGCCATTCTTCCACCTCGTCCTTGCTGCGGTAGATCTGCGAATCCCCGATCATGTGGCCGACCAGCCGGTAGGTCTTGGCCTCGATGAAGGTTGGCCCTTCGCCGCGCCGGGCGCGCGTGACGGCCTCGCTCACCGCGGCATGCATGGCCTCAACGTCATTCGCGTCCACGATCGTCGCCGGCATCCGATACGCTGCCGCGCGTTCGGCCAGGTCCTTGTTGGTCGTCGTCTTGCCGATGGGCGTCATCTCCGAGTACAGATTGTTCTCGCAGATGAAAATCGCCGGAACCTTCCAGATTGCAGCCAGGTTCATCGCCTCGTGGGTCGCACCCTGGTTGGCCGCCCCATCCCCAAAGAACACCACCGCGACCCGATCGAGCCCGTCCAGTTTTCCGGCCAGGGCCGCGCCGACCACGGTGGGCAGGCCCCCGGCCACGATGGCGTTGGCCGGCAGGATGCCTTTGCTCATGTCGGTCCAGTGCATGCTGCCGCCCTTGCCCTTGCAGCAGCCGGTGACGCGCCCCAGCATTTCGGCCATGGCCGCCCGCGGCGAGATGCCCTTGGCCAGGGCATGCCCGTGGCCGCGGTAATTGGTGATCAGCAAATCGCTGTCGCGCAGGGCCAGGGCCGTGCCCGCGGCCGAGGCCTCCTGGCCAATCGACATGTGCAGCGAGCCGCGGACCTGGCCCTGCATAAACAGCTCCTCGCACTTGCGTTCGAACGCGCGGGCGAGGCACATCCGGCCATATGCGTCTTTCAGTTGTTCAGTCGTTAATCCCATTGTGGGTTACCTCTTTTCTTGTCGAGGCGCCATCCCAAAATAATCTCTGGCGAGATGACCCTCCCCGCGCGAAGCGCGGGGAGGGTCATCTCGCCTCATATTTTAGGGATGACGACCAGCGTTCAACACGGCATCGGTCATCTGGGCGGCCAGGCCGGTATAGCGGGCCGGATCGAGCAGCGCGTCGATCTGGGCGGCCGTCAGGTGCCGGGCGACCGCCGGGTCGGCGAGTAACAGTTGGCGGAAAGGTATCTCGTGCTCAATGGATTTCATCGCGCACTCGTAGACGATATCGTGGGCGGTCTGCTTGCCCACGAACTGGCCCAGGGCGAACATCACGGCCTCGGACATCATCAGACCCTGCAGCGCGTCGGCGTTCCGGCGCATGCGCTCCGGATGCACCCGCAGCCCGCGCAGCACGCGCAGGGTCAGGCTCAAGGCCCCGTCGGTCAGCACGCACAGCTCGGGCACATACGCCCACTCCATGTGGTTGTAGGTCCAATCGCGCTCGTGGGCGACGATCAGGCCATCCAGCGCATTTCGGGACTGACTGAACGACAGCCGGGCCAGCGCGACGATGGCCTCGCACAGCATCGGGTTGCGCTTGTGGGGCATGGTGCTGCTGCCGACCTTGCCCTCGTTGAACGGTTCCTCGACCTCCCACACTTCGGTCTTCTGCAGGGCGATGATTTCGGCCGCGATCTTGCCGCAGGTCCCGGACATCATTGCCAGGACGTTGGCGAATTCGGCAAAGCCATCGTGGGCGACGTGCCAGGTGATGGGGGAATCGGCCAGGCCGAGCAGCGTCATCATCCGGGCACGCACGGCGAGCGCGTCCGCGTCGAAGGATGCCAGCGTGCCGACTGCGCCGCCAAATTGCCCGACCAGCAGGCGCGGCTTGCAATCGTTGAGCCGGGCGCAATGGCGCCGGAACTCATCCAACCAGACCGCGACCTTGAACCCAAACGTGATCGGCAGGGCGTGCTGGCCATGGGTGCGCCCGGCCATCAGGGTGTCGCGGTACTTGCCCGCAAGTTCGGCCAATACCGACTCGAAATCGGCCAGCCGTCGCTCGATGATGGCGATGGCGTCCTTGCTCTGCAGGACCACGGCGGTGTCCATGATGTCCTGGGTGGTTGCCCCGTAGTGGATGTACTCGCCGGCCCCGTCCGCGCAGGCGTCTTTGAATACCCGGATCAGCGGCACGATCGGATGCAGGGTCAGATCGATCTGGGCCTTCATTTTGACCACGTCCATCAGCTCGGCCCGGCCCTTGCGGGTGATCTCCTCGGCCGCCCAGGTCGGAATCACCCCGAGCGCGGCCTCGGCCTGGGCCAGGGCCACCTCGACATCCAGCCATTTCTGGAGCAGGGACTGATCCTCGAAGATCGCCCGCATCTCATCGGTACCGTAAAGGTCCTTGAGAAAGACGGAGTCGGTGATGTGCGAGGCCATGGAGATGGGCAGTATCAGCCAACCGGGATGCC
>Ga0073905_10001270_pt1 | contig 12791 bp, 8 predicted proteins | sample KloWWTupernatant_FD_65482 | JGI IMG/M metagenome (GOLD analysis project Ga0073905, IMG submission 65482) | Active sludge microbial communities from Klosterneuburg, Austria, studying microevolution and ecology of nitrifiers - Klosterneuburg... | ecosystem: Engineered > WWTP > Aerobic digester >... | reverse complement strand
GACTCGTTCCAGTTCGGCGCGGTCGGGGTCGGCGGGGTGATCGAACTCGCCAAACAGGCCGCCCACCCGGACCGGATCTGGCTGCTCGATGACGCCAACGACGTCCACCGCTTCCGGCTCCGCAACGGTCAACGCGACCAGGCCTACGCCGCGCACACGGTCGCGATCAGGACCGGCACCGACCCCGAACAGACTGCGGCGACTGTCATGCAGCAGGCACGGATGTTCGCCTCCGAGGCCGAACGGCTCGCTGCGACTGGGGTTGACTGGGCGGTACGGGCCCATGCCGGCCGCGGCCTGGTGATCGCAGCCACGAATGAACAGGTCCAACTTCTCAACGGACTCATCCGCGACCAGCTCGCCGCAACCGGTGTCATCGGTAACGGCCGGGCGATCACCACCACGCCACTCGGTGGCCGTTGGGACTCGGAGACGATCAGCGCCGGCGACGTGGTCGCGACCCGGGTGAACGCCCAAGGCGTCGACGGTCACCGCTACGCCAACCGGGAACGCTGGCGCGTTGGCAACGTTGACCGGGACGGCAGTGTGCGACTGGTCAGCCTCGACGGCACCCGAGCGGCTCAGCTGTCCGCCCAAGCCGCCCGGCAACACCTGCAACTCGCCTACGCCGTCACCGGCTACGGCGCGCAAGGCATCACGGTCGACGAAGCCGTCCAACTCGTCGACGAAGGCATGGACCGGCCCGCCTTCTACGTGGGCGCCACCCGCGGCCGCTACACCAACGAGGCGGCACTAATCGCCCCCGAGGCCGACCCCCACATGGCCCGCAGGACCGTCGAACAGATCCTCGGCCAACCCGGTGCCGACACCGGCTGGAAAGCCGCCGACCTCTACGCCGCCGCAGACCGCGAACGCATGGGCGACCTCGTCGACCTGCACAGCGCCCACGTTCCACCTATCCATCCCGAGCAGCCGGCGACGGCCGAACCGACGTCCGTGCCGAATCCCGAGCGCCTCGCGCGGGTGGCCCAGGTCGCCGCCGAGCAGGCCGAGATCGCCGCGCGCGAAGCGGCCGCCGCCAGTGTTCTGGAGAAGGCGGCAGTCGTTGCAGCAAGGTATGCGGCCCGGCTGGCGGCAATCGAACAGGATGTGGCGGAGTTCGACGCCGCCCGAGTCGCCCAGCTGGCCAGCGACCGTGCCGACCTGCCGTCGGCGGTCGCCCGGGTCGACCAGCTCCGCGGCACCGCCCGTGACCTCGAACAGTCCGCCAACAACGCTGGGCTGCTGCACCGGGCTCGCGCCCGCCATGACGCGGCGGACGCCCGCCAGGCCGCCCAGGACGCGGAGCACGCGTTCCGGACCACGTGGGGCCACGACCGCTCGATGGACACCGCCCCGCAGGCTGTCGAACGGATCGCGCAAGCCCGGGCCGGCCGCTGGCGCTACCGCGTGAACGTCGCCAACCGCAACGCCGACCTGATTCGTGCCGAAGGACGCGAGAAGATCCTTGCCGCGCTCGGTAACCTCCACCCGACCTGGGTGACTTCCTGGGCGCTCGACCTCGACCACGCCGTTCGCGCCAGCCAGCTGGACCTAGCTCAGCAACGCCTCCAGCGCGCGGCCGCCGACCTTCGCGAGAGCAGCAGCGAACGAGCCAAGCTCGCCGGCGACCTGCAGGCCGCCACACCGCAGGAGCGCCTGGACTGGCTCACCCGGCGAGAAGTCGCGGCTGCACGAGCCTCGGAGTACTACGAGCGCATCCAGCCCTCAACGCATCGCGCACACCCTGAAGACGAACCCCAGCACCGACCTGATCGTGGGGTCACTCCAGGCTGGTGATGCCGGCGGCGGTTTGCCGGCGTTCATCGAGTTCTCTTGAGCCGAAGGACTGCTGGGCACGGCGGACAGGGTCTCGCAAGGCGTTCCGGCAGCCATGCACCGGCAGCTACCCTTACCGGGAAAGCAGAACCCCGGCCGTGTGATCGGCTCTCCGTGGAGAGCTACAGGGACGGTTCCGGGGTGTTCGGTTCAAGGATAGGTCATCGCGACATCGTGAGCAGCGCACGTCCGTGGCACTGGTACGAAGCACGCCTCTCGTCACCGAGACTGGCCCACTACCTGGCAGCGACGGGGAGTGACCCCGACAAGGCGATCGCTCTCTACGAGTGGAACGCCCGCGTGTCAGCGGCGTTCTGGGAAGAGTTCTCCTACTTCGAGGTCGCGTTCCGCAACGCGCTCGACTCACGAATGGCCGCTCGGCACCGTGCACTGGGTAGGCCGGGCCACTGGATCTTCGATGACACCAGAGAACTTGGCCGCGATGCGCGTGGCGCCGGCCAGCACAACCAGCCCTACCGGGATGTTGCCGAGGCCATGCGTCGCGTGCGTATCAACCGGAAGCCGACCGACCCCGGACAGATCATCTCGGAGATCTCGTTCGGCTTCTGGCACCAGCTTGTGTCCAAGCGGCACGTCGCACTGTGGCCCGATCTCGCCAGCGGGTTCCCCAACGCTCCTCGCCGTAACCAGGCGCTCGTGCGCGAACCGGTCGCCCGGCTGCGGGACTTCCGGAACCGCATCGGTCACCATCACCGCGTCTGGGCCCTTGACGTCGCCGGGCGCCATCAGGACGTGATGCAGGTCGCCCGCTACATCGATGTTGACCTGCCTGACTGGATCGAAGCCAACTCCCGCGTGGCTGGTCTTCTCGCCGTGCGGCCCCAGTGATCCTCGTCGAACCAGGACGCTTGCGGCCCTCCGGGGCGCAAGCTCTCGACCGGTAGACCCACTCGGAGCCACTCGACCCAGAGCGTTGCTGGCTCCACGCTCCGTCGCGGTGAGAGTGGCGCTGCGGGGCGGCTTATTGCACGTATGTTGCATGAAGAAACCTGTTCTGACTATTTGACCTAGTCAGAACGGGTTTCAACTGGGGTGAGTAACGGGACTTGAACCCGCGACCACCTGGACCACAACCAGGAGCTCTACCAACTGAGCTATACCCACCATGCCGTCGGCCTGCGCCCACGGAGCCCGTTCAGTTTAGCCACAAGCGCCGCGGAGTAGAAATCAGCTCCCGGTTGCGGTCGCCAAGTCGGTCGTGAGCGCCCCTTGGTGCCGTGCCGCGACCTCGCGGAGTGCGTCCGTCGACGGACCGGGGGCCGCCACGAACAGCACCTCGCGGTAGTAGCGCAGCTCCTCGATCGACTCGCAGATGTCGGCCAGCGCCCGGTGGTTCCCGTTCTTGGCCGGGGTGTTGTAGTAGGCCCGCGGGTACCAGCGCCGAGCCAGTTCCTTGATGCTGGACACGTCCACATTGCGGTAGTGGACGTGACCCTCGAGCGTCGGCATGTCGCGGGCGAGGAAGGCGCGATCCGTACCGATGGTGTTTCCGGCCAGCGGCGCCCGGCGGGGCTCCGGCACGTGCTCGCGGATGTAGGCCATCACCCGCTCCTCTGCTTCGGCCATGTCCAGGCCTGCGTCGAGCAGTGGCAGCAGACCCGAGTTGGCGTGCATGTTGCGCACGAAATCGCCCATCTGGGTCAGGGCTTCCTCGGTGGGCCTGATCACGACAGTGATGCCCTCACCCAGCACGTTGAGCTCAGAATCGGTGACCAGTGCGGCGACTTCGATCAGGGCGTCCGACTTCAGATCGAGGCCGGTCATCTCGCAGTCGATCCAAACCAAGTGTTCACTCACGCGGCACACTCTATTGCCTGCCTGATTGGCGATTCACTGGCGCATACGTCGCTAGATTGGGAAACGCCGTGAACGGCACCGAGCAGGAGGCGCAACGATGAGCGACAGGCCCGAACTGGAAGAGCAGCACCCGGGGGCCGAGGAGAACCTGCGCGAGTTCATCGACCGCCTCGTCGCACAGGGCTACACGGTCAGCAACGGCGAGACCGCCGACCCCCAGCTGATCGATCCGGGCGGACGCGCCGTGGAGACCTGGCGGGAGTCCTACCCCTATGAGGACCTGCTCGACCGCGAGACCTACGAGGAACAGAAGTACCTCCTGCAGATCGAGTTGCTGAAGCTTCAGTACTGGGGCGAGGACACCGGGCTGCGCAACATCATCGTATTCGAGGGACGCGACGCCGCAGGCAAGGGCGGCACGATCAAGCGCTTCACCGAGCACCTCAACCCCCGCGGAGCACGCGTGGTCGCACTGACCAAACCGACCACTCGCGAACTCGGACAGTGGTACTTCCAGCGCTACGTCGCGCACTTCCCGACCGAGGGCGAGATCGTCATGTTCGACCGCTCCTGGTACAACCGGGCCGGTGTCGAGCGCGTGATGGGGTTCTGCTCGGACGTCGACTACGAGGTCTTCATGAAGCAGGCGCCGGAGTTCGAGCGGATGATCGTGGACGCAGGTATTCACCTCACCAAGTTCTGGTTCTCGGTCACCCAGCGGGAACAGCGGACGCGTTTCGCGATCCGCCAGATCGATCCGGTGCGGCGCTGGAAGCTCTCGCCGATGGACCTGGAGTCGTTGGGCCGTTGGGACGACTACGGCGCAGCCAAGGAGGCGATGCTCGCCGGGACGGACACCGACCATGCCCCCTGGATCACCGTGCGGAGCAACGACAAGAAGCGCGCCCGCCTGAACGCGATGCGCTACTTCCTAAGCCAGTTCGAGTACGAGGACAAGGACCACGCGGTGGTCGGCGAGCCCGACCCGCTGATCGTGCAACGGGCCCGCGACACCATCGACGAGTAACCGCCGCAGATCCAGAGAAGGGGGAGGGGATGCCTGGGTTCTCCCTGGCCGGGTGCGCCCTCGGGGTGGCCAGCGCGGCCACCCAGATCGAGGGTGGCGAGCTCGACACCAACTGGCATCGCTGGGCCGCGTCCGGGGGAGCGCCGGACGGGTCGTCCCCGGCACGGGCGGCCGACCATTGGAACCGGGTGGGTATCGACAACGCTCTACTGGCCGAGCTGGGTGTGCGGCACTACCGGTTGGGTATCGAATGGGCGCGCGTCGAGCCGTCCCCGGGGCAATTCGATGACGCGGCGATCGAGCACTACCGCGCCGAACTAGCCGGGCTGCGCGAGGCCGGCGTCCGCCCTCTGGTGACCCTGCACCACTTCAATCTTCCCGGCTGGCTCGTGGACGCCGGCGGCTGGCTCGGCACGGACGCCACGGACAGCTTCCTGCGCTTCGTCCGCCGGATGGTCACCGCGCTGGGCGACGAGGTCGATGAGTGGATCCCGATCAATGAGCCGAACGTCTACGCCACCTACGGCTACCTGTTCGGGCTGTGGCCGCCGGGCGATCGGTCCTACCGGCGAACCATCGCGGTGCTGCAAACGCTGGCAGCCGCCCACATCGCGGCCTTCCAGCTGATCCACGAACTGCAGCCCGGGGCCCGGGTGGGCACTGCGATCCACCTGCGGGTGTTCGCGCCGGCCGATCGCAGGAACCCGATCCACCAGCTCGGCGCCAAGGCATCCGACCACCTGTTCCAGCGTGCCCCGCTGCGTGCCATGAGCACCGGACGGTTCCCGCTGCCGCTGCGGCGTCCGTCCTGGGTGCGACCGGGCCGCTACTACGACTTCCAGGGGATCAACTACTACACCCGCAGCACGGTGCGCGGCCTGGCCGACGGGGTCGCCGAGAACGTCGACGTGAACGACCTCGGTTGGGAGATCCATCCAGAGGGCCTCGCCGAGGTTTCCGGCTGGGTGCACGCTGCCTACCCCGGGCCGATCTACATCACCGAGAACGGCACCGCCGACGCAGCGGACGCCTTCCGCGCGCGGTTCCTGCACGACCACCTGGCCGTGGTCGCCGCATCCGAGCTACCCATCGAGCGCTACTACCACTGGTGTTTCACCGACAACTGGGAGTGGGCCGAGGGCGAGGTGCCACGCTTCGGCCTGGTCGAACTCGACTACGAGACCCAGGAGCGCAGCGTCCGGGAGTCCGCGCGCTTCTACGCCGACGTCATCGCCAACTCCGGTGTGCCGGCGGACGCCTACGCGCACTGGGTCACCGGTCAGGAGTACCCGACCCACGCCCCGAGCGAGGACCGCCCGACATGAGCCAGGACCAGAGCACAGCCCAGTCCGCCCTCGACCGCCGCAACAAATGGAGCTTCGGCGTCGGCACGGTGGGCCGCGACATGGTCTACACCCTGGTCAGCCTGTACCTGGTGTTCTTCCTCAGCGATGTGCTCTCACCGTCGCGGGAGGACTTTCTATGGGCGACCTCACTGATCCTGATCGCCAGGCTGTTCGACGCGGTCGCCGACATCGTGATGGGCGCGATCGTCGACAACACCCGCTCCCGCTGGGGCCACTACAAGCCCTGGATAGCGGGCGGCGTGGTCGCGTCCGCGGTGTTCACGGTGCTGCTGTTCGCCGACCTGAACCTGACCGGGACGGCGTTCGTGGCCGGGTTCGCGGCGATCTACCTGTTGTGGAGTCTGTCCTGGACGGCAAACGACATCCCGTACTGGTCGCTGCTGCCCGCGCTGACTCTCGATCAGAAGCAGCGTGAACGGTTCGGCTCCTTGGCCAAGATCTTCGCCACCGTCGGACTGTTCGTGGTCGTGGTGGCGGTGATCCCGGTGACGACCGCGCTCGGCGGGACGGTCGGTGAGGCGCGGGCGTGGACGTACTTCGCGATCGCGGTCGTGGTGATCATGATCGCCGGCCAGGCCGTGACTTTGATCGGGGTGAAGGAGCCGCCGATCGTGGCCGAGCAGGAACGCACCAGTCTGAAGGAACTTGCGCGGGTGGTCTTCGGCAACGATCAACTGCTCTGGACGGCGATCGCGATGGTGCTGTTCATGACCGGGTACCTCACCACAACCACCTTCGGCACCTACTACTTCAAGTACGTGTACCAGGACGAGGCCATGTATTCGCCGTTCGGGGCCGTGCTGGTGGCCAGCCAACTTCTCGGCTATGCGGCGTTCCCCGCGCTTTCCAAACGGTTCTCGCGCCGATCGCTCTACACCGTCGCGACCGGCCTGATCCTGGCCGGCTACCTCGTGTTCTTCCTTGCCCCGATGCACATCGTCTGGATCGCGATCGCCGGGCTGCTGTTGTTCATCGGCGACTCGTTCATCGCCTTGCTGATGCTGGTCTTCCTCACCGACACCATCGAGTACGGCCAATGGAAGCTCGGCCGGCGAAACGGTGCGGTCACCTTCGCTCTGCAACCGTTCATCAACAAGGTGGGTGCGGCGCTGTCCACCCAGATCGTCGCGATCGCGATCGTCGTCGCCGGCGTCGACCCAGCGAACCCGGCCGATACAACCGCGTCCGGTCTGCTCACGATCAAGTTGGGCATGCTGGTTATCCCGCCGGTCCTGATCGTGATCAGCTACCTGATCTATCGGGGCAAGTACCGCATCGACGAGGCGTTCTACGCCCGGATCGTGGCCGACCTGCGCGAGCGCGGCCAACTGCACTGATGTCTCTCGCTCGGGATACGATCGAAGGTAGTTGCCCCCGTAGCTCAGTGGATAGAGCAGCGGCCTTCTAATCCGACGGTCACAGGTTCGAGTCCTGTCGGGGGCGCGTAACCGTCCGATCTCCCCTACCGGCACCTGGAGGCCTGTGTGAGCGCTGCGACCATCGACGACGGGCGCACCGCCAGGGCTCGCACGGCGACCCTTGTGGTGTTCGCCGCGAACGGGTTCGGGTTCGCCTCCTGGATGTCGCGGGTACCTGACGTGAAGCAGATGCTCGCGCTCACTCCCGGCCAGCTGGGTCTGCTCTTGCTGTCGATCTCCGCGGGCGCGTTGTGCGGCCTACCCGTGGCCGGACGCATCACCCATCGGCTGGGTGCGCAGACCGCCGTCCGGCTCGGCATGGCTTCGATGGTGCCGGGGCTCGTCCTCGCGGCGTTGGCCGTCGAACTGCGAGCGGGCATGTTCTGGGCAGTGCCGGGGCTGTTCCTGCTAGGGCTGGGCAGTGGCGTCTGGGACGTCGCCCAGAACGTGGAGGGCACGATCGTCGAGCGTTCGCTGGGTAAGGCGATCATGCCCTGGTTCCATGCGGGGTTCAGCGGTGGGACCGTTCTGGGCGCCCTGGTCGGCGCTGCCCTGACCGCCCTGCAGGTGCCGGTACTGCTGCACCTCAGCGTGGTGGGCGTGGCTACCGCGGTGACGCTCTGGTGGGGAACGCTGCGGTTCCTGCCCGCGTTCGGCGAGGACGAGGACGAGCCCGGACGGCCAGCCAGAACAGAGCGGGCGAGGTCGGCATGGACGGAACCGCGCACCCTGCTGATCGGTGTGATGGTGCTGGCCGCAGCCTTCGCCGAGGGTACTGCGAACGACTGGATGGCGGTCGCCTTCGTGGACGGGCACGGTGTCGACAACGCTTGGGGTGTCGTCGGGCTGGCGGTGTTCCTGAGTTTCATGACCGGCGGACGGCTCCTGGGCACCGGACTGCTGGACCGCTACGGCCGCGTCCCGGTACTGCGGGCGCTGTTCGCAGCCTCGATCATCGGCTGCCTGCTGGTGGTCTTCGGCAACACTCTGGTGGCCTTCGTCGGCGCGGCGATCTGGGGTGTCGGCGCAAGCCTAGGCTTCCCGGTGGGCATGTCGGCGGCCGCGGACGACCCCGAGCGGGCCGCGGTGCGGATCAGCGTGGTGGCGACCATCGGCTACACCGCGTTCCTGGCCGGACCGCCGCTGCTGGGCTTCCTCGGAGACCACTTCGGCATTCTGCGCGCGCTCCTGGCGGTGGGGACCGTCTCCGTCCTGGCCATGCTGGTGGTGCCCGCGGCCAGACCGCTCGAAGCAGGAGCCGACGGGCCGCGCTGACCGGCGCCGAACCTTGGACAATCCAGCTGGCAGGGAATATCAAGGTTGGGCTGGTGGCTGGGAACACTAACGCGATCAGGAGGCATTGATGACTCTGCAGGACTTCGAGGCGAAGACGATCACCGGGCACGACCAGCGCCTGGCCGAGTACCTGGGCAAGGTGGTGCTGGTCGTGAACACCGCGTCCAAGTGCGGCTTCACCCCGCAGTTCGATGGTCTGGAGAAGCTCTATTCCGGCCTGAGGGACGAGGGACTGGTGGTGCTCGGCTTCCCGTGCGACCAGTTCGCCAACCAGGAACTAGATAGCGATGCCGAAACGGCGGAGTTCTGCCGGCTGAACTACGGGGTCAGTTTCCCGATGTTCGCGAAGGTGGACGTGAACGGACGCGAAGCGCACCCGTTCTTCGCCTGGCTGCGCAGCGAGCAGAGCGGGGTGCTGAGCGATGCGATCAAGTGGAACTTCACCAAGTTCCTGATCAATCGCGAGGGGTTGGTGGTCCGCCGCTACGCACCCACGGTGTCCCCGGCTGCCATCGAGGCCGACATCAGGGCCCTGCTGTGACCGCGAATCCCGCCCCGGGGCGCGCCGGAGACGGCACGATAGGCACATGACTTCGACGAAGCCCACCAAACTGCCCAAGGACGTCTACGAGGCCGAACTGTTGCGGCTGCAGGCCGAACTCGTGAACATGCAGGAGTGGGTGCGCTCCACCGGCCAACGCTTGGTGCTGATCTTCGAGGGACGCGACGCGGCCGGCAAGGGCGGCGCCATCAAACGGGTGACCGAGTACCTGAACCCCCGCATCGCCCAGGTCGTCGCGCTGCCCGCCCCGACCGAACGCCAGCGCACCGAGTGGTATTTCCAGCGCTACGTGCAGCACCTGCCCGCGGCCGGGCAGATCAAGTTGTTCGACCGCTCCTGGTACAACCGCGCGGGCGTCGAGCGGGTGATGGGCTACTGCACGCCGGAGGAACATCGCCGCTTCCTGCGCCAATGCCCGATCTTCGAGCGGATGCTGATCGAGGACGGCATCATCGTTCGCAAGTACTGGTTCTCCGTCTCGGATCGCGAGCAGGAGAAGCGGTTCAAGTCGCGGCTCACCGATCCGATGCGGCAGTGGAAGCTTTCGCCCACCGACCTGGAGTCGCTGACGCGGTGGGAGGACTACTCGCGGGCCAAGGACGAGATGTTCGTGCACACCGACATTCCCGAGGCCCGCTGGAACGTCGTGGAGTCCGAGGACAAGAAGCGGGCGCGGCTGAACATGATCGCCGACCTGCTCAGTGCCATCCCCTACCAGCACGTGCAGCACACCGAGTTGAAGCTGCCCAAGCGGCCACCGTCCACCGGCTACCGCCGCACCGATCGCGCGCTGCAACTCGAGGTGCGCGACTGGGCCGAAACCCTGATCGGAAAAGAACCGGCACCGAAGTACGTCGACCCAGAGGACGAGGACTGACTCCTGGGCTCAGCCGAGCCGGCCGAAACCGGTGGCGTGCACGATCAGCTCGCCGGCCTCGTCGCAGGCGTCAAGGTCGATGCTTGCCGTGATCGACCAGTCGTGGTTCCCCTCGGGATCGGCGATGATCTGGCGAACCTGCCAGGTGCGTCCGGCCTCTTCGATGATCAACATGGCCGGACCGCGGGCGTCCGCGTCCGTGCGGATCTCGTCGTGTTCCGCGAAGTAGTCGCCGAGCGCCTCGTCCCAATCGCGGAAGCCGCGCGCGCGGTCGGGGTCGATCGCGTCGAGTTCGAGGAGGCCGTCCACATCGTCGCGGGACGCGAGCTCAACACGACGGAACATCGCGTTGCGAACCAGTACGCGGAACGCCCGCGGGTTGCCGGTGACCTGGCGCTGCGGCGGGGGAGCAGCATCCAACGGACGCGCGCCGGACAGGGTGGTGAGTTGCTCCCACTCGTCCAGAAGCGAGGAGTCCGTGAGCCTGGTCACTTCGCCCAACCACTCGATCAGATCTTCGAGCTCCTCGGTGCGGGCCGATTCGGGCACTGTCTGCCGCAGGGCACGGAACGCGTCCGACAGGTAGCGCAGCAGCAGTCCCTCGCTGCGCTGCACCCGGTAGAACGCGACATATTCGGAGAACGTCATGGCTCGTTCAAACATGTCTCGCACCACTGACTTCGGCGACACCGGGGTCTCGGCCAGCCAAGGGTGGTTGTCGAGGAAGACCTCGTACGCGTGTTCGAGCAGCTCCGCGAGCGGCTTGGGCCAGGTCACCCCGTCGAGCACCTCCAGGCGTTCGGCGTACTCGACCCCGTCGGCTTTCAGCTCGGCCACCGCTTCGCCGCGTGCCTTGAACTGCTGCTGCACTACTACAGCCCGGGGATCCTCCAGCGTGGACTCGATCACGCTCACCGCGTCCAGCGCGTAGCTGGGGGCCTCGGCATCGAGCAGCCCCAGTGCGGCCAGGGCGAACGCCGACAGCGGCTGGTTGAGCGCGAAATCGTGTTGCAGATCGACGGCGAGCTGGTGTCGGCGTCCGCCCGCGGTGGGCGCGGGCAGGCGGACGACCACACCCGCGTTGAGCAGCGACCTCCCGATCGCTACCGCGCGGCGTACCAGGGCGCGCCGAGTGCCAGCGTCGGACGTGGTGGCCGCGATCAGGGCCTGGAGTGCTTCGCCGGTGTCCTGATCGCGCTGCAGCAGGTTGAGCAGCAGCGCGTGGCTGATCCGCAGCCGGGCCACCAGCGGCTCGGGCGGGGCCGCGATCAGCTTGGTGAAGGTGTCCTCGGTGAAGTTCACGAACCCCTCGGGAGCCTTCTTCCGCTGCACCCGGCGCTGCTTCTTCGGATCGTCGCCGGCCTTGGCCAGTGCCACCGTGTTCTCGATGACGTGGTCCGGCGCTTGCGCGACCACGTATCCAACGGTGTCGAAGCCCGGACGCCCCGCGCGTCCGGCGATCTGGTGGAACTCGCGGGCACGCAGCAGTCGCTGGCGCCGGCCGTCGAACTTGGACAGGCTGGCGAACAGCACCGTGCGGATCGGCACGTTGATGCCGACCCCGAGGGTGTCGGTGCCGCAGATCACGCTCAGCAGTCCGCGTTGGGCCAGCGTCTCGACCAGGCGCCGGTAGCGGGGCAGCATGCCGGCGTGATGGACGGCGATGCCCGAGTTGAGCAGCTTGGCCAGCGTCTTTCCGAAGCCCGAGCCGAACCGGAATCCGTGCATCGCCTCGACCAGTTCGCGGCGGTGGGAGCGGTCGATGATGCCCGAACTGAGCAGGGCCTGAGCTCGCTCCACTGCCGCCGCCTGCGTGGCATGGACGATGTAGACCGGCGCCTGGGCGTCCCGGAGCAACAGTTCGACGGTCTCCTGCAAGGGCCGCAGCGACCAGGAGTAGGTCAGCGGCACCGGACGGACGGCGTCGCCGATCACACTCGTACCGCGTCCGGTGCGCGCGGAGAGGTCCTTGGCGAGTTGGGTGACATCGCCGAGCGTGGCCGACATGATCACGAACTGCGCCTGGGGAAGCTCGACCAATCCGACCTGCCAGGCCCAGCCACGGTCGCGGTCCGCGATGAAATGGAACTCGTCGATGACCACCTGCGCGATGTCGGCGCTGCGACCCTCGCGTAGGGCGATGTTGGCCAGGATCTCGGCGGTGCAGCAGACGATCGGAGCATCCGGGTTGACTGCGGCGTCGCCGGTGACCATGCCGACGCGCTCGGCTCCGAAGATGTCGCAGAGGGCGAAGAACTTCTCGCTGACCAGGGCCTTGATCGGAGCCGTGTAGTAGCTACGGCCACCGGCGGCGAGTGCCGCGAAGTGGGCGGCTGTGGCGATCAGGGTCTTGCCCGAGCCGGTGGGCGTGGTGATGATCGTGTTCGCGCCGGTGAGGATGTCGACGATCGCGTCGTCCTGGTGCGGGTACAGCGTGAGCCCGTCGGTGGCTGCCCACTCGACGAAGGCGGAGTACAGGGCGTCCGGGTCGGCGGCGCCGGTCTCGGGCATCAGGTCGGCGAGTCGCATGGCGCTGTCATCGTCCCACGCGGGGGAGTCGGGGACGAATCCCGGTGCGGCTCGCGCA
>Ga0073905_10001269_pt1 | contig 12793 bp, 12 predicted proteins | sample KloWWTupernatant_FD_65482 | JGI IMG/M metagenome (GOLD analysis project Ga0073905, IMG submission 65482) | Active sludge microbial communities from Klosterneuburg, Austria, studying microevolution and ecology of nitrifiers - Klosterneuburg... | ecosystem: Engineered > WWTP > Aerobic digester >... | reverse complement strand
AGCTCGCGCCACGCTGGCAGTGGCTCCCAGCCCGGCGGCGGTGCCCAAGGTGCGCCGTTCCTCACTGGCGTCAGCGTTGCGACGAGCTGGCCGAACCAGGTACGTGGACCGGGACGTGGAGAAGATCTTGGCCGGGCTGCGCGTTGAGCATCTGCGTCAGCCCGTCCTGGTGGAGGCGGCGATGGCCGTCCAAGCCAGCGCCTACGCACGCGCGTTGACCACGCTGGTGGACAATATCCGCGCCCTGCAGGAGCAGCTCGAGGTCGCCTACCACGCTCATCCCGACGCCCGGGTGATCGACAGCTTCCCCGGCCTTGGCACCGTCTTGGGCGCACGGATCCTTGGCGAGATCGGAGACGACCGAACGCGATTCGCCACGGCCCGGGGACTGAAAGCCTTCGCCGGGACCGCCCCGATCACCAGAGCCAGCGGCACCAAGACCCTCATCACCATGAGGTTGTCAGGAACAAGCGGCTCGGGCAAGCCGCCTACCTCTGGTCACTTCCACTCCTGGCGCACTCACCCGGAGGCCGCGCCCACTATGACCGTAGGCGAGCCGCCGGCGACAGCCACGCCGCAGCATCGCGCCACCTGGCCAACCGCGGCCTCGGCATGCTCCACCACTGTCTGAGCACCGGTCAGACCTACGTCGAGACCCACGCCTTCCCACCCGCGACGAAGATGACCTCTGGCAGTCCCATGGCCCACGAGGCCTATCCAGAGGCCGAGGCGCCTTCGTCCGCACCCATCCACAAGGCCGGCAGCTTGACGCGATGCCAACATGCGATGTCTCTGGAGCCACGCCTCGTCACGGTGCCCGGCGGGCAGCAAACCGCTGGTGAGCCACACCGATGCGGCTGGTGGGCAGCCCACTGGAGAGCGTCACCGCCGAGCACCTGGACCGAGTCTGGCCAGACACCGGCCCTACGGACAATGATCTAGTAGCCCACTGTGGGCTACCTCCGAGGGACGCCCGATTCCCTCACATGACGAGAACCGGCCTGGTCGCCGAACCCGCGCGGACTGACAGTCGATGCCTTCACACAACGGGGAGAGCCTCTCACTCGCGACCACCCAGACCGCGCTACCCGGCGCGAGGACGCACAGCGAGAACCTCGACTACATCGAAGTCGGCGCGGACGAGCACGCCCTCGGTGCTCATCACAGCTTCGACGGCCGCTACGATGGCGGAGCGACGATGTCGGCGGACACCCGCCGTGCTGCCCGGAATCCCGACCAAGATCCGCAGCGCGTGCGCCCAGAGCGCCTCCCGTACCGGGCGTCCCGAGCGGATGTCCCGGTGCAAGACGGTGCGAGGATGGATGTCGTCGTGCGGCCAGCACACGACGATTCGCCCTCCCGGGCGTACGACGCGCCGGGCTTCCCGCAGCACGAGCTCGGGATGAGCGACCACGTGCAGGACGTTGGCGAGCAGCACACCGTCAACGGACGCGGAGGCCAGAGGCAACCTCAGGGCGTCGGCCTCGAGCGCCGCCGTGCACCGGTCCTGTTCCAACGCAGCCCGAACCATCGTCGGCACGGAGTCGACTCCGAGCACCTTGCGACCGTCAGACCGAAGGGCCTGGGATGCCAGCCCCGTGCCGCACCCGATGTCGACGACTACAGGGCCGCCGACCTGCTCGGCGACCCACACAGCCCACGCTTCCGTGGCTGGGGAATCCCAGATCGCGTCGTAGTGGCGCCGGTACCAAGCCCAGTAGCGCCGGTGTGTGCGCACGCTCGCACCTAGTAGATGACCCAAGACCCGCCGAATACGAGGTAGAACCCGTAGCCGGCCATGGCGAGGGCGGCGAGGATGACCCCAGCCGACCCGCCCGCGACGACAACCACGAATACGCCCCCGGCCACGAGCGCGACGCCATACACGCGGACCAGCCCTCGCCCGGCGCTACCCATCGCGGATGACACACCGCGGGCAGCTCTCCCGGACTCCGACTCCTGCTCCTTGAGCTTCTCCCACAGCACCACGGCGCCATAAATGACGCCGAAGAAGGCGACCACACCGATCCACTCCATTGAACTACCTCCCAAGGTTCGTGTCCGCCGGTTGCCGGGCGGCTCAACCGCCACCCGTCCAGCAATCTCCGGGCCGCCGGCGACCGTGCGCCTAACAGTGGCACAAACATCAGCGGGCGCGCAGGGAACTGCGGAATACCCCCAGTCCACAAGGCGTCACCGTGTTGGCACCAGCACCGCGGCCCATGGTGGACAGCGCCGGGAGTGCGCCCACCGCGTGCACCCCTGTTGGACTTGGTCTCTGGCCGCTCGGGCGAGCCCCCAAGGACTGGATGTGTGAGCGGAGCCCAACCGTTCAAGGACCGGGTCGAGGTCGCCACTCTGGACCCGTTCCACGACGCCCTAGCCGTATCGGACCCCTTCCACGTCTTCCAGCTCGACGCGCCGGTGGTCGACGACGTCCGGCACCCGGTGCAGCCCCCTGCCTGGGCGGTCAGGTTCCAAAACCATTGGTGGCTTGTATGACTTGGAGGGCCCTGCAGGCAACCGCGATCCCGAAGAACCGTGAAGGCGCTGTGGAAACGCTGCGCGCGTTGACGATTGCCTGAAACAGCGCCGTGAAGGCCACGACCACGGCGAGCAACCAGATCAAAGCGCTGCTGGTGGGCGCCGACCAGATCCTCGTGGCCAGCCTTCTACAGCTCGCCACCCGGTTCACCCTAGTTCGAACTGAACTCGCCGAGGCTACGGTCCAACAGCAGGGCAGTCACGAACGAGCGTGCGAACCCTCCGTCGTCGACACCGACTAGCTTCCCGATCAAGACGACACCCCGGAGGAGACCTGGGCCCGCCTGACGCTATTCCAGTGCCCGGCAGACGAGTGTGGGGACGCCGCGATGAAGGCGGCGCGGACCCTCATCCAGAACTAGGCGTCGCCCTCGGCGAAGTCGAACAGTGCCTCCTGGCCGGAGTCCTCGCCCTGTGCCCGGCGGGCGGCCCGGGCCGCAGCTCGGATCCACGCCCGGCGAGCGGCGGGGGTCTGCGCGGCGCGTCAGGGTGTGCTGTCACTGGGGTGGTGGGCGAAGTGGGGTACCCGCGTGACGGATAGGCGCACTACCAGGGTGTTGCCGCAGTTGGGGCAGCGCGACTCGGTGGCGCCGCTCGCGGTGACCATCTTGGACCCTGACGACGACATCGCGACAAGCACCGGCGGCCTCCCTTCTCGCAATGTTCCTCGACCTCCTACCGTGCGCGGTGTGGCCCGTACGTCAATCCTCATCGACCCGCCACTGGCGGTACACCGCTGCTCTGTGCCTTGCCACTTCCCTTCGGCCCCCCAAGACGTACGCCAGTCCCCGGCCACCCACCTGCTGGATCGGTCACGTTCTCGCCCGAATGGCAGCCAGCCTCCGTAGATTGACGCCGACGGGGCAGCGGGCGATGCCTTCCCGTCGTCCACCCAGCGTCGGGTAAGGCCCGGCCGGCTCACGAGACTCCCAAGGAGAACAATGCCCATCGACCTCGGCAAGAAGAGCGGCGCGATCAGCCTCGCGAAGAATGAGCGCGTCACGATCGACAACAAGGGGAAGATCACCGCCACGGTGGCGTTCAGTTCGGCTACGGACTACGACGTGTATGCGGTAGTGCGCGCGAAGGACGGCAGTGAGCGGGTGTGCTCTACGTTCGGTTCCGACGCCCAGCCGACCCCGACGGACGTAGTAGGTGGCATTCGGCACCTTGGCGACGTCACCCGAGGGGGAAGTTCGGATATCGCGACCGAGACGCTCGAGATTGTGATGGAGGACTGGATCGACCAGATCGCCATCGTCGCCTACTCGGCGCAGTCCAACGGCACTGGCTCTTTCCGCCGCTACCAGGTGACCACGTCAGTGGACAACGGTGCCGGGACCACCGTCACGGTCGCAGCCGATCAGGCTAACGACAACGACCAAGTGTACTCGGTCGTGCCTGCCATCATTCACAACCGCCCTGACGGCGTCGCCATCGACCGGGTGGAGATGTACTCCAGGCCCGGTTCCGAGAACCGGCCAACGTATCTGGTGCCCGGCACCCCGGTGAAGAAGGGCCTGTTCGGCAAGGCGCAGCCGGTTGCGGCGGTGCCGGGTGACGGAACCTTGGTGATGGACACCGGCTCGAAGAACAAGTACAAGTGACCCCTGAAGAGCACGTCGATGGCGCCTGCGGCGGTTCCGACCAGCCCATGTTGTCCTGCACATTCGCGCTCCCGTAACTGCTGGCCTCGCGACCGAAACTCGCATATGGACCAGTTCAGTCATTGACGTCTGGCAGGCCACGGCGCGATAGAGGGCGGCAGAGGACCCCGTATCTGGTTGTCCTGTCACAGGCGTGCTCTGATTGCCACCCCTGACCGGCTGCTGTTCGACGCCCTGCACGATTGGAGCGATCGCGCTCCCGTGAAGACCGACTCCGATGAAGACCGGGACTGGCGCTCAGCGGGTGTTGCCGTGCTCGTCGCACGGTGGGCTGACGGCTACGTCCAGGGCCACTACCTGGCTGTCGATGATCCGCAAGGAGCGTTCCATTGCGGTGGGTTGCAGTTGGCCGATTCCCTCACCGTGCGGGTTATCAAAGAAGCCCAGAAGCAGCATCAGGATGCTAATGGTCAATGCGACGGCCCCCATAAGAACCCCTTGGGTCCAAGCGCTTTCGCTGCTGTCGGCGAAGAAGAGCATGAAGCTGAAGATGACCACGCAGATGGCGTACAGGGCTAGCCACAGCGGAGTCGGGATGATGCCCTCAGCGGTGTGGACCCGGTCGTTGCGAGCCTGCTGACGCTGGGTGCTCTGGTCCATCCACCGGTCGTAGGCGGACTGCTCGGTGGCGGTCTTCGGCTGCAGCGCTGCAACCGTTCTGAACATCTCTGCGCCCCACGGGTTGAGCGAGTCATGCCCCTTGCCTTCGGCCAGCTGCTCCCACTCGGTACCCACCACCGAGCGCCCGTAGCAGATCAGCTCGCCAGTGAGCTCTGCCGGTGAGCCGGCCGGCATCAGCTGCGCGGTCTGCACCATCTGGGCGACGGTGGTGGCCTCGCTCTCGGCGCCGGCGCGGGTGTCGTCGTAGGCCTGGAAGGCCAGGAAGATGATGAACCCGAGCAGCACCGAGAACCCCGTGGCCAGCACCCCGAACACTCCGGCGGCCCGGTCACCATCTGGAAGTAGCTGCCGGCGGGGGCGCGTCGGCGCACCAGAAGCATGGCGGTCACTGCAACGGCGGTCACCCCGGCAAGCACCAGCGCGGTTCGCAGCAAGTTCACAGGCACCGCCGATGGAGATTTTCGGACGGGGCGGGGCTGGGGCTCATGGAGTCACCGTAGCGATGCTGCGGGTCTGCCGATCGGCGGTCCGCGCAAGCGGGTACGCGCGATCGTTCGCTCAGGTGGGGTTGCACGCCAGTCGCTCCAGCATCCACACCGCGATCTCCTCGCCGGCGGCGATACCGGAGGCGGAGGTCACGGTCAGGTTCGGGGGATGCCAGCCCTCCTGGTGGAGCTCGCCGTGCGCGGGGCGGATGGCCTCGTCGGCGTATCTGAGGATCGACACGTCCAGGTGTGCGTCGCCGGCTGCCAGGACGCGGGCGGCGCCGGTGCGCTCGGCGACCTCGCGCAAGGCCCGCACCTTGGTCAGCACCTTTGGGACCAAGTACACCTTGCGCAGCTGCTGGGTGACCCCCCAACCCAGCGGTGCGACAGCGGCGTCGAGTTTACCGACCCAGACCGGGTCCGCCTCGGCCCACTCCACTGCGTAGCAGAACAGCTCGTCGGCCTGACGGATTGTCTTCAGCGGGTTGCCCACCCGGGCGCGTTCGTCGCTGGCCGCTCGCAGCATGTCCCACACCTGGCCCAGTGGTGCGCACGCGTCGTTCAGGTCGGCCTCGAGGGCGGCGCGGTAGTCCCAGTCCTCGACACCGTCCACAAGCAGCCGACCGCCGTTGGCGCAAATGGCGAAGGCGGAATCCTTGCCGGGCAGCGTGATTCGCTGGTACTGAGCCACGCTGCGGGAGGTGACCGGGACCAGCGTGCCGGAGTCGGCCAGCGTGGTGAGTAGGTCGTGCGCAGTGGCTGTAACGAACGACATGGGTGCACCGTCGGAGAGCTCCACGCACACCACTGGCGGTTGTGGTGCGCCGGGGGTGAGATCGAATGCGGCTCGGGAGTAGATCAGGGTGCGGTCCAGATCGGAGGCGATGAGCAGGCTCATCCGCGCACCGCCTTGCCGTCCTCGCCGGTGGCTGCGCTGGTGAAGTGCGGGTGGATCAGCCCGACGGCGGTGTACGCCAAGGCGTCGACCTCTTCGATGGGGACTCTGCGCTGCTCGGCCAGCATGCGGATGTGGGCGACGTCTGCGCCGGCCCCGGTCGCGACCAAGACCTTCCACGGCACCCGGCGCAGCATGACCCGGGTCGTCTCGCCCACACCCGGCTTGACCAGGTTGACCGAGTTGATGCCGTAGTCGGTGGAGAGCTTCTCCACGGCGGCCCAGCCGCGCCAGTCGGGGGTGCGGTCGGTTCTGGCGAGCTCCTTGAGGGTGGCGTCGACGGCCGGGCCGGCATCGGCGAAGTGCGCGGCGATGGTGTCGATGAACACAGCTGACACGTCCGCGGGGGCCAGGTGCTGGTAGAACTTCGCGCCGTGGAACATGCCCGGCTTGATCAGCTCGTCGCTCAGCACGGTGCGTGAGACCAGGCCGGAGACGGTGGAGTTTAGGCATGCAGACGGGATGAGGAAGTCCTCGCGGGTGCCGTACAGGTCGGTGCAGTGACCGGTGTCGGCCAGCACCGCCAGCTGCGGGTTGAAGTTGGTTCCCAGGTCCCGGTTGGCGGCGGTGACGGCCTCGGCCAGCTCGCGGGTGATGGCGCCCTTGCCGGTCCACCCGTCGACGAACATGACCCGGGCGCTGTCGTGCCGCTTGGCGAGCCAGGCCAAGGCGACGGTGTCGATGCCGCGGCCGCGAACAATCGACATCGTGTAGTGCGGCGCGTCCAAGCCGTGCCGGAACTTCGCGTACCGGCGCATCAGGACCCCGACGGGGGTGCCGGCCCGGGCCAACGAGACCAGGACCAGGCCTGCCCCGCGGGCGGCCAGCGCCTGCTGGGTTACGACCCCGACGGCGTGCGCGACGCGGCTTGCGGACGCGGCCAGTGAGGACTGGTACAACGCCTGGTACTGCTCGCTGGGCTGATACTCGATCGGCAGGGACTCCGCGTAGTGGGCGCCGCCGCACTGGATGGCTTCCTCGCGCTCCTCGGTCGGGGCCTCGAGGTCAACGTGTGACAGGTCGCTCAGCAGCCAGGTCACCTCGCTGGGCGGGTAGCTGCCGAAGCCCGGGCCGGTTAGCGGCGTCGCGTGGATGCCCGTCAAAGGTCGTCCCGATCGGTGCAGGGTTGGTGGCTGGGCAAGGTGACCAGGGCCACGTGGGGTGCGATGCCGGTTAGCTGGGCGAGCAGGCCATCCGGAGCGTACAGCTGCGCAGTGTTGGCGTGCTCGTCGAGGACCACGACGACCGTGGCCCCGGGCGGAATGTTGTACGCATACCTCGCGCCCGGGCCGTCGTCGGGGTGATCGTGTGCCCCGAAGGTGATCCCAGAGGTTATGGCGTATCCGACCTCAGGTACGACCAGGACCGGCGAGCGGGTTGTCGTTGAGTACGTAACGGTTGCGGCCAACCTCTCGGCCAGCGTGTCAGCGATCAGTAGCGGAGCGTACATGAGCTCCTCGAAGCCAAGGATGTGGACCCGGTCGTTGTCCGGTAGGGCGATCGCCAGATCGCGCGCCAGGGCGGCGGCCGCTGCGGCTAGCTGCCGGCCCTGCTGCGCGGTGATGCCGTGCCGCCCGCCCTCGGGCACGGTCGTCGGCCAACCGCTGCGGTGCAGCAAGAGGGCGCATTGGCCTCCATCCGTAGTGGTCGCGGTCAATGGCTGGATGCCGTCGGCGAGCTGCGCCCCGGCCGCAAGCACACCCTCGGGTAGGTGCACGCTGCCTGTGGTCAAGGCGACGACGTCGATCCTGATTTGCAGCCGTGCCTCCAGGTCGGCCAGGGCGGTCCGGTCCCCTTCGCTTCGCAGGTCGACCAGTGCGGCGATGATGTACCGGGCGCGGGGGTAGGCGGCGTGCAGTGCGATGATTGTGTTGGCGGCGGTGGCACCGGTGGACAGTTCGTCGTCGACCAGGACCAGCGGGCCGGGGCCACGCAGCAGGTCTGGGTCGCCCGGAAGCAGCAGGTGGCTGGTGGCGTGCGAGTGCTCCTCCTCGAACCCGGGCGCGCCGGGAACACCGGGAACGCGGCGCCGGGTGGAGTGCAGGACGGGGGCGCCGAGCTGGGCTGCGACGCAGTGGCCAAGCCCGGTGGCGGTCTCGGCGTAGCCCAGGACGAGGGTGCCGTTCGGCAGCGGTGGGGTGCAGTGATGCAGGCAGCGAGCCAACAGGCTGCGGGAGGCGCGTCGGCTACCGGCCAGCGCAGAGGAGAGCAGTGCACCGCCAACGCGGTCGCTGGGGTGAGCGCCGGTGAGCGCCTGCGCAACAAGGACGCCGAGCAGTCGGCCAGCGCCGTGCACCAGGGTAGGGTCGGTAGGTAAGTGCTTACCCAATACTGTGGACACCAGCAAGTGTGCGCGGCGTGGGTTGCGTCGCACGGCTAGGCCGACGAGCTCAGCCAGTTGCAGACCGGTCGCACTGGGTCCGGTGCTCAGGGCGAGCCCGAGCCGGTCCGCCACCCAGGTGCCGGCCCACTCCTGGGTGCTCAACGGCGAGCCGAGGCGTGCTCGCCCGTGGGCGCGCCGATGTTGCGGGTGTTGGTCGGAGACAGGAGCACGGGGCAACGGTACCTGCGTGCTGTGACCTGGTAGGCCGCCACGGGCAACGAGGAGATGCCGAGGGCGTTTGGTCATCCGGTGACATGCGTGGAGGCCGTCGCCGGTCCACAGTTGCCGCAATGGCAGTGAGGGGTCCATGGCCCCGCGGCCAAGCGCCCACGGACACGGGGTCAGCATTGTGATCGCCCTGCCCCGCCTGCCTGCAAACTACCCAAGAGCCCTTGACTACCCACGGGACTGCTGCACGGATAGGTGACAACGACTCTGTGGTGCCGTGGGGTGCCGCAGGAGAGGATGTGCACCATGCGCAAGCCGTACCCCAAGGAGTTCCGGCGGATCGGCAGGGCTGGACGTCCCGAATCGGTCGCGTAGAACGTCCCGAAAGGGGGAGCGCATGCCTGGCCTCCCCTACCTCCGTGGAACCCACGACATACAGGGGTAGCCGACCCGCGCTTGAGCTAGCAGACGGGCCGGGAGGTACCGGCTGGGTCATCTCGACTCCACGTCTGTCGACAACGTCGGACACCACGGCCGACCCGGGGTCGAGGGCTGCACTTCAGGGCAGATAAGGTTCCCGCTGGCCTTGGGGTAGTGCCCGCCGCCGCACCCCGGAAAACCTACGGGCGGGCAAGCCCAACGGGCGATCCTCGGCGGCGACAGGGGCCTGAACGGCCTCGGCGGGCGGTCGAAGTGGCCTGGTCCTCAACGTCGGCGGCGGCCAAGGTCGACGTCCGGGTGCGCGCCTCATCAGCGAACCGGGCCTGGTCCATTGCCCGCCCGGACAGGTACGGGACCGCCGCTCACGCCCAGGACCGGGGCAGGCCTCGACCGGGGGCAGGCCTCGACCGGTCCGGCGGATGTTCATGGCGATCGGGTAGTCCTACAAGGAGGTCGGTGCCGAGGAACGTAAGTGGGGCTTCGGGGCGCGTCTGGCGCGGGCGGCCAACGGGGACTCTAAGCTCCTAGAGGTGCTGGACGCCATGGGCGGGCCGTTCCTGGACAACGCGGACTTCCTCGCGGTACCGGACCCGGCCAGCTTCTTCCGATGAGCGCCTGGGACCTCCCGGCGGGGCGCTCGGCGTCTGCGAACGACTTGTTCAAGGCATGAGCTTGCTGACCTCCTTCTTCGCTGGACTGCTGGGGACGTGGCAAGACCGTGAGCGCCCCGATCCGGCAGCCATCGCCGTTCCGGCGGGCTGGGGCAGCGCTGCGGGCGTGTTGGTGGAATCGATCAAGGCGTGGCCTCGATGCGGCGTACGGTTTGGACGCCGGGGTACGTCCCGTCCACCCAGTTCGGGAGCAGCCCATCATGCGCGTCTGGTTCAACCGCACGTTCGCCACCCACGCCCACACCATCACCCTGCTGCGCGCCAACCCCGACGGGGAGCAGGTGTGGGTACTCGGCTCGCACGCCGACCCGGACTCGCCCGTCCTTGGGGCGTGTGACCACGCCATCGCCGAGCCGGACCTGGTCGGGATGGAGTACCTGACTTGGGCGCTGGGGGTATGTCGGGCCTACGCCGTGGAGGTGTTCTTCCCGCGACTGCACATGGAAATGGTCGCGCAGCACCGCGACCTGTTCGCCGCGGCAGGGGTCGCCGTCGTCGTCGGCCCGTACGCGCCGATGGCGCTGCTGGGTGACAAGGGTGCAGCATACGCGGATGCGACCGCAGCCGGCCTGCACGTGCCACCGCACCTAGTGGTCGACTCCCCCGAGGGGTTGGCGGACGCGTTCGCCGACATGGTTGCCGTGGACGGCACCGTGTGCGTCAAGCCGGTCAGCGGGGTCGGCGCCGCAGGCTTCCAGGTCCTCAGCCAGCACGCGCCGTCATGGGCGCAACTGAGCGGGATGAAGGCCAGGACGGTGCCGGTGGCCGGGTACGTCGACGCGATGCAGCGCGCCCGCGACGCCGGGGTCGTCCTGCCCCAGTTGCTGGTGATGCCGTGGCTGCCCGGTCCGGAGGTGTCCGTGGACTGCCTGGGCGGCGTCGACGGTGCGCTGCTGGCCGGAGTGCCGCGCGCCCAGCACGGCCGTCGCTACGTTCTAGGTGACGGTGAAGCGCTGGAGGTGGCCAAGGTCATCGTGTCCCGCCACAACCTGTTCTCCCTGTCGAACACGCAGGTGCGGTACTGGCGCAACCCCGGAAGTGACGATGGACCGCTGCCGTACCTGCTGGAGACGAACACGAGGATGGCCGGCGGGCTGTTCCAGTCCGCCCGGGCCGGGGTGAACCTGGCCTGGGCCGGTGCCGTGCAGGCGCTCGGGCGCGACGTTGGGGACCTGACGCCCAGCCTCGGCGGGCAGTACGCAAAGGTGTCCGGCACCTGCGAGCTGGCACCTCGCGGGGCGCTGCAGCCAGCCTGAGGCGCAACGCAGCCCGGACAGTGCCTGGCGGGTGCTCCGCTGAAGTAGCGATGAGAGTGGCCGCGCGGGGTGTGCACGACGGCTGGTGGTGGGCACACTGATGCCGCGGTAGTCGTGCTATTCGAACTTGCCGGGGTCGGTGTCGGCCACCGGGGCGGCCAGCCATCCCGGACAGGTCAGGGCGCGGTGATCGGGCATGGCGTCGTAGGACGCCGGGCTTCCAAGGTTGCGTCCGGTCGTCTCCGAACGCAGCCTCAGGGGCCGGGGGTGTGGTCGGTCAGCGGGTCCTGAATGTCGTTCGGGTCGAACATGGTTGCTCCTTGCGGATGAGTTGGGTCAGTGGCGCGCGCAGGGCACGGCCGTTGCTGCCTGCTCACCCTTGCGACGGGCCCGGGCGGCTCAACCGGTGCCTCGCGGTGGTGGTCGCCGCGCCGCGCTCGCCGGTACTGTGGAACTGGCGCAACGGTGCGCTCACCGAGGAGGTTCGTCATGGCCCAGGCCAGTCGTTCACCGCTGTCGATGACGGACAAGGTCGTCGTGGCGTTGCTACCTTGTAGCGCGCTGGCGTTTGCTTGGGCGATCCTGGCCGAGCATGAGGCGTTCGTGGCAATGACGGCGCTGTTGCTCGTGTCCTGCGCGGTGCTCTCGCTGCGCGCGTTCAGCTCCGACCCGACACCGCACCACGTGTACCGCCACTCGGTCCGCCACCACCGCCCGGACAGCCAGGCCTGAGGCGCGCCGCCGCGCGAGCGCGGGGCTGCCGCGGTCGGGTAGGTGTGGCCGCTGAGCCCGTTACCGGTGCCCAGTCATGCTGACGGCACGGTACAGGGGCTGCGGGCGAACATGACGCCCAGCCGGGACAGTGCCTCCGCCTGCTGCGGCGACGAGACCCCGGAGGTCACCGAGCCCGCCCTCATCGGCCAGCTCACCGCCTGAACAACCCCCGCGAAGGATCACCCTCGTACACCACCGTTCAGGACTTGACCGTGATCTGTCGCACAGGGCCTGTTGAGAAGGTGACTTCAGCGCGCAGTCGACAAAGGGGGTCCACCGAGTTGCGGGCACCACGCCCGCGGACGACGTCCGGGCTAGGTCAGCTGTGTCGCGCGCCGGCGCGCGAGCAGGTCACGCAGCTCGCGGACGCAAGCCGCGGCCCCGACCCGCCACGGCGACTGCGCACCGAGCTGGGCGTCACCGCTGTGCTGCGACATGTGTGAGTTGCCACCGGCTGCGCCCGACTGACCAACCTCCCAAGGCATCACAGCCAACGGCGTACTGCTTCCGTCACCGCCCATAGCCCTGAGCCGCAGGCACCGACAACGACCCCCTGCAGGGCGGCAGCCAAACCCATCACGGTCCGCGAGACCTTGGTGCCCGGTCTGAGCCCAAGACCGTCCCGGACCCGGCTGGGAAACGCAAGGACCGCGACGAGTGCGCCCACTACTCCACCTTCGAAGGCGCGACTTTCGGCGGCGCGATGCCGGCAGACGCCAATGCCACCGTCCACCGCCGCCACAAGCGTCTCGCTGGTCATCACCCCGAACCCGGAATGGACCTCACGCCAGTTCTCGACAGGCCTGATCACCCGGTCCGGGCCCCCGA